>JGI25614J43888_10000260_pt1 | contig 14575 bp, 24 predicted proteins | sample GraSoi_2013_60cm_FD_43888 | JGI IMG/M metagenome (IMG submission 43888) | reverse complement strand
TTGGTCTTCTTGTCTTTCCCGTGTTGTCCGGGAGCGAAGTTGCGTTTTTCAATAGGACACTTGTCGCTGAAGCACTTGGTGCCTTTCAAGAAGAGCTTGATGCCTTCCCGGCGACAAAGACGACACACTGCATCGGTATAACGAGCCAAGTTGTTCTCCTTAGTTAGATGACCGGTTTACAGGTTTGGCTTCACCCTTCATCCCGGACAAAATCAGCTTTCAGCCATCAGTTCTCAGCCGTCAGTAAAACCTAAGCGCGGGGTTCACTGGGTGCCGGGCACTGATTACTGGGGTACTTTCTTCAAACTCTGCGCCGTTTCGGCGGCCGGCAACCGTTATGCGGAATCGGCGTCGTGTCCTTAATGGACCGCACTTCGATCCCCGCTGAGGCCAGAGCGCGCACTGCCGACTCCCGCCCCGATCCCGGACCGCTTACTCGCACATCCACCGTGCGCACCCCGTGATCGCGCGCCATGCTGGCGGCGTTCGACGCAGCCTGCTGCGCCGCAAACGGAGTCCCTTTACGGGACCCACGAAAACCGAGTGATCCTGAACTCTTCCATGCCAGCACATTGCCGCTCATGTCCGAGATGGTCACGATGGTGTTGTTGAAAGAGGCTTGCACGTGCACCAGTCCGTGCGGGACGTGTTTGCGCTCTTTCTTCTTGAACGTCTTCTTCTTGCCTTTTTTCTCGGGCGCCGGAGCGCCGCCTGCTGCTACTGGTTTTGCCATTTTTAGAGTTCTCAGTTCTCAGTTCTCAGTTCTCAGTAAAAACCGTTCTCCGTTGTAACTGAGAACTGATAGCTGAGAGCTGAAAGCTGTTTTATGCTTTAGCCGTCTTCTTCTTCTGCGCAACCGTGCCTTTGCGCGGACCTTTGCGGGTACGAGCGTTGGTGTGTGTGCGCTGCCCGCGAACCGGCAAATTGCGCCGATGACGGAATCCGCGATACGACCCGATTTCGATGAGCCGCTTGATGTTCATCGAAACGTCTTTGCGCAGATCGCCTTCCACCGACCCCTCCGCCTCGATGACCTGGCGGATTCGGTTGACCTCATCTTCTCCCAAGTCGGAGACTTTCTTCATTGGATCCACTTTCGCCGCGTCCAGAATGCGCGCCGCGCGGGAATTGCCGATGCCGTAGATGTAAGTGAGCGCGATATTCGCATGCTTGTTGCGCGGAAGATCGACGCCTGCAATACGAGCCATGATCCCTCTCTTAAAAAACCAGTTCTCAGTTCTCAGTTGCCAGTTCTCAGTAAGGGCAACTTCAAACCCTTTAACCCTGACGCTGTTTGTGTTTCGAGTTCTCGCAGATCACCCGCACTACTCCCTTGCGGTGGATGACCTTGCACTTATCGCAAATTTTCTTGACCGATGCCCGGACCTTCATAAATCAGTTCTCACTTCTCAGTTGTCAGTTGTCAGTAACTGCAACTGCTGATCCCTCGCTTCGCTCGGGATGGCAAATCACAAAAGCTACTTGTAGCGGTACACAATCCGCCCGCGATTCAGATCGTACGGAGAAAGTTCGACCGCGACTTTATCTCCCGGCAATATCCGGATGAAGTTCTTCCTCATCTTGCCGGAGACGTGCGCCAGCACCTGGTGTTTGTTTTCGAGCTCCACCTTGAACATGGCATTGGGCAGCGGTTCGACAACCGTTGCCATCACTTCAATCGCATCCTCTTTACTCATTACCCTCCTGAATTCCTTTAGCCACAGATCCTTCGCTTCACTCAGGATTTCGGCAGCGGGCTCCCGCTTCGCTCACGCCCGCTAGACGCCTCAACTTCAATCGCGTCCTCTTTGCTCATCGACTCCTTAGAATCAGTTCTCAGTTCCCAGCAAAACCAATCGGCTCTCACTGAGAACTGAGAACCAGGAACTGAGAACTACTGGGTCAAAATCACCGGCCCTTGCCGCGTTACCGCCACGCAATGCTCAAAATGCGCGCTGTAACTGCCGTCGAGCGTTACGGCCGTCCACTTATCGCTCAAAACCTTGGTCTCCGGACGCCCTGAGTTCACCATCGGCTCAATCGCCAGAACCATGCCTTCGGTCAACTCCGCGCCCTGGCCCTTCTTGCCAAAATTCGGAATCTGCGGCGCTTCATGCAGTTTCGTTCCGATACCGTGGCCCACAAATTCCCGGACCACGCTGAACCCGTGCGCTTCCACGTGTTTCTGGATCGCCGACCCAACGTGTCCCACCGTGTTGCCAATCTTTACCTGCTCGATGCCCTTGTAGAGCGAAGCCTCGGTCACTTCGAGCAGTTTTTTCAATTCCGCTGTCAGTTCCTCGCCAACAGGAACCGTAATGGCTGCGTCTCCGTAATATCCATCGCATACTACTCCGCAGTCGATGGAAACAATGTCACCCGTTTTCAGTGTCCGCTTTTCCGACGGAATCCCGTGCACGATCTCTTCATTGATCGAAGTGCACAGCACACATGGATAGCCGTAATACCCCTTGAACGCCGGCGCAGCTCCGAGCTCCGCGATCAGTTTCTCAGCGGCCTGCTCCAGGTCCATGGTCGTAACGCCGGCCGCCACTACACCTTGCAAGTGGTTCAAAACCTGGCGGACCATCTTCCCGCTCCGCCTCATCTTCGCGATCTCATCCGGTGACTTGCGGATGATCCGGTCTTCTCCAAAACTCATAATTAATTCTAGCTTCGGCGATTCCAACTTCGCCGACTTTAGCTTCGTCGTTCCGCTACTCGCATCCATCCTTGCAATGACTGTCAATCACGGCGAAAATCTGCGCCGTAACCTCATCCATCGTGCGATCCGCGTTGATCGCTACCAGCCGCCGCTGCACCCGGTAATAATCCGCCACCCGCCGGGTCTGCGTCTCATAGGCAGCCAATCTGCCGGAAATGACTTCTTCACGATCATCGTCGCGGATCACCAGCTTGGATCCGTCCACATCACACAACTCGTCGACGAGAGGTGGCTGAGAGTGGATGTTATAGAGCCGTCCACAGGTAGGACACGAACGCCGCCCGGTAAGCCGCAGCAATAATTGAGTATAGTCCACGAGCAACTGGATCACAACCGGCGGACACTTCTGCGATTTGTCAAAGACCTCTTTTTCCAGGAAAGCGTCCAGCCATCCTGCCTGGGCGGCTGTCCGTGGAAAGCCATCCAGCACAAATCCGCGTTGACAATCGGCTTCCCGCAGCCGGTCGGCCACGATGCCGTACATCAACTCGTCCGGAACCAGCTCGCCTCGCGCCATGATCACTTTGGCTGCCAGGCCCAGCTCCGTGCCACGCCCCACGTGATCTCGTAAGAGATCACCCGTGGATATCTGCGGGACACCGTAACGCTCGACAATTCGTCTGGACTGCGTGCCCTTCCCGGCCCCGGGAGGCCCCAGAAGAATCACAGGTCCAATATTTCGCGCGGTCTCATTGGCCGTCGGAACTGCCGACTCGTTGGCCATCGAAATGGCCCCTTTTACTCGTATTTCCTGTCGCGGAAATATCGCCCTGCTCCGCGCCCACAAAACCAGTTCTCGGTCCTCAGTTCTCGGTTCTAATTTCGCAGCTTCTCACTGAGAACTGAGAACTGGGAACTGAGAATTTTTTTACCAGGTCCGGCGTCCGCGAATTCTGCCGCTCTTCGGCGTGAATCCATCGTAGTGCCGCATGATCAGCTGCGCCTCAATCTGGGTGACCGTGTCCATCGCGACTCCCACCACGATCAGCAGCGACGTTCCGCCAAAATAGAAATTCACGCCCAAGCCATTCGTTACCCAGGTAGGCAGGTTCTCGAAGATTCGCCCGACCAGCGGGAGGTGGTTCAGCTTGATACCCGCAATCATCCATTCCGGAATCAACGAAATCAATATCAGGTACATCGCACCCACGAGCGTGATCCGGGTAAGAACATCGTTGATGAAATCCGAAGTCCGCTTCCCGGGCCGGATGCCGGGAATAAAGCCTCCCCACTTCCGCATGTTGTCTGCGACCTCGTTCGGATTGAACACAATGGAGATATAGAAGTAGGCAAAGAAAACAATGCCTGTGCAATAGAGCAAGGTGTACAGGGGCTCACCCCAGCGCATCGCATCCAATAGCGGGCCGATCACTTTGTTGTTGTGGAATGCCGCTCCCAGCATCTGCGGCAAGGCCAGAATCGAAGACGCGAAGATCACCGGCATTACGCCGCCGGCATTTACCCGCAGTGGCAGGTGCGTCGATTGCCCGCCCATCACCTTTCGTCCGACCACGCGCTTGGCATACTGCACCGGAATCCGGCGTTCGCTGCGTTCGACGAACACGATGAATGCCACCACTGCGATCATCAGCGCAAGCAACATCAGAATGGCTGGGGCGGTGAACACTCCCCAGGCGTTGGTTTGCACCTTCTGATAGAGATCGATCACTCCGCGCGGCAAGCCGACCACGATGCCCGCAAAAATCAGCAAGGACATTCCGTTGCCAATGCCCCGCTCGGTAATCTGCTCACCCAGCCACATGATGAAAGCGCTGCCCGTGGTCAGCGTCAACATGGTCATCAGGATGAACCCTGGCCCGGGAGTGGTTACAAAATCGCCCGCCTTCTGCAAGCTGATGGCAATGCCGAAAGACTGCACCGCACTCAAAATCACAGTAAGATAACGCGTCCACTGCGTGATTTTCTTCCGCCCCAGTTCGCCTTCTTTCTGCAGCTTGGCCAGCGGCTCATACACCACCGTCAGCAACTGCAGAATGATCGACGCCGTAATGTAGGGCATGATCCCCAATGCGAAAATCGTGAGCCGCCGCAGGTTGCCGCCGCTGAACAGATCCACAAAACCCAGCACCGAGCCCTTGTTCTGCTCAAAGAACTGCGCCAGCCGGTCGCCGTTGATCCCCGGCGTCGGGATGTGACCACCGATGCGATACACCGCCAGCAAGCCGAGCGTGAACAGTACACGCTTGCGCAGGTCGGGAATTTTGAAGATGTTCGCCAGCCTGGAAAGCATTACTGCAAGACCTCAAACTTGCCGCCCGCCTTGGTGATTTTTTCCTGGGCCGTCTTCGAGAACTTGTGTGCTTGCACCGTAATCGCGGCCTTCAGTTCGCCATTGCCCAGGATCTTGACCGGCTGCTTGCCACTTACCACGCCCGCCTTCTTCAGCAGTTCGGGAGTGATTTCAGACTCGCCGAGCGTTGTCAGGCGGTCCAGGTTCACGACGTCGTATTCCTCGCGGAAAATGTTCGTGAAGCCGCGCTTCGGCAAACGCCGGTGTAACGGCATCTGGCCGCCCTCAAACCCGCGGATCAGACGCGCACCCGAACGGGACCACTGCCCCTTGTGGCCGCGCGTCGAAGTCTTGCCCATGCCGGACCCCATGCCGCGTCCGACTCGCTTCTTCTTCTCCGTAGACTTCTTCGGTGCCCGTATTGTCGATANATTCATAACCGTCTCTCTGTAGAGACGAGGCTTGCCTCGTCTCAGACGCGGCAAGCCGCGTCNCTACTAAGCCTTCACGATCTCTACCAAGTGCGGGATCTTCTTTACCATGCCGCGAATCGCCGCTGTGTCCGGCCGNACAATCACCTGGTTCAGCCGGGTGAACCCCAACCCCTTAACAACTTTCTTATGTTTGACCGGAGTACAAATCGCCGACCGCACCCATTTCAACTGGATCTTCCCGCTCGCAACGGATTTCGATGTCTTGGTTGTCATTTCACTTCCCCGTCCGTCAATCGTTAGTCTTCTGTCGTTAGCGAACAACTCGCGACTAACGACCAACGACTACTTTGTTATAACTCCTGCACCGACTTACCACGCAGTGCCGCAACGTCTTCGCGGCTCTTGAGTTTCTTCAGCGCGTCGAACGTCGCCTTGATCACATTATGCGGATTGGTCGTGCCAATCGACTTTGTCAGCACATTCTGAATGCCCGCCGACGTCATCACCGCCCGTACCGCTCCNCCCGCAATCACNCCCGTTCCTTCCGGTGCCGGCTTCAGCAGCACCATGCCGGAGCCAAAACGTCCCAGCACCGTATGTGGCACAGTGGTCTGCGTCAGATTGATCCGCATCAGGTTCTTCTTCGCCGCTTCGATCCCTTTGCGGATGGCCTGCGGAACTTCCTTCGCTTTGCCCGATCCGAAACCAACCACCGCCGCCGAAGGATCGCCGATTACCACGAGCGCGGCGAACGACATGTTCTTGCCGCCCTTAACCACTTTCGTCACCCGGTTAATCGAGACCACCTGGTCCTTTAACTGGAACGATCCTGCATCGAGTTTCTTCGTTACTCTAGGCATTCTGAATCCCGTAACTCTCTAGCCTCAGAATTCGAAGCTCCCGGTTTTCAGGTTTTTCACTGAGAACTGAGAACCGAGAACTGAGAACTGTTTTTAGAACTGCAATCCCGCTTCTCGCGCCGCGTCGGCAACCGCCTTGACGCGGCCGTGGTAAATATAGCCACCACGATCGAACACCACCTTGGTGACGCCCTTCTGTTTGGCCAGTTCGGCAATCTTTTTCCCAACCATCTTCGCCGACGCCACGTTTCCGCCCGTCACGCGCGCACCCTTTCGGTCGTCCGCAGTCGAAGCCGCAACCATCGTCACGCCCTTCAGGTCATCAATCAGCTGAACGTAAATGTGGTTCAGCGACCGGTATACATTCAGCCGCGGGCGTTCCGGCGTACCCATGACTTTCTTCCGGATACGATCATGCACCCGCTGCCGTGTCTGATTCTTTGAAGCGATTTTCAGCATGTTAAAACCTCGTCGTTAGTCATTAGTCGTTAGTCGTTAGGCAAACCCAAAGCCCGAACGACCAGTGACCAACGACTATCGACCGTTATTTAGCCCCCGTCTTGCCAACCTTCTTCTTCAACCGTTCGCCTGCATACCGCACGCCCTTGTTTTTATATGGATCAGGCGGACGCAGCGACCGCATTTCCGCCGCCACCTGGCCAACTTTCTGGCGGTCAATCCCGTTCAGCGTCAGCTTCGTCAGTTTCGCATCCACCGCGCAGTCCACGCCGGTTGGTAGCGGATACTCGATCGGGTGCGAGTAACCCAGACTGAACACGACCATCCCCTTGCCCTTCATCTCCGCGCGGTAGCCGATGCCGACGATTTCCAGTTCCCTCGTCCATCCCTTGGTTACGCCATCGACGGCGTTATTGACCAGCGCGCGCGCCAGTCCATGCACCGCTGAATGGGCGTCGTCCGGGCGTATTGCCACCAGGTTGCCGTCCTTCTGCTCCATCGTGATGCCGGACGGAAGAGATGTATCCAGCTTGCCCTTCGGCCCCTGGACCATCACCGTATTGCCTTCGATCTTGACCGTCACGCCCTTCGGGATCGCGATCGGCTTTTTTCCAATTCGTGACATAGCTTTTAGCTCTCAGCTCTCAGCTCTCAGCCATCAGGTACATCTCAGCGGTTTAACTGAACGCTGAGAGCTGATCGCTGAAAGCTTTTTCTACCAAATCTCGCAAAGCAACTCGCCGCCCAAGCCCTGCCGGCGCGCCTGCCGTCCCGTCATCACGCCCTTCGGCGTGGTCAGGATGTTGATTCCGAGGCCGCCCAGCACCCGCGGAATCTCGGTGCGGCGCACATAGACGCGGCAGCCCGGACGCGACACCCGCGCCAGATTCGTAATCACCGCCTCATTGTTGTTGCCGTACTTCAAATAGACGCGCAAGACTTTGTGGCCCTCTTCTTCGGCCGGNTTGAAGTTCGCGATATAGCCCTCTTCCTTCAGGATGCGGGCAATCTCCGTCTTCAGCTTGGAAGCTGGTATATCCACTTTCTGGTGCCGCGCGCGTATCGCATTGCGGATGCGCGCCAGCATGTCTGCGACCGGATCGGTCAACCTCATCGTTTGCTTCTCCTCAAGCCGCCCGTTCGCTCCGCATCCACCGGAGAACCAGTCAGCAGCTTACTTCTGTCGGCCGTTAGTCGCTGGTCGCTAGTCGTTAGCAAGCAACATCCGACGAACCGATCTTCTTACAACTGTGCAGCGAATCCACGCGGTTCTCAGTTACCCGTAATCGCGAACGACTAACGACGAGCGACCAACGACCGCCTTACCAGGACGACTTCGAAACTCCGGGGATCTCGCCCCGCAGCGCCAGTTGCCGAAAACACAAACGGCACAGGCCAAACTTCCGTAGATAAGCACGCGGTCGTCCGCAAATCTTGCAGCGGTTATGCCTGCGTGACGAGAACTTTGGCTTCGGCTCTTTGCCACGCGCCTTATCAAACTTCTTTTCTATCTTCGCGTCCTTTACCCGCTTTGCTGTAGTCAAATTCGCTCCTAACTTCTAGATCGAGTGGTGACGGGGGTGTGCCCGTCCAGTCGGATCAAAGACCCGGCTCGACACTTATGTCCTGAACGGCATCCCCAAATGCTTCAACAGCGACCGCGCCTGGTCATCGGATCGCGCCGTCGTCACAATGGTCACGTTCATGCCTTTCAGCTTGTCAACCTTCGCGTAGTCAATCTCCGGGAAAATCAACTGATCATGCAAACCCAGCGTGTAATTGCCGCGACCATCGAACGACTTCGTCGAGACTCCGCGAAAGTCACGCACTCGCGGAAGCACGATGCTCACCAGCCGGTCAAAAAATTCGTACATGCGATCGCCGCGCAGCGTCACCATCGCCCCAATCGGCATGCCCTCGCGCACCTTGAATGCCGCGATCGACTTCTTCGCCTTCGTGGTCACCGGCTTCTGTCCCGTAATCTGTCCCAGTTCATTCACGGCTGGATCGATAAGTTTCGCGTTCTGGGTCGCTTCGCCCACGCCCATGTTCACGACGATCTTGTTCAGTCGCGGCACGGCCATCGGGTTCTTGAGTTCCAGTTCCTTCATCAGGGCCACGGCAACTTCCTTCTCAAACCGCGCCCGCAGCCGCGGCCGCTCTTTCGCCGCGTGACGTGGAGCCTCTGCGCTGGGCTTCTCAGCCGGCGCCTGCCGCTTGTCGCCCTTGCCCGCTTTCGCTTGCTTCTCGTCTTTCTTCTGTCCGTCTGTAGCCATGTTCGCTGTTACCTTCTCTCACGGTTTCGGCTTGTCGCTTTTAGCTTTTAGCCCTTAGCTCCGGGCTCGACGTATACCGGTTCGTAAGTCCCAAATTTTCGCCCCTGCCGCTCGCGCCAAGCGCTTTAGCTGAAAGCTGAAGGCTGAGAGCTGACAGCTATTTGTCCAGCGTCGTCCCGCACTTCTTGCAAACTCTCACTTTGCGATCGCCACGCACTTCATGGCCGATACGCACCGGACCACACGTCGCACACACCAAGGCCACGTTCGACAGCCGAATCGCCCGTTCCTGCTCGGCAATTCCACCCTTGATGTTGCGCTGCGGATTCGGACGCACGTGCTTCTTTACCGTCATCACGTGCTCCACCAGCACCTTGCCCTCGTCGGGAAACACGCGCAGCACGCGCCCTTCCTTTCCCGTATCCCGCCCGGTCATCACCTTCACGGTGTCGTTCCGGCGGATATCCACTCGCTTGTGTTCGGTCGATACTGTTCTCATCTTGAATCCTTAATCCCTAACTGTTAGCAGGCTCGCTTTTCCCGAGATCTGACACCTGAGACCTAAAGTACTTCCGGCGCCAGCGACACAATCTTTAAAAATTTCCTCTCGCGCAGTTCACGCGCCACCGGACCAAATACGCGCGTGCCGACCGGTTCTCCGGTTTCATTGATCAGCACGGCCGCATTCTGATCGAAGCGGATGTAAGTCCCGTCGCGTCGCCGATGCTCTTTCCGCGTCCGCACGATCACCGCTTTCACCACTTTGCCCTTCTGCACCTGACCGTCCGGCGAAGCTTCCTTCACGCTTGCTGTGATCACGTCGCCAAGCCCAGCGCGCAGACCGGTCGAGCCGCCAAGCGGCAGGATCATCTGCAGCTTGCGCGCGCCGGAATTATCGGCAACCTCGAGCATGGATCTCATCATTACGGCCATGTTCGTCTCCTTCTCCGCCTCTTAATTCCCGGCGGGCTTTCTTAGCAAGCGTCTAACTTAGTAACTAGCGCCCCACGCCCGTACCCGCGTCAACGTCAACTTCGGGCACCAGAGCCGTCTTCCGAACGATTTCCTTCAGCGTCCAGCGCTTCAGTTTCGACAACGGCCGCGATTCTTCAATCCGCACCACATCGCCAGAATGCGCTTCGTTCTTCTCGTCGTGCGCGTAAAACTTCTTCCGGATCGCGATGACCCGCTTGTACATCGGATGCGCTTTCTTCCGCGTCACTTCGACCACGATCGTCTTCTGCATCTTGTTCGAGACGACCGTGCCGATCAGTTCCTTATGGTGCTTCTGTCTTTCCGGTTGGCCTGTAGTTTCCGCCATTATTTTTTCTCCGTCTTAGGGCCGCCAAGTTCCTGCTCGCGCAGGACGGTCTGTACACGCGCAATATCCCGGCGCAGCCCGCGAATCTTTTTCAGGCTCTCCGTCTGTCCCATGTTCATCTGGAACTTCAACTTGAAGAGCTGGTCGGCCAAGTCCCGCTCCTGGTGCTTGAGCTCGATGTCAGTTAAGTTGCGTATCTTTTCTGCCTTCATAAAGTCAGTTCCCAGTTCTCAGCTGTCAGTTCTCAGTAAGAACCTCTGGCCCGCAAAATTATTTCTTACTTCCAATCCCTACTCCTAACTCCTACAGCACGTCCCGTTTCACAAACGTCGTCCGCAGCGGAAGTTTGTGCGACGCGAGGCGCATCGCCTCTTTCGCCTCCGTGATCGAAACGCCTTCCATCTCAAACAGAATTTTTCCCGGCCGCACCACCGCAACCCAGTGATCCGGCGCCCCTTTGCCTTTGCCCATACGGGTTTCGGCGGGCTTCTTCGTTACCGGCTTATCCGGAAACAGGCGGATCCAGATCTTGCCGCCGCGTTTCACAAAACGGGTCATCGCGACCCGGCTGGCTTCGATTTGCCGGTCGGTGATCCATCCCGGCTCGAGCACCTTCAGCCCAAACTCACCGAAAGCCAGCGTGCTCCCGCGCCAGGCCTTCCCCGTCATGCGCCCGCGCTGCTGCTTGCGGTACTTAACTTTTTTCGGCATCAACATAAATCAGTTCTCAGTTCTCAGCTGTCAGTTCTCAGGAAAATCTTCCCGTCAGATGCTTTCAACCTCTGCAATCTGACCACTGACCTCTGCAATCGCCCTACTCTAGAACGCTCCGGTCGTGCTGACTTCGCGCTGCGGCGTCGCTTCACGCTTTTTCGCCGGCAGAATCTCACCTTTATAAACCCAGCACTTTACGCCAATCACTCCGTACGTCGTGCGCGCCTCGGTAAAGCCGTAGTCGATATCGGCGCGGAGCGTGTGCAGCGGCAACCGGCCCTGCAGATACCACTCCGAACGCGCGATTTCATTGCCATTCAGCCGCCCGCTCACCCGCACCTTGATACCCTTGCAACCGAAGCGCAGCGCCGAATCCACCGACTTGCGCATCGCCCGCCGGAAGCCCACGCGCTTTTCCAGTTGCAGCGCAATCGATTCCGATACCAGCTGCGCATCCAGTTCCGGCTTGTGCACTTCCTGGATATCGACATGCACTTCGCGCGTGGTCTTCTTCTGCAGATCCTGCTTCAGCTTGTCGATTTCCGCGCCCTTGCGCCCGATGATGATTCCCGGACGCGCCGTCTTAATAATGATCCGCAGCTTATTTCCTGGACGCTCGATCTCGACCGAACTCACCCCTGCCGACTTGAGCTTGTCCTTCAGTTCGGTCTTGAGCTTATAGTCTTCGAGCAGCAGCTTGTCGTAGTCCTTCTCGACAAACCAGCGCGATTTCCACGGCTTGGTGTAGCCGAGGCGGAATCCGTATGGATGAACCTTCTGTCCCATGTGTGCTCCTAAACTTTCCTTCTGTCGCTGGTCGCTAGTCGTTCGTCGTTGGCAAACTAAGCCGTCCGAACGACCAGCGACTGTCTACTTCTTCGCCGACGCTTTCTTCCCGACCGCCTTCTTCTTTGCCGGCGCCTTAGCCTTCGCTTTCGGCTTCGTGTGAGGAGCAGCCTTCGCCGCTTTCTCGCCCGTCACCGACGACGTCCCTACCGGAACGCCATTCCGGTTCTTCTCCGCCAGAACAATTTCAAGATGCGAAATGCGCCGCACATAGTGATACGCTCGCCCCATCGGCGCCGGACGAATCCGTTTCATGCGCGGACCATCGTTCGCCACCGCATCCTTCACNTACAAGCTATCGAGATCGACATCCAGGCCCTTTTCGGTGCTCAGAAAGTTCGCATTGTCGATCGCCGACTGCAACAGTTTGCCAACCGTCGCCGCTACCCGCTTCTTGGTAAAGGCCAGCGTATTCCGCGCTTCTTCCACGCGCCGTCCCTTGATCAGGTTCAGCACCAGCCGCGCCTTTTGCGGCGAGACGCGCATGTACCGGGCTGTAGCTCGAAATTCCATCGTCCCGTCTCCTCGTCCCTTATGCCTTTGGCGCCGCCGGAGTTATGGCTCCAGGTCCGCCGGGCACGCCCGCAGGCTTCGCCGCTGTTTCGGTCGCCGCTTTCATCGAGTGCCCCTTGAACTGACGGGTAAAGCTGAATTCGCCCAGCTTGTGCCCGACCATGTTTTCGGTCACATATACCGGAATGAATTTCCTCCCGTTGTGCACGGCAATCGTATGTCCCACCATCTCCGGGATAATCGTCGAGCGCCGCGACCACGTCCGCAGCACTTTCTTCTCGTTGCGCGCATTCATGGCTCCCACTTTCGTCGCCAGGTGCGCATCTACGAACGGTCCTTTTTTAGTCGAACGAGCCATAAAATCAGTTCTCAGTTCTCAGCTCTCAGCAACCAAACTGAGGCTTCAGATTTTTCCTTGAAACTCTGAACCTTTGAAACCTGCTCTTAACCCTTCTTTCGTCTGTTCACGATAAACGTATCGGTCCGCTTATTGTTCCGCGTCTTGTATCCCCGCGTCGGCTGGCCCCACGGCGTCACCGGATGACGTCCGCCGGAGGTCTTGCCTTCGCCGCCGCCGTGCGGATGGTCCACCGGGTTCATCGAAACTCCACGGTTATGCGGACGCTTTCCCACCCAGCGCGTACGTCCCGCCTTGCCCCAGGTCACGTTTTCGTGGTCCGTGTTCCCCACCTGCCCTATCGTCGCTAAACAATCGAGCAGCACCTTGCGGGTTTCGCCCGAAGGCAACTTCACCAGGCCATAGTCGCCTTCTTTTGCGACCAGTTGCGCCGAACCNCCCGCCGAGCGCACCATCTGCGCGCCCTTGCCCGGGCGCAATTCCACATTGTGAATCGTCGTGCCCGGCGGAATATTCCGCAGCGGCAACGCGTTCCCAACCAGAATGTCTGCCTCGGGTCCGCTTACAATCTTCTGCCCAACCTTGAGTCCGTCGGGCTGCACGATGTAACGCTTCTCGCCATCGGCGTAGCTCAGCAGGGCAATTCGAGCCGAGCGCCCCGGATCGTATTCGATCGTCACCACTGTCGCCGGAATCCCGTGCTTGTCGCGCTTGAAGTCAATGGTGCGCAGTTTGCGCTTGTTGCCGCCGCCCCGGAACCGCATGGTCGTGTCGCCGGAATTGCGCCGCCCGCCCGTCCGCAACTTGCCCTCAACCAGCGGCTTGTGCGGCTTCTTCGACGTGATGTCGTCCGTCACGAGCGTCGTGCGATAGCGCAGCGTCTGCGTTGTCGGTCTGTAAGTTTTAATCGCCATATTAGCTCTCAGCCTTCAGCCTTCAGCCATCAGGTAACCCTTCTGTCCGTCGGCCCGGTTTTACTGATGGCTGACGGCTGATGGCTGACCGCTGCACTACAAGTTCTGTGCGTACTCCGGCATCTTCTCGCCGCTTTTCAACCGCACGTACGCCTTCTTCCAGTCTGGACGGTAGCCCGTGAACTTGCCCCGCCGCCGTTCTTTCCCGGGATAATTCGCCGTGCGCACCGAAGCAACCTTTACTTTGAAGATCGTCTGCACCGCTTCCTTGATCTCGGTCTTCGTCGCTTTCGGCGCCACCTGGAATACCAGCGTGTTCTGGGTCTCTTTAATGCCCAGACCTTTTTCGGTGATCACCGGCTTCCGGATAATCTGATACGCGGATTTCATCAGGCCACCTCCGCTTTAGTCTTGCGCAGGCGCCGCGCCGGTTTCTTTTTTTCTTTCTCTTCCGCCGGCTCCGCTTCGTGCGAACGTCGCGTCGCCGACTTCCTCAGCGAATCCTGCAACTTCTCGAGCGCCGGCTGCGCAAATACCACATGGGTATAGCGCATCAGATGATAGGGATGCACTTCGTTCGCCTTCACCAGTTCGAGGCCGTCGATGTTGCGCGAGCTCAACTCCAGATTCTTGTTCGCCGCGGTCGAAATATCGACCAGCAGTGTCGTCCCTTCAATTTTCAGCTTGTCGAGCGATTCGCGAAACAGTTTCGTCTTCGGCTCTTTAACCTCAAACGACTTCACCACCATCAACTTGCCATCGGCAAACTTCGACGCGAGGGCCGAACGCAGCGCGCCCAGCAGCTTCTTCTTCGGAAAAGCGTAGTCATAGGATCGCGGTTGCGGTCCATGCACCGTACCACCATGGCGCCACAGTGGCGAACGAATCGAGCCGATACGCGCCC
>JGI25614J43888_10000242_pt1 | contig 15112 bp, 10 predicted proteins | sample GraSoi_2013_60cm_FD_43888 | JGI IMG/M metagenome (IMG submission 43888) | reverse complement strand
AAAAAAAAATCTTGTCTGCGTAACACGATTTATATGCGTAATATCTTTGTTGTTTGGCCTCCCGATTTGCTACCATCGAAGCATGAGCGAAACACCTTTCCAAAAGAATGACTACGGGATGTCCTTTGTGATATTCGTATAATCAAATGAAAGAGCGCCGCTGTGTCACCGCTCAGTTGATTCTGGTTGGGCTTTTGTTGATAACTTTTTTCAGCGGCTGCGCGACTCCGCAGAGACGTTCGGCAGGAGGCTCTCACGACCACGCGTTCATTGTTTACTGGCCGCATCCTGAAAACGACCAACAGGTGTGCTTAGCAGTCAAAGATAACATCGACATGAAAGGTGTGGTGACCACGGATGGCTCCGAATATGTCGCCAAAACCAGTTCGCCGGCGGCAAGTGATGCGGAGTGCCTAGCGATTGCACGGAGGCGGAATGTGCTGATCGTGGGGAAAACGAATCTCAGCGAATTTGGGGTGGCTCCTTCCGGTCTAAACGATTACTTCCGAACTCCGAAGAACCCGTTTAGTAAATGGCACAAGCTAATCCCGGGTGGTTCGTCAAGTGGTTCAGGAGTGGCGGTTGCAAGCGGAATCGCGGACGTTGCCTTTGGAACGGATACAGCGGGCTCCATCCGGGTTCCCGCAGCTTGTTGCGGCATCGTGGGTTTGAAGCCGACCTTTGGCCTTGTTTCTTTGAAGGGTGTGGTCCCGGTTGAGCCAAAACATCTGGATACCGTCGGCCCGATGGCCAAAGACGTGGACCATGTCGTGCAAGGGATGGATCTTTTGCAGAATGGGTTTGCCGCACGATATCGAACCGCCGTCGCCGCCAAACCGTTGGCCAAAAGGATCAGGATCGGAAGGCTCTATCTGAGCGGCACCGACCCTAAAATCGACAAAGCGATTGATGACGCTCTGGCCCGAGCACAATTTCAAGTCATCCCGCTGGACCAAGCCTTCAGGGCGAAGTGGGACCAAGCCACGAGAGATGGGAACACTTTGGCGGCAGCTGGTGCCTGGCTCAGCAATCGAGAATACTTATACAAAGCCGGAGTACGGGCCAGGACCAAGGCAGCAATCGCTCTGGGGAGAATCGTATACGCAACGCGATACCGGGGAGCTCTACGGAGGCAGGCGGAGCGGCAGCAAGCTCTCCGCAAGGTTTTCAAAAAAGTTGATTTCATCGCCCTGCCGACTCTTCAGACGCTGCCGCCAACGATTCCATTTGTAGGGAGGATAGCCATTCTGGAAGCTCGCGTGTTGAACCTGCAAAACACGGTTGCGGTCAATTTTGCAGGAAATCCTGCACTTGCGATACCGATTCCCCTGAATGATAAGACCGTTCCCGTCACCAGCCTGCAGGTTGTCGGGCCGTGGTTGAGCGAAGCCGAACTTCTAAATGCTGGCCGACTGATTGACGCCGAGCATTCGCAGTTTATGCGGGAAAAATTTGCGCGCACGCAATAAATGCACTCCTCATGGAGGTGCGATACCGGTTCCTCGATGAGGAGGTCTTTGTCGCAGCACGCGCCGCACTGACAAATGTCGAGCCGGAGCTGGCGAAGATCTCGCGAATCCCAAGAAGGCAAGCAACGCTCCGACCAGCCCCATGCTTGACATCAACCACTCATTCCCGCATCCTCACATCGCGGAAACTTTGATCCGGACCGGTCTTGACGGCACATTTCCGCGACGCCCGAAAACCGATTTCGGTGGATAAACAGATCGACGGGAGCTGTCATGACAGAAGCTTATGACCTTGTCGCCATCGGTGCGGGACCAGCGGGCGAGAGTGCGGCCGAACTTGCCGCCTTCTACGGGCATCGCTCGGTCGTCATCGAGAAGAACCGGCCAGGCGGGACGGTGACAACCACCGGCGGCGCCCCGACGAAAACGCTCCGTGAAGCGGCACTATACCTGACCGGGTTCCGCGACCGCGATATTTACGGCCTCCACCTGGCCGCGGCGCCAGACATCGTTTTGCCCACAATCAGGAAGCGGACCCGAGACGTTTCCGAGCTGTTCCAGAGAGCGACTGCCGACAATATCGCGAAACACAACGTCGACTACCTCCAGGGCGATGCCCGCCTCGGCCCCGGTCGAACCCTTCTGGTCATGACGCCCGACGGACGGGAACTCACACTGCGTGCGAAGGCGATTCTGATCGCCTCTGGGTCGCGTCCGATGCGCCCGAAAAGCATCCGGTTCGAGGACCCCGGCGTTTGCGACTCGGACACGATTCTAGCCCTGGAGCACATACCGAAAGACATCCTCATTGTGGGCGGTGGGCCGGTTGGGGTCGAGTACGCCACGATTTGCCACGCACTGGGCGCGCGGGTTACGCTCGCGGAGATGGGAGATCGCTTGATGCCCATGATGGACGGGGAAATGTCCCGCCGAATGGACGAGCTGTTCCGCAAGTGGGGGGTGACGGTCGTCCTTGGCGCGGCGGCCGATACAATCGCCCGCACCGCGGCTGGCAACCTCGAAGTCTTGCTCTCAACCGGCGCGAAATTCCAACCGGACACGGTTCTGTTCGCCGCCGGAAGGACCGCCAACACGGAAGGACTGGACCTGGATGCTGCGGCCGTAAAGATTGACTCCCTTGGCAGAATCGTGGTCGATGAGCATTTCCGCACGTCAGCCGACAACGTCTTCGCAGCGGGGGACGTGCTCGGTCCCACGCTCGCATCCGTCGCTATGGAACAGGGTCGCGTCGCTGCATGCCACGCATTGGGTATTCCGTTTGCAGGCACGGTTGATCCCACGCCGGTTTCGGCCGTTTACGGCATGCCGGAGGTCGCCGGTGCGGGGCTGACAGAGGAACAATGCCAGGCACAAGGCATTGATTACGAGGTGGGTCGTTCCGAGTTCGATCTCATTCCGCGTGGTGCCATCGCCGGCCACGGCGGCGTCCTAAAACTGCTTTTTAGGAAGGATAACCAAAAATTGATTGGTGTGCATTGCATCGGTGATATAGCCTCAGAGCTGGTCGGCATCGGGCAGATGGTCATTCACTTCGGCGGGACTCTCAGCGTGTTCGACGAGGTGTCGATGAACACCCCAACCTACAGCTACGCCTATAAATACGCCGCCTTCGACGGATTTCAGCGGCTGCATCATGATGGCTCATACCATGCATCAGTCGGTGACCAAATTGTTCCCGCTCCATCTACTAGCAACTAGGCCTATCATTGCCACGGACGCAGTTCGGGAGCCGGGAGCAATGCTAGTCGAAATGACCGGTCTGGGCAGCGCACGTCTGCGACAATATAATTCATGGCACTAGTTTAAGTGCGGATTCTTACTTTATGAAGGTTCCAGAATCGCCAGTATTTGACGTTATTATTATTGGTGCCGGCGTAATTGGGGCAGCCATTGCCAGAGAACTTTCAAAATATAACTTACAAGTCGCTATCCTTGAAAGAAATTTACAAGTGGCGCAAGAGACATCGGCAGGTAATTCCGGCGTTATTCACGGTGGATTTGATCCCACCCCGGGAACGCTAAGTGCTAAATTAAATCTTTTGGGAAGACGCATCTATGAAAATGAATGGTTTATAGAACTTAATTTCCCGCATAAGAAGGTTGATTCATTAGTTTTGGCTTTTAATAATTCAGAAGAAAGCGAACTTAAAACGTTGCACAATCAAGGGATTACTAATGGTTTAAAAACAGATGAAATGGAAATTTTAGACCATGAACAATGCTTGGAATTAGAACCTAATCTTAATTCACAAGTTGTGGCGGGTTTGTTGTGTACAAGTTCTTATATAGTAGATCCAGTGTGCCTGACTAATAAGTTAGTGGAAAGTGCTATCTTAAATGGAGTGAAGCTATTCTTAGAAGCTAAGGTGGAAAAAATTACTAAACTCGCCGACGGTTTTCTGGTTCACACAATTGACCATCATTCTCAAAGCGTAGGTTATGGAGCTAAATTCATTATTAACGCGGCCGGTCATTATGCTGATGTGGTAGCGGCAATGATCCAGGACAAAGATTTCACTCTGAAAGCGCGCAGAGGACAATATCGCGTTATTGAGAAAACTGAACGCGATATCATCAATGATCACATTTTGTTCATGGTACCAACAATTCACGGCAAGGGAGTGATTGTCGCTCCTATGTTGGATGGTCATTTGTTAGTTGGGCCTACGGCGGAAGAGGGCATCGCTAAAGAAGATGCCAGATTAATTAGCATGGAACAGTTTGAGCAGATCGGGGTTATAGCCAAGAGAGTTGTTCCCAGTTTAAGGGTGGAAAAGACTTGCAGTATGTTTAGTGGTTCTCGTTCTATTTGTGTCGAAACTAATGATTTTTGGATCGCTGCTTCCAGCAAAGACCAACGGTTTATTCATGTGGCTGGTATTTCTTCCCCTGGTCTATCAGCGGCACCGGCAATTGCTCATGGAGTAGTTGGGTTAATCAAAGGGCAAACGGAATTAGTCGCCAAATTGGATTTCGTTAAAGAGCAAGCACCAATAACGCTTAGTGTCAGCACGAGCGACAACTGAGTTAGCAGAGAACGGTTTCCTCGAGAAAAGGCGTCAATGATATTACCCAATCATAAAACCAAAATCGTTGCGACCATCGGTCCGGCCTCGAACTCGCCGGAAATTCTGGAAGGTCTCATCCGCGCCGGGATGAATGTTGCCCGGCTCAACTTTTCGCACGGGAATTTCGACCAGCACGCGGAGGTCATCGCCCGCATTCGTGCTACTTCCAGGGTCACCGGCCGGCGCGTCGCGATCATGGGCGACCTTCCCGGGCCCAAAATGAGACTGGGAACGATCGACCCCGATCCGATCCACCCCGAGTCTGGCAGCGCTTTCACCCTCACCAGCGAGGAGGTTATCGGCAGCGCCCGACGGGTCTCCATGAGTTTTGAGCCCCTCCCTCGGGTGGTAAAGCCCGGCGATCGCCTGTTTCTGAACGACGGATTGGTGCAGCTTCTGGTCGATCAGGTCGAAGGCAAGGATGTGCATTGCACGGTGGCTGTTGGTGGCGAACTTCGCTCGCGCAAGGGCCTTAATCTTCCGCGCATAAATCTCGGCATCTCTGCCTTCACGGATCACGACCGCAAATGTCTCGAGTTTGCCCTGGCGTGCGGTGTCGACGCCATCAGCCAGTCGTTTGTGGAAAGGGGTGCCGACATCGAAACGCTGCGGGCTGCTGCCGCCGCCCTGGGCAAAACCCCTTTCCTCATCGCCAAGATCGAGCGTTATGAATCTATCGAACGTTTTGACGAAATTCTGGCAGCCGCGGATGGCATCATGGTCGCGCGAGGGGATCTCGGTGTCGAGGTGCCGATTGAGGAGATGGCGATTCTACAAAAGCAGCTTATCGCCAAGGCGAATCTGGCTGGCAAACCGGTCATTACCGCCACGCAGATGCTGGAGTCCATGACTTCGAGTCGCCTGCCGACTCGAGCCGAAGCCACCGACGTGGCCAATGCCATTTTGGATGGCACCGATTGCGTCATGCTTTCCGGCGAATCGGCGACGGGCAAATTTCCGGAGGAATCCGTGACGATGCTGGCGAAGATTGCCGCCTTCACCGAAGTGCACCGGTCCAAGACATCTCTGGCTATGCGGCGGGAGATGGGTGATATCCTTGTCAATCCGAAGGCCATGCTGGTCGACCGCGCTCTGGAAATAACGCCTTGCGATGCGGTTCTTGTGCCTACCCGAGACGGAAGCACAGCCCGAGCCGTGGCGCGTTGGAGAACGCCAGTCTGGGTGGTGGCGGCAGGTCCCGAGTCTGCTGCCATGCAGGGGTTGGCTTTTTCCTACGGCGTGCATGCGGTGGATCTGGACGAGGAACCTGATGATTGGCGCGGCTATGCCCGGGGTCTCCTGTCGGAACTGGGTCTCCCCTGCAGACAGGTGTTGCTGGTCGCTGGGCCGTCTTCCGGAAATCCGGAGGCCAACCAACGCTTGGAACTCATGGTTTTTTGACCGCTTCGCCTGCGCAAGGCTGATTGTGATGCGATTCGACTCTGCGGGCTAGGCCTTCGCGCCGAATATGGGCTTCAGCGTCCGGACGAGCGCCTTCTCGCCCTCGACTGTCAGGAAGATGGCAAAGCCGATGCCGATCGGCAACAACCAGTCACGGGCGGGGATCGGAGCTGAGTGGAACCACACATTCAAGAAGGGGACATACACGAACAACACCTGCAGCACCGCCAGTACGCCGACGGCGATCCAAACCACGCGGTTAGTAAACAGCAAATCCAGCCGCAAACTTGATTCTCTCATGAAGCGGCTATTGAACAAATAAAACACCTGCGCGAGCACCAAGGTGTTGACCGCCATGGTTTGCGCCATTTCGATCGAATAACCCCGGTGCTCTTCGAACAGAAAGACAGCGACGGTCATGCCACCGATCAGCAGCGAGACGAAGGCGATTCGCCAAATGGCATATTCCCCCAGAATCGGCGCTCCCGGCCGCCGTGGTGGACGGTGCATCAACCCCGGTTCTGCAGGTTCATAGGCTAGCGCCAGCGACAGGGTTACCGCGGTAACCATGTTGACCCACAGGATCTGCACGGGCGACAGCGGCAGATCCAGCCCTACAACCACTGCTACCAGGATGACGAGCGCCTGGGCGCCATTGGTTGGCAGGATGAAAAGGATCGCTTTCTGCAGATTGTCGTAGATGGTGCGGCCCTCTTCTACGGCGCGCTCGATCGATGCAAAATTGTCGTCGGCCAGCACGATCTCGGCAGCCTCTTTGGTCGCCTCAGTACCTTTGATGCCCATCGCTACACCGACATCTGCGCGCTTAAGCGCAGGCGCGTCATTGACTCCATCGCCGGTCATGGCCACAACCTCGTTGTTGGCCTGTAGCGCCTGCACCAGCCGCAGTTTATGCTCGGGGCTAGTGCGAGCGAAGATGTCGCTTTCCGGAACGATCCGGCGCAAGTCCTCGTCGGAGGCGGCTTCGAGTTCGGTACCGGTCACAGCTTTAGGGTTTTCGGTGATACCCATCTCGCGGCCGATGGCGGTGGCGGTGCCTGCGTGGTCACCGGTGATCATCTTGACGCGAATGCCGGCCTGCTGGCAGGCCGCGATAGCTTTGATGGCCTCCGGCCGGGGAGGATCGATGATACCGACCAGCCCCACAAACGTCATGCCCTTGTCGAGTTCTGCCAATGTCAGGTCGCTCTTGTCCTCCTTGACCTCGCGGCTGGCGGCGGCAAGGACCCGCAGACCCTGGCCGCCAAGTGCATCGATCTGCTCTTCCCAGAAGGCGAGATCGAGTGGCTCCACGCCACCGTTCGCGGCGCGCTGGTCGGCGCAGCGGCTCAGCAACCGGTCGGGCGCCCCCTTGAGCAGGATGCGCAGACCATTTCCCGGCACGCGATCGAGTGTGGCCATGAACTTGTTTTCCGACTCGAAGGGAACGACCGCCAGCCGTTGGTAGTCTTTTCTGTCGAACTTTGCCTTTTGGCCAAGAGTGCGCAGCGCACCTTCGGTGGGTTCTCCGATCACTTTCCATTGACCGTCCTCTTGGGCGATCTCCGAGTCGTTGCAAACGGCCATAACCTCGACCAATGCTTCCAGATCCGGATTGGCTGCAAGCGAAGCTTCCTGTCCCTCCTGCGAGACTCTGCCCTCCGGCGCGTAGCCGATGCCCTCTACATCGTATTGCCCGACGCGGGTGACCAGATGACGAACCGTCATTTCATTGCGTGTAAGCGTGCCGGTTTTGTCCGAACAAATAACCGTCACAGAACCCAGGGTTTCTATTGCCGTGAGCTTGCGCGTGATTGCATTGCGCTGCACCATCCGCTGCACGCCGATCGCCAGTGTGACTGTCATGATTGCCGGCAAACCTTCGGGTATCGCGGCGACGGCGAAACCGATCGCCGCCGAAAAAAGCTCGTCGATGCCAAAGCCGTGCAGCAGCCAGCCAATCAAAAACATCACGATGGCCATTCCGAGGATCGCAAAGGATAAAACTTTGCCGAAAGCGGCCATCTGTCTCGTGAGTGGCGTCGCCAGGCTTTCCACCTCCGCGATCATTCGGCTGATCCTACCCAACTCGGTCCCTGCTCCGGTTGCGGTAACCACTCCCAGGCCGGTTCCGGCTGCGACCAGGGTGCCCGAGTAGGCCATACAGCGTCGGTCGCCGATTCCGGCTTTGGCATCCACCGGCTCTATTCCCTTATCTGAAGGCACGGATTCCCCAGTAAGAGCGGATTCTTCAATGCGCAGGTTGACCGCCTCTAAGAGCCGGAGGTCGGCGGGCACGCGGTCGCCGGAGCGAAGCCGCAAAATATCGCCCGGCACGAGGTCTGCAGCGTCGAGCTCGACCCACTCGCTCTCACGTCGCGTGTGGGCACGCAGGGAGAGCATCTTCCGGATGCCTTCGAGCGCCTCTTCGGCCTTGCCTTCCTGGATGAAGCCTACGATGGCATTGATCACCGCCACAGCAAGAATCACGCAGGCGTCGACCCAGTGCCCGAGAAACGCTTTCGCCACGCCGGCGGCAACAAGAATGTAAATCAGAATATCATTAAAGTGCTTGAAGAACCGCTTAAACAACCCTTCTTTCGGCGGCTCAGGAAGCCGGTTTGGGCCGACGGCGGTCAGCCGGTTGGCGGCCTCGGCGCCAGAGAGGCCGTCGCGTTGGCTCCGCATTTTTTCCAACACGTCATCGGCCCGCATTGCGTGCGGGTCGCTGACGCTAACGGAAGTCTCTGAAGCGAGGTTGACTGAAGTGTTCGCAGTTTGACTCATGATCTTCCGACCTTTTCCAGCATACGCTTCACCTCTGATTGGCCGTAATGCTCTTTAACGGACTAGGAACACCGGCCCGCAAGGTTTTCGTGATCTCGGAGATGCCGAGCGGCGCGTTCCGCCTAGCCGCTAAGAAACCGCTTTGAGCGTGTTCCTGCCAAATGCTCATGGAATCCTCACACGGCAGCGTCTCCATTGTGCCTTGTTCGTTGTTAGTAAACTCGTGCTTGGAGGTCAAGTCTGTTGGTCGCGCAAAAAACGGATTGGGAGGAGCGCCGAATCGTAGGAAAGAAAAAGTCATACCCGGAAGCGCGTTTTCTTGCTGTCAGGCACGTCTACGGGCTAAGAAATGTTCCTCGATGCCTTCTTGCGCCCCAGAAACTTACTGCTCCCCGCGTTTCCAACGCGACTGATTTCCGGCGAAGTGATGGACGTATTTTTTGCCGCGCTTCCCATCGGGTTTCTGATCTTCGTCATGACGAAGAAGAATGGGCTCCCCTCAACGGTCGCTTTTGCACTCACGGCGCTGCTAACTTACGCCGTCCGGATTTGGTTCTTCAGGACGAGCCCGAACCTGGCTCACGCGGCGATTGTGAGCGGGCTGCTGCAAGCGCTCACGCCGATTTCGATTGTGTTTGGCGCCATCTTTTTCTTCGTCGCACTGGAACGCTCAGGTGCCATGCTGACGCTAAGTCTGTGGCTCAACGGCGTTTCGCGCAATCCGGTGGCACAGTTGATGATTGTTGGCTGGTCATTTATATTTCTGATCGAGGGCGCCAGCGGGTTCGGCACTCCGGCTGCATTGGCCGCTCCGGTGCTGGTCGGGCTGGGATTTCCGCCGCTGCGTGTTGCTGTCCTGTGTATCATCATGAATGCGGTTCCGACTTCGTTCGGAGCCGTTGGGACGCCGACCTGGTTCGGCTTTGGTTNGCTGGGATTGGCGGAATCACAATTGCTCGAGATCGGTCTGAAAGCCGCGCTGATGCATGCTGTCGCTGCACTGGTTATCCCCGTGATCGGGCTGCGCTTCGTCGTTGATTGGAAAGAGATTCGCCGCAACCTGCTTTTCATTGAGCTTGCCGTCTTGGCCAGTGTTCTGCCGATGACTGCCCTGGCAGCTTTCAACTATGAATTTCCATCCGTGGCAGGCGGTATGATCGGTTTGTTAACGACGATTTTTCTGGCGCAACGCGGCATCGGGCTGGCGAAAAAAGAAGCGGATGCTGCGAGCTTGACAGTGCCAAGCTCCCAATCGGCTAGTCCGCAAACTCCCGAAGCGAGTCCCTTGCGTCGTGTGGATGTCTTGCGTGCATTGACTCCCCTGATTGCGACCGTCGGCATTCTGCTCCTGACCCGAATGCCATTTCTCGGATTGCGACAACTCCTGACCTCTGAGGCACACTGGGTGTTGATTCCGCTTGGTCGCCTCGGGGTATTTTCGCTTAGTCCTTCTCTCGTCTTTCAGTTGCGAGGAATACTGGGCGAAGACCTTCACTGGTCGTACGCACTACTATACGTTCCGTTCATCCTTCCGTTCTTTGTCGCTGCCGGGCTTGCCCTTATGCTTTATCGTTGCCCGCCGGGCGTTTTCGGGGAGGTCGCCAAAGAGACATTTGCACGTCTCCGGAACCCCGTTATCGCCCTTTTCGGGGCTCTGATTTTTGTTCAGTTGCTCAAGATTGACGGGGAGCGGGCATCTACCAGGATTCTCGGCGATGCGCTGGCAACCGGGACCGGCGGTCTGTGGATTTACTTCGCTGGGTTTCTCGGTGCCCTCGGCAGTTTCTTCTCGGGTTCAAACACCATCTCGAACCTGACCTTCGGACCGATTCAGCTTAGGATTGCCCAAGATCTCGGGCTATCTTCAACGACGATGCTGGCCCTGCAAACAGTCGGAGCCGCCATGGGCAATATGGTTGCCGTCCATAATATCGTTGCGGTCTGTGCGGTCTTAGGCTTGAAAGACCAAGAGGGTGCCATTCTTAAAAAGACCTTCATCCCGACTGTGGCGTACGGAATCATCCTGGCAGCTCTGGCCGGGATTTGGCTCGTTGTGTCTTAACTAATCTGAGATTCATCTTCCGGTTTGCCGCGATTATCGTTTGTCGCATTCTAGTCGTTATTTGCGAGGTGATAGACTAGACGTCGGTCAAAGCTGCTACTCCAGGCAACTCTTTGCCTTCGAGCAGTTCCAGAGACGCACCTCCACCAGTGGAGATAAAGGTCATCTTCTTGGCAAACCCAAACTGCTTTACCGCTGTCACCAAATCGCCACCGCCAACAATCGTTTTTGCATCGGATTGAGCCAGAGCCGCCGCTAACTGGCGAGTCCCGCGCGCAAAATCGGGAATTTCAAAAACACCAACCGGCCCGTTCCACAGAACCGTCTTAGCTTGGGCGATCTCTTTCGAGTACTGGTTAATTGTTTCCTGTCCGATATCCAGTGCCTGCCATCCCTCAGTAATACCACGGTCACGCGTGAGAATCGGCGTGTTGCGGCTTTCCGCGCCCGGCTTGAATTCATTGGTCTCAACGTTGTCGACCGGCAGCAGGAACTTGACTTTCTTCTGTTTGGCTTGGACGAGCAGCTCTTCGGCAAGCTGAACTTTGTCTTCCTCAACTCGGCTGGCGCCAGTTGGTATTCCGAGGGCGCGATAGAATGTATACGCCATCGCTCCCCCAATTAAGAACGCGTCCGCCTTTTCTATCAGAGCTTTGATCACGCCGATCTTGTCTGACACTTTGGCCCCGCCAAGTATGACCAAAAAAGGCCTGTCCGGATTGGCGAGTTCGTCCTTGAGATATTTGAGCTCTCGCTCCATCAGCAAGCCCATGGCGGCCTTCGGCATAAACCCTGCCACCCCAGCAGTACTGGCGTGAGCTCGATGCGCCGCACCAAACGCGTCGTTCACGTAAACATCTCCCAAGCGCGACAACGACCGGGCGAAGCCAGGATCGTTGGCCTCTTCCTCCTTNTAAAAGCGGACGTTCTCAACCAGGAGGACACCCCCATTGGGCAAGACCTGAGTAGCCGCCTCCGCTTTTGGTCCAATCACTTCCGGAGAAAACTCCACAGGACCCGGGATGAGCTGACGTAGATGATCCGCCACCGGTTTGAGGGAGTATTTCGGGTTAGCAGCGCCCTTAGGACGGCCGAAATGCGCAAGAAGCACAACTCGGCCCCCATGATCCCGAAGCAGTTGGATTGTCGGGAGACTCTCCCTGATCCGAGTATCATCAGTGATCCGGGTCCCCTCTCCAACCGCTTCGACCGGCACATTGAAATCTACCCGTACCAGGACCCGCTTCCCCGCGACATTCAAATCACGGACAGAGAGCTTTGGCATAGGAATTAGGATTTTTGCAGGATATATTTCAGCAGGTCAACGCACCGATTTGAGTACCCCCACTCGTTATCGTACCAACTGATCAATTTGAAAAACCGATCATTCAGCTCAATCCCGGAGGAAGCGTCGAAGATGCTCGAGTGGGCGTCATGCAGGAAATCGGTCGAGACTACCTCGTCTTCGGTGTAGCCTAGAATACCTTTGAGGTAAGTCTGGCTCGCCTCTTTCATCTTGCCAGAGATTTCCTTGTAGCTTGTTGCTTTTTTTGTGCGGACCGTTAGATCGACCACCGAAACAGCTGGCGTTGGCACACGGAACGACATGCCGGTCAGCTTACCCTTTACCTCGGGGCAAACCAAACCCACCGCTTTTGCCGCACCTGTTGTGGACGGAATCAGGTTAATGGCGGCAGCCCGCCCACCTTTCCAATCCTTTTTGGAAGGGCCATCGACTGTCTTTTGCGTGGCAGTGTAGCTGTGGACCGTGGTCATCAGCCCTTCCTCAACGCCAAAACCTTCTTTCAGTAGCACGTAAACGACCGGCGCCAAGCAGTTAGTCGTGCAGCTCGCGTTGGAGATGATCCGATGCTGGCCCGGCTTATACTCTTCGTGATTAACGCCCATGCAGACGGTGATGTCTTCGCCCTTGGCCGGAGCAGTGATGATGACCTTCCGAGCGCCTGCTTCCAGGTGACCTTTGGCATGATCGGCTGAGGTAAAAAGTCCGCTCGACTCAAGCACAATCTGGCAACCTAGCTTTGCCCATGGCAAAGCGGCTGGTCCCTCCTTAATCGAGAGACATCGGATCTTATGTCCATTAACGACAGGACGTCATCGCTCTCCACCTCCGGGCCCGATTTCTCACTGTAGACTTCACCCTGAAGTCGCCCCTGAGTTGAATCATACTTTAGGAGGTAGGCAAGGTTGTTGGCAGGCACGAGGTCATTCACTGCAACCACCTCGAGGTCTTTTCCCAATAAACCCTGCTCTACCAGCGCCCGAAAAACCAAGCGCCCGATTCGTCCGAACCCGTTAATTCCAATTTTAGTCATGAACGCTCCCTCTTGTCAGTCGGGTTCGCTGCCGGCGATGAACCTCTCCAGGTTATCAATAGCCATGCCCTGCGCCGAGACGATCCAATTCAGTACATCGCCAATCGAAAGGATCCCGACCAGCTTGGTCCCGTCCAGGACCGGCAAGTGACGCACGTGCCGTTTGCTCATGATCTTCATGCAGTCGGCCACGCTCGTGCTCGGGTCAACGGTTAGAACCTGCTCGGTCATGATTTCGTTGACGGGAGTTTCCTTGGAGGATTTCCCCTTCAAAATGACTTTCCGCGTGTAATCGCGTTCGGAAATGATTCCGACCAGACGGTCGTTTTCCACCACCGGAAACGCCCCAACATTTTTTTGCGCCATTGACTCAATGGCTTCAAAAACGGTCGCCTTCGGAGAAATTGACCAGACCGTTTGGCCCCTTTTTTGCGCCAAAATCGCGCTGACTGTTGCGCTGACTTCCATAGGGTTGTGCTATTAAATATTGCTGTGAGTGGAACGGGGACAGGTCATTCATCGCTTCTTTAAGAAGAAAAAGCTAGGAGGATGCATCAGTAATTGATTCACGCGCCACTGCGGATCGCGCCGGATCGCGCCCGCCGCGGTTAAGTTAACAGTCTGGTGCAACTTAACCTTGCCCTACTCATCCTTGATGGCGACGGCTGCGTCTTCAAGATCGAGCAGGTCTCTCTTTACGACTTCNGTAGCTTAAGAAAGAACCTCCTCTGCTTTAAAGGTTCATTGTAACCGACCACAACTCCACTCAGAACATTTTACCGCCATACTGTGCGTTGTCACCTAGTTCTTCTTCAATTCGAAGAAGCCGGTTGTATTTTGCGACTCGGTCAGTGCGCGAGAGCGAGCCGGTTTTGATCTGGCCCGCGTTAGTTGCGACGGCGATATCGGCGATCGTAGTGTCCTCGGTTTCTCCAGAACGGTGGCTAACCACTGCGGTGTAAGCGTTCTCCNGGGCCAGTTCAATTGCATCAAGGGTTTCGGTTAACGAGCCGATCTGGTTAACTTTGACCAGGATCGAATTGGCCACACCTGCTTCGATCCCCTTTTTCAGAAACTCAACGTTGGTCACGAATAGGTCATCGCCGACCAGTTGAACTGTNTTAGCTAACCTCTCAGTCAGCATTTTCCANCCATCCCAATCGTTTTCGGAGCAACCATCTTCAATCGAAATGATCGGGTACTTGGCGCACAATTTCTCGTAGAACTCGATAAGCTCGCTGGCGGTCCTTTTCGACCCGTCCGATTTTTTGAATATATATAGCTTGGCATCGCGGTCGTAAAATTCACTCGCAGCAACATCCAGCGCGAAAAAGATATCTTTGCCGGGTTGGTAACCTGCTTTTTCGGTGGCTTCGGAGATCGTGTCGAGGGCATCTTCTACGCCATTAAGGTTTGGCGCAAATCCCCCTTCATCACCGACGGCCGTAGAGAGGCCTCGGCTTTTCAGAACACTTTTCAACGAGTGAAAGATCTCAACACCATAGCGCAGAGCTTCCGAAAAATTCGGCGCCTCTTTCGGCATGATCATGAATTCCTGGAAATCAATCGGTGCATCGGAGTGAGCTCCCGCGTTAATGATATTCATCATTGGTACGGGCAGGACCTTAGAGTTAGTTCCGCCCAAATATCGAAAAAGTTGCAGACCCAGCTGGGAAGCGGCAGCGTGAGCGACCGCTAAGGAAACCCCTAGAATTGCATTGGCCCCCAATTCTTTTTTATTAGGTGTTCCATCGAGGGCAATCATCGTGGAGTCGATCCTGAGTTGGTCGAGTGCGTCCATGCCGATGATGGCATCGGCTATCTTAGTTTGGACGTTCTCGACCGCACGCAAGACCCCCTTGCCCAGAAATTTGTCCTTTTCCCCATCACGCAGTTCCCAGGCTTCGTGTTCACCGGTACTGGCGCCGCTTGGGACGATCGCGCGGCCAGCTGCCTTCCCTGCGAGAC
>JGI25614J43888_10000234_pt1 | contig 15300 bp, 13 predicted proteins | sample GraSoi_2013_60cm_FD_43888 | JGI IMG/M metagenome (IMG submission 43888) | reverse complement strand
AAATGGTCGAAGCGGGAATTAGAGTTCTGCAAGAAGCCTCGGGTTCGCAGGGCGCGACAACTAAGAGCTTAGCTTCGCTAGTTTCAGACGCTTCAGCGAGCGCTTCCCCTAGCGGCAAGAACGCGTCCGTTGTAGGGGCGCAGCANGCTGCGCCCCAGCTCGGCAACGCGTCAGCAAACGAAGCGCACGTAGCAGCGTACGCGGCCTTCGAGCGCGCGGCGAATGAAGATTTGGAGCGAAGTGTAGGCGCTGCGATCGAGCGCACGCTGGCCCAGGCGCTGCCCAGCTTTGAGCAGCACAATACGCCCGGGCAAACTCGTCGCGGCGAGCAAGCCGGGGCGCAGCGTGCCGCGCCCCTACAAGAGCGGCTCGCGTCGTCCGTTCGTGCCGAGGTCGAGAAAGCGCTGCAGGGCGATCGCCAACTTGGCGAGCAGGTCGCACAGATTCTCGCTTCACGGCGCTTTGACAACGACGCGCGCGCGCAAATCGTTCGCTTGATCGGCGAGCGCGCGCAGCAACTCGTTCCCGGCGCGGCCAAGCGCGTGCTGAATGATTGGACGCAAACCACGCTGGCCGCACATCGCGGGAGCACGCAACGTGCCGACGCGGCATCACTAAGGACAGAGGTAGCGCCGGNTCGCCCTGAGGCGTCCGTGCCGGCGCACCCGGCCGGCAGCGAGAAAGCTCACGCACGCCAGCAAAATGCCCCGCGCAGCTCAGGACAAGCCGGCGCAACAAAGTCTCAGGCGATCAATTACCGCAAACTCAGCGACGAACAGATCCTGGACATGTAATCAGCATCGAGGGGACTCCGTCTCGAGCGAATAAGATCTACAAAAGAGGGACCCGAGAGGGCGTACCCATCAGCACTCAATCCGGCCCGTATTACAATTCTTACCTCGGAAAGGATGTTAAATCGCACACCGCTTGGCTTAATACATACCGCTCGGAATACGAAAGGAAGAGATAGTTCCCCCGCAGAAGTGTGTGAGGATCTTATTTCTGCACAAAGGTGATCTTGGCGGACTCGACGCAGGCGTATTGCCTCTCGCCTTCTCTCTCAGGCTCAAGGGGGCAAATTGCAAAATCGCCGAACACATCCGGTGGGTAGTAGTCTCCGTGCCCACCTCCGCGTTTCCACTGGTGCCGGTCAGCGTCGTAGATCCTCTCCAGGTTCGGGGGGAAATCGGGATCTGCGCAGTCACCGGTGCCTTGCATTGATAGATATGTAGGCTCATCGCATATCTTAAGAAGCCGATGGGTGCCGATCTTCCACAATAACCAAGTGAAATTCACTGAATAAAACGACAGCCGACCGTGCGCCCAGTAGCACAGCGAGGCGTTCTCGGGCGTCTTGCACGGAATTTTGCGCCCAGCCCTCGCGGACGTCGCTGCCGATGGCTTGGCCTGGTCCCGCACGACTCGCCCCGCTCCTCCCGGTGAGGGAGCTTCCGGTTGTCTCGCGACCCCGGCTGGGAACAATGCCACCAGGGCCAGGAGCATTAGCGTCCAATTCGGGCTTCTGGTTTTAACATCGGTAATATAGCACGAACCGGTAACAAACGTGGTCAGGTTGCGGCGTATGAACGCTAATTTGCATCTCGGCAATTCTGTCGAGCCAAACTCTTGAACCTTTGAACTCTTATCCTCTTTCACTTTTCTTTTAAGGAGAAAACAGATGCCAGCACAAGCAAACGCGAATGTCATCGCGTTGCAGCTCGAGAAGGTGCGCGACAAAGTGCCCCTGCTCTACGAGCGCGACGACATTCTGCTCACCATGATCCAGCAGCGCGGCGACGTCGAGAAAGTTTCCAGCCGCAATATGCGCCTGCCCTTGCAAGTCAACCCGGGCGGCAAAGCTGGCTCGTACAACGCGGACGGTGGCGACCTCGGCCGCGGCTCCGGCACCGCGTATGACGTGGCGCAGGTTTCGCCGATTTTCTTCCGCTTCGCGATTGAAATCACGAAGCTGGTCGAATACGCCACCACTGGCCGCGAACGCGCCATCGAAAACGCCGCGAAGCGCGAAGTCGCCAACGGCATGAAACAGTTCCGCGCGTTTCTGGACAAGCTGATGCAGACCGCCGGCAACGGCGTGCTCGGCACCATCAACTCCATCGCCAGCACCACGTTCACTATGGCCGTGCCCAGCGGCGCCGCGCTCGTCTATGTCGGCCAGACGGTGCAGGTCTACGACACCACGCTGACCACCAACCGCGGCACTTGCAACGTCACCGCTGCCGATCCCATCAACGCGCAGACCATCACGGTCGACGTCGTTCCCACCGGCACCGTCGCCACCGACGTGCTCGTGCACGACGGCCTCAGCGGCGCGCAGCCTGTCTCCCTCTTCGGCATCAGGTACCACCAGAACGCCGCGACCACCGGCACCTGGCTCAACCTCAACCGCGCGACCTATCCCGTGCAACTCGCCACGCCGCGCGTCAACGCCGGCAACGCCGCTCTGACGCCATCCAACGTGCGCCTGGCCATCAACAAGGTCCGCAAATCATTGGGCATCAACCACGTCGCCAAGCTCATCGCCTACATGGCCGTCGAGCAGGAGCACGCGTGGGAAAATCTCGGCATCACCGTGAGCCAAATCATCAAGGAAGGCGGCAGCGGCGACGGCAACGATCTGGATCTGCTCTTCAGCGGACGCAAAACAATGAGCGGCATCCCGATCAAATCCAGCGTCAACGCCGACCAGACGCGCGTGGATTTCCTGGACCTGTCGCACTGGGGACGCGCCGTGTTGAAGGACATCGACTTCTACGAAGTCAACGGCAACACGGTGTTCCCCATCTACGGCGCCAGCGGCGGCCTCGCCGCGTCTTACATCTTCTACTTCGACACATCTTTCCAAGTGTGGGACGACTCGCCGCGTACCGGCGCATTCATCGATACGCTCGCGCGTCCGTCCGGCTACTAGAAAACGGGCGCACCGCCTTAGTAGGGGCGCAGCATTGCCTGCCTGCCGCAGGCGGGCTGCGTCCCTACTACCGAAGTGTCAACAACTGGGGTTTTTTACCGCGCGCAAATGGGAAGAGCATTTATCGCCGGCATACTGCTTGTGCTAAGTGGCGCCATTGCTGTGCGCGGCAAGACGGAGTCGCTGCTCTTCGTGTTTCTTCGCGTGGACCACAAGCAAGATATCGCCATTCTTCGCCCGATGATTGCTCCCGACATCGGCGTGCAGCTCGATTCCGGGCCGCGGCAGCTCACTCCCGGCACGGTGCTCGCGTGCGAGATGCTTCCGCGCGAACACGACGCCATCGTCGAGGGCCAGGTCGGCAAGGTCAGCGAGATCGTGCTGAATTGCGGCGAGCACAAGTTTGTCGTGAAAACCCTGGACTTTGCTCCCAACAGGAAATGAAGAGAGGTCCGTTGTAGCAGCGCAACTTTATCCCGAGCACAGTCGAGGGAAAGCTACGCCGTCACAAGGACGTGCCGCCCGATGATTTCAGTTTTACGCGAAACGCACGATACGCCGGAGGCGGTCGCGCGGAGTCTCGAGCTGGCCGGAGGCATCAATCGTTTCCGCGAGCCGAACTATCGCGCGGTTTGGGGATGGAACCGGCTGGCGTGGATTGGCGGAAAATTCGAGGAGCGCGATCCCGCGACGGGCTCGCTGCTTCGCGAAGTCGTCGAACTGCGCCAGGAGCCGAAATATCCGGCGGTGAATCGCTGGCACATCGAGAAGTGGATGCCGCCCGAAACGTACGGCTCGCCGCGCGCCTGGTGGGCGCAAACGCTCGAAATCGAGGGCGGCCGCAGCATTCCGGCGCTCGGCCCGTATCCCGCGCGCGGCGAATACGAGCATTGCTTCACGCTCGAGGGCCCGCGCGGCGAATTCGTACAGCTCACGCCGACAGTCGCCGAGCACATCGCCCGCGCAATCGAATGGTCGCGCCATCACCCGCGTTCAGCAGGGAAGCGCGCGCTCCACGATCGCGAGCAGCGCCAGGAGCGTGCCTACGATGCGTACGCGTACGACATCCTTGACGATGCCGTACCGGCATTCCACAGGCAGCCATTCGTCTCGGTCCTGTAGCGCAGGGCGGAGTCCGCGCAGCCCTGCGGGTTTAGAGTCAAAAGCCTCACGTACGGAAGCGCAAGCATCGAGGTGTGAAAAAGAAGGAAAAACCGCAGAGCTCCGAAGACTACGCTCTGCGCTACAGGAACCTAACTCACCACCACCAGGGGGAGTCGCTCTCTTCTTCTTTCGAGCGGCTGGTGAGGAATATATATCCGAAGACGGCGATGAGGCTGGTCCCGTAATAGAGCTGGTTCCCCCAGTCATTCCGGAGCGTGCTTTGCACGACAACAATCACCGAACTGAAGAGTAGCGCCAAGCCGGATGCAATGCGCAGCCAATTGTAGCCATACATACGACGACCCTCGTATTAGAAGCNGGTCAGCTTTCAGCAATCAGGTCTCAGTCAGAAACCCCGGTGAAAACTTCTTTCTGACGACTGAATGCTGACAGCTGACGANGCTTGCGCGCCACACAGCAGTAAACCGTTTTACTAATTTTATTTCAGGGCGGCCGCGGAGTCCAGCGCAATGATGACGCGAGTTGAGGTGTGGCTAAAGGGCCTGCTGGCCGCGGCGATTAGCGGCGCGGCGGGCGGCGTGCTCACGGGACTCGCGGCGGTCGGCATCGATCCGCAACACTTCAATCTGCAAACGGGAATCGGCGCAACGATGCGCATCGGCGCCGCCGCCGCGGTGATCAACGCCGTAATCGGCGTCGCCGCGTATCTGCAAAAGTCGCCGCTGCCAGACACGTAGACTCGTTGACGGTGAACGAACGGAAAAAAAAGGGCAGCCAACAATGGCTGCCCTTTTCAGAAGCTCGCGTGTACTGGACACGCCTCTCAAGCAAGCACAGGATATGCGCCTAGTCTGCGGATTGTCAATGAGCGTTTTGCAAATGCGCGCTGAAAGCGGAACGGAGAATGTGGGACTCGAACCCAGGGGCTGTCGCCAGCCTTCAGCGCTTGAGAGGCGCGTCCAGTACCCCCACTGGAAGCATTCTCCGAGACGCGCCCACGCCGACGCTCTTTTACTCTGTTAATAAATACCTGTCAAGGTAAATAGCTCAAGGATGGCAACATGCCAGTCGTTGGCTCATCTGCGTATAACACCGCGGGGCAAATCACTTCGCTGGTGCGCTCGCTGCTGAATGATTCGCAGGGGAACCTGTTCACCGACGCGGTGCTGCTGCCGTACGCGAACTCCGCGTACCGCAAAACGCAGCGCGCGCTCGGCAATGCCGGCGCCGGCGGATTCATCCAGGACGACGTGCTCCTGGTCGTCCCTGCGGTCGCGCAGGTCGATACATCGCTGCAAGTCGCAATCACCGATGCGACTGCGCCGCCCAATCAGCTTCCCACCGATCTGCTCGTGCCGGTGAAAATCTGGGAGCGCCCGAATGGCTCGACGCAAGATTTCGTCGAGATGGTGGACCTCTCGCAGCACGGCGGCTTGCCGTCGCGCGGCCAGGGCCTGACCCTTAGCGTATGGGAATGGCGGGCTGACGGCGTGTATTTCCTCGGCGCCACACAAGACACGCAGATTCGCCTGCGCTACCTGAAAGCGTATCCCGATTTCACCGACGCAACTTCGCCGGTGCTGGTGCGCAACGCGCAGGAAGCCATCGCCTACGCAACCGCCGCGCTCGCCGGCTGGTCGCGCGGCAGCCCGCTCGCGGAGAAATGGGACGAAGCCGCCAGCGACGCGCTCGAAGATCTCGTAGCCGCCGCGGTGCGCCGCGAGCAGCAGTCCGCCCGCCGCCGCCGGCCCTTTTCCGCCCGCAGCGGCTACACACCGTTCTGACCGTAACATTTCCGGATGCCCTGTAGCGCGGGGCGGAGTCCGCGCAGCCCCGCGGGTTTAAATTCAACATTAGCGCTAAGTCAAACCGAAAAGCCGCAGGGCTCCGAAGACTCCGCCCTGCGCTACAGGCTTCGACATCACCAGGGGTTTCGCAGAGCCACTCAGCTTATTGAGTAGCGCTTTCAGCTTCAAAGCGGCGGCCCGCCTGCGCCTGCCTGCGCAGGCAGGGCAAGCAGGCAAGACCGCCGCACTCCAAACGAAATAGGAGAAGACATGCCCATTACCATTACGCTTTCGCCGTTGAACGTCGATTCTTCGGCAAACAATTTCGTGTACGCCATCGCGACGCTGGCGTTTTCCGGGAACTATCCGACTGGCGGGGACACCATGGATTTCACCACCGTGGCCGACAAGCTACCTTCGACGCAGATCATCCAAGCCTTCGCGGAAAGCCAGAACGGCAACAGCGGCTACTACGTAGCAGTTGCCGGCACGGCACTCAACAACTGGAAGCTGAAAGCCTTCAACGGCGGCGGCACGGAAATCAGCGCCGGCGCCTACCCGGCCAGCGTAACCTCCGACGCAGTGCAGCTAGCAATAACCGCCCGCAAGCTGCTGTAGGCTTTCCGATTGAAGAGGCGCGAGAAGGGTTCTTAAATGACACGATCGAAAATCGCGATGGGTTTTTTGTGGGCACTCGTAACTCTGGCGCTGCATGTGTGGCCGGGGGTAGTCGCGCCGGCGCACGCGCAAGGCTCGCGCAAGGACGACATCGTCTTCAACACGCGCGGCATTCCGCTCGCCGGCGCCACGATTCGCGTCTGCGCTATGCCGGCAAGCGGCCAGCCGTGCACGCCGCTCGCGCTAATCTACTCCGACGCGGCGCTCACGCAAGCGCTAGCCAATCCCACCACCACCGACGGCCTCGGCAACTATTTCTTCTACGCCGCGCCGGGAAAATACGAAATCGAAGTCTCCGGCCCAGGCATCACCACCAAGCAGCTCGCCAACGTCATTTTGCCTAACGATCCGAGCTCGCCGACCTTCAGCAGTGTCAACAGCAGCGGCGCCATCAGCGCCTTCTCGCTAAACCTCAGCGGCAATCTAACGGTGAACGGCAACACCACGGTGATCGGCAATCTCGCCAGCGGCACGCTCAATCTCGCGAATCAGTCGACGACGCCGGGCGCTGCAGGCGCCGGCAGCGTCAATCTCTACACAAAAACCGCGGACAAGCGTCTCTACTATAAGGACGACACCGGCGCCGAGATCGGCCCCATCGCCAGCGGCAGCGGCGCGCAAACCAACACGCTCAACACGTTCACCGCGCAGCAAAATTTCGACGCCAACTTCGAGGCCAAGGGGCCAAATCCGTACTTCAGCCTGGCGCGCTACGGCGGATACGGCAGCGGCACCAATCCTCCGCCCACCATCACCTGCAGCATCAACTCCGGCAGCACCACGCTGACCTGCCCCGGCGGCAGCGGCGATTTTCTCAACGGCCACGGCGTGATGATTCCGAAGGCTGGCGCCGCGACCGCTTTGACCACCACGGGACAGCCCGCCGTCACGCCAACAAACCTGTTGAACGGCACAGCGACCTACACCTACCAGGTGATCGCCGAGGATCGCCTGGGCGGCCTTACCGCCGCTAGTGCGATTGGGCAAACCACCGCGGGCGCTTCGACGCTCGGCGCAAACAACATCAATTTCACCAGTTGCGTGCGCACCAACGGCATGGCCACGTACACTTCCAGCGTCGCGCACAATTTGCAGGCCGGCGCGCAGGTTAATATTTCCGGCTTCAGCGGCGGCGTGGTCGATTATTGCAACGGCGTCAAGACCATCGTGTCCACGCCAACGTCGACCACCTTCACCACCAACNACGGTACGCTCGCCAACGAAACCAACACGACCGGCACCCCCACGGTCACCGTTTTGGCCTGCAACACCCTGACGTTCCCCTCCGGCAGCTTCAGCGGCATCAACACCATTCATTACTGGATTTATCGCAACGGCGCCCTCGCCGGCGTCGCCGTAGGAATCGATCCGTGGTTTCAGGATTGCGGCACCAACGTCAATATCGCGCCGAGCTACGTCCCCACTACGCCGCCAAGCACCCCACAGCCTGGTTATCTCGCGAGCACGATTGTTTCCGGCGCGGGCACCACCAGCTTGACGCTGGCCAACGCCGCGGGCAGCACCGTTTCCAGCGTCACGGTACTCCACGACAATTCCGTAAACCTGAAGGCCGCGATCCAAGCGGCTTACAATGTCGGCGGCGGCGCGGTGTACATCTCCAACGGCATGGGCTATGTCCCCTTCAACTCCACCTTGGATTTGACCAACGGCTTGACCAATGTTGCCTCCTACAGCGTCAAGATCCATTCCAACAACGATTTCGTCGTCATCAATCAGCCCTGGATTCTGCGCGGATCGATCGACATTGAGGGCGAGGCTCATCAAAGCACCAGTTTTTCCTACGTTAACGGGTCGCAGTTCCTGGGCAGCGCGACCCCCCTGTTCCTGATCCCGGAAGTCAATGGCGTCAATGGAGTGCACTTCAATCGCGTGCTGCTCGCTGCCGGAGGCGTGCAACAAACCGCCATTCTCACCGACAGCGGAACCGACGGCGGCGGCACCGCCGGGCTCGTCCTGGATGACATCGACATCATCGGAAATAATGGCACCGGCCGACCGTTGGTCTTCAAGGGTGGCTTCGACTACTTCATTAATCGCGGGAATTGCCAGAACGGGGCCGCCGGCTTCACTGGTTCGGCCTGTCTGCAGCTCACCAACACCAGCTCCGCGGTGACCACTACCAACATCGCGCAGGTTCCCGGCCGTCTCAAAGTCAACGGCTTGTACTTCGCCGGAGGCGCCATCGATATCGATTGCTTGCCGAACTCGTACGGGGTGTCACCGACAGATTTTGAGTTCGATACCACGATCTATGAAAGTGCGGTTGCGCCGTACTTGCGATTCAATTGCCCGGCGGGGCTCTTCAACATCATTAGCCTTCGCGACGTGGTGGAAGCTGACTCCATTGTGGGCTACGGCACGGCAGTTGTAGACGCGCAAGATGCTGGTATTGTGTCCCTCATGTGGTCCGGAGGTTCCGTGGGCAACGCCGGCCAGCCTCTGTTCATCGCTCCTTCGTCCTCGGGGGGCGCGAATGCCTTGATCCTCGATGGCCCCTTCAGCAATCAAGGGAACACGTCCTTTGTGAGCATGAACGGCCAGGGTATTTTCGCCAACGGACTCGTCAATGCCTTCGGCAACGGCCGCGTCCTCTATGGGATGGCCACGCCAACCGCGCCCAGCGTCGCAGTCAGCTCCGGCGGCAACGCTCCCATCGGATCCCTTGCTTACCAGATCCAATGGGTGGACGTGGACGGAAATTTTAGCTCCGCGAGTGCCGGCGTGACTGCGGTGACCACCAGCGGCAACCAGACCGTTANAATCACTCCGCCGGCAGCTCCCGCGGGAGCCATTGGCTACGTGCCCTATCGCAATGGCGCCAAGGCCAACGTGCAGTCGTTTGGCACCTGCGCTTCCTTTCTTTCCGTAACACAAATATATGTCGACACCTTCGGCTCCGTGTGCGGCCAGTCCGTGGCGTACGCCTCGGCCGGATCTTCCATCGTCGGACCGAACGGTCTGTCCGGCCAGCAGCTCCGGCTAACCAGCAACGGAAATGTCGCTTCCACGAATTTCCCCAGCGGCTTGACCGCGAATCGCACGCTCTCGATCCCCGACGTCACCGGGTATCTGCCGGTGACTGGTTACCTCAACAGCGCGTATGACAACGCCACGCGCGCAAACGGCGCTATCGGCGCGAACTGGACCGTCACCAACAACGGTATCAACATCAGCTCGAATAATTTTGTGGGTACCGTCGGAATCAACGACGTGGCCTACTGGAGTTCCAGTTTGTTCAGTTCCTCGCAATTTTCTCAGGTCACGCTCACCGCGCTGAATGGCACAACCGATTTTCCAGGTGTCGCTGTTCTCCTTTCCGGAAGCGGCGTTTCCACGCAGGGCTACAACTGCATGGAGAACACCGCGAACATCTTCATCCAGAAAATCTCCGGCACGACGAACACGACGCTGACCAGCGCGGCAACCACCGGCGCTGCGGGCGACATTCTGCGGCTGGAGGCCGCGCCGGGTGGCGTGCTTACCTGCTTCAAGAATGGGGTTTCCACTCTGACCGCCACCGATACAACGTACACCTCCGGCCAGCCGGGGCTGTTTTTGTACGGCACCGTCTCCACGTCGAAAAACTGGTCAGGCGGGAATCTGCATCCCCTCGCGCACCTCGATGTGGAGCAGGATTGGGCCAAGGCGCAGCACTTCACGCAGGGAATGGCTTTGGGCGGAGAGACGCTCAGCGCAAGCCCGCGCGGCGAGCAGAATGTGTTTCTCCCCGGCGCGCTCACCTCCACCTGGACGGGCTCGACTTGGACGCCGGATAAGGCCGTCACGGTAACGCGCCTGCAAGTACAGGCGAAAACGGCCCCGAGCGGCTGCACCACCAACGCCATCGTCCGGCTCACCGACGGCACCACGCCGGTGAACCTCACCGTCGCAGCCGCGGCCAACGACAGCGGCGCCATCGCGCAAAATTATGCCGCGGGCGCCTCGCTCACTATCGCCGTGCAAACCGCCGCCGCCGGCTGCACCACCAGCCCCGCCGATGCGAACGTCGTAGTGCAGTACCGCATGCAGTAAAGTGTGGAGTGCGGCGGTCTCGAATCGAGCGGGTTGGCGACAATTTCAGCGCTCGACGCTATAGATTCTTNGGTTCGGCTGCTCGAACACCAGCTTGAGTCCAGGCGTGTTCGCAGGCACTTGAAAATCGGAAACCTGGGAGCGCACATCCAGCGCGTGCGAAATATGGAGCTCGCCGAGATGTTCGAGAGCGTCGCTCGCGTCTCGGATACCAGGCACCGCTTGCTCTTTCCATTGCCCGGTGATCTTGAGATACCTCTTGTCGCAATAGTAGGGCGGCACGCTGCGATCGAGAATCAGGACTTTTTGGACCGCGGGTTCGCTGTTCAAGTAGCGGAAGCTTTCGAGGAAGGGAATACGTTGCTGCCGCTGGCGTTCCGCGAAAGAGCTTGAAAGGGTGGTGGCAACGTCGTTGGCTCGCGCCGTGCCAATCATAAAAAGGCCATAAGCGAGCGAACAGCCAATCGCGACGCCGCAGAGCAGGGAACCGTAGCGCGGCGAAAGCAATTTCACGTAATGCCAACCCAGCACCGCGAAAATCGCGCCGATGGCGTAGACATGAATCAGAAAGCGTGACTCTTGCTGCGTGACGAACCATTCTACGGTGAGCAGCAAAGCGAGAATCGCCAGCGCCCGAGCAAACGGATTTTTTCGCGACGCGATCAAGCCAAAGGGTCCCAGGGCCAGCGCGTACAAACCAATTCCACCGGCTCCGTGGAAATTCGCTGTGTGATAAGTGAGATGAAACGGCAGCAAGAGAAATGCGCCCATCCCGTGACCGAGACCAGCACCACGCTGGTAAATGTAGGCATGAAACTCGCGCACTGCCTCGGAGGATAGATACTTCNCCTGGAAAATGCTCGCGAGCAGCGGCGGAGGCGGATAAATCGGGCAACCCAGCAGGATCCAGTTACGCACATAGGCCGGGGCGCCAACAAGCAAAGCCGCAGCCGCGGCGGTTCCAAGATTTGGGATCAGCGCGCGCCAATGCCGCCGCACGGATGTCGCGCCGGAAATTCCTGCGGTCAGCAAGAGAGCGGGCAGCGCGAGGAGGCCGGTGTACTTTGTGGCGATTGCGAATCCGCAGAAAAGTCCAAACGCCAGGAAGTGCTTCGGGCGCACCGCGTCCAACCCGATGCGAGCCGCCGCAAGAACAAAGCTTGCGTACAACACGTCCACAAAGCCGGAATGGGCGCCCGCGTAGATAGCCGGCATCGCGGCTACGAACGCCGCTGCCCACCACGCGTCGCCAGCATCCAGACCGGCGCGGACGGACAGAGCAGCGACCGCGAACAGGAACATCGACAGCGTCAATACCGCCGAGAATCCTGGGCCGTGCGGTCCACCGAGCACCAGAAACGCGGCGTACATCACTTCTGCGGTGGCCGGAAATGCGGTGTGGCTGTTGTCCAGCACGGGTCGAATGACTCCGTCGCGTAACCAGACCTTTGGCCCCAGCAGGTGATACGCGACGCCGTCGTTGCCCCAATCGCCGGTAATGTCGGCAAGGCCGGCGACAGCGGTCAGAAGCAAAACCAAGGCAACGACGCCAGCAGGAATAAGCCGAACCTGGATGCTTTGGCGCAGACCGGCGGCAACTTTAAGCGCGCGCATGAGTGGTCCGATCGAGGCGAGAACGCCGAGCGCAAGAACCAGAGAAATAGTGAGCGGCGTAAACGCGATCTGGCCGACGAGAAACAGCGCGGCACCGAGCAGTCCGAAACCTCCGAGCCAGCAACACGCGAGGCGTTCCAGGCGGGAGAAATCAGCGGGCAGGAGTTTTTGGAGCCAGGATCCAGCGCCAAGCGCTGCTAAAGCGACGACACTCGTGGCGAAAATCAATCGCGCCAAGTCCCACAGCATCGCTTAACGGGCCGCCAGGAAATGAAAGATGCGCCGTGCAGTATTGGAATCTAGGACGCGAAGCACGAAGAACAACAGAATCACCGCGGCAATCCAGAGGTTCATGGCCAGTGGCCGCCAGCGGTCGAACTTGGGGCTGCGTTCACCACTAGCGTCAAGATTGTTCTGTGGCGCGCCGTGGCCCATGTTGCGGAAACCTCGCTTGCAGCAGAGTCTACACTAACTGTCTGCCTTCGATACCGCGTGTCTCCGCAAATCGCAAGTTGCGCCATCGTTTTTTGCTGTTTCCACACAGAGAGAGGTNTTGTTGTGAGCACGCAAGCGCAGATTCAGACAGAGACCGTAGCCCTGGTGAACATTTCCTCGGAGAAGTGGCCGCCGCGGCACCGCACCTATTTTGGCTCGCTGGCGATCTCTTCGCCGCAGCCCGGTGAAGCGTTCGCGATTACCCCGATTCGCGGCTGTCTTGGCGTGATGGACCTGGGCGACAAGCGCACCATGGAGTTTCGCATCACCGCGCGCGAAATCGCCGAAGACATCGCGCGCGAAATCAACGGAGATTCAGGGGAGGGAAGTTACCACGGCGTTTTTGTCGCTGCCGGAGACTCGCCCNCGGAGGGCGAGCTCGCCGAAGCGCGCCGCCGCCTCGAGGAATTTCAGCGCCGCTTGGTGGCGGCCGCCGATCTCGAATGGGAGCGCACGAAGAATCCCATGTTTATCACCGACCTCGAGCGCCGCGCCGCGCGCCAGCTCGGACTCGAGAAGCCCTGGCTCTACGATGCCCGGCCGCTCGCGGATTGCCCCGTCTGCGCGGAGAAAATCAAGCACGGCGTCGCGGTCTGCCGCTCCTGCGGCGCCATCCTCGACCGCGAAAAAGCCGCCCAGTACGGCCTAGTCGCCGCCGAAGAAAAAGATTCGCCGCGCAGCCGCAGAGCGCACGCAGAGAAAAGGGAACAAGAACCGGCCAAGCAGTAGGGAAGCGCGGAATCGGCATAGGGGGGACGGTCACCCGTCCGCCCCTGCCACACCACCGTAGATGCGGGTCCGCGTACGGCGGTTCAGAGGGTTACGCATTGCCATCGAACAGGCGAGGGAGACCAAGCGAATCGAAGTAAGCGATGGGAAGCGCGTAAGACAGGGCTGGACTGTTCGCCAGATGCCAAGGGCCGTGCGGGCTGCCCGCCGTTTGCGCGGCAAGAGCTTTGCCGACCCCACGTTGACGAAGCTTCGCGTACCGCTGCTTCCCGCGTTTCCACTGCTTCCAGATCATGGATCGCAACCGACGCCGTATCCATTCCTCCAGAACTTTCAGCAGCGAAGGGGTCTGACAGAAGCCGAAGTAGCTCTTCCAGCCTCGTAAATAGGCTGCGAGTTCCTTCATCATCTGTTCCAGGCTGATTCCTCGTGTCCGTTTCGTCAGCTCCCGGATCTTCTGCTTGCAGCGCCGCAGGGCCTTCGGCGCAATGCGCCGTTTGGGTTCCTTGTTGCGACTGAAGCTGAACCCCAAGAACTTCCGTTCTTCCGGTCGGGCCACCGCACTCTTCGCCTCGTTCACCTTGAGCTTCAGTCGGCGTGTAAGAAAACGAGTGACATTCGTCATCACTCGCTGCCCCGCTCCTCGGCTGCGGACGTAAATGTTGCAGTCATCCGCATACCGCACGAAGCGGTGCTTGCGCCGTTCGAGTTCACGGTCAAGTTCGTCAAGTACGATGTTCGATAGAAGCGGAGAAAGTGGTCCACCTTGCGGTGTCCCTTCGTCCGCCGGACTCACCAGCCCGTTCTCCAGCGCGCCCACTTTCAAGAAAGCGCCGATCAATCGGAGCACTCTCTTGTCGGTCACCCGCCGTGCGATCGCTGCCATCAGTTTGTCGTGATTGACCCGATCAAAGAATTTCTCGAGATCGAGGTCTACCACCCAGCGATGGCCTGCGGCGATGTACTGCTGTGCCTTGGCTACCGCCTGATGCGCCGAGCGTTTCGGCCGGAACCCGTGGCTGTGTTCAGAGAATGTCGGGTCCCATCTGCGTTGCAGAACCTGCATCACCGCTTTGCTGGATGAATCGATCCAGCACCGTCGGGATGCCAAGCTTTCGCACCCCGCCGTCCGGCTTCGAGATTTCCACCCCTCGCACCGGTTGTGGTTGGTAGGTCCCGCTTAGCAGTTGTTCCCGTATGGTGGGCCAGTGCTGCTTCAGGTAGCCCGAGAGCTCTCCGACTTTCATGCCGTCGATTCCCGGACTTCCTTTGTTCGCTTTGACTCGCTTGTAAGCCTGCCAGCAGTTTTCCCGCTCGCAGACTTCTTCCATCAACTGCTCGTGACTAGCTGGACGTTCGGTTTCGCATTTCGCCGTGCGCGATTCGGTCCCTTCCTGAGAAGCCTTCGGAGCTTCACTCCTCCCCTCCTCAGTAAAGGCCAGCACTAGCTGGTTCTTCTGCCGCTTGTCGCTCATCGAGTCCTGCGTCCTACTTGCCGCTCCCTGCTGTTTGGGCCTTCATCGCTTTCACGACTATTACGCCCGCTGCTGACTTCTGNCGCACGGTCAGAGTGNATNGNTCCACTCTCAGTCACGATTTCGTGACATGCANCAGATCTCCCGAGGTAAGTTCGATCGCCTTCCACGCACAACCGCCGGATTTACCACCAGTGCCTTTGATGGATGTGGGCTTCGCGATCATNTGCTCGCTCGCCCGGCACCGTAGGCCTCAAATCCAGTTCTTGTCCATCGGCTCGCGTGTTTGCTCCACGCTTCTTTCAGACCTCCCCTCGCGGTTCGGCCCTTGCGCTTCGCTATCACTTCGTCTCCATCAGACTGTGAAGAGGACTTTCACCTCCAAGCTATCGAACATGCTCGGCACACACAC
>JGI25614J43888_10000231_pt1 | contig 15337 bp, 17 predicted proteins | sample GraSoi_2013_60cm_FD_43888 | JGI IMG/M metagenome (IMG submission 43888) | reverse complement strand
GACGACGACAACCTCTCCGAGCTCACCCGCCTCACCCACCGCGTGATCGATCTGCGCCGCGAGCCGATGCAGAAAAACATGCGGCTGCGCTACCGCGTGTCGATGGCGGTGCGCGACTATCTCGACGCGCACGGCTTCATCGACATCGAGACCCCGATGCTCACGCGCTCGACGCCGGAAGGCGCGCGCGACTACCTGGTGCCGAGCCGCGTGCATCCGGGCGAGTTCTTCGCGCTGCCGCAGTCGCCGCAGCTCTTCAAGCAGCTGCTGATGGTCGCCGGCTTCGACCGCTACTACCAGATCGTGAGGTGCTTTCGAGACGAGGACCTGCGCGCCGACCGCCAGCCCGAGTTCACGCAGATCGATATCGAGACCTCGTTTCTCGGCGAGCGCGCGATCCAGGATCTGATGGAAGGCCTGATCCGCCAGGTGTTCCGCGACGTGCTGGGCGTCGATCTGCCTTCGCCCTTTCCGCGGATTGCCTACGCCGAGGCCATGGCGCGCTATGGCGTCGACAAGCCGGACCTGCGCATTGCGCTCGAGCTCACCGAGCTCACCGACCTCATGCGCACGGTGGATTTCAAGGTCTTCCGCCAGGCGGCCGAGCTGCCCGATGGGCGCGTCGCGGCGCTGAAAGTGAGCGCCGATCTCACGCGCAAGGAGATCGACGACCTCGGCCCCTTCGTCGCCGCGCACGGCGCCAAGGGCCTCGCCTATATCAAGGTCAACGCCGACGGCCTGCAATCGCCGATCGTGAAGTTCCTGCCGGCGGAGGTGCTCGCAGCGATCGTCGAGCGCACCGCTGCCAGGCCCGGCGACGTGATTTTCTTCGGCGCCGACAAGGCGTCCGTCGTCAACGCGGCGCTCGGCGCCCTGCGCGTCAAGATCGCGCAGGACAAGAACCTGGTGCAGAAGGGCTGGAAGCCGCTCTGGGTGGTCGACTTCCCGATGTTCGAGTGGAACGAGGAGGGCAAGCGCTGGTCGGCGATGCACCATCCCTTCACGGCGCCGCGCGACGGCCACGAGGACCTCCTTCTGACCGACCCGGCGCGCGCGGTCGCCCAGGGCTACGACATGGTGCTCAATGGCTCGGAGATCGGCGGCGGCTCGATCCGCATCCATCGCGCGGAAGTGCAGGCCAAGGTGTTCAAGGCGCTCGGCATCTCGGATGAGGAAGCGCGCGCCAAGTTCGGCTTCCTGCTGGACAACCTGCAGTACGGCGCGCCGCCGCACGGCGGCATCGCTTTCGGCCTCGATCGCCTGGTCGCGCTGATGGCCGGCGCCGAGTCGATCCGCGACGTGATCGCCTTCCCGAAGACGCAGCGGGCACAGGATCTGCTCGTCGGCGCACCGAGCCCGGTGGACGAAAAGCAGCTACGCGAGCTCGGGATTCGTTTGCGGGAGAAGCCCAAAGGCTGATGCGGGCGCTCGCGCTCGCATTCTTGTTCGCCTGCGGCGCGGCGCTGGCGCTTTCCGGCGGCGTGCGGCTCGAAGAGCTGCCGCCCGAGGCGAGGCAGACCGTCGCGCTCATCAAGGCGGGAGGCCCCTTCCCCTATGCGCGCGACGGCGCGGTCTTCGGCAATCGGGAGGGCGAGCTGCCGAAGCAGGCCGGCGGCTACTATCACGAGTACACCGTGAAGACGCCGGGTGCGCACGATCGCGGCGCGCGTCGCATCATCGTCGGGCGCGGCGCCGAGTTCTACTACACGGACGATCACTACCGCAGCTTTAGACGCATCATTGACCCATGAGCAAGCTTCTCGAGCGGCTGCGCGACGCGGCCCGTTCCGGCGTCTACCGCTCGGGCGAGGCCAAAGCGATTCTCGAGGCGACGCGCGGTAGCGGGCTGGATATGGTCACGATCGATGCGGCGAACGATGTCCTCGGCAGCATTGCGCGTGCGCTCGACTTTCCGGACTGGTTCGGTGCGAACTGGGACGCGCTCGAGGATTGCCTGAGCGACCTGTCGTGGCGGCGCGGCGACGGTCATGTCCTGATCTTCGCGAGCATCCCCGATGGCGATGCCCGCCGCCTATTGCTCGACGTACTTCGCTCGAGCGCCGAATACTGGCGCGCGCGCGGCAAGCCCTTCTTCGCGGTACTGCTCGATCCGGCGAGAAAGCTCGAGCTGCCGGACCTNTACCGCGCGGCATGAATTACAAGATCCCGATTTCGGTGCTGGTCGTCGTCCACACGGTGCAGCGCGAAGTGCTGCTCCTGGAACGCAGCTTGCGTCGCGGCTACTGGCAATCGGTCACCGGCTCGCTGGACCCTATGGAAGAGCCGCTCGAGCAGGCGGCGGCGCGCGAGGTGCTGGAGGAAACCGGCATCGAGGCCGCCGCCGGGCGGCTTACGCGTTGGAACGTCGTCTACACGTTTGAGATCTACCAGCAATGGCGGCATCGTTTTGCCCCTGGGGTGCTGCACAATGTGGAGCACGTATTCGCGCTCGAGCTCGAGGCCCGCAGGCCGGTGCGTGTCGCGCCGAAGGAACACACGGCTTTTACCTGGCTGCCCTGGCGCGAGGCCGCAGCGCAATGCTTCTCCTGGTCCAACCGTGATGCGATCGTGATGCTGGGCGAACAATGAAAAAAGAACGGCTCAAGGTCGTCACGCTCAACATCCACAAGGGGCTGTCGCACTTCAACCGGCGCATGGTGATCCACGACCTGCGCGAGGGCCTGCAGATGCTCGACCCCGATCTGGTCTTCCTGCAGGAGGTGCAGGGGCTGAATCAGCGTTTCGCCCTGCGCTTCGCCGGCTGCCCGGTCGAGCCGCAGCAGGCCTACCTCGCCGGCGATACCTGGCAGCACATCTACGGCTGCAACGCCGTGTACGACCACGGCCATCACGGCAACGCCATCCTTTCCCGCTTCGGCTTCCTGTCGTTCGAGAACGAGGACGTGTCCGACCATCGCTACGAGCGGCGCGGCCTGCTGCACAGCGTGGTGGCGGTGCCCGGGTGGCGGCGCAACCTGCATTGCGTGTGCGTGCACCTTTCGCTGCACGAGCGCGGGCGCAGTCGGCAGCTCGAGGCGATCTCAGGCCGGCTCGAAGAGCTGGCCTCGCGCGATGTGCCGATCATCGTTGCCGGCGACTTCAACGACTGGCGCCACCGCGCCTCCTCGATCCTCGAGCGGCGCCTGGGCATGACCGAAGTGTCGCTCGCGCGATTCGGCAGAGCGGCGCGCACCTTCCCGGCGATGATGCCGGTGCTGCAGCTCGATCGCATCTACGTGCGCGGCTTCGAGGTNGCGGCCTCGCAGGTGCATCGCGGCAAGCCCTGGTCGATGCTCTCCGACCACCTCGCGGTGAGCGCCGAGCTGGTCCGGGCTTAGCCAANCAGACGCAGGCGGCCTTGCTCCAGCGCGGGCACCACCGGAAANGCGTCGGTGCGGCAGGCGAACTCGACTTCATGCCGCAGGCCGCGCGCGCTCATCATGCGGCCGAGGCGGCATTCNAGCAGCGTTTGCGGGAGCGGTGAGTTTTGATACAGCGTGCGCGCCGCGCGNGCCGCATCCGATAAATCGGCTGCCGNACCCAGGCGCTCGGCGAAGCGCTCGACGTANCAGCCGGCACCGTAGAAATCTTCCAGATTGAAATTGCCGCCCGAGCCCGAGCAGACGAGCAGTACCGTCTCGCGTGCATGCTCGCGCAGGATGTGCTCCACCAGGTGCCTGGCATTGAGGAGCGCGCCGCAGTAGACGCGCCGCGCGGCCGCGGCGAGCGACAGGGCAACGGTGCCGTTGGTCGTGGAATACACCACCGTGCGNTCNTTGATGCCGTGCTCGATCAGCGCGAGCGGCGCCGGATGGACGAAGCCGGGCAGGGTCTCCGCATAGAGCTCGCCCGCGAGCACGCACACGCCTGCGCCGCGGCGCGCATCCTCGGCGCGCGCCGCCGCCTCGTCGAGCACCGGGATCACTTCGCGCGCGCCGTGGGCGAGAGCCGCGACCATGGTGGTGGTGGCGAACAGAATNTCGATCACCACCACCACCTTGCCGGCGACGCGCACGCTGTCGAGCTCCTCCTTGCGCGTAAGGACGTGAACCTTGTGATTGAGTTCGATCTTTGGCAACATCGGCGAGGAGTCTAATCCAGAGGAGGAGGCTGCATGATTCGCTCGGCNATGCTGTTTGCCGCGCTGGCGCTGTCGTCCGCGGCGTTGGCGCAAGGCACCATCAAGATCGCGATCCTCGGCCCGATGTCCTTCGTGCAGGGCGAGCATCACTGGAACGGCGCCGAGATGGCGCGCGACGAGATCAACAAGGCCGGCGGCATCAACGTCGGTGGCAAGCGCATGCAGGTCGAGCTGATCCGCGCCGACACCAACGAGATCCAGTCGGTGCCCGATGCCACCAACGCCGTTGAGCGNGTGGTGACGCGCGACAAGGTGGATTTCCTGGTCGGCGGCTTCCGTTCCGAGGCGGTGCTCGCCATGCAGGAAGTGGCGATGGACTACAAGAAGCTGTTCCTGGGCGTTGGCGCNGCGCATTCGAAGCTNGGCCTCAACGTCGAGCAGAACTACGACCGCTACAAGTACTGGTTCCGCGTGTCGCCGACCAAGGACGTCGACCTCGCGCGCACCTTGTTCGCGGTGCTCGGCAGCATCGGCCAGCAGATCCGCACCGACCTCAAGACCGACACGCCGAAAGTCGCGATCCTCGCGGAAAAGGCGGTCTGGACCGAGGGCCTGGTGGCGGCGGCGCAGAAGAANCTGCCCGCGCTGAAGATGGAAGTGGTGGGCCTGTGGCAGCCCTCTGCCGTGGCCACCGACGTCACGGCGGAGCTCTCCGCCATCGACCGCGCCGGCGCGCACATCGTCTTCACCATGCTTTCGGGCCCGGTCGGCATCTCGGTCGGCCGACAGATGGGCGAGCGCAACATGAAAGCCGTAGCCTGGGGCATCAACGTCGAAGGCCAGAAGGAAGAGTTCTGGCAGGCCGCCGCCGGCAAGGCGCAGTTCGTTTCGACGCTCGATACCTACGCCGAGGTGGAGTACACGCCGAAGACCATCGCGTTCGTCAGGGCCTACCAGGCGCGCTTCAAGAAGGCACCGACCTACACCGCGGCGACCTACGACGCCATCATGATGTTGAAGGAGGCGATCGAGAAGGAGGGCACTACCAACGCCGACAAGATCGTCGCTCACATCGAGAAGGCGGAGCACGTCGGTACCGGCGCGGTCGCCACCTTCGACAAGCGCCACGATCTCGTCTGGGCCGTGGGCAAGACCTCCGGCATCGCCGTGCAGTGGCAGGACGGCAAGAAGGTGCCATTCTGGCCGCCCAACGTGAAGGGCATGCAGCCCTTCAAGATGCCGGCGAACTAGCTGCTCCAGGACATCCTCGTCACCGGGCTGGTCAACGGCGGCGTCTACGCGCTGCTCGCGGTCGGCTTTTCCCTGATTTTCGGTGTCGCGCGCATCGTCAACATCGCGCACACCGCCTTCTACATGCTGGCGGCGTANTGCTTTTATGCTNTGCTGGTGAAGGGCGGGCTGGGCTTCTTGCCCGCGGCGTTGACCTCCATCGTCGCGGTGACGTTGCTGTCGGTGCTCTGCTATCGGCTGGTGATCGAGCCGGTGCGCGAGCACGAGGCGGCGGTGCTGATCGCCACCATCGCGCTCGCGCTCGTCTTCCAGGAGCTGATGCTGTTCACCTTCGGCGGNCATTACCTCGGCATCCCCTCGACGCTCGAGGGCGGCGTGCGCCTCGCCGGCGTNAGCATCCCCTATCAGCGCATGCTGATCCTTNTCGTCGCCGCGGTCATGCTCATCNTCGTGTGGTTCGTGCTGTACCGCACGCGCCTCGGCCTCGCCATCCGCGCGACCGCCAATGACCTCGAAGTGGCGAGCCTGATGGGCATGAACGTGCGGCGCGTCGCCATGGCGACGGTGGCGCTTTCCGTCGCGCTCGCTGCGGTCGCCGGCGTGGTGGTCGCTCCGGTATTCGTGGTCGATCCGTTCATGTGGCTCGCGCCGCTCGTTACGATGCTCGCGATCGTGGTGCTCGGCGGCCTGGGCAGCATGAAGGGCAGCCTGATCGGCGCGCTGCTCATCGGCTACGTCGAGGCGATCACGGTGTTCGCGCTGCCCGCCGGCGCCTATCTCAAAGGCGCCGTGGCGCTCGCCATCATGGTGGCGGTGCTGCTCGCGCGGCCCGAGGGACTCTTCGGCGTGGTGTTCGAAGAGGAGCGCTGATATGTATCTCGCGCGGCGCGCGTGGGCCGAGCTGCGCAGCGAAGTTCTGGTGCTGCCGTCGCGCACTGCGGTGCTCGTCTGGATGCTCGCGCTGCTCCTGCTGCCGTTCGCGTACGCCGATGCGTACGTGCTGCGCATCCTCACGATGACCTGCATCTTCGCGATCTTCGCGGCGAGCTGGGATCTGCTCGCCGGCTACACCGGGCAGGTGAACTTCGGCCACGCCCTCTTCTTCGGCGCCGGCGCCTACACCTCGGGGCTGCTTTCCTTCAAGCTCGGCATCACCCCCTGGGCGACGATCTGGGCCGGCGCCGCGGTCGCGGCGCTTTTTGGCTTCGGCGTCGGCTATCTGTGCCTGCGGCTGCGCGGCTCGTATCTCTCGCTCGCGACGCTCGCCTTTCCGCTGATCGTGCTGGGCCTGCTGTTCGCGTTTCCGGATTTTTCAGGCGGCGAGCTCGGCATCTCCGGCCTGCGCCGGCTCGCGGCTACGCCGAGCGCGAACTACTACGTGGCCGCGATCTCGATGCTGGCGATCGTGTTCGGGCTGTGGGCGATCGCCGATTCGAAGTTCGGCATCGTGCTGCACGCCATCCGCGACGATGAGATCGCGGCGCGCGCTTCGGGAATCAACACGCTGCGCTACAAGCTTGCCGTGTTCAGCATTTGCGCNGCGGCCGCGGGTTTTGCCGGCGCGCTGTTCGCGCACTATCTGCGCGTCGCGGGCCCGTCGACGCTCGAGGTGGCGCTGTCGTTCCAGGTGGTGATCTGGGGAATCTTCGGTGGCGTCGCGACCATCTATGGGCCGGTGGCCGCGGTGTTCCTGCTCTACCCGCTGACCGAGTGGCTGGGAAGCTTCAGGTCCTTTGGCGAGCTGCGCCTGCTGATCTTCGCGCTCATCGTACTGCTGGTGCTGCTTTTCATGCCGCGCGGTCTTGCGCCGTGGTTGCGCGACAAGATCGAAGTGCAATGCCCGCGCTGCAAGCAGCGCAACGGCGCCTGGAGGACTGTGTGCCGCCTTTGCACGGCGCCGCTAAAGACCCACGCATCACAGTCCAAGGTATCCCGCGCGGAGCGTCTCGTCAGCCATCAGTGAAGCGCCGCTGCCCTGGGCCAGGATGCGGCCCTGCGACAGCACGTAATTGCGCGCCGCCATGCGGAACACTTGCGCCACCTCCTGCTCGACCAGCAGCACCGGCACGCCTTCGCTGTGGATGCGGCGGATCGCGTCGAAAAGCTCTTGGCGGATGCGCGGTGCAAGGCCGAGCGAAGGCTCGTCGATGGCGAGCAGCTTGGCCTCGAACATCAGCGCGCGCGCAGTGGCCAGCATCTGCTGCTCGCCGCCGGAGAGCGTGCCGGCGATCTGCGCCTTCCTTTCCGACAGTCTCGGGAAGAGCGCAAAACAGTGATCCAGGCGCCGCTGGGTCTCGGATTTGTTCGATGAAAGAAAGGCGCCGGCCAGCAGGTTCTCCTGCACCGTGAGCTCGCGAAACGGCCGGCGTCGCTCGGGGCAATGCACCAGGCCGCGCCGGCGGATCTCGTGCGGTGGCAGCGCGTCGATGCGCTCGCCGGCGAAGCGCACCTCGCCTTCGAGCACGATGTCGCCGCCCGCGCCGCGCTTCATTTGCTGCTCGAAACGCACCAGGCCCGAGATCGCGCGCAGCAGCGTCGATTTGCCGGCGCCGTTCGGCCCCACCACGCCGACGAATTCGCCCTCGCCGACTTCGAGCGACAGGCCATTCAGGATCTGCGCCCGGTCGTAGCGCACCGAGAGGCCGCGCACTTCAAGCAGCGGCATCGGCTCTCCCCANGTANGCCTCGATCACCTTCGGATTTTTGACCACTTCGGCCGGCGGCCCATCGGCGATCAGCTCGCCGTGATCGACCACGATCACGCGATCGACGATCGACATCAGCTCTTTCAGCTTGTGCTCGATCATCAGGACCGCGGCGCCTTCCGAATGCAGCCGCCCGAAGCGCCCGCCCTTGTGCAGGCGCCGGATCGATTTGGCGAGCAGCTCCGATTCGGCCGGGTTGAGCCCGCCGAGCGGCTCGTCGAGTAGCAGGAGCTCCGGCTCGGTGGCAATCGCGCGCGCCACCTCGAGGCGCTTCAGGTCGCCCTGCGACAGGGCCGATGCCGGCTCGAGCGCCATGTCGGAGATGCCGACGAACTCCAGCGCGTCGAGCGCCTTCGCCTCGATGCGCTTGACCCACTCGCCGCGGCCGCGCGAGCGCAGCGCGATCAGCGGCACCATGACGTTGGCGATGATCGGCAGGTTGCGGAACGGACGGGTGTTCTGGAAAGTGCCGGCGATGCCGCGCCCGACGACTTCCCAGGGACGCAGCGCGCTGACGTCCTCGCCCCGGAAAACGATGCGCCCTTCATCCGGGCGCAGGATTTTCGTAATCAATCGCAAAAGCGTGGTCTTGCCGGCGCCGTTGGGCCCGATCAGGCCGACGATCTGGTCGCGGGCCAGCTCNAACGTGACGCTGTTCACGGCGGTCAGGCCGCCGAACCGCTTGGTGAGTGCCTCGACGCGGAAAAAAGGCGNGTTCAGGTTTTATCGTTCTGTGCGGTGGCGGGCGAACGATGTTAGCGCAGTCACATGGGCTCGCTAGAATCGCGCGCATGAGCGACCAGTTCCTCGAGCGCATGGACTCGGAGCTCGCGGGCTGGACCGACCCGGTCCAGCGCCTGCGCGGCGCGATCGAGAACGACGAGTTCGAGCTCTATTGCCAGCCGATCCTGAAGTTCGCCGGCGAGGAGCGCTACCCGATGGCCGAGGTGCTGGTGCGCCTGCGCGAGGAGGAGCGCGCGCTGCTGCCGCCCGGGGAATTCCTCCCGGTGTTCGAGCACTACCGCATGATGGCGCAGCTCGACCGCTGGGTGGTGCGGCACACGATCAAGCGCCTCGCCGGCGGTTCGCGGGTGGCGCGCTTCACGGTCAATCTTTCGGGCCAGGCGCTCGAGGACGAGGAGTTTCCGCGCTTCGTCGCGGCGCAGCTCACCTCGCATCAGGTCGCAGCGGACAAGCTGCTGTTCGAGATCGACGAGAGCGATGCACTGCTGCGGCTGGGCGCGTGCAAGCGCTTCAGCGATGCGTACCGCGCGCTCGGCGGCACCCTGCTGATCGACGGCTTCGGCCATCGCGCGGTGTCGTTCGTGCCGGTGAAGGAGCTCGGCGTGAAGTTCGTCAAGGTCGACGGCAGCATCTGCCGCAAGATCCTGACGAGCGACAGCGCGCGCAACAAGCTGCAGGCGATCCTGCGCGTCGGACAGGCGCTCGGCTTTGCGCTGGTTGCCGAATGCGTCGAGGACCAGGACGTGCTCACGCGCCTGAAAGCGATGGGCGTCGCNTACGCGCAGGGCTTCGGCATCTACCAGCCGCACCAGATCGACGCGCTGGCGCAGGTCTAGGCGGCTTCTTCCCCGAGCACGCTATGCGTGCTCCTCCCTTAGCTCGCGGCGCGAGACTTTGCCGACGTCGGTCTTCGGCAGCTCGCCGCGGAATTCCACGATGTGCGGCACCTTGTAATCGGCGAGCCGCTCGCGGCAGAAGGCTTTNACTTCGTCTTCGCTCACNTTGCCGCGCGCGTCGCCCTGCAGCACCACGATCGCCTTGATGCGCTGCCCGACCGCGGGATCGGCGACGCCGACGACACCCGCCGCCTTGATCTGGGGATGTCCGTAGAGCACGTCCTCGACGTCCTTGGCGAACACCGAGTGACCCTTGTACTTGATCAGGTCCTTCGAGCGGTCGTAGAAATGAAAGTAGCCTTCGTCGTCCATGCGCACGAGATCGCCGGTGCGCATCCAGCGTAGNCCGGCTTTCTCGACGAAGGCGNGCTCGTTTTCCTGCGGCTGATTCCAGTAGCCGAGCATCACGCTCGGGCCCGAGAGCACCAGCTCGCCGGTGGTGCCCGGCGCGACGAACTCGAGGGTCTGCGGATCGAGGATCGCCGCGTGCATGTTCGGCACCGGGCAGCCGAACGAGCCGGGCTTTGGCCGCTGTACCGGATTGATATGGCCCGACGCAGCGGTCTCCGACATGCCATAACCCTCGATGATCTGCGAGCCGGTGCGCCGCGCCCATCCCTGCATGGTCGACTCGTGCAGGGTGTCGGCGCCGGAGAGGACCAGCTTCAGNCGCCGCCAGTTCGCCTTGTCGGTGTCCTTGTGGTCCTTCAGATACTCATAGAGCGTCGGCACNCCATAGAACACGGTGGCGCGATAGCGCTCCATCGCCGCGAGAATCGCCTCGGTGTCGGGGTTGGTGAAGAGCACCAGCAGGTTCCCCTGGATCATCGCGTTCAGCATGATCACCACCTGCCCGTAGATGTGGAAAAACGGCAGGAAGGCGAGGATCACTTCCTTCCCCGCCTCGAAGTTGGGGAACACCGCCTGGCCCGAGACCTGCGACGCCATCATGTTGTAGTGCGTGAGCATCACGCCCTTAGGGCTGCCGGTAGTGCCACCGGTGTAGGGCAGAGCCGCCAGATCGCTGCGCGGATCGATGGCCACGGCGGGGGCTTCCGGCGGATGGCTCTTGAGCAGTTCCTGCAGCCAATGGATCCGTGCGCCCTTCGGCATCTCGACCTTCTTGCCGAACCAGCGCTTCAGCGCCGGAAGGTATTCGTCGACGCTCGTCACCACGACCCAATCGAGCTTCGCGCCCGATTTCTCGACCTTCTCAAAGAGGATGTCCTGGCAGATGACCACGCGCGCGCCGCTGTCCTCGAGCTGGTAGCGTACTTCGTGACTCGTATAGACGGGACTGATCGGCGTCACCACCGCGCCGCATTTCAACGCGGCGAAGTAACCGATGATGAATTGCGGGCTGTTGAGCAGATAGAGCGCGACGCGCTCGCCCTTTTTGAGCCCCAGGCGCGCGAGCGCGCAGGCGAGACGGTCGGTGGCATCGCGCAGTTCCCGATAAGTGATGGCGCGGCCATAAAACGCCACCGCGGTGCGCTCGGGTGCGCGCGCGGTGGCCTCGTCGAAGGCCTGGGCTACGGATTTGAGGGGCACCTCGACGTCCGCCAGGACGCCCGGGTCGTAGTGCGCAAGCCACGGCCGCGACAGATAAATCTCGGTTGCGCCCTGCAGCTGGCTTGCTCCCACGGCTCCTCCTCGTCGAAGATTCTAGTCCGATGGACACGATCGTCGCCCAGGCGATGGCCAAGTGGCCGAACGTGCCGGCCGTGTACGGCTGGCTCGCGCTCGACCGGCGGGGAAACTGGCGCATCAAACGAGAGCCGATTGCAAACCAGGCGCTGCGCGAATTCATCGCGCGCAACTATCAAGCCGACAGCGCCGGGCGCTGGTATTTCCAGAATGGTCCGCAGCGCGTCTACGTCGCGTTGGCTTACACGCCGCTCGTGGTTCACCATGACGGCGACGAGCTGCGCGATCAATGCGGACGTCAGTTCCTGGCGCGCGCGACCTATGGACGACGAAGGCTCGGTATTGATCGAAGGCGACGGCGCGATTGCCCTCGTGGATGACCGCGACCTCGCCAGATATGCCGATTCGGCGTCTACGCTGCAGCGCATCATGGCTGCCGAGGTGCCGGCGCGCTTCGGCTTTGTGAAAGAGCCGAAACCCGCCTGATTTCAATTGCCCGGCTTTCCTTGCGCCTGGGTAATTTCCTCTTTATAATCCGGCCTCTTTTTTAGCCCCTGGGCGGCTACGCAGAATCAATCGTGGCCGCCCGGTTCGTTTCTGGAACCGCAAAAACATGCCCACCGTCAATCAGTTAGTGCGGCAGGGACGCGCCGCGAAGCGTCCCAAGTCGAAAGTCCCGGCGCTTGCCGGGTCGCCGCAGAAGCGCGGAGTGTGTACGCGCGTCTACACGACGACCCCCAAGAAGCCGAACTCGGCGCTGCGCAAAGTGGCCAAGGTGCGCCTCACGAATGGCTTCGAAGTCATCGGCTACATCGGCGGCGAGGGCCACAACCTGCAGGAGCACTCGGTGGTGCTGATCCGCGGCGGCCGCGTGAAGGATCTGCCGGGCGTGCGCTACCACATCGTGCGCGGCTCGCTCGACACGCAGGGCGTGAAGGACCGCAAGCAGGCCCGTTCCAAATACGGCGCGAAGGCGCCGAAGTCAGCCTAGGACAGAACCTCAATGCCCCGCCGCAGAGAAGTCCCCAAGCGCGAGATCCTGCCGGATCCGAAATTCAAGAACGTCGAGCTGGCGAAGTTCGTCAACGTGCTGATGACGCGCGGCAAGAAGTCGGTCGCCGAACGNATCATTTACGGCGCGCTCGACACGATCAAGTCCAAGTCGGGCAAGGACCCGATCGAGGTGTTCACGCAGGCGGTGCAGAACGTGAAGCCGGTGGTGGAAGTGAAGAGCCGCCGNGTCGGCGGCGCGAACTACCAAGTGCCGGTCGAGGTGCGCCCGGTGCGGCGCGTNGCCCTCGCCATGCGCTGGATCCGCGAGGCGGCGCAGAAGCGCGGCGAGAAGTCGATGACNGTGCGCCTGGCGGGCGAGTTGCAGGAAGCGGCCGAAGGCCGCGGCGGTGCGATGAAGAAGCGTGAAGAGGTCCATCGTATGGCTGAAGCCAACAAAGCCTTTTCGCACTACAGGTTCTGAGGACAATGGCTGTGGCAAGGAAGACCCCNATCGAGCGTTATCGGAACATCGGCATCTCGGCGCATATCGACGCCGGCAAGACCACGACCACCGAGCGCATCCTTTTCTACACCGGCGTGAACCACAAGATCGGCGAGGTGCACGACGGCGCGGCGACCATGGACTGGATGGAGCAGGAGCAGGAGCGCGGCATCACCATCACCTCCGCCGCGACCACGTGCTTCTGGAAGGGCATGGACCTNTCCTATCCNGAGCACCACATCAACATCATTGACACCCCGGGACACGTCGANTTCACCATCGAGGTCGAGCGCAGCCTGCGNGTGCTCGACGGCGCCTGCATGGTGTACGACGCGGTCGCCGGAGTGCAGCCGCAGTCCGAAACGGTCTGGCGGCAGGCCAACAAATATCGCGTGCCGCGCCTCGCGTTCATCAACAAGATGGACCGCGTCGGCGCGACCTTCTTCAAGTCGTATGGCCATATCCGCGATCGCCTGAAAGGCAATCCGGTGCCGATCCAGATCCCNATCGGCGCCGAAGAGAAGTTCGAAGGNGTGATCGACCTCGTGACCATGCAGGCGATCTACTGGGACGAGGCNTCGCAGGGCATGAAGTTCGAGCGGCGGCCGGTGCCCGCCGAGCTCGCCGCCGAGGCGAAGGAATGGCGCGACAAGATGATCGAAGCCGCCGCCGAGGCCAACGAAGAGCTGATGAACAAGTACCTCGAGACCAACGAGCTTTCGGTCGAGGAGATCAAGCGCGGCCTGCGCCTGCGCACCATCGCCAACGAGATCGTGCCGATGCTGTGCGGCACGGCGTTCAAGAACAAGGGCGTGCAGGCGATGCTCGACGCGGTGATCGACTACCTGCCCTCGCCGGTGGATATTCCGCCGGTCAAGGGCGAGAACGACCGGGGCGAGCCCGACGTGCGCCGGCCCGGCGACGACGAGCCGTTCGCGGCGCTGGCGTTCAAGATCATGACCGACCCCTTTGTCGGCCAGCTGTCCTTCATTCGCGTCTACTCCGGCGTGCTGAGCTCCGGCGATACGGTGCTGACCTCGATGAAGGGGCGCAAGGAGCGCATCGGCCGCCTGCTGCAGATGCACGCCAACGAGCGCAAGGAGATCAAGGAAGTCCGTGCCGGCGACATCGCCGCCGTGGTGGGCCTGAAGGAGGTCATCACCGGCGAGACGATCAGCGACGTGAAGAAGTCGATCACGCTCGAGCGCATGGTGTTCCCGGAGCCGGTGATCTCGCAGGCGGTGGAGCCCAAGACCAAGGTCGACCAGGAGAAGATGGGCGTGGCGCTCAGCCGCCTGGCGCAGGAGGATCCGTCGTTCCGCGTGCATACCGACGAGGAATCCGGGCAGACGATCATTTCGGGCATGGGCGAATTGCACCTCGAGATCATCGTCGACCGCATGAAGCGCGAGTTCGGCGTCGAGGCCTCGGTGGGCAAGCCGCAGGTCGCCTACCGCGAGACCTTCAAGAAGGCGCTCGAGTCCGAGGGCAAGTTCGTCAAGCAGTCGGGCGGCCGCGGCCAATACGGCCACGTCTGGCTGAAGCTCGAGCCGCAGCACGGCAAGGGCTATGAATTCGTCGACGGCGTCAAGGGCGGACGGGTGCCGAAGGAATTCATTCCGGCNGTGAAAAAAGGTGTCGACGAGGCCCTTCAGGAGGGCGTGCTGGCCGGCTATCCGGTGGTCGACATCAAGGTCACCCTCACCGACGGCTCGTACCACGAGGTCGACTCCAACGAGAACGCCTTCAAGATGGCCGCGATCTTCGCCTTCAAGGACGGCATGCGGGCGGCGCACCCGGTGCTGCTCGAGCCGATCATGGCGGTCGAGGTCGAGACCCCGGAAGAGAAGATGGGCGATGTAATGGGCGACCTGTCCGCACGACGTGGCGTCATCCAGGGCATGGAAGATCTGCCCGGCAGCAAGGCGATCAAGGCCGAAGTGCCGCTGAACGAGATGTTCGGCTATTCGACGCAGCTGCGCTCGCTCACCCAGGGACGCGCCACGTACACCATGGAATTCAAGCACTACGCCGAGGCCCCGAAAAGCATCGCGGACTCGATCATCAATAAAGACGATAAGCCAAAGAAGTAGGAACGGAGAACCATGGCAAAAGGCAAATTCGAGCGCACCAAACCGCATGTGAACGTTGGGACCATCGGGCACGTCGATCATGGCAAGACGACGCTGACGGCGGCGATGACGCACATTCTGGCGAAGAAGTACGGGGGNGAGGCGAAGAACTACGACCAGATCGATGCGGCGCCGGAGGAGAAGGCGCGCGGCATCACGATCAACACGGCGCACGTGGAGTACCAGACGGAGAAGCGCCACTACGCGCACGTCGACTGCCCGGGGCATGCCGACTACATCAAGAACATGATCACGGGNGCGGCGCAGATGGACGGGGCGATCCTGGTGGTGTCGGCGGCCGATGGGCCGATGCCGCAGACGCGGGAACACATTCTTCTGGCGCGCCAGGTCGGGGTGCCCTACATCGTGGTGTTCCTGAACAAGGC
>JGI25614J43888_10000229_pt1 | contig 15383 bp, 12 predicted proteins | sample GraSoi_2013_60cm_FD_43888 | JGI IMG/M metagenome (IMG submission 43888) | reverse complement strand
ACCTTCAAAAAGGCTTGCCGCGCTTCGACCCGCTGTGCCCTTGTGTAAAACGCTCTGCCAAGGTAATACCACGCATCTTTATTATTGGGATCGCGCTCGACCGCGCTTTGCAGCCATTTGATGGCATCTGAATAGTCGCCGAGCAACACATAATCAAGACCGACGATCTTCAGATCGTCTCCGATGGGTGGAGCAATTGAGGCAGCGCGCGTATATGCAGCCAACGACTCCGAGGGCCGGTTTTGGCGGTGGAGGACGAAACCCAGCAAGTACAGTCCCTCGGCAGAGGCCGGATGAGATGCCACGTACCGCTGAAGCGCCTGCTCAGCAGCGGGGAAGTTCGAGAGATGAACGAGCGCTTTGGCTTCGAACAGCAGGGCATCAGTTGTGCCTGGAGATGCGGTCTCGGCCCGTGACAGCAACTCAGCCGCTGATGAGTAATTCCCGGCGCGAAATTCGGCTACGCCGCGAGCGAAGGCTCCTTCAGTCTGCGCTCGACTCTGCGGCGGCGAAATTACGCAGAGAGCGCCCAAAGCCAAAATAAACCACGGGACTGCAGGACGGTCGTTCATGGCTTCGGCGATGGTTCCGGCCTGGGAGGCTCGTCGATCTGAAGAATCTGATCCGCAGCAACCTCTTTGATCGTTTGCCGGATTCCGCTGGGCCAGCGGATGTCAATTCTTTGCACAGTATTGTCGCCCTCCAGCCCGAAGTGTACGCGCTTGTCGCTGGCGGAAAGATAACTGCTCGCTGTCGAAACCGTGGCGAACCGCGAGCCCGCAGCGGTCACAATCTCGACCTCAGCGCCGATCGCGTCGCGGTTGCTAGTGTGTCCGACAAACTTCAAGACCAGCCAATGATTTCGTGTCTGCGTTTGGTTATGGAGCACGAGCACCGATCCGTCGTTCGTGGTTACGACCGCATCGAGACGCCCATCATTGTCCAGATCGCCAACGGCCAAGCCGCGAGCGACCCACGGCTGGCTGAAGACGCTTCCCGATTGCGCAGATACATCTACAAAACCGTGGCCGGTGTTGCGCGCGAGTAGTATGGGTTCGCGATAATGCAGGTGGGGAAAGTTCAGTTCGATGGTATCGAGATCGTGCCCCTGAGCAATGAGCAGATCCTTCCACCCGTCGTTGTCATAGTCAAAGAAGCGAACTCCCCAGCCCGAATGGGCAAGTGTAATCTGGGCGAGACCGGCATTGGGACTGACGTAGTTGAATGAACCGTCGCCATTATTGAGATAGAGTGCATAACGCTGATTCGCGAGATCCGTGACGACCAGATCGGGCCACCCGTCATTGTTATAGTCGGCGAAGTCGACTCCCATCCCAGCATAGGTGCGTCCGTCGATGTCGACAGCGACTTCAGATACCAGGGCTACGTCTTCGAAAGTGCCGTCTCCTTTGCTGTGATAAAGGAATTCCATCATGGAATCGTTGGCGACAAAAAAATCGATGTGTCCGTCGCGGTCATAGTCGGCAATGGCCAAGCCCAGTCCCTTTGCGGGCTTCGAAAGGCCGGCCTTCTCTCCGATCTCGGTGAAAGTGCCATTCTTGTTATTGTGATAGACGAGAGGTGAGATCGGCTTGAAGTGATCGGGATGGCAGTACGCGCGGTAGCCTTCCTTGTGCTCGCCGCACCACAAGTCGTCAAAATCCCAGTCCAGATATCGTAATACGACCAAATCGAGGAACCCGTCTCCGTCGAGGTCAACCCACGCCGCCGCGGTCGACCACCCGCTTCCTGCCACCCCAGCGGTCAGTGTTCCGTCCGTGAACGTACCATTTCCATTGTTGTGGTAGAGCCTATTCCCCCCGTATGCCGTTACATAGAGATCTTCGAATCCGTCATTGTCGTAATCGCCAACAGCAACTCCCATCCCGTATCCGACGCCCTGTAAGCCCGCTCTCTCTGTGACGTCTTCAAAAGTCCCGTCGGGCTTTTGATGATAGAGCCGGTTCCAGTACTCGGGGTCGTTTTTTTGCGGAATCGTCCCTTTGGGAGTGGGATCCCCTAACGGCGCTCCATTAACCAAAAATATATCGAGGCGTCCATCGTTGTCGTAGTCGAAGAGGGCCACTCCCGCACCCATCGTCTCAAGCAAGTACTTCCTGGAGGTGTGCGCCGAGCGATATTGAAAGTTGATGCCCAGCCGCGAGGTGACATCGACAAACGCCTCAGAAGATCCGGCAGCGGGTGTCACAGGCGCGGAACGCTCCTGCGGAACTGCAAGCGATGGCCAGCAAAACGACAGACAGCAAACGGTGGCGAGGAGACAAATGTTGTAGGAATGCGGATCGCTATCGACTGGCCGATTCACCCTCACGGTTCAACCATTCCTTTGCCTTCGACTACGGTGAAAATCCGGTCCACAGATGGGATTCGAATCTCTTCTTTTGTCCCGCTCGGCCACTGGATTTCCACCTTGTCCACTTTGGTTGCTGTACCCAAGCCGAAGTGTAGGCGCGGATCGGAACTGGAGGCGTAACTGCCGCCGCTGAAAACGTCGCCGCGCTGGCGGATCGCTCCTGTCGTGACGAACACCTTAGCACCGATTGCATCGCGTGGGCTTTTTGGGCCCCCAAGCAGGCGAATCCCAAGCCAGTGGTTCGAGTTGTTGACGACGTTGCGCAGCAGCACAGGCGTCGAGTCGATGACGTTGAGCACCACGTCGATGTGACCGTCGTTGAACAGATCCCCGAACGCCGCGCCCCGCGCGGAAACAACTACAGCCAGCCCGCTGCCGGTCGCCGGGNGCACCTCCTCAAATTTTGTCCCGTTCAGGTTGCGGAATAAGAGTGGACGTTGAGCAAATGTCGTGCCCCAATCCTGCTTGTCAACGCCAGGATAAACGTGTCCGTTGGCGACAAAAATATCGAGCAGGCTGTCGTTATCAAAGTCGAGAAACCCGGTTCCCCAGCCGAGGAAGGGGATGGTCACGTTAGCAATACCGGCCGCAAAACTGACGTCCGAAAAGCTGGCATCTCCATCATTGCGGTAGAGAGTGTTGTAGTCGTCGGAGAAATTAGTAATGTGAAAATCGACCCGCCCGTCGCGATTGTAATCGCCTACCGCGATCCCCATGGCAGCCTGCTCGCGCCCCTCATCGTTAAGAGCAAATCCAGAGAGATAGCTGACGTCTTCGAATGTGCCGTCGTGTTTGTTCCGGTAAAGGTACTTGGGTACGGAATCGTTGGCCACGAGAAGATCGAGCCAACCATCGTCATCGACATCCACAAACACTGAGGCGAGTCCGTAATAACCTCGTGGATCGGACACTCCGGCCTTGACGCTCACATCGGTAAAAGTGCCGTCGCCATTATTGTGGAAGAGGTGGTCGCTCTCCCCCGGCAGGCCTCGGGGACCGCACATCACATCGATGCCGCGAAACTGGCAAAAGCCTGGTGGAAGACTGCCTTTGCCAGCAACGGGTGGGTTATCAGGGTCAAACTTAACGTAGCCCGGAACGAACAAATCGAGAAAACCATCGCGGTCGTAGTCACCCCAAGTCGCACCGGTCGACCAACCTCCCAGGGTGACTCCCACCTTTTCTGCGACGTCCGTAAATGTGCCATCGTGGTTGTTATGGTACAGGCGGTTCTTACCGAAGTTGGAGACGTAAATGTCCGGCCAGCCATCCCGGTCGTAATCTCCGACCGCAACGCCAAAGCCCCAGCGCTCATTGGCCACGCCCGCTTTTTCAGTGACGTCAGTAAACGTTCCGTCGTGATTATTGTGCAGGAGCATTGCCCGCGGCGGAACCTCCTTGCCTTTTAGTGCGGGAAACGTTGACCCGTTCAGCAAATAGATGTCGAGCCGGCCATCGTTGTCGTAGTCGACGAGCGCCACCCCTGAACCAGGCGTTTCCAGAATTGTGCTCTTCTCAGGAGTCCCCGACCTGTGGTGGAACCTGTCCAGACCGGCCGCATGAGTGATGTCGGCAAAGACCACGGGCGCACCATCGACGAAACCCCCAGCCGTAATGGGGCGAGACAAGGCGTCTTTTACCGGTGCATGAGCAACGCCAGTACTCATCCCGCCTTGTTGCTGCTTGGCGTCTCCGCGCTCCGGATTTTGTGCTTGGGCAATACTCAGGAGGGCCATCAACGACACGAGAAGAATTGCTCTACCCGCCGCTTCCCATTGGACATGACGACCTGATCGACGGGAAATGAAGGTTGGCATTGAAATGCGGACTGAAAACACAGTATCGTGAGAATCCTCTCACAGAGTTAGCGCGCCGGTCCAACGGGAATGGCGGCCGGTAGTGGCTACTTTGAATTCAAAGTAGAACGAGTCTGTCGGCAAGGTTGCTCGATGGTGGAAAATTCCGCAAAACACTTGACATCTATCAGCAGCGTGAATCACGATGTTTTTCGCTCGCAAACCGCTTTAGTAGCTTAACAAAATCGCAATACGTGACAATGTGGGTATGGACAAGAGAAGTGTGAGCTTAGTGAATTCGGAATGCTTCTGAGAAATTATGCGAACTCTGCTGATCGCGAATGCGGCTCTTATACTTGCATCTCTCGCTTTGGCACAACCCCCACACAGGCTCGACCTCATGCCCATGCCCTCCCTTATTCAGCTTGAGGTTGGGCAGCTGCCGGTTGATCGATCTTTCTCCGTTGCGATCACGGGCATGAGGGATGCAAGGCTGGAGCGCGGAGTAGTCAGGTTCGTTGCCGAGCTTTCCCGTCAAACAGGAATGTTCCTGCAGAGACCTACCAACTCAGCTAACCCGACTCTGCTGATCCACGCCGTTCACGGTAGTGAGAAAGCGCAAAAACTCAGCGAAGATGAATCATACGAACTCGTAATCAGCCAGTCAGGCGCGAAGCTCACCGCCCCCAATCCTCTGGGCATTCTGCGCGGCCTTCAGACCTTCCTTCAACTGGTGGAAATCACGGCAAACGGATTTGCCGTGCCGGTCGTGACAATAGAGGATCAGCCCCGGTTCGCCTGGCGCGGCCTGCTCATTGACGTGGGTCGCCACTTCATTCCGCTGGACGTGCTCAAACGCAACCTCGATGGAATGGCAGCGGTGAAGATGAATGTCCTGCATTGGCACCTGTATGACAACGAAGGTTTCCGCGTCGAGAGCAAGCGGTTCCCCAAGCTGCAGGAAGCGGGATCCGACGGCCTGTATTACACGCAAGACGAGATTCGCGAGTTCGTGGCCTACGCCCATGATCGTGGTATCCGCGTGGTTCCCGAGTTCGAGATGCCGGGACACAGCCGCTCACTGTTCGCGGGATATCCGGAACTGGCGAGCGGGCCGGGGCCTTATACGATCGAGCCCGGCGGCGCTGATGCAGTCATGGATCCAACGCGGGAGGAAACCTACAAGTTCATCGACAAGTTTATTGATGAGATGGCCAAGCTCTTCCCCGACGACTATTTTCATATTGGGGGAGATGAGGTCAACGGCCATCAATGGGACGCAAATCCGAAAATCCAGGCCTTCATCCACGCTCATGGGATGAAAAACAACCAGGACCTGCAAGCCTACTTCAATCAGCGCTTGCAGAAGATCTTGAGCAAGCATCACAAAATCATGATGGGATGGGACGAGGTACTGCATCCTGATTTGCCGAAGACTGTCGTCGTGCAGTCCTGGCGTGGGCAGCAGTCGTTGGCGACCGCGGCCCAGCAAGGATACAGCGGTCTGCTCTCCTTCGGCTATTACCTGGACCTGATGTGGCCGGCTTCCCAACACTATGCCGTGGACCCGATGAGCGGCGCAGCTGCTTCCCTGAATCCGGAGGAGAAGAGACGCATCCTTGGCGGCGAGGCTTGTATGTGGTCGGAGTGGGTTACTCCCGAGAACATCGATTCCAGAATCTGGCCGCGTAATGCTGCGATTGCAGAACGTCTGTGGTCTCNCCCCGAGGTGCAAGATCCAGGCTCGATGTACGCGAGGCTTGACGAGTTAAGTTGGCGTCTCGAGTGGCTCGGACTGACGCACAGATCCAACCTGATCTCCGCGCTGCACCGCATGGCGGGAACGGACCATATCGCTGCGCTTCACACCCTCGCCGAGGTCGTTGAACCGGTGAAGGACTATGCACGCATGGATAGTTTGAAGACTGTCTGGGATTTCCGGGCTCCTCTGAACCGACTGGTGGATGTAGCCAATCCGGAGAGCAATCAAGCGCGGCATTTTCGGGATTCCGTGCAGGCGTATATCGGAAGCGGCTTTACGGACCGGGCCGCTGAAGGAGAGATTCGGACAAATCTCGCTACTTGGCGCGACAATGATGCAAGACTGCGTCCCCTTCTGGAGCAATCTTTTCTGCTGCATGAACTCGCACCTCTTTCCGAAGACCTTACCACCCTTGGAGTGGCCGGCTTGTCTGCGCTCGATTATCTCGATAGGTCCGAGGCCTCCCCGGAGTTGTTCAGGGCGCAACAACTAGCATTACTTGACCGCGCAAGAACTCCTAAAGCTGACCTACTGCTCATGGTGGTTGCACCGGTGCAGCGGTTAATTGAAGCCAGCGCAGGCCAGACACAAAAGCCATGAACCTTGTCTGTTTGCAGGCGGCGGCGACATTGGCTCGGGCATCCGCAGGCAATTGGGGTTGGTAGGCGGAGGGCATACTCGACTTATCTGCGAGTCATTTAGACGCATTCCGGGCTATGATGCGAGGACTCCACCGCCGGACAGCTGCGGTAGACTTGCGCACGACTAACTCCGTTCCCAGATAATAGTCGGTGCCCTTTCGCCGTTTCAGTTTCAGCACCTTCTCCAGCGCCTCAAATGCAATTACTCCGAGATGTTCGCGGGGAACGCTGATGGTGGTCAGCGGAGGGCGCGCCAAGAAAGCGAAAGAAATATCGTCGATGCCCACCACGGAGACATCTTCGGGGACCTGGACGCCTTCTTCTTCGAGTGTCTTCATCGCTCCCATGGCGATCAGGTCGCTTCCGCAAAAAATCACGGTAGGAATCTCCGGCTGAGCAAGAATGGCGCGCACGGCCGATGCTCCGGAGTCGACGCGATAGTTGCACTCGATGACCGGGAACGGATTCATCTTTCGCTCATTCAATCCCGTGACGAGCGCTTGCTTGATAGTGATTGCGGTGCGATTATTACCCGGTCCGGCCATGACCGCCGCCCGGCGATGACCAAGTTTAACCACGTGTTCAATGGCCTGTGAGATTCCACTTTGGTAGTCGATCGATATGTTGCTGATCAGACGTTCCGGGGGGCCGAGGTTGCAGAACACCACGCCAACCCCAGCGGCGGTCAGTTCCGCGGTTGCCCTCTTGTCCAAAGACGAAGTCATGATCGCAACTCCGCGGACATCGCTTTCGATCAGTTTCCGGATGACCGATTCGGTGCGAACTTGTTGATATTCGGTATTAAGTAGCAGAACATCGAATCCCCGGTCCCAGGCGGAGGCCTGGAAGCCACGGATGATCTCGGGAAAATATGGATTGGCTATTTCCGAAATCACTAGTCCGAACAGATCGCTCTGGCCGGTGGCCAGCCGTCTCGCATGCACGTTCTTGTAGTAGTTGAGCTGGCGCACCACCGCGAGAACACGCTGTTCGGTCTCGGGAGAAATGTACTGGGTCTTGTTGAGCACGCGGGATACCGTGGCGGGCGAGACGCCAGCTTGCTTAGCCACCTCCCGCATGGTGTGGCTCATCAACTCTCCTTTCCGCGGAAACAGAATTCCTGAATGCGGGGAAGATGGTGAAGCATGCGGACGATTCGGGTGTACTGCGACGTCGCTTTCCGAAACCGGCAGTCGTCCTGCGGTTGAACCTATCATGCTTCAACGGCGAATGTCATGGGCGAAATACCGCGCGCCACTGCCGTGGCGGCGGCAAAAAGCTTGACAAGTGAGCGAAGCGTGTTAAAAAGGAGAACCATGAAAGCGGTTGCAGAATCGGGTTTCTTTGAGCGAAATGGGCCTGACGCATGACCCACTTCCTGCAAGATATCCTCCGCCAGCCTCTCGAACTTCAGAGCACGATTGCCTATCTATGTGGAGCCGGGCGCCGTCGACTGGCGGAGGCAGCGGCTGTGATTCGGAGTGCACGCCATGTCTATCTGACCGGAATCGGGAGTAGTTGGCACGCCGCGTTAACGGCAGGGCCCTTGTTCTCGATGGGAGGTCGTCCGGTATATGTACAGGACGCCTCCGAACTCTTGCAGTTTGCCACGATTCCATCCGACGCTGTGATCATCGCCATCTCTCGTACCGGCCGCAGCGTTGAGATCGTGCGTCTGCTGGCCAAAGCCCGTAAAAGCGGCACCGTTGTGATCGGTGTAACGAATTCGGAGGACGGCCCGCTCGCACAGGAAGCGCAAATCCCGATAGTGGTTGCGGCCAAGCTTGATCATGGCATCTCGGTCAACACCTATTCCACGTTAGCGGCGGCGACCGGTGCTCTAGCCAGCGTCACACTTGGTTTTTTTGATGACGCGCTCGCAACCTCACTGTCACGCGCGGTCGCCGAGACGGCCCGATCCGTCGCGAGTTGGCAGGATCAGATTGAGGACTCAGCCTGGTTTTTGCCGGGTAGCGCATGTTACTTTCTGGCGCGTGGTTCGAGCCTGGGAAGCTGCCATGAGGCCAGACTTCTGTGGGAAGAAGGCGTCAAGTCTCCGGCCACGGCGATGGGGACGGGCGGCTTCCGACATGGCCCCCAAGAGATGGTTGGTGCGGGTGTACGTTTCGGCATTTGGATCGATGGGCGGAACATGCGCGGTCAGGACCTGGCGGTGGCGCGAGATCTGACGCGGTTGGGCGCTTCTGTCATGCTCATCGGCCAGGACCTTCCGGACGACGCCGGAGAACTCGTCTTCCGCCTGCCTGGAGTTCCACCCGAGTGGCAATTTCTGATCGATGTCATCCCGGCACAGCTCGCGGCCGAGCGACTGGCGCGGCTTTCAGACGTCGACTGTGATTCTTTTCGTCTCTGTTCTTACATCGTCGAAGACGAATGGGGTCTGTCGCACCAGAAAGTTGGAGTGCCAAAAGTGGAAACGTAATCGCGGTTTTGAGATATCTCATGATCGGTGCGGTTGACATCGGCGGAACAAAAATAGCAGTCGGCATGGTGACAGAGAGCGGGCAAGTATTGGCTCGGAAGAAGTCGCCCACCGATACTGCTTCCTACGCGAACGGCTTGTCCACGATCGGCGGCCTGCTGCGAGAAACGGCACAGATTGCCGGTGTTGAAATCACCGGCATAGGAATTGGATCCACTGGTCCGGTAGACCCGTTCACGGGAAAGTTTGGCGAAGTTGATTTTCTACCGGGGTGGCGCGGACAGAATCCAGTGGAAGACCTGGCTCGCATGTTCCGCGTTCAGGTTGCCCTGGAAAACGACGCCGATGCCGCCGCTCTCGCCGAGGCAGGTTGGGGCGCCGGAAAGAGCAAGTCGCGACTCATCTATGTCACGGTTGGAACCGGGATTGGCGGCGGGATTGTCTTCGACGGACACCTTTATCGCGGCGTAGGTGGAGCTCATCCCGAACTTGGCCACCAGGTCATCGATCCCGCTGGACCGCTCTGTTCTTGCGGGTTCCGGGGCTGCTGGGAATCGCTGGCTGCGGGACCAGCGATGGTGGCATGGCTGGATGCGAATGCGCCGGCCGATTATCCGCATCGCGAACATCTCACCGCCAAGCGCATCTGCCAGCTCGCGCGGCAGGACGATGCTCTGGCTCACCAGGCGGTTGAGCGGGAGGCCTACTACCTGGGGATTGGTCTGGCCAACCTCATCAATCTGTTTACACCTGACGTGATTGTCTTGAGTGGCAGCTTGATGAAGAGCGCGCCCCTGTTTCTCGACGGCATTCGCAAATTGATTTCCCGCGGTTGCCGTTTTGTCCCATTCGAGAAGACCGAGCTCGCCCTGGCCTCGCTCGGAGAAGATAGCAATCTCATCGGCGCCGCAAGGGTCTGGCATGATGGCATCCAACATGGAGTTCCACTTGCTTCCTGACCACCCCACCGCGGGCAGACCCCGGCAAAGCCCTTAAGGAACACTGATGGCAAGAAATCGCTACATGGTCGGTCTGGTTTTCCTCACGTTCTTCGTGATGTCCTTATTGACCAATATTCTTGGACCAATTGTGCCGGACATCATCAGCAGCTTTCACGTAAGCCTGACCGCCGCCGGATTTCTGGCCTTCGCTTTCTTCATTGCCTATGGAGTGATGTCGATTCCCGCAGGTTTTCTGGTGGAACGATTTACCGAAAAACCGGCCATGATTCTGGCGTTCCTGGTGGGCGCGCTGGGATCGCTGAGCTTCGCGCTGTTTCCGCAATATCGCGTTGCCATCGTCTCATTGTTCGTGATCGGGGCCGGGATGGCCATGCTGCAAGTAGCGGTGAATCCTTTGCTGCGTGTGGCGGGCGGTGAAGAACACTATGCTTTCAATTCAACTCTGGCACAACTGGTTTTCGGCGGCGCATCCTTCATTAGTCCGCGCATTTATTCTTATCTCGTACTCAACCTGAATGGTGCTGCGTCCGGGCAGAATGTTTTTCTTCGGGTTCTANGAAGGCTAACCCCACCTGGCCTGCCGTGGGCTTCGATGTATTGGATTTTCGCGGCTTCCGCATTGCTGATGGTCGTGGTTATATCTCTTTTCGGGTTTCCACGTGTTCAACACACTGACGAAGAGAGTGCGGGATCGTGGGAAATGTATCGCAGTCTGGCGCGACAGCGAGTGGTCTGGATGTACTTTATCGCCATGTTCGCCTACGTTGGCTGCGAGCAAGGCACCGCGGACTGGATTTCAAAATTTCTTTACCAGTACCATGGTTTCGATCCTCATACCACGGGCGCAACTGCGGTTTCCTGGTTTTGGGGGCTGCTAACGGCGGGCTGTTCCGTTGGCATGTTGCTGCTAAAAATATTTGATAGCCGCAAGATATTGATCGGCGCGGGTGTCGGCGCGCTCTTCTGTCTCTCCGTGGCTTTGTTTGGACCGGCAAATGTGTCGGTGATCGCTTTCCCCGCGATCGGCCTGTTCACTTCGGTGATGTGGCCAATTGTTATTTCGCTGGCGCTCAATTCGGTCGCTGAGCACCACGGTTCTTTCTCCGGTATTTTGAGCACCGCCGTCGTGGGCGGGGCCGTGGTTCCAGTAATTATCGGGAACATCGGCGACCATCTCGGGCTGCGCGCCGGCTGCGCTTTTCTTTATGTCACATTTGGCTTTGTTCTCAGCGTCGGCTTCTGGGCTATGCCGCTAATCGGGAATGCCACGATCAGTCTCAAGAAAGATTCCCCTGGGGCTCCGGTTTGATGGAACACGCCCGTGTAACCTGTTGCTAGAAGTTGCCAATCTGGGTAGGAGTCCTCAGTATCGTGTCATCCGTGGTCATCCAAGGGCTGATTGCCGCCTATGTCTATGGCCGGTTAACGGGGACGGTCTCCGAGCACGGACACCGACACACATCGCACGATACGCGGTTCACAGAACTGGCCGCCGAACAAGATCGGCAGTGGGAAACGATTGGGCGCCACGGGGAAAAGATTTCCGCCGTAGAAGCCAGAGTGCAGGGCATGGAAGCCCGGGCGAATCGATCGTGAGGGTAAGCTTCGAATTAGCCCTAGCCCACTTGAATCATAGGAAAATCAAAATCTCGTGCTCGTCGTGAACGAAGCGTTGTGGCGGGTCGAGTGGGCGAGGCTGAATGAAGTATCCAGATAGTCCGATTCGCTTCACAAAGGCGCAGTTTGCGATGTTTGGCTTTGGCGAGGACAGCACGCGGAAGTGGTATCTGCTATCGCACGCGATTGCGGATGACGGGATGGAACTTCGGCTGGCGTCTAATTAGCGAGACGCCTTCGACGCTAGTCGTCGCGCCCATTTCATTCTTCTGCCTGTGTGGTCAAGGAGCGGATCATACCCGAAATCTCGCTTTATGGAATCTACCCAGGGCCGAGGTTGCGCTGCTGCACCCCGAGCGGCGTGCCGATATTATCAATCAGGTTTCGATAGGTGTGCCGAAAGCTGTGCCAGCCCACTCCTTGCAATCCGATTTTTCGCCTGCTGGTCGCAAATAGTCTTTCTGAATGGCATCGCCGTGAACCGGGCGTTTCGTATCCGCATTAGCGATGTGTCGAAACGCCTCAGAGAAACCCGATGCAGTTAGTCGAAATCAAGGGCGTGACGAAACGGGTTCGCAAGAAAGTTGTGCTTACGGTCGAGCAATATCAGGCTCCTCCCGCAGAGCTTCCGTACCACATTCAAGTGATGGTCATGATTGCAATGTGCCTGGGCTTGCGCATCAGTGAGATCAGGGCATTGCAGTGGGCGGACTTTGACTTGAAGGGGCAGATACTGACGTTGCCCCGATCCAATGTGGGCCGCTACGTCTGGAACGGNGGAAAAACCGGAGCTTCAGAGGACGAAGTGTTTCTGCGTGGGCAAGACAACAACTCTGTCCGTGATCCGCGAAGGCGCGGAGGCCGAGGGCTACAGAGTGGAAGGTTTGACAGCGACTACAGGCCAGCGCGGCGACGTGAGCCGGTCTCCTAGCGAGATAAGACGTACTGTCAAAATCGTCAAGTTTCTGACAGGTCTGCGAGGCGTGGCAACGCCGCCGCTCTCGAATCAATCGCCAAAACTGTTCAAAATTGAGCCTTCCTTACATCGGATTTACATCATTATCTGGTGTCGACAGCCCTGCCAGTGAGACTTGAAGGCAGCAGGACCGATGAACGCGGCAAGCCTGTCCACGAAGAATGCTACATTCTTGCAATCTCGCCATTGAAGAAGCAGCCGCCTAAAGCAAACGCACCAATACGTATGTTTGAAAGAAAATAAGACGGCGTAGAAGAACAGCACCGGACGGAAGCTAGACCCTTGCAGGCCATCTTAAAGCCGTCCGCTTTCTCTCCAAATACAAAACGGGGCGGTGTGGGTCGGCGTGGGGATAAGCCCGCCCTACTTCAGTAGGCGGCGCTCCTTGTTTGTTTCTCTGGGGAATCGGAACTTCTGCTGCTTTATAGCCCTCTTCCGCGAGGTACGAATATTCGTTTTTGCTGTAAAAGATTAGAAAGACAACCGAAGTGTTCGGCTCATTCTCGTACGGGGCTAGGTCCGGTCTTAACCAAATCGTTCTCATTCATGTTTGGCCAAGCGCGGCCAACTCTGCGCCAATGCCAAAACCAGAATAGAAATACAGCAACAAAAGAACTCACGAAGCCGTTTAGTGGAACCATCTCTGGCCTATGAAGTCCAAGACCTTGTGCATGTCGGTGCCTCTTCGAACAGCGTCGATGCCCTCTTCTCGGTAGGCTTCATATCTCCAGTGGAGGACGCAGCCCGTCTATGCAATCCCCGTGAGACCGCGAGCAAGGGAATACCTGATCGCTCTGCGTCTTGGGGAACAAATCCCCGGTAGAGCGAAGCGCGGCTAATTGCCAGGCACATTCATGCTGCGTTAGAGAACTTCCCTGCGACTCGCGTCATGTAGTCTGGAATGCATCAATCATCAGATCTTGTTCGGGTTTTGCGTCGATCAGTGGTGAAGGGGTGAGTTGCTGATGCGATCCGGCGGATTAGAAGAGCTCGACGGCTGCCGCGTGCCCAGAAGCAGAAGCAAGTCGACCATCCCGGGTAACTAACGTGCCTCCGAGCTTTTCGGCAAGCACGATGTAGGCCGCATCATAGGCAGAAAAGTTGTGACGGAGTTGCCAGATGCGGGGCAGGAGCACGAGATGAGGATAGCGAGTAATGCGGAGATCCAGCAGATCACGGACCGCCTCGTCAGCACGATGTACAGAGACCACTGCTTGCAGCGCTAGACGCCGCAGTACCTGCGTGACCTCAAGATCTAGGAGNTGAGGCGCGTGTAGGGTTTCGTTGCGCGAATAAATTCGGTTCTCGATGCTTTGCCCCGCAGATGTCTGAAGAAGCCAGTCAACTGCGGCAGACGCATCGAGGACGATCATCGAGCCTCGCGCTCTTCTCGCACCAGGCGAGCGGTATCAATCTGCGCTGAAACCGGCTTACGCTTATGTATGCGCTCTCGCAATTCTGCGAGTGTGGGTCTCTCCGCGATTTCTTTGATCTCCGCTAATAGATAGTCCGACAGTGACATACCGGCCATGGCAGCGCGAGCTTTCAGGCCGCGGTGCAGGGCATCAGGCACATTACGAAGCTGAATCATCTTTGTCATGCCTTAAGCATACTTTCATGTTAGTCACATGTCAATGGACTGTGCGCACCCGAAACGGGTTGTCACGGTCCAGAGCAAGAAAATCCGCGCTTGATAGTAGTTTTCCTCTTATGCTAGGTTGGGCGCTGTGTTGCTGGACGCCAAATGAATCGAAAGCAAGACGGACGCGACTGGTGCCCAAGAGCGAACCCAGGGTGGGAAAAATGCCACAGTCGTTTCGACGGACTTCGTCCTTGTCTCGGACCGGTTGGAAGCCTGGCTGTGTAATGCCAAACCAATTTGGGGTGATTGCCGCTTTCATTTTCCCCGGAGCAGGGTCGCCGTATGGGAATTGCGGGCGGTGGCCATGCTGCCGGTAACCGTCCACTTGCCTGTAGCTGGGTTTTACAGTTCGGCCCTTNCGAGTAATCCTGCCGAACTGGAGCCCCTGCAATCAGGACCTGACCGGTCGCAAGCAGCGTGGCGGTCTGAGCCGTGGGGGCGGTGTGCAGCTACCTGTGTTCGTCACGTGTCAGAGGCCTGGGGCCCGAGTGGGAAAGATGCACTCGCTACCAACCCGACAGCAAGTGCGGCTGATGCAAGGGTGCGAACCGCTGCAAACCGCTGGATGTTTCTACAAATCATGGGAACCTCCTGTAGAGACGGCTAGAAGTTGACCAGAAGCCGTGCCGTCGTGGCGGTTCTGGTCAAGCCACCGACCATTCCGCGAGCATCCCGCAAAATAGAGCTCTTCAGTCTGTAACCAGTTGACCAGATGCAATTCCTGCTCGTGTCATCGAGGCGTAAACAATTTGTCAATTGAACATCAGAAACCTATGCCACAGCTCACTCCGGGCTCGTGCCTGAATTTCAGCTTTTCGAGATGGTGGCGCGGATTCCAGCCGGCAGACGACTTAGAAGCGTTCAGCTACTTGCAGGTCGAGTGAGACCCGCTCTCCATTGACGAGTACGGCTCCGCCGTCAATGAGTTGCTGGCCCGTGCAGTCATATTTGTCATAACAGCGGAGGAGCGAAAAGGGAAAAAAGAACTCAACCGCTTCCGCGTTCTCCTCACTTCCTGCCTTGTTGTCAGTGCTGACAGTGGTACTGAAACTGATGCCGTCGAAATCCGATTCGTTTTCGAAGTAGGCAGTCACTGGCCGAACGAGCCGGGCGATATGCTCGTCAAACGCGACGGCGGCAATCTTGTAACGCGATCCCGCCGCAGGCGGG
>JGI25614J43888_10000226_pt1 | contig 15421 bp, 13 predicted proteins | sample GraSoi_2013_60cm_FD_43888 | JGI IMG/M metagenome (IMG submission 43888) | reverse complement strand
AAATGACGGGGGCAGAGCTAGCGGTGACCGACAGCGCGAAGGCAATCGAGCATCCTGCTGTCGATGCAGTCGTTATTGTGACCTCTACCGGCTCGCACGCGGAGTTAATTAAACAAGCAGTAGTCGCGGGCAAAGCTGTCTGGAGTGAAAAGCCGATAGCTTTGAACTTGTCCGACACTCAGGAAGTTGTGCAATTAGTTCGGGAACGTAATGTCCCAGTGCAGATTGGTTTTATGCGACGGTTTGATCCTGGATACGCTCTGGCGAAAGCAAAAATCGAGTCGGGTGAGCTGGGAAAACTCGAAACGTTTCGTGCGCTGAGCCGTGATACGTATCCACCCAGCTATGAATACCTGCTGGGAAGCGGCGGCCTGTTCTTGGACATGTCAGTGCACGATCTCGATCTCGCACGGTTTTTAGTCGGCGAAGTAGATGAAGTTTGCAGTTGGGGGAGCGTACTAATTGATGAGCGTTTCGCGAAAGCCAATGACGCGGACACCGCGGTTACGCTCTTGAAGTTTAAGAATGGAGTTTTAGGGGTCATCGAAACCTCGCGGCGGTCGAACTGGGGCTACGATATTCGGACCGAAGTGGCCGGCTCGGTCGGCAAAGTGGTCATCGAAGCGCCTCAGAAGACTCCTTTGCTGTTTGCCAAGGATTTTGCTTCCGCATTTGATCATTACGAGAATTTTCCGGATCGATTCGAACTCGGCTATCGGCTTGAGCTTGAGGCGTTCTTTGAGGCTTTGCGAGGCGGAAAAAAGCCCTCTCCGGGACCAGAAGAAGCTTTGGAAACACTTCGATTGGCCATCGCGACGACAAAGAGTTGGTCGGAAAGACGACCGGTGAAAGTGTCGGAAATTACCTTATAAAGCTCACGGCTGGCAAGGTACCTGCAAATGCAAAACGAGCACGTTCCGAGGGATTATATGGCGGGATGAAACTAGCACGGAATTCAGGGGATGTCCTTTCTAGCTGTGGCTGTTGAAAGTGCGAAGAAAGGAGGCGCCTGGACTCGGGTAACATGACAACGATTCGTATAGGAGTAATCGGCACGGGTGTCATGGGAGCCGACCATGTCGAGACAATCTCCAAATCAATCGCAAGGGCCGAAGTATGCGCGGTTGCAGATATTGATGTCGGTCGCGCCGAAGCCGTCGCCGCACGGATTCCCGGTGCCAAAGCTCTGTCGTCTGCCGAGGCTCTTATCGAGTCCGCCGAGATTGATGCCGTTATCATTGCTTCCAGCAACACGACGCACGCCCCATATACGCTGGCCAGTATTGCCGCTGGCAAACCGGTTCTTTGCGAGAAGCCGTTAGCAGAAACAGCGGCGGAATGTGAACAGATTCTTCGAGCCGAGGAAGCCGCAGGCACGCGCCTGGTACAGATTGGTTTTATGCGACGTTACGATCCTGGTTATGTAGAGCTGCGGGCCCGGCTTGCATCAGGTGAGATCGGTGCACCGCTGTTGGCGCATTGCGTGCATCGTAACGTAAGCGTGCCACCGCTATGGACGTCTGAAGATATCGTTTTTACTTCGGCTGTGCATGAGATCGATGTCATGCCCTGGGTATTCGGGCGCGAAGTGGTCAGCGTGAACTGGTTGTCTCCAGTGCCTAATGCACCGGGTGTACGGCGGGATCCGCAGGTGGCGATTTTGGAACTCGAAGCCGGGGCGCTGATCTTCATAGAACTATTCATGGCCGCGAACTACGGCTACGAAATTCGCTGTGAGATTGTCGGCGAGAAAGGTACGATCGAACTCGCTCCGGTTGCCCGGACAGTGGCACGCTCTGATCTAAGGGTACAGGTCGATTTGGCGGCCGATTGGCGCCCGCGTTTCGCCGAAGCGTACCGCCGAGAATTGCAGAGTTGGGTAAATGCAATTCTCGCTTGGAATTCGGGTGATTTGAAAAATGTCTCTGGCCCTGTGCACGGTCCTGATGCGTGGGATGGATATCGGGCGGCGGTTATAGCGGAAACGCTGGTTGCATCCATGTCTTCTGGTGGCCCTGTGCGGGTGGAGTCTTTGGCAATTCCCGGGCTGTATCAGCAAGCGCGTTCCTAAAGTAACCATTGACACCGTTCGCCGTGCATTCATCCGAGTCGTTTTTAAGTCCTTCCTAACTGACCTGCCATTGGAGTCCAATAAGGAGCAATTCGTTTTATTGTTTAACTGTTGAGAGGCAATCAAATCCCGAAGAAAGAGATGTATGATTATTGAAGTTATCGGGCGCCGACTTCGGCTAGGTATTGTTGGCGGCGGCCCTGGGTCGGTAATCGGCGATGTCCATCGTGCCGGCGCTCGGCTGGATGGATATTATGAGATCGTTGCNGCGGCTCTGTCATCTGACCCTGAGCGATCCCGACGGACAGGACGCGCGATCGGAGTTTNCGACGAACGGGCTTATCCATCCTGGCGTGAACTTGTAGAGAGCGAGGCGAAGCGGAAAGATCGCATCGACGTGATCGCGGTGATGACGCCCAACGATAGTCACTACGACATTTGTTGCGCGGCTTTGAATGCTGGGTTCCATATCATCTGCGACAAACCGCTCACGACTGACCTCGCATCGGCCGTAAGTCTGGCCAAGAAGGTGAAGAACAGCGGGCTTGAGTTCTGTTTGACCCACTCCTACACCGCTTACCCGATGGTGCGCCAAGCTCGCGCGATGATCCTCAATGGCGCCATCGGGGCCATCCGCCAGCTCCATCTTCAGTACGTTCAGGGGTACCTGGCTTCTGAGGATATTCCTCCGGGATGGCGTCTTGATCCAGCCCGCGTCGGAGGTTCGATGATCCTGATCGATATCGGGACCCATGCGCACCATTTAGGAGCCTATGTCACAGGTTTAGATCTTGAGTCTTTATGTGCTGATGTCGGCCACGTCGTTCCCGGCCGCAAAGTAGACGACTACGTTTCGATGCTGCTCAGGTACTCTAACGGCGCACGCGGCTCGATGTGGGTCACTAACGCGGCGAGCGGCGCCGAACACGGGTTATGTTTTCGCATCTTTGGCGAAACAGGAGGCCTGGAGTGGTATCAAGAAGAACCAAACAGATTGGTGCATCGTAAACGCGACGGCTTCGAGGAGATCATTACGCGGCGCCCGGATTCATTGGTCAGCGAAGACGCCAGGCAGGTGACTCGACTCCAGATTGGTCATCCCGAAGGCTACATCGAATCCTTTGCCAACCTGTATTCGGATTTCGCCAGATCCGTTGTTGCGAGGATGTCCGGGCAGCCGGCACGCGAGATCGATCGCCCTTTTCCGACTGTCGAAGACGGCGTCAAAGGTTTGGCCTTCGTTAACGCGGCCATGGAAAGTTCCGCCACGCGCCAGTGGAGAGCCTTCGAAATGCCGCCGATCTAGTTACCTAGATACGAAGACTCGAAAAGTCCGGTTTTGGGCTGAATCAGCCTCTCCCCTGTCTATGGAGAGGCAACTGGCCATTTCGCGTGGGCGTCTCTACCGCTGGGGAGGACTTCGTAGTGCCTGCTGACTCACGATTCGAATCTGCCTTCTCGACCACTTCTGCAATCCGGAGCCTTGCACCAATGGCTGCAAGGGCCTTCGCTTTGCTACGGGCAAGGCCGTTGTCCGTGATGGTCAGGTAAACCTCGCGAAGATGCGCAAAACTGGTCAGGCAATCATGACCATATTTTGAGGAATCTACCAAAATATGCGTTTTGTCAGCGATTCGTATGAGCGCCTCTTTCATCTGCGCATCTTCAGGATTTGGTGTGCTGTGACCCATTTCGGCGGTGAATCCTGTACTTCCAAGAAATGCCTTGTCCGCCCGGTAGCGCTCGATCATTTTCAGGGTTTCCCGCCCGAGTAAAGCCTGGCTTTTGTTTCCGAGCATCCCGCCCAACAGGAGAATGTCATATCCAGCGCTGGATAACTCGAGGGCCGCCGGGACGGAGCAAGTGATGACGAAGATAGATTTCACGTGCTGTTTCAAAAGCTGCGCGAGTGCAAGCGTAGTCGTGCCGGCGTCCAGAATGATCGTGTCACCGTTTTGGACGTATTCTAAAGCCGCGACCGCGATGGCGTGCTTTTCCTGGCGATGCTCCATGGTCCGCTGGAGAAAGGACCTACTAAACCGGCTGCGATGAGAAAACACAGCCCCGCCAAAAGTTCGCTCAAGCAACCCTTCAGCCTCTAAGTCGTCTAAGTCCTTCCGGATCGTGACCACGCTAACCCCAAACCGGTCTGCTAGCTCGCCGACATTCAGAGTGCCGGTCTCTTCCAAGAGATTTACCATCTGCTGACGTCGCAGGTCTGAGTATGATCTCCCCATCTAAGCTCCTCCCCTCTTGTCATTTAAGGCGTCCTGGACCTAACGGAAGCTCGGCTTTCGCCAAGTTTCCAAGACAGCCACAATCGCAACTTCGCCCGCACTTTTTTACCATTGGATTGTACTTTCTAACATGTTGCTAAACGACAGCATTTCGCAACTTTCATTTTACCAGAAGTTGGTCAATTCCTTTTACGTAAAGTGTCACTGATCCGCCGAGCTACGACGTCTAGGTGCATTAGGCCGCTGGCGCTCCTGAAGCGTTCCAGTCGCTGGGTGGCCAGGTAATCACCATCTTCCGGAGCCGACACATCGTCTTTGCCAACGACGGCCACTCCGTCCGTGTAGCGGGTCGATCCGTTCGGGCAGATAGGTGTATTTGTGTTTCTATTGCTGCACGAAAGCCATTCGCAAATAAATTGGGTCATCAATTTGACAACCTTGCTTTCTATATTATTTCTTCTAGAAAGCAATACGAAATCTCCCAGCATGTTCCCCCTGGTCTGGCCACAGCAGAAAGGTTTCACTGACGAAGCCCGATTCGACCCGAGTTTCCGTAGGTCGTGGTTCGAATATCAGCCTATGAGCAAGTTGATTGATCTTTGGGTTAGGCAGGCATTGGTCCGCCACATGACGAGGATCACGCGGAAAGCGAGTGGCCCCAGCCGATCAATACTGCTTGAACGCCAGGTCGCCTTGATGAGAAGGAGGCGCCGGTAATTGAGCAAAACGACAGATTCGGTGGGGTCGAACGAATATCGGGATGAATTTAACAAAACGCTGAACCATCAAGCAAACAGGAAGCCATGAGTGCTAACAAAGATTATCGCGAGCTGGAAGCATTGGCCAGACGGGGACGTTGGTTAGCCATTAGCACCGTTGCTAAGAGCGGGGCGGGCCACGTCGGCGGACCATTCTCGGCTATGGACCTGTTGATCGCGCTTTATTTCCGCGTAATGAAAGTCGATCCGCAAAACCCGCATTGGTCCCAGCGGGATCGATTCATTCTTTCTAAGGGACATTCTTCGATTGGACTCTACGTTGTTATGGCCTTGCGAGGCCTTTTTCCCATCGAAGAACTCAAGACTTTCGATAAAGGCAATTCGCGACTCCAAGGCCATCCAGATGTAACTAAGCTACCTGGCCTGGACGCTTCGACTGGCTCCCTTGGCCAGGGTCTGTCCGTTGGATTGGGCATGGCGCTCGGGGCTCGAATGCGCGGAGAGAAATATCATACATTCGTCATGATCGGAGATGGCGAACTCCAAGAGGGAATGATCTGGGAAGCGCTGGATATCGCTCCACGATATAAACTCGGCAATCTAACCGCGATCCTGGACTGGAATGGATTGCAACAGTTTGGTTGGATCCTGCCGATCGATGAGGAACACCGTGGGGATCGGAAAGATCCCTGGCCTGGGATCGACTTAAAGGGAATCTTCGAGCGACTCGGTTGGCAAGTCCTTGAGATCAACGGGCATGAGTACTCCCAGATAATTCCTGCACTCGAGCGGGCCAAAGCACTAGGAGATACTGATCGGCCCACGATGATCCTCGCACATACGGTGAAGGGAAAAGGGGTACGGTACACGGAAGGTAAGTACGAATGGCATTCCAAGGTGGCCACGAGTGAGGAACTAAGAGTTATTGCCGAAGAATTGGGTATTGAGGAGGTGGCCGCGTGAAGGCCATGCGTGACGTGTGGGGTGAGACGTTAGTCGCATTGGGCGACACGAATGAAAATCTGCTGGTTTTAGACGCCGACTTGGCCAATTCGACGAAAGCAGACAAGTTTGCCAAAGCCCATCCGGAGCGGTTCCTCCAGATGGGCATTGCTGAGCAGAACTTCGTTGGTGCGGCCGTAGGTTTAGCTACGGTTGGTTATATACCTTGGCTTTCGAGTTTCACGGTCTTCTTTACCCACCGTGCGCTGGACCCGATTCGAATGTTAGTGGCTCAAACGCAGGCCAACGTAAAGATTGGGGCAGCCTACGCTGGTGTCCTCACTGGACTTACGGGGAAAACGCATCAAGACGTGGAAGACCTAGCAATTATGCGGGCCATGCCGGGTATGACGGTGCTAGCGCCAGTCGACCAGCATGAATGCGAAGCGGCGATGCGTTGGGCCACCGATTATCAAGGCCCAGTGTATCTCAGATTGGCTCGTGATGTCTGTCCAGACGTCTTTGATTCAAACTACGCGTTNGTTCCTGGCAGGACATACACCCTGAAACAAGGGAAAGACGTTCTGTTAGTCTCGACGGGCCCACAAAGCGCTCGGTGCAAGGAAGCGGCACAGCTGCTCGACCACCAGGGGATTTCCACGGGAGTGCTACATGTTCCGTCGATTAAGCCGCTCAATGGCCATGAGCTCGTCGAGGCTTGCGAACCATTCGGCCTAGTTGTGACGGTCGAAGAGCACAATATCCACGGTGGCCTGGGCTCGCTAGTAACCGAAATTCTCTCGGAACATGCCCCTCGGAAGGTAGTCCGGGTTGGGATTGAGGATCGCTGGGGAGAGTCTGCTCCCAATGAATTCCTGCTTGATCTCTTTCAACTCTCGCCGACTCGGCTCAGTGAACGCGTCGCGAAAATTTTGCGGTCNACAAAATCATGACGCACGCCANTCGGCCAAATCAGCACTGGACACTAGAGTAGATAACAGAAATAGACTCGAATTTTTTAAAGTCAGGTGGCTAAAGGAGAACTAACTTTGAAAAGGCATTACCGACCGGATCCAAAGAGCAAGTTTCTGCTCAACATCACCCCGGAGACGGCACAATGGAAATACATCTCTTTCAAGGTGGTAAGGCTTAGCCCCAACGAAAGTATTCAAGCTGATACTGCCACGGAAGAGGTAGTCGTCGTGCCGTTAGTTGGTCGTGGGAAACTGCGTTTTAACGGCCAAACACACGAGTTAGCGCGCAAGGATCTTTTCCGCGAATTGGCTGATATTGCTTACCTCCCACCCCGAACGAAGTATAAGCTGGAAGCAATCGAGTCCCTTGAGGTGGCCATTGGCGGCGCGCCGGCTGAAGGGAAACTACCCGCCAGGATCATCCCGCGAAATCAAATCCCGCGTGCTGTCCGCGGCGGAGCCAACGCCGAACGCGGGGTCAGTACGCTCGCGGATTCAGACGAAGTGACGGAACGTCTGGTAGTCTACGAAATTCACACTCCGAGTGGNAACTGGTCAAGTTTCCCNCCGCATCGCCACGATACGAGAGACAATTCCTCCTACCACGAAGAGACCTATTATTATCGGTTCCTACCCGAAAATGGTTTTGCCATTCAGCGTATCTATACGCGTGATACCGATCTTGACTTGGCGATTCCGGTGCAGCACGGCGATGTCGTCTTGATTCACGAAGGATACCACCCGGTTGTCAAGGCGCCCGGCACGAATGCCTACTACCTAAATTTCCTAGCCGGAGACGTTCGAAAGATTTCGGCGGTCAACGATCCCTATTACGATTGGGTCAGCAATAACTGGGAAGGCAATCCTATTGATATTCCCTTAAGGGGCTGAGCGCTACGCCGTCAGATCNCCAGTGCAGCTACCCCCGCCAAATTAGCGCTTCCGGTTCAAAGTCTTCCGTAAANTTTCCAGAGAACATAAAAGAAATAGAAATCGATTGTTAGTTGAGNTCTAGGCTTTTGCGTTGGCCCNCCCAGATAGCAAGCAAATATGGGTGGCCCTTCGCGCTGAACGTAATGCATGTCAAAAGAGCGCCGAGGATGTCTTAGGGCGCGCACAGATTCTTATGAAGAAGTCGATTCGTCTCACGGTCGGTCAAGCGTTAGTCCGCTTCGTTGCGAAGCAATATGTGGAGCGGGATGGACGCGAGAACCGCTTTATAGAAGGATTCTGGGGTATCTTTGGTCACGGCAACGTATCAGGGCTGGGCCAGGGAATCGTAGAATGTGCCCAAGAGGAGGGGCTGAGGTTCTACCGCCCCCAGAATGAACAAGGGATGGTGCATATTTCGGCAGCATTCGCTAAACACCGCAATCGGCTCTCAACTTTTGCCTGCACAACCTCCATTGGACCTGGTGCGCTCAACATGGTTACTGGTGCGGGAGTGGCGACGGTGAACCGTCTGCCAGTGTTGCTCTTGCCGAGCGACTATTTTGCCAACCGCGTGCCCGACCCTGTCTTGCAACAGATCGAGCACCCCAATGAGAGGGATGTTAGTGCTAATGATGCTTTTCGACCTGTTTCAAGATTTTTTGACCGTGTTTCGCGACCGGAGCAGTTGCTGGCGAGCTTGCCGGAAGCGTTCCGGATCTTGACGGATCCTGCGGAAACAGGGGCTGTGACCGTGAGCCTGCCGGAGGACGTGCAGGCCGAAGCGTTTGCTTGGCCTACTGAGTTTTTTGAGAAGCGTGTTTGGTATGTGCGGCGACCGTTGCCGGAGCGCGAGTTGATTAAGGAAGTTGTTTCCCGGCTACAGAAAGCCGAGTGCCCGATCATAATCACTGGCGGTGGTACGATTTATTCCGAAGCATGGCCAGAGTTAAAGGCGTTTACTGAAGAGTTTGGGATTGCGGTAACCGAGACGCAGGCTGGTAAAGGCGCGCTGAATTGGAATCACCCATTGAACGCCGGGCCTATTGGCTCCAATGGTGGGACGGCGGCAAACGAGTTAGCGACGGAGACGGATTTAGTATTGGCGCTGGGAACGCGGCTGACGGATTTCACAACGGCATCGAGATCGCAATTCCAAAATCCAACGATCCGTTTTGTCGGCGTTAACGTGGTGCCAATGGACGCGAGCAAATGCGCAGCGCTACCGGTTGTGGCGGATGTGAAGCGGACTCTGCCCGAGTTAGCTAAAGCTCTCAGAGAAGCAGGTTACAGAGGTACCGGTGATCAATATCGGCAACGGCTGACCAAACTCAAAGAGCAATGGGACAACCGGGTAACCGAAATCAGGACGGTTAAGGAAGAGGAAGGCGCATTGTCCGAGCTCAACGTTATTGGCTTAGTCAATGAGGCAGCAGGCGGAAAAGCGACTGTGGTTTGCGCCGCCGGGAATATGCCGGGTGAATTACTGCGACTCTGGCGTCCAGAGGACCCAAAAGCTTATCATCTCGAGTACGGCTTTTCCTGCATGGGTTACGAAATTCCCGGGGGCATCGGAGTCAAGTTAGCCGAACCGGAACGGGATGTTGTTGTGATGATCGGCGACGGAACCTATCTGATGATGAATTCCGAGATTGTCACTGCCGTAGCCGAGGGATTGAAACTGACCATCGTGGTGGTCGATAACCACGGATACCAATGCATTCTGGGTCTTCAACGGATTTGCGGAGTATCTGATTTTGGTAACGAATTGCGATTCCGTGACAAGAAGACTGGTACACTGACGGGTGAGTACGTTCCCATCGACTTCAAGAAGCACGCGGAGGCAATGGGTGCGTATGCGATCTTTGCGCCGAGCGCTGCGGAAATAACCCAGGCTGTGCAGGAGGCCAAACAAAGGGACGGCGTTACGGTGATTGTTGCGCCCGTTGACCCTGAAAAGCGCATGCCCGGGCTGGGTACTTGGTGGGACGTGCCTGTCGCAGAAGTTAGTGCATCTGATCAGACGCGCCAAACCCGCGAACGCTACGAGAAATCCACTAAGAAACAACGTTCTGTTTTCGCATGAAACTGGCTACTGCACCCGTTAACTGGAACAGCCCGGACGTACCAGAGTACAGGGCATACACCCCCTACCCTCAGCTTCTGGAAGAGATGATGGCGGCTGGGTACTCCGCCACGGAATGGTCATCGATTATGCCGAAAGGACCATCCGTGCTGGCCGAGGACCTACGCGCACGTGGATTGCTAATGTTAGGGGGGTTCGTAGGGTTGGAGCTTCGGAATCCGATTAAACGCGAGCAGGAAGTGCAAAAGGGCGTCGAGATCGGCAAATACTTCCAATCGTTGGGTGCAAGTTATTTGATCGCTGCCGACAGCGGTGATCCGCGAAGAGTCCAGGAAGCCGGACGGGTCAATGCCGCCAACGGGCTGACCGACGTAGAGTGGGATTCGCTTGGCGCTGGCCTCAACGAGTTGGGCGCCTTGCTGAGTCCTGCGGGCATTCGCTTGGTGTTTCACAATCACGTGGGGACTTATGTCGAGACGGAGGACGAAACCTGCCGATTGTTGGATGCCACAGACGCGGCACTGGTAAGTTGGTGCCTGGATTGCGGGCACCTAACGTACGGCGGAGGCGATACCTTAAGGATGCTAACAAAGTACGGAGACCGGGTGGGCTACGTTCATATTAAGGACGTTGATGGGCAAATTCTGCGCCGCTCGCATGAAGAAGGATGGAGTTTTCATGAGGCGCTCAAACACTTTATCTTTCCGCGGCTTGGGGAAGGGATGGTCAACATCCCGGCTGTGATCACCGCCCTCAAAGACCATCGCTACGACGGTTGGTTAGTTATAGAGCAGGACACCACGCCACTTAATCCGACGACAATCGCGAGAGACAATCGGCTATATCTAGAAGCGCTTTTAAAGCCACAAACCCAGTCCGTTGAGAATGCGTAACGATCATCCATTCAGGATCGAAACGACGTTTTCGACTCTGTTAACCAAGGCCGATCGGATCGAACGATTAACATAGTAGCTATGGTTAAAGATAACACTATAGGTGTGGCTTTTCTTGGTCTGGGGCGGATGGGAGAAACACACCTGCGAAATTTAACAACAATCAGTGGCGTCAAAGTCGTGGTTGTTGCAGACCCCGCTAGGGAACGAGCCGAGCGCGGTCGCCAAATGACTGGAGCTGAACTCGCGCTTACTGAGCCCGAAAAAGCGATCGAGCACCCCTCGGTTGACGCGGTGGTAATTGTTACTCCAACCAACACCCATGCACGTTTGATCGAGGTGGCAGCGAATGCCGGCAAAGCCGTGTTTAGCGAAAAACCAATCGCGTTGGATTTAAGCGAGACGGAAAGGATAGTGCAAGTGGTTCGCGAACGCAGAGTGCCGGTGCAACTGGGTTTCATGCGACGGTACGATCCCGGCTACGCCAGGGCCAAAGCCAAGATTGAGGCTGGCGAGCTAGGAAAGCTAGAGACCTTCCGGGCCTTAAGCCGGGACACATATCCACCCAGCCTGGAGTTTTTGTTGGGAAGTGGTGGCCTCTTTTTGGACATGTCGGTACACGATTTCGACCTGGCTCGGTTTCTAGTGGGGGAAGTAGATGAAGTGTGCGCCTGGGGCGGCGTCTTAATTGACGAACGGTTTGCCCAGGCAAATGACGCTGACACGGCCTTCACCCTCTTGAGGTTCAAAAACGGAGTTTTGGGCGTAGTGGAAACCTCACGCCACAGCAATTGGGGCTACGACATCCGGACCGAAGTGGCCGGCTCAGTGGGCAAAGTAGTGGTGGAGGCGCCGCAGAAAACGCCACTGCTCTTTGCGAAGGATTTCGCTTCGAGTTACGACCATTACGAGAATTTCCCCGACCGTTTTGAAGCGGGTTACCGATTGCAGTTGGAGGCTTTCTTTGCGGCCTTGAGAGAGGGGTGCACCCCGACTCCCGGCCCGGAAGACGCTCTGGAGACGCTCCGCTTGGCCGTCGCTGCCACAAAGAGCTGGCGCGAAAAGCGGCCGGTTAAGATCTCAGAGATCACCGCATGAGCCACACATACCAACCCTTTTAGACAGAAGAATATCACCAACTTTTAAAATCCTAACCAAATGCGGTAAGTACCAGTTAACAAGCTATGACTAAGCATGCCCCCCGCCGGCTAGTGGCCGGAATCTTATCCCTATGCTCCCTCTTCACAGGAGCAGTATTCGCTCAAACCGATCATTATCGGTTCATCATGGTGTCCCACATCGGATCTAACGACCCGAACATGAATTGGTTAACCGGCTCGATGAAAACTTTCGAAGAGAAATACCCAGGTGTGAAGACACAGTATCTTTCGACGAATGAATACAGCCTACAAAATTTTATCGCGATCTTGAACCAAGCGATCGCAACACATCCTGACGGCATCGCGGTTCCTATCCTTAATAGTCAAGCCCTCCAGCCGATCCTGGACAAGGCCATCAGCAGTGGCATTCCTGTGGTCGCCTTCAACATTTCGGACCCGCGCCCTGTCGGCCAACGAATTAAATATCTAACTTACGTAGGGGGCGATGAATATCTGACGGGTGTGAAGCTCGGAGAGCATGTGGTGGAATTAGCCAACGCCGGCAAAATTCCAAAACCCACGAGGGTGATGGTTGCTAACCACGATGCCACCCATCAGGGCCTGAAGGCGCGTGCACGCGGAATGACGGATGCCATGAAAAAGATTAACGTCCCGGTCGATGAACTTATCATTGGCGCTGATCCTGCACAGGCCCGCAGCGTCATGCAGTCCTACCTGGGCACCCATAAGGATGTGAATTACATTTTCTGCGTTGCCTCGTGGTCCTCCCCTTGGGCCTACAGTGTGGCCGATCAAATGGGGTTGAAGCCAAAGCTTGCCGACAAAGGATTGACGATCGTAACCGTTGACGAGAGCCCGGATGCGTTGGAAGGCATCAAAGACGGAAAAGTCCTCGAATGTAATAGCCAGGGTTTTTGGCTACAGGGCTATCTGCCGATGGAAATTCTTTACTTCAACAAAAAGATGGGGATGAGCCCCATCAGTGATGTCGTTACCGGGCCAATTATCATCGACCAGACTAACGTCGATGAATGGATTAAATTTGTAAAAAGCGTGGTTGGCGAAGAGGCCTACAAGAAGCAGCTTACCTGGTAAACAATTCGCTGGGTGCGACCTCGAGGCAATATTTCCCCTGNCGCACTTTGAAGGAAACGTCACTGATCGTCGGAGGCCCTTATGCGGAGATTCGTTAAGCGCTCAGATATAGGGATCATCATCGGCTGCATTTTTGTATTTCTTCTGTTCAGCATTTGGAATCCCCAGCAATGGTTCAATTGGGGCACCATTAGCAACGTTGGCCAGTACACAGCAATCCTGGGTCTCCTGGCGATCGGACAGACGTTCGTTATCCTTGTTCGCGAAATTGATCTATCGGTCGGCTCCGTTTATGGAGTGGTGGGAATTACCTTTCTAGGCTTGGAGAGTAGTAATGTTAGCGTCCTTGTGTCCTTTATCGTCGCGATGCTTTTAGCGTTGCTGATTGGGCTGGTGAACGCCGTCGTGGTAATTCACGGGAAAGTTCCCTCGATGATCGTGACGCTTGGCGGCCTGTTTTTTTACCGAGGGCTGATTTACGTGACGACCCACGGCGCGGTAGCGGGTACTCCGCAACCCGCACGGGAGAATTGGCTTTCACAATTCTTTGGTGGCCACTGGCTTGGGATCGAGAACGGATTTTTGCTGGTCCTGCTGCTCGCCTTTCTATCCGCTACGGCCCTTTATCAGACCCGATTTGGAAATCATTTATTTGCCCTGGGCGGGGATCCGGCCAGCGCAGAGTCTCAGGGTGTTCCAGTCAATCGGATAAAAGCCTCGGCGTTCTGCCTTTCTTCCCTGTTCGCCGGATTGTCGGCGATTGTGACCCTTGCTAACAATCCTTCGACCAATGTTTCGCTCGGAACGGGGATGGAACTGCAGTCTATTGCAGCCGTGGTGGTCGGAGGCACCCTGCTTACCGGTGGTAGAGGGACCATGCTTGGGACGATTCTGGGCGCCTTCTTCTTAACTGCAGTTCGCTCTGAGATGATCGCGCTTGGTGCTCCCCCTTCCTGGTATATTGCCTTTGTCGGGATCGCTCTTCTTGTGATCGTGACTATCAATACCCTCCTGGCAAAGAGGCTGAAAGCTGCCTGATAATTTTCTCTGCCGTGCAAATAACCTAAAGACCGCGTTTCATGAGAACAACAGATGGAGCTGCTGACTCAAGGCAGCCTCTTATTAGCATTAAGAACGTTTCCCTTTCCTATGGAAACTTTAAGGCGCTTACTGATGTCAGCGTCGATTTTTTCCAAGGCGAGTTGGTCGGTTTGGTAGGGGACAATGGAGCGGGAAAGACGACCTTGATTCGAATTATCTCGGGCATTAATCCCCCCACCTCTGGTGAAGTCTATTTTGATGGGGAGAAAATAACGAAGTTCCACCCCAAGAAAGCCATGGACTTGGGCCTGGAATGCATCCAACAAAGCATTGGAATATGCGACAACCTATCGGTAGGACGTAATTATTTTCTAGGGCGAGAACCGGTCAAGCGTGTCCTTGGCCTGCCATTTCTGGACAAGAAGAAAATCCGCGAGGCCAGCGCAAAGGTGGTCCATGATTTCGGGTTGCGCGACACGGTTGACGTAGATGATGAGATCGCGCTGCTCTCAGGAGGTGAAAANCAGACCTTCAANATCGCTCGGGCNGTTACCTTCCGGAATCGGGTTATCATCATGGATGAACCTACCAATCACCTTTCGGTGCGCGAGCGCGCGCACGTCAACGAGTTGGCGGTGCAACTGAAGCAGCAAGGGCTTCTGGTGATTTATATCACCCACGATATCTTTCAAATACATCGAATTGCTGACCGGATCGTTATTATGGAAAACGGTCGCAAGGTTACGGACGTGCCGCGCGACGCGATGAGTGCGGACGCTTTAGAAGGAATTATCCGCGATGGTGGCCGGGCGCCGTCGAAAGGACCAAAAGTTGCATGAACCCTTCGATTAGAAGTAGCGTCCGGAGACACCCGGAAGGGATCACAATCGGCCTGGTGATTCTGATTTCTGTGGCCTTTGCCGTCATAACCCAGGGAGGATGGTTATCGATTGGTAACCTGCAATCCATATCCCAGGTCACNGCGGTGCTGGCGATTATGGCGTTTGGAGAAGCCATGGTCATCGCGACCGGTGAAATCGATATCTCCGTTGGATCAGTCTCTGGGATCGGTGCCCTGACGTTTCTGGGCCTAGCGCCGGTGGTGGGAAGTGGTCTGGCGCTGCTTGCCGCCATCGTATGCGGGGTATTTATCGGCACGCTAAATGGTATTTTTGTTGCATTGCTTGGTCTTCCATCCCTGCTTGTCACTCTGGGAACGCTCTTTCTGTTTCAGGGAATTGGTTATGCCGTCACCTCCGGCTTTTCTTTCGCTGCCACTGACGCAGTTCGACAGGAGTTCATCTATAATACA
>JGI25614J43888_10000224_pt1 | contig 15628 bp, 16 predicted proteins | sample GraSoi_2013_60cm_FD_43888 | JGI IMG/M metagenome (IMG submission 43888) | reverse complement strand
GCCTGCTTGGCGCCGTCGGCGACGTTGATCTCCTGCTGGCGCTCGCCCTCCGATTTCGCGATCAGGGCACGCTTCTCGCGCTCCGCGGTGATCTGCTGCTGCATCGAGCGCAGGATCGCCTCGGGCGGCGTGAGGCTCTTGATCTCGTAGCGCAGCACCTTGATGCCCCAGTTGCGCCCGGCCTCGTCGAGCGAGTGCACGATCTGCCGGTTGATGTCCTCGCGCGACTCGAAAGTCTTGTCGAGCTCCATCTTGCCGATCTCGCTGCGCAGCGTGGTCTGCGCGAGCTGGCTGATCGCGGACACGTAGTTGGACGAGCCGTAGGAGGCGAGGCGCGGATCGGTCACCTGGTAGTAGAGAATCCCGTCGACGCCGAGCTGGGTGTTGTCCTTGGTGATGCACACCTGCTCGGGCACGTCGAGCGGCACTTCCTTGAGCGAGTGGACGTAGGCCACCTTGTCGAAGAACGGGATGATCAGGTTGAGCCCTGGCTCGAGGGTGCCCTCGAAGCGTCCGAGGCGCTCGATCACCCAGGCNCTTTGCTGCGGCACGATGCGCACGCCCTCGATCACGAAGGCGACGATGACGCCGATGAGCAGAACCCAGCCCCAGTACGGCTGCAGGCCCGGCATCTGCGCGGCGATGATGGCGGCGATCACAGCCGCGGCGAGTTTCCAGAACATCGTGTTCCCCCCTTGCGCGTGAGACGCCTCGCCGCGCTCAGGCGGCGGGACGGTTTTTGGCGACTTTGAGCGTATTGCCATCAGCGGCGACGACAAAGAGTGTGGCGCCCGGCTCGAGCNCTTCGCCGCCTTCCACCTGCGCGTCCCAGCTCGCGCCGCGGTAGCGCACGCGCGCTAGCCTCGAGCGCGCGTCGAGCCAGCTCTCGAAGCTCGCCGGCATCCCGGCATCGATCGGCGGCATGCGTTTGCCGCTCGATCTTGCGCGGTACACGTGCACACCGTAGCAACCCGCCGCCGCGAGCACGGCCGCGACGATGCATTGCACGGGGAAGGCCTGGCCGACGTACGCGGCCAGCGCAGCACCGAAAGCAGCCACCGCCAGCATCAGCAAGTAGAACGTCCCGCTCAGGAGCTCGGCGATGACGAGCACCAGTCCGACGATTGCCCAGGCGAGCGCGGGATCCAAGATCGGCCAATTAAGGCACGCGGCCGGGCCTTACGCAACCAGTCGCTAGAATTGGCGCATGCTGGCCCGCGAGCTGATTTCTCTGCACGAAGCGCCGCGCGAAGCTCCCCTTTTCAGCGAAAGTTACCCCCGGCTCAGCGCCGCTGCCGGCTATGAAGCGGCGCGTGCACTGCACGAGCACCGCGTCGCCTCGGGCTGGCGCGCGGTGGGACGCAAGATCGGCTTCACCAACCGCACGATCTGGCCGCGCTACGGCGTCTACGAGCCGATCTGGGGCACGGTCTATGACCGCACGCTGATCCGCGCCGTCGACAACCANGCGCGTGTGCCGTTGCAAGGCTTGGTCAATCCTCGCATCGAGCCCGAGATCTGCTTCGGCCTGCGCTCGATCCCGGACCGACGGCGCCTGACCGATTGCATCGAGTGGATGGCGCACTCGATCGAGATCGTGCAGTGCCATCACATGAACTGGAAGCTCACTCTCGCCGACGCCACGACCGACAACGGCTTGCATGGCCGCCTGATCGTCGGCGCGCCCGTCGCCGTGCCGGAAGACCTGGAAGCGCGATTGCCTACGGTACAGGCGGAGCTTTACCGGGGGCTCGAACTGGTTGACCGCGGCGTGGCGGCGAATGTGCTCGGCAGCCCGCTCGCGGCGCTCGCGTACCTGATCGAGGTGCTGGGGAAGCAACCGCACGCCCCAGCGCTCTGCGCAGGAGAAATCGTCAGCACGGGCACGATCACCGACGCGCATCCGGTCGCGGCGGGCGAGACCTGGAGCACGCGTATCTCCGGCCTGCCGCTGCCGGGACTCACCGTCGAGTTCGCGTGAGACCGCTCGAAGGGATCACCGTGGTGGCGCTCGAGCAAGTGATCGCCGGGCCGTTCGCCACCCGGCAGCTCGCCGAGCTCGGCGCCCGCGTCGTCAAGATCGAGCGGCCGGGAACCGGCGATGCCGCGCGCTCGTACGATCGCACCGTGAAGGGGCAGTCNTCGCACTTCGTCTGGACCAACCGCTCGAAGGAGAGCCTGACCCTCGACGTCAAGCATCCGTCGGCGCGCGCGATCCTGGAGAAACTCGTGGCGCATGCCGACGTGTTCCTGCAGAACCTGGCCCCGGGCGCGGTCGAGNGTCTCGGGCTCGGCGCCAGTGCGCTGCGCGAGCGCCATCCGCGGCTCATCTGGTGCGGCATCTCGGGATACGGGCCAGATGGCCCCTATTCGCAGAAGAAGGCGTACGACCTGCTGGTGCAATGCGAGGCCGGATTGGTCTCGGTCACCGGCACCCCGGAGGCGCCAAGCAAGGCGGGCATTCCGGTCGCGGACATTGCTTCCGGCATGTACGCCTTCTCAGCCATCCTGGCGGCGCTGATTCGCCGCAGCCGCACCGGCGAAGGGGCGACGCTCGATATCACGATGTTCGAGGCCCTCGGCGAATGGATGGGGTTCCCAGCCTATTTCACGGCCTACGGCGGCACCACACCGCCGCGCTCCGGGGCGCATCACGCCACCATCGCCCCCTACGGCCCNTTCCGCGCNGGCGACGGCGGCAGCGTGTTCTTCAGCGTGCAGAACGAGCGCGAGTTCGCCCGCTTCTGCGAGCGGGTGCTGGGCGACGCGTCGCTCAGCCGCGATGCGCGGTTCGCCAGTAGCCCGGCGCGACTCGCGAACCGCGAGGCGCTGCATGCCGTCATCGAGCAGCGTTTTGCCACGCTCAGCAGCAAACAGGTGGTCGAAATGCTCGATGCGGCTGACATCGCCAACGCCAAGCTGAACGGCATGGACGAGTTCTGGCGCCATGAGCAGCTCGCGGCGCGCTCGCGCTGGACNCAGGTGCCATCGCCCGGCGGCATGATCGATGCCCTCAAGCCGCCGTTCAACCTGTCGGACTTCGAGCCGCGGATGGACGCGGTGCCTGCGCTGGGCGAGCACACGCGAAGCGTGCTGCGTGAGCTGGGTTACGCCGACGGCCAGATCGATGCGCTGGCCGCCGAAGGGGCGATCTAGCCGGGTTTGCTGCGGGGGGTCTCGATACCTGCGGCGCGGGCGAGATCGCGATGCACGCGGGCCACGCGCTCGACTTCGCCCTTGGCCGGGAAGCGCTCGTAGAAGCCTTCCTCGCGGAACTGCTTGGCGAGCTCGGCCCAAGGGGCGAGGCGCTGCTCCCAGCGCGCCAGGCGCCCGGCCTCGGGCTCGGCGTCGTCGCGCGCGAGATCCGCGCATACGCGCACCATCGCCTTGATGGTCACGGGCTTGGTCACCATGAAGTTTTCCTTGCCCCACACCGAATCACCGAACACGGCGCGCGCCGCCTTGAAGAAGTCGCGGATGATCGCGTAGTAGCGCGGCACTTCCTTCGAGCTGCCACCGGCGAGCTGGATCGAGCGCCAGCGCCCGCGCACCCAGCGGTGCAGCTCATTGAAGAGCTCGGCCTGCAGTACCCACTTGTCGCGCTGGCTGCGACCGCCGAGGCGGTTGATTCGGTAGCGCAGCGGGCTGTCGCCCTCGCTGTAGAGTTTCTCGACCAGNCGCGCCGCGAACTTGCGGTCTGGCGCGGCGAACGACACGCGGTCGTAGAGATCGACCAGATGGCTCTTGTTGATGCGCGTCGGCGTCGAGTTGATGATGACGAACATCTCGGTGGCGAAGTCTTCGCTGCGCGCGTCGAAGATGATGCAGGGCACGTTGATGGTCGCCGCGTCGTCGGGCCGCTCCTGCATGTAGAAGTGCAGTGCCGCCANGCGGTGCTGGCCGTCGATGATCAGGTACTTGGAAGAAGGCTCGCTGATCGTGCCCTGTCCGCCCTCGCCGCTCGAGCGGAAGTTGAGGCGCTCGGAGGTGAACAGCAGCACCGTGCCCGGGATCGGCGGCTGCGATACCGCGGTCTCGTAGAAATTCTTGAGCTGCTTCACCTTCGAGCGCGAGAGCGAGCGCTGGAACGCTTCGTCGTTGCGCTCGATCTTGGAGATGAACTGCGCGATGTCGTCGTCCTGCGAGATGCGCGACGGGGTAATTTCCTCGCCTTCACCATAGAAGCGGCTGATGAAACGCACCTTCGCCATCAACTCCTTGGCGCGGTAGTTCACGAAGTAAAAGACGCCGTCCTTCTGACGGATCTGCGTCGCTTGCATGGACGCTCCTATGTGCCCCCGCCCCCCCGGCGGGCGTACCGGCGCGAATATAAAGGAAAAACGGCCGGCAGGCCCGGACTGTTCAAAAGGCGCTAGGGCGCACAGGCCGGAAGTGCGAGCGCCTGCAGCACTTCCGCAGTACGGCGGTTCTGCACAAAAGCCACGACGCCCGAGTCTGCGAGCTTGGCCTTCGGCAGGATGGGCAGGTCGAGCCCGCGCGAGCCCAGGCCGTAGGGCCCCTGCCATTCCAGGGCGACGTGGTCGTGGCTGAGCAGCCTGCCGCGGTTCTCGCCGGCGGTGACGCGGTTCTCGAGCAGGTTCTCGTAGGCCGCGACGTAGAGCGCCGCGTCGGCGCGTTGCGAAGAGTCGCTCACCGCCGCTTCTACCCGTACACGCAGCAGCTGGGGTGTAGTGGCACTGATTTCGAGCCGGATTTGCGAGCGGGCGGGCTGTGCGTTGATGCGCGCCACGCTGCGCTCGAATTCGGAGCTCCCCCAGGCGCGGAAGTCGGCGCCCTGCACCAGGACCTGCGGCGTGTACACGAGCGCCCTGCGCTGGAGCTGCGAGAGCCGCCGCTGGCGCTGCGAGAATTCGCGCCGGGCGTAGGGGTCCTTCCAGCCGATGTAGTCCCAGTAGTCGACGTGCAGCGCTAGCGGCACTACCCGGTCGGGCGGGAAAGTCCTGCCGATGCTCGACAACCACCGGTCGGCCGGGGGACAACTGCTGCAGCCTTCGGAGGTATAGAGCTCGACCAGCGCCACGGTGCGCTCCCCGCTGCGGGCGACGCACTGAGCGGCGCTCGCGGGCGCCATGAANGCTGCGATCAGGAGCGCAAAGGCCGCGCCTGCGCCCCGATAATAGGTCGTGCAGCACACGTCCTTTTTCCTCGCCTCCGCTGCATGGAACTTCGGTCTTGGCATGACGTGGCTCGCGGTTCCGCTATACGCCCACTCGCAGGGCCTGTCCAACGCCGAAATCGGCGCCTTGTTCGCGGCCCCGGTGCTCGCCCAGGCGCCGCTCAACCTGGNCGGCGGCGCCTATACCGACCGGATCGGCGGCCGGCGCATCATGCTCGGCTCGTGCTTCGTGGTGATCGCTTCGGGCATCTGGTTCATGTTTGCTCAGGGGTTCTGGATGCTGATGGTCGGCCAGGTGGCGCTCATCCTGTCGCGCGCCGCATTCTGGCCCGCTACCTGGGCCATGGCGAGCGAATTGCCCGGGGAGCGCGGCTTGCAGCTCGGCCGCCTCAATGCGGTCACCAATTTCGGCCAGATCGTCGGCACGGTCCTCTGCGGCTTTTTGCTCGCGGCAGCGGGCTACCCGGCGACCTTTGGCGTGCTCGCAGCGACCGGCGTGATATCCCTCATCGCCGGTCTCGCCACTGCGCCGAGCTCGCCGAAGGACAGCCCGCATCATCGGCATGCGCTGGCGGGATACCTGCCGCTGCTTCGCAAGCGCATCATGCTTTACACCATGCTCTGCGCCTATCTCTCGGCGCTGCCCTTTTCGCTCACGATGTCCTTCTATCCACTGCTGCTGGCGCATTTGGCTACGGAGAAGGCGCGTCGGGCGTGCTGCTCGGACTGCGGGCAGTCGGCTCCATCTTTGCGAGCCTGCTGGCCGCGCGTTTCGTGCGCAGTGGACCGCAGACACTGTGGCCGGTGGTTTGCGGACTGGCGGTGGCCGCGTCGGTCGGCCTGGTGCCGACCGTGAACCACGTCGCGCCGATTGCCTTCTGGATGCTCGTGGTCGGTGCCGGCACCGCCGCCATGACCCTGTATTTCCAGATCACCATCTCGGAGGTCAGCGCCCCGGCGGAACGAGGCTCTGCCCTGGCGCTGGGCGGCCTGGGTTGGAGCGTGTCGCACCTGAGCACGCCGCTCCTGATGGGATTTGTCGCCGACCGCTACGGCATCGTCGTCGGCTTCTACGTGCTCGGCGGCTTTGCGCTGGCCGGCGCCTTGATCATCGCCGTGACGCGGCGCTGGGCGTTCCAGCGCGGCTGATCACTTGTCGCGCCGGCGCAGCCGCTCCTCGCGCTCCAGGATGCCACGCTCGATGGTGCGCAGCGCCTCGAGCTGCTGGCGNAGCGCTTCCTCGCGCTTGTCGCGCTCCTTGTCGCTGCGATCCCGCTCGCGGGCGGTACGTTCGGCTTCACGGGCGAGCCGGGCATGCTCCGCCACCTGGGCGGCAAGGAAAGCGGCAAAGCGTCCATACCCGGGCTCCCTGGTGTCGGCTAGCGGCTCGAGCAGCTGGCCCGCACGCGCGTCGTCCCGCAGCGGTTCCGGCAATGTGGCAAGGAAGGTGGCAAGGCGCAGGCGATTCGCTGCGGAGGCGTCCGCCAGGAACGCCTGCTGCGCGCGAGCGAGGGCAGCCTTCTGCTCTGTCGCCGGGGCGCGCGCCAACTGGGCGGCCTCGGCCACGATGCCGTCGATCTCGACGATCCGCGGCGTCCTGGGATCGAGCGCCGCACAGGCCGCGAGCGCGAAAAGCGCCGCGGCGACCANGCATCGATNCTGCATGTACTTATAATTTCAGCAAAATTCTGCGCGGATGTCGAAGAAAATCGGGACCAAAATCTATCTTATCGCCGCCGTTGCCGCCAACGGCGTGATCGGCCGCGAGGGTCAGCTGCCGTGGCATCTGCCTGAGGATCTCAAGCACTTCAAGCGCCTGACGCTCGGCCATCCGATCATCATGGGGCGGCGGACCTGGGAATCCCTGGGCCGCGCGCTGCCGGGNCGCGACAACATTGTCGTGACGCGTACGCCGGGCTATGACGCGCCGGACGCGGCAGTCGCGAGCTCACTCGAAGCCGCGCTCGCGCTATGCAGCGGGGAATCGGTCGCCTTCGTTATCGGCGGTCAGCAGCTCTTTGCCGAATCCCTGCCGCTCGCGGCGGGTCTTGTACTGACCGAGATCCACCGGGACTACGAGGGCGACACCCGGTTTCCGCCGTACGAGCGGTCGCGCTGGCGGGAGACCCAACGCGAGCCGCACACCGCCGCCGATGGGACGAAGTTCGACTTCGTCCTGTACCAGCCTACCGCTTAGACTCGAAGACGCGCACCTCGGGCAGCGGGAAGCCGTTGAACTGGCTCGCATAGGCCGTGGTATAGGCNCCGGCGTTGCAGATGTAGACGAAGTCGCCCTCCTGGAGGTCCGAAGGCAGCGGCTCATCACGCATCACCACGTCCACCGAGTCGCACGTCGGGCCGGCGACCGTCCACGGCACGTCCGGACCTGAGCGGTCGGTGCGGACGCGGTATTTGAGCCCCTCGCTCGCTTCGATCACGCCGCCGAACAGTCCCGCGTCCCAGTGCATCCAGCGCTTGCCGGCGCGCGTCGCAGTGCCGAGCATTCGGCACACGAAGTAACCCGCGTCGGACACCAGGTAGCGCCCGGGCTCGGCGATCACCTGCGTGTCTTCCGGGAAGGCCTTGAGCCCCTCGTTGACCACCGCACCGATCAGCTCGATCGACGGGATCGGCTTCACGTGGCGCACGGGGTAGCCGCCACCGATGTTAAGCAGGCGTGGCCTGAGCCCGGCCTTGGTCATGTGCTCGAAGAGATTGCGCGCCTTCTCGAGCGCCACGCGCCAGTTCTCCGGATTACGGCATTGCGAGCCAACGTGGAAGGTGACGCCGGCCAGGTCGGCACCCAGCTTCGCCGCCGCGGCCACGATCTCGCGCGCGTCGGCGGCGCCGGCGCCGAACTTGCCCGAGAGCGGCCAGTCGCTGCCGATGTTCGGGGTGGCGATGCGCAGGTACTGCTTGGCGTCGCGCTTGACCTCGAAGACGCGGCGCAGCTCGTCCACGCTGTCGACCACGAACCATTCCACGCCCTTGCCGGCGGCGTAGGCGATCGACTCGCGGGATTTCACGGGGTTGGAATAGAAGATCTCCGCCGCCGGCACGCCGAGCCCCAGGAGCAGGTCGAGCTCCGCGATCGATGCGATCTCGAAGCCACAGCCTTCCTGGATCAGGGCCTTCAGCACTCGCCGGTCCGGGTTCGCCTTGACCGCGTAATGCGGGCGCACGCGGGGCATGGCGGCGCGGAAGCGCCGCACCTTGCCGCGCACGATGGCCGTGTCGACGATCAGGAATGGTCGGTGGTACTTCTGGCTTGCCGCCTGGCGCACCAGCTCGAAGTCGAGACTGACTTCGGGGTGCGTGTCGAAGAGCTGCTCTTGCGGTTGCTGCCGTGCTACTGCGCTTTGTCTTACTCGTGCGATGCTACTAGGAGGGCGATCGCCCATATCTCCAAATCCCCCAAAAAGTCGGTCAAGCGGACCTAGGTCTCAGGAATATCCCGAACGCAAACCTCGTAAACCGGATACGAGTTCCTCTGTCTTGTCATGATGACCTCCTCTTCCTCGCGAGAACGTGCCGGCCCAAAAACGTTGCGCCGATTATGGAGAATATTCCCCGCGAGTCAAGGGTTTTCACGGCCTTTTTACACTGCCTTTATGGTCCCTATTGCGCTCGGCGGGGGGAGCGACCACAACATCTAGTGGTCGGCAGAAACCGGCAAACTAAATGCGCGGCAGGGTCACGCCTTTTTGGCCCTGGTACTTGCCGCCGCGATCACGATAGGAGGTCTCGCAGGGCTCGTCGGACTCGAGGAAGATCACCTGCGCCACGCCTTCGTTGGCGTAGACGCGCGCCGGCAAGGGGGTGGTGTTGGAGAACTCCAGCGTCACGTGGCCCTCCCACTCGGGCTCGAGCGGCGTGACGTTGACGATGATGCCGCAGCGCGCGTAGGTCGATTTGCCGAGGCAGATGGTGAGGACGTTGCGGGGAATGCGGAAGTACTCGATCGTCCGGGCGAGGGCAAAGGAGTTCGGCGGGATGATGCAGACGTCGCCCCGGTAGTCGACGAAGTTCTTCTCGTCGAAGTGCTTGGGGTCGACGATGGTCGAGTTGATGTTGGTGAAGATCTTGAACTCGGTCGAGCAGCGGATATCGTAGCCGTAGCTCGAGGTGCCGTACGACACGATGCGGCGTCCGCCGACCTCCTTGACCTGCCCGGGCTCGAACGGCTCGATCATGCGCCCCTCGGCCGCCATACGCCGGATCCAGCGGTCGGACTTGATGCTCACGTGTTCTGCACCACGATATTGGGAAACTTCGAGGTCATGTCGCGCTGCGATTCGGCGATCTTCACTGCGCAGCGCCGGGCGATACGGCGGTAGATCTCGGCCACCGGGCCATCCGGATCGGACACCACCGTGGGCTTGCCGGAGTCGGCCTGGCTGCGAATCGCTTCGTCGAGCGGCAGCTGGCCGAGGAGCTCGCTGCCGTACTCGCGCGACATCTTTTCCGCGCCACCACGACCGAAGATGTGGCTCTCGTGGCCGCACTTGGGGCAGATGTGGAACGACATGTTCTCCACCACCCCGAGGATCGGGATACCGACCTTTTCGAACATCTTGAGGCCCTTGCGCGCGTCGATGAGCGCGATGTCCTGCGGGGTGGTGACGATCACCACCCCGGTGACCGGGACCTTCTGCGCGAGCGTAAGCTGGATGTCGCCGGTGCCGGGCGGCAGGTCGACCACCAGGTAGTCGAGCTCGCGCCAGCGGGTGTCCTTCAGGAGCTGCTCGAGCGCCTGGGTAACCATCGGGCCGCGCCACACCATCGGCGTGTCGGTGTCGATGAGAAAACCGATCGAGATCGCCTGCAGTCCATGGCCTTCCATCGGCTCGAGGCTCTTGCCGTCCTTCGATTCGGGCCGGCCGGCGATGCCGAGCATCATCGGCTGCGAAGGCCCGTAGATGTCGGCATCGAGCACGCCCACCGACGCGCCTTCGGCAGACAGCGCGAGCGCGAGATTGACCGCGGTGGTCGACTTGCCGACCCCGCCCTTGCCGGAGGCGACGGCGATGATGTTCTTGATGCCGGGAATCAGCTTGACCCCGCGCTGCACGGCGTGCGGCACTACTTTGGAGCTGACCTTGACCGCGACCGATGCCGCGCCGGCCTGCTTAAGCGCCTGCGTCACCTGCCGGCGGATCGGCTCGTGCTGGCTTTTGCCGGGATAGCCGAGCTCGATGTCGAGCGAGACGTCGTCGCCGGAGAGCTTGAGATTGCGCGCCGAGCGCGTGGCGACGAAGTCTTTCCCCGTATTGGGGTCGACAAGGCTCCGCAGAACCGACTGGACTTGCGCTTCGCTGAGTGGCATGGCACGAGAGGAAAAGCGCTTAAGTGTACCTAATCGCCGCTAGAATTTGCGCTTTTCCCTTCGAATGCCCGCGCGCACGCTCTTCGTCACCACGGCACTGCCTTACGCCAACGCGCCGTTTCATATCGGCCACATCATGGAGTACATCCAGGCCGATATCTGGGTGCGCTTCCAGCGCATGCTCGGCCACGAGGTGCATTTCGTCGGCGCCGACGACGCGCACGGCGCGCCGATCATGCTGGCGGCCGAGAAGGCCGGCAAGACGCCCGAGGCCTTCGTCGCCGAGATCGCGCGCGACCGAAAGCGCTATCTCGAAGGTTTCCACATCGCGTACGACAACTGGCATTCGACCCACTCGCCGGAGAACACGGCGCTGTCGCAGGACATCTTCCGCCGGCTGAAGGCGGCTGGCCTGGTCTACGCAAAGCCGGTCGAGCAGTTCTACGACCCGGTGAAAGGCATGTTCCTCGCCGACCGCTACATCAAGGGCGAATGCCCCAACTGCGGCGCCAAGGACCAGTACGGCGATGCCTGCGAGAACTGCAGCACGGTGTATTCCGCGACCGAGCTGCGTAACCCGTACTCCACGCTGTCGGGCGCAAAGCCGGTGCTCAAGTCCTCCGAGCACTATTTCTTCCGCTTGTCGGACCCGCGCTGCCGCGAGTTCCTGCGCGGCTGGATCCAGACGCCGGGCCGCCTGCAGCCCCAGGTGGTGAACAAGGCGAAGGAATGGCTCGAGGGCGAGGGGCAGAAAGCGCTCGCCGATTGGGACATCTCGCGCGACCCGCCCTACTTCGGCATCCGCGTGCCCGATATCGCCGAGGANAAGTACCTGTACGTATGGCTCGACGCGCCGATCGGCTACTTCGCCAGCCTGAAGAATTACTGCGAGCGCNAGGGACTCGACTTCGAGCGCTTCGTGANGCCCGGCGGCGGCACCGAAATGGTCCACTTCATCGGCAAGGACATCATCTACTTCCACACGCTGTTCTGGCCGGCGATGCTGGAATTCTCCGGCTACAAGGCCCCCGACCATGTCTACGTGCACGGCTTCATCACGGTCTCGGGCGACAAGATGTCCAAGTCGCGCGGCACCGGCATCAGCCCGCTGCGCTACCTCGAGCTCGGCATGAACCCGGAATGGCTGCGCTACTACATCGCCGCGCGCCTAAACTCGAACGTAGAGGATTTCGACTTCAATCCCGAGGACTTCGCGGCTCGGGTGAACAGCGACCTCGTGGGCAAATACATCAACATCGCGAGCCGCTGCGCTGTGTTTCTTACGCGCAAGTTCGACGGTCAGCTGGAGTTGCCCCCTGCAAGCTTCGATTACGGCGCGAGATTGTTCGGCCTTAGAAACGATTCGCTGTTGGCCGAATTTCAAGACAAAAGCTCGGAAATTGCGAATTACTTTGAGTCACGGGAGTTTGGCAAAGCGCTGCGGGAAATAATGACACTGGCCGATTACGCCAACCAGTTCGTTGACAACCTAAAGCCTTGGGAACTCTCAAAGGACCCCAAGGAAAGCAAAAAGCTGCAGCATGTCTGCTCGGTGGCAATCAATCTTTTTCGGCTTCTTACGATATATCTCAAACCAGTTCTTCCTGGGCTTGCGGCCAATGCAGAAACATTTCTCGGTATCCCAGCCTTGCGCTGGGATGATGCAAAGACCTTGTTGGATTCTCATCACAAGATCCAACCCTACAAGCATCTAATGCAACGCGTGGAAGAAAGGCAGCTCGATCAGCTGTTCGACGTTGCCTCGGTGCCGCAGCCGACGGCGCCGCAACGCCATGCCGAGAAGCAACAACACGCCGCCAAGGAGCATGCCGTGAACCCGCCGATCAGCATCGAAGAGTTCAGCAAGCTCGACCTGCGCGTCGCGCGCATCGCGCGCGCCGAGCGCGTCGAGGGCGCCGACAAGCTGCTGAAGCTCTCCCTCGACATGGGGGGCGGCACGACGCGCACGGTGTTCGCGGGCATCAAATCGGCGTACGAGCCGGAAAAGCTCGAAGGCCGCCTTACCGTCGTGGTCGCCAATCTCGCACCGCGCCAGATGAAATTCGGTGTCTCCGAGGGGATGGTGCTTGCCGCCTCCGGGGACGGTTCGGGCATATTCCTCGTTTCGCCGGATGTTGGGGCGGAACCTGGCATGCGCGTGAAATAAAATACGCGCATGGAGAGCTCCGGCCGCACTCTCGTCTGCAGCGTGCTCTTCCTCGACATCGTCGAGTATTCCAAGAAGCCGGTATCGGAACAGCTGCAGCTCAAGCAGGAGTTCAACCGCGCGCTGACCAAGGCCCTCGAGCAGGTGCCGGCGCGCGACCGCATCATTCTCGACACGGGCGACGGCGCCGCGGTCACCTTCATGGGCGATCCCGAGGATGCGCTGTTCGCCGCCATGGCGGTGCGCGACGACGCTAGCGGGCTCGCGGTGCGCCTGGGGGTGAATCTCGGCCCGGTGCGGCTGGTGAAGGACCTGAACAGCCAGATGAACATCATCGGCGACGGCATCAACGTGGCGCAGCGCGTGATGAGCTTCGCCGCGCCCGGACAGCTGCTGGTCTCGCGCTCGTTCTACGAGGTGGTCTCGTGCCTGTCGCGCGACTACGCGAATCTGTTCCATCACGAGGGCGCGCGCACCGACAAGCACGTGCGCGAGCACGACGTCTATTCCGTGGTGGGCGGCACGCCGGCGGGCCGACGCTTCGCGGACACCGTGGCGCAGACCTTGGACGGCGAAGTGCCGGCAAGCTGGCTGGCGCGCAACGGCCCGCTGGGCGTGCGCCGCTCGGCGCTGCTGGCCGCGGGGGTGGTTTTCCTGGTCATCGTGGCGGGCGGCGTGGGCGCGCGCGCCCTGCTCGAACCTCCGGCGCCTGAGGCAAGGGGCGCGACGCTCAAACCTTCGACCGGGCTGGAGCTGCCGCCCGCAGGCATGCTCCAGGATCAGAAAGGGCAGGAAAACGCGCCGGGCAGGAAGCTCGCGGCCCGGGTCGATAAGAAATTCGAGCGCATCGAGAAGGAAACCCCGATTCCCGCCGGCATGGGACGGCTGGAACTCGCCGTGGCACCCTGGGGCGAGGTACTGCTCGACGGCAAGCGCCGCGGCGTGAGCCCGACGCTGCGCTTCTTGGACGTGGCGCCCGGTGCGCATACCATCGAAATCCGCAATTCGACCTTTCCGGCACACGTGGAACGCATACAGGTGAAGGCGGGCGAAGCCGTCCGCGTCCGGCACCGCTTCCGATGAGCGGGCGCGCGCTCATGGTCGCCAGCCTCCTGATCGCGCTTTGCGGCTGTGCCTCGCAGCCGCTGCGCGANCTGTTCCAGCCGAGCAAAGGCGCCGCGGCGCTCAGCACCGGGCTGCGCCAGTACGAGGACGGCCAATATGCGGAGGCNGCGCGCAACCTCCAGGGTGCGATCGATCTCGGCCTGTCCGACCGCGAGCGCGCGAACGCGCACAAGCACCTCGCCTTTGTGCACTGCTCGTCGGCCCGCGAGCGCGCCTGCCGCGAGGAATTTCGCAAGGCGCTCAGCGTCGATCCCGGACTCGAGCTCGCCGCGGCCGAGGCGGGCCACCCGGTGTGGGGCCCGATCTTCAGCTCGCTCAAGGCTGCGCCTGCGCCGTTCAAGGTCGCTTTGCAGCAATACGAGGCGGGCGATTACGCCGAATCGGCGAAGAGCTTCCAGGGCGCGATCAAGGAAGGCCTCGGCGACAGGGAGCGCGCCAACGCNCACAAGCACNTCGCTTTCATCCATTGCGCCGCCGGCCGCGAGCGGCCCTGNCGCGACGAATTCCGCAAGGCGCTGGGCGCCGATCCGGCGCTCGAGCTCGAGCCGGCCGAGGCCGGGCATCCGGTCTGGGGGCCGATCTTTCGCTCGGTGAAGGCCGGCCGCTGATGAGCGCGGGCGCCGGCGCCGAGCCCGCGCAGCTCGGCCGCTACGTCATTCAGTCGGAGCTCGGGCGCGGCGCCATGGGCGTGGTGTACAAGGCGCTCGATTCGGTGCTCGAGCGCCCGGTCGCGGTGAAGACGGTGAACATCACCCTCGAGCGCGAGTACGCCGACAAGTACGAGAAGCGCTTCTACCAGGAGGCGCGCGCCGCCGGCAGCCTGAACCATCCGAACATCGTCACGATCCACGACGTCGGCAAGGCCGGCGACGTCGTGTTCATGGCGATGGAATACATCGAGGGCGTGGAGCTGCGCACGCTCATCGGCGAAGGACGGCCGCTGCGCGTGCCGCAGGCGCTCTCGATCGCGGCGCAGGTCGCCGAAGGGCTGGCCTACGCGCACCAGCACGGCGTGGTGCATCGCGACGTCAAGCCCGCGAACATCATGGTGCTCGCCAATGGACCGGTGAAGATCACCGACTTCGGCATCGCGCGCATGCGCGGCGCGCGCGACCTGACCCAGACCGGCATGCTGCTCGGCTCGCCGAAGTACATGTCGCCCGAGCAGGTGATCGGCAAGCGCGCCGATCATCGCTCCGACATCTTCTCGCTCGGCGTGATCCTGTACGAGCTGATCTGCGGCGCCGCGCCCTTCAACGGCGAGAACGTCACCGCGCTCATGTACCAGATCGTCAATTTCGTGCCGCCGGCGCCAAGCAGCGTGAACCAAGCCGTGCCCGAGCTGCTGGACTATATCGTCGCCAAGATGATTGCCAAGCCGATCGAGGAACGCTACGCCGACGCCGCCGAGGTGGCGCGCGACCTGCGCGAATGCGAGCGGCAGCTCGCGATTGCCGGCGCGCCGATCAATCCCGCGGCGGCCACCCATACCCAGCCGCTAACGCCCGCCGCGATGCCCCCGCAGCCCACGCTGGTCGACGCCGCGGCGAAGACCAGCGTGCTGGTTCAGCCGGTGAGCCGCACACGTGAAGCCGACCGCGTGATCGAGGCGCCAGCGCCGGCGCCGGCGCACGGCGTCGCCGCATCGTTCGATTCGATGGAAGCCACGCAGCGGCTCGCCTCGCTCACCGGCGCGGCGCCGCCGCAAACGGCGACGCAGGCGATCAAGTCGATGCCCCGCGGGCCCGCGGGGCGCTGGCGGCGGCGCGATTGGCTGATCGTCGCCGGCGCCGGAGTCTGCGGTTTGCTCGCCGCGCGCGCGATACTGCGGCGCCGCTAGCGATTCAGCTCGGGCCTCTAGCGCCCGCCACAA
>JGI25614J43888_10000221_pt1 | contig 15712 bp, 23 predicted proteins | sample GraSoi_2013_60cm_FD_43888 | JGI IMG/M metagenome (IMG submission 43888) | reverse complement strand
TCGGCGCCGAGCGCCAGGTACTTGGCGGCGATCTCTTTGCCGAGGCCGGTGCCGCCGCCGGTGACGAGGATGCGCTTACCCTTGAGAAGGTCTTCCTTGAACATGCGCGCTCCTGGTGGGGAGCGCGTATTTTATGCCGGGACCTTCTCCTTGGAGGCATAAGAAGCCTCGCCCGCATTTTCGACATGCGCGAAAGACCAGTTCTCCTTGGCCACCTCGACCAGGTTGATCCACGCGTCCTCGCGGCGTACGCCCAAGGCGGCGAGGTGTTCTGCGATGCGGCGGAAGAGCGCGCGCTTCTGCGCGAGCGTCCGCCCTANGCTGATCGTGATCTGCACGATCACGATGTCGTTGGTGCGCGCAATGCCGAGGAAGCCCGGGTCGTAGACCAGGTCACCCGGCTCGTGCTCGGTGAGGATCTGGAAGCGGTCGAGCTCGGGCACATCGATCGTCTCGACCAGGGCGCGGTGGATCGCGTCACCGAGCTTGCGGCGAAAATCCACCGGTTTGCCCTTGCGCAGCGAGATTCGCACCAGCGGCATCGCTGTTACGAGCCGTGGTGAACCGCGAGCCAGCGCGACTTGCGCAGGGGCCTCGGGTGAGCCGTCAGGGCTGCGTACAGTCGTCCCAGCAGGCTCCAGAGCTCCCCGTTGCGCTGGGTATGCGCGGCGCGCACGATCTGCTGCCGCAGGTCGGGGTGTTGCCGGAATTCCTCGAGGCTCATGGCTTTTCCTTTAGGTCAGAGAAACGGCCGCGGCTCCGCCGAGCGAGTTCACCAGCGCGACGCCGGGCTGACGCAGGCGATAGGAATCGCCGGGGGCCAGTACGATGTCGTTCGGCTGGTTTTCTTCGGTGATCCAGACCGCGCCTTCGATGGCCGAGACGGTGCTGCCGGCGCCGTCGACCACCTTCAGGGTCTGGTTCGGTCCCAGCTTCACGGCACCCTTGTGAGCTCTAGTTTCATGGTCCACTCCTTATTTAGCATGCGTAGAATGCATCCTGCGCAGCCCGCGCTCAAACGGTAAATTCTCAACCCTCGCATGAGAAATCGGAATGTGATACCGAGCTTGGACCTGCTGCAGGGCTTCGAGGCCGCCGCCCGGCACCTGTCGTTCACCAAGGCGGGCGAGGAGCTGTTCCTCACCCAGTCCGCGGTGAGCCGGCAGATCAAGGAGCTGGAAGACCAGCTCGGCGTCCCCCTGTTTCACCGCCGCCATCGCGCCCTCGCGCTGACCGACGCCGGCCAGCAGTTCTATGCCGCCGCCGCGCAGGTAATGACCACCATGCGCACGGCCACCAGCCGGCTCAAGGCGGGTAGCGGGCGCCGGCCACTTTCGGTGACCACCACGGCTTCGTTCGCTGCGCTCTGGCTGATACCGCGCCTCGCCGGCTTTACCCGGACACATCCGGACGTGGACGTGCGCATCACCGCCGATACGCGCGTGCAGGACCTGGAGCGCGACGGCCTGGATCTCGCGATCCGCCACGGCTCGGCGTCGATGGCGGGGCCGAACGCCGTGCGGCTATTCGGCGAGCGCGTGTTCCCGGTGTGCAGCCCAAGGCTGCTGAAGAAAAATCCGCTGCGCCAGCCCGCGGACCTGAAAAACCATTGCCTGCTGCAGTATGACGACCCCGAGGCGCGCCATCCGTGGCTGCACTGGAAAACCTGGCTGGAAGTGGCGCGCATCCCGGACCTGCGGCCCGCCGCCACGCTTTCGTTTTCAGGCTACGAGCAGATCATTCCCGCCGCGGTCGCCGGTCACGGCGTCGCGCTCGGCCGCAGCCCGCTGGTGAAGGACCTGCTCGCGGACAAGCAGCTCGTGGCGCCCTTCAGCAGCAGCGCCGACCCGGCGCGCGCCTACTACGCGATCGTTTCCAAATCGGCCGCAGCGCGCCCCGAGGTGGGCGGCTTCGTCGAGTGGCTGAAGAAAGAAGCGACTAAACGGTAAGGACGATCTTGCCGATGTGCTGCGACGACTCCATCAGGCGGTGCGCCTCGGCGGCCTCGCCCAGCGGGAAAGTCTTGAACACCTGCGGCTTGATGCGTCCTGCCTCGATCAGCGGCCAGACCTTTTCGCGCAGGTTGCGCGCGAGATAGCCCTTGAACTCGGCGCTGCGCGGCCGCAGCGTCGAGCCGGTGATGGTGAGGCGCCGGCGCATCACCGCGTCGATGTCGAGCTCGCTCTTAGGCCCGCGCAGGTAGGCGATGAACACCAGACGCCCTTCCTCCGCGAGGCACTTCAGCTCGCGCGGCACGTAGTCGCCGCCGACCATGTCGAGGATCACGTTGACGCCCTTGCCGCCGGTCGCGGCGCGTAGCTCGGCGACCCAATCCTGCGTCTTGTAGTTGAACGCCTTCTCGGCGCCCAGGCGCATGCATGCGGCCACCTTCTCATCGCTACCCGCGGTCGCGAACACGCGATTGCCGGTCGCCGCGGCCATTTGGATCGCGGTGACGCCGATGCCCGAGCTGCCGCCCTGCACGAGCAGCGTCTCGCCCGGCGCGAACCGGCCGCGATCGTAGACGTTGCCCCACACGGTGAAGCATGTTTCGGGCAGCGACGCTGCTTCGACCATCGAAAGGTTCTTGGGCACCGGCAGCGCCTGCGTCTCGGGAACGGCGCAGTACTCGGCGTAGCCGCCGCCGTTGGTGAGCGCACAGACCTTGTCGCCGCGTTGCCACATCTTCACCGCGGCGCCGAGCTCGACCACCTCGCCTGCGATCTCGAGGCCCGGCAGCGGCGATGCATCGGGCGGCACCGGATAGTTTCCGGCGCGCTGCAGCACGTCGGGCCGATTGACGCCCGCCGCGGCGACCTTCACCAGGATTTCGTTGGGCTTCAGCGCGGGCTTCGGCCAATCGGCGACCTTCAGCACTTCGGGCCCGCCGGGCCGGCTGATCTCGACTGCGCGCATGGTGCTCGCTATTATCGCCGGACGAGGAGGAGCACCGGTGGCCCAATTTCGCGTCGAGTTCGTGCTGGACCAGGCGAGCGGAAAATATCTCGCCGAGTTGTACAGCCCCGAGAATCAGCAGGAGCTGGTGGTACGCACCGAAGCGCTTTATGCATCGCAGGCCGCGGCGGTGCTCGGTCTGGTGCAGCTCTTCAAGGACGCGATCCTGCAATTCCCGAGGCCGGGTGAGGCGCCGGCGAAAGTCGTCGGCAAGAAGCCGAAGCGGCGCAAGCCGGCAAAGGTCAGGAAGGCGAAGAAAGCCAAGAAGAAGGCCGCGAAGCGGCGCAAGCACTACTAACGCTGGCTGAGCTGCGCGGCCGCCCAGCGCAGGTCGACATTCCCACCTGACAGCACCACGCCCACGCGCCCTTTGGCATTCACCTTCTTGTTCAACAGGGCCGCAAACGCGAGCGCGCCAGTGGGCTCGACCACGATCTTCATGCGCTCCCAGAGCCAGAACATCGCCGGTAAAAGCTCCTCGTCGGTCACCGTCGCCATCTCGTTCACGTAGCGCTGCACCAGCGGAAACGTCACGCTGCCCGGCGCCGTGGTGCGCGCACCGTCGGCAATCGTGTCTGGCACCGGGATGGTGACGATCTTGCCGGTGCGAAACGATTGCGTGACATCGTCGCCCGCCGCCGGTTCCACGCCTACGATATGGCACTGCGGCGCCAGATGGCGCGCGGCCACTGCGCAGCCGGAGAGCAGGCCAGCACCGCCGCAGGGTACGACCAGCATGTCGAGCGCGCCCGCGTCCTCGATCAGCTCCTTCGCCGCGGTGCCTTGCCCAGCGATGATGTGCGGATGGTTGAACGGCGGGATCGTCACCATGCCGCGCTCTTTCGCCAGCCGAGTGGCCACCGTCTCGCGGTCTTCATCCTTGCGGTACATGACCACCTCGGCCCCATAGCCGCGCGTCGCCTCGAGCTTCACCTTCGGTGCGTTCTCGGGCATGACGATCAGCGTCTTGATGCCCAGCAGCTTCCCCGCGAGCGCGATCGCCTGAGCGTGATTGCCCGACGAGAAGGCGAGTACGCCGCGCTTTCGCTCCTCGGGCCCGAGCTGCGACAGCGCGTTATACGCGCCGCGGAACTTGAAGGCGCCCATGCGCTGCAGGTTCTCGCACTTGAAGAAAAGCTCGGCGCCGACCAGCGCATCCGCCGTCGTGGACGTAAGGACCGGCGTGCGCCTTGCCACGCCTTTGATGCGCTGGTGCGCGCTCGCTATGTCGTCGTACGTGACCATTGGCTCATCACCTCGTCGCCCCATTCCTGCAGAAAGTGGCCGCCTTCGGCGATCACCACCGGCTCCGGGCAGCCGCGGATCCAGGTGCGCAGCAGGTTCATCACCGGCGGCCCGAGCACCGGGTCCTTCGCGCCGACCGCCATGAACGTCTCGCCGCGCCACGAGTGCTGCAGCCAGTCGCGCGCTTTCCTGGAGATGGCTGCGCCCGGATCGTCGTATTTTTCGGGCACCAGCTGCGGAAAGCGCCGCACCCCGGCTTTGCTCGCGAGATCCGGATACGGCGCGTCATAGGCAGCCGCTTCGGCCGCGCTAAGTTGCGGGCAGGCGCGCGCCATCAGCTTGCCGCACGCCAGGTCCGGGTTCTTCGCCACGTAGGCTCGCCATGCCACAAAGCCTTCGCCGAGCGGCACGTCGCCGGTCGCGAGCGTGGTGTTCATGACGAACAGGCCCTCGATCGCGGGCACTTCCATCGGCAGCGTAAGGCCGAGCAGCCCGCCCCAGTCCTGGACCACCAGCGTGATGCGCTTCAGGCCCAGTTTTTCGATGAACGCCAGCAGGAACTGCCGATGGAAGTCGAAGGTGTAGAGCGCCTCGTCCGGCGGCTTGTCGGAGAGCCCGAAGCCGACGAAATCGGGCGCAACCACGCGCGCCCCGCTCGCGACGAAGTGCGGAATCATGCGCCGATAGAGATAGCTCCAGGTCGGCTCGCCGTGCAGGCAGAGATACGTTTTGTCTCCGCTGCCCTCATCGATGTAATGCACGCGGTAATCGCGCCACTGGATGAAGCGCGGCGTATAGCCGAAGCCGGGGAAGCGCACGGCCTGAATTGTAGAATGGGCCGATGGACTATTCCGACTATAAAGAGCTGCACGTTCGCCGTATCGAGCCCGGCATCCTCGAGATCGTGATGGGCGAGGAGGGCGGCAAGCTCTCGATCACCAGCGCGCGCATGCACGGCGAGATGGCGCGCATCTGGCTGGATATCGACCGCGATGCCGAGACGCGCGTCGCCATCCTGCGCGGCGCCGGCAAGGGCTTCTCCGCCGGCGGCGACCTCGCGATGGTCGAGGAGATGACGCGCGACTTCGCGGTGCGCGCGCGCGTCTGGCGCGAGGCGAAGGACATGGTCTACAACCTGATCAACTGCTCGAAGATGGTGGTCTCGGCGATGCACGGGCCCGCGGTCGGTGCCGGCCTGGTCTGCGGGCTGCTCGCCGACATCTCGATCGCGGCGAAGAACGCGCGCATCATCGACGGCCACACGCGCCTGGGCGTCGCGGCGGGCGACCATGCGGCGATCATCTGGCCGCTGCTCTGCGGCATGGCGAAAGCGAAGTACTACCTGCTGCTGTGCGAGACGATCAGCGGCGAAGAAGCGGAGCGCCTCGGCATCGTCTCGCTCACCTGCGACGAGAGCGAGCTGCAGGCGAAGGCGCTGGAAGTCGCGCGCAAGCTCGCGGCCGGCGCGCAGACGGCGCTGCGCTGGACCAAGTATTCGCTCAACAACTGGCTGCGCATGGCCGGCCCGGCGTTCGATGCCTCGCTCGCGCTGGAAGTACTGGGCTTCACCGGTCCCGAGGCGAAGGAAGGCGTGGCTTCACACCGGGAAAAGAGAAAGCCGTCCTTCCCGCCCGAACCGAAAGATTTCTAAGCTACGTAGACCTTGTCGGCGTAACACCACGCCCATTTAGGGTGCGGGAACGCCTTCATCACCGGATGACCGGTCTTCTGGAAATGGGCGGTGGCGTGCCGGCCGGGGGTCGAATCGCAGCAGCCGACGTGGCCGCAGGTCTGGCAGATCCGCAGCTCAACCCACTTCTGTCCGAGCTCGAGGCATTCCCCGCAGCCATTGCCGCTCGGCGCAGGCGTGTTCGCCAGGAGGCTGCGATGTGAGCATGCGCTTGGCATGAGGGCGACATAGTATTGCTTTCGTGATGACCACGGTGATGCTCACCGGCGCTGCCGGCAACCTCGGTCGTGCCGTCGCCGCTGCCTTCGCAGAGGCTGGTGCCAACCTCGTGCTCCTGGATCTCAAAGGCAACTTACAGGAGAGCGATCGGCAGCTCTTCGTGGCGACGGATCTGCTCAATGCCGAGAGCGTCCAGGCCGCGGTGGACCAGGCGGTGCGGCGCTTCAAGCGCATCGACGTGCTGTGCAACCTCGCCGGCGGGTTTCGCATGGGCTCGCCGGTGCACGAGACCTCCGACAAGGACTGGAACTTCCTCTTCGATGTGAATGCCCGCACGGTACTGAATACCGCGAGAGCGGTGGTACCGCTGATGCTCAAGGCGGGCGGCGGCAAGATCGTCAATGTCGGCGCTTACGCCGCGCAGAAGGGCGCGGCCCAGATGGGCGCATACGTCGCCTCCAAGAGCGCGGTGATCCGCCTCACCGAGACGATGGCGGCCGAGCTGCGCAGCCACAACATCAACGTGAACTGCGTGCTGCCGACCATCATCGATACGCCGGAGAACCGCGCCGCGATGCCGGATGCGGACCCGAAGCGCTGGGTGGCGCCGCAGGACCTGGCGCGCGTGATCCTGTTTCTGGCGTCGGATGCGGCGCGCGCGATCCACGGCGCCGCGCTGCCCGTGACCGGGCTGAGCTAGCTCTTCGGCGCGCTGAAGTCGAGGTTCTCGCCCGGCGCCGGGGCCGCCGCCGGCGCGGAGCCGTCGCCGGGAAGCAGGCGCTCGAGATCGCGCACGATGCCCGCCACGTCGGCCACCTGGCGGCCGAGCGTGCCGAGCAGCACGCGCACCGGCAGATCGGTCAGCGTGGGATTCGGGTGATCGCGCATGTGCGCGACGTTCTGCAGCGCGGGCATGATGCGGCCGCGGATGCCAGCCATCTCGTTCTCGAGGCCCTGGATGATCGCGGCCTGCGCGCGCGCGATGCCGAGAAGCAATTCAGCGAGCTGCTGGGCCGAGATCTGCATGGGCTGCCTCCTTGCCACGGATGGTAGCATCGCCGCGATGTTTTCCTGGAAGCGGCCTAGCAATCTCGGCGTGCAGGACGGCCGCCTTGCGCCCTGCAAGCGCACGCCGAACTGCGTCTCGTCGCAGGCCGACCCGGCCGACGCCGAGCATTACACCGCGCCGCTTGTGTTCCGCGGCTCGATGGACCAGCTGCGGCGGGCGGTGGAATCGATGCAGCGCGCCACCGTGATCAGCGTCGAGCGCAATTACCTGTACGCGGAATTCCGCTCCAGGTTGATGCGCTACGTCGACGATGTGGAGCTTTACTACGATGAGCGCGCCGGCCTGGTGCAGGTGCGCTCGGCCTCGCGCCTGGGGCGGCGCGACTTCGGCGTCAACCGCGCGCGCGTCGAAGCGCTGCGCCGCGCGATCGCTTCGTGACCTGAATTCTCAGGCGAGCTCGACCACCAGGGGCTGGTGATCGGAGGCGCGGTTGTCGGCGTCGACCAGGATAGAGCGCAGGCGTGGCTGCAGATCTTCGGTGACGAAGACATAGTCGCAGCAGTACGGCGATTCGCCTGCCTCGCGCTGGTGCACCCGAAAGGTATGCGGATGCGCCTCGCCCGCGTGCAGCGCTTCCCAGGCATCGACGAATTTCGGCGCGTCTTCGAGAAACGCCTCGAGGAAGCGCCCGCGCAAGGGATCCTCCGGCGGCAGATTGAAGTCGCCGCAGACGATGGCGCTGTCGGGATGGGGCAGCGGCTGGAACGGGCCTTCGGCGCCCTCGCTGACCTGCTCCCTGTTGGTCTCGACATGCAGCTCGCGCAGGCGCTCGATCTGCGCCGCGCGATGGCCGCTCGAGTAGTACTCAAGGTGCGTGGTGATGATGCGGAGAGCGCCGAACGGCGCCTGGATGATCACTTCGAGCGCCGCGCGCGGCATGCTCGGCACTTTGGCGCGCGGCCACGGCAGCGTGTGCCGCAGCACGCGACCCACTGGAAAGCGCGAGGCGATCAGGTTGCCGAAGCGCTTGCGCGAGCCTTCGTTGCCGGCGACGTCGACCGCGGCGGCAAAGAAGACGAAGTAGCCGGGGAACTCGCGCTTCAGCGCCTCGACCTGGTTTTCGCCCTGGCTGCCGGGAAGATCGGCGAAGCCGACGTTGATTTCCTGCAGGCACAGGACATCCGGGTCGGCGATGCGCCGCGCCTCGCGCGCGATGCGCGCCGGGTCGACGATGCCGTCGAGCCCGCGGCACCACTGCACGTTCCAGGTGATCAGCCGCACTACTTAAGGTTTTTNAGGTTNAGCGCCACCATCTGCAGCGTGAGCGCGAACGCGCCCAGCTCGGGCTGCCGCTGCAGCCATTCGAGAGCGGCCATCACGCTCTTGGCGATCTCTGCGGCGGATTTGGTCTCCACGCCGGCAAGCAGCGTCGCGATCTCGGTCCAGCCGTGCTTTTCGGCGGTGGCGCGCGCCTGGATCAGGCGCTGCTCGATCGCGGCGCGGTCGAGATTGGTCGGCCACCGGATCGTTTCGTCTTCCGCCATCCTTCCTCTCGGAAGGAAGGATAAGCGATTTANCGCGGACGGCCGGGCAAGGTCTCGCCGCCGGAGCCGAAGGGCTGCACGCCGGATTCCATGTCCGAGAGGAAGTCGAGAATGCTGAGAAAAACTGCCTGCGGCACCGGCTCGGTGCCCTGCATCCAGCGCGAAAAGGCGCCCGGCGGCGCGTCGAGGACNTCACGCAGNCGCTCTTCGCCGCCCAGGATGCGGGCGGCCTTGCGCAGGGCGCGCAATTGGAAATTTGCCACGCCACCATCTTGCTGACGGCGCGTGATGCCCGCAGGCGCCGGGCCTAGTCCACCCGGACGCNTAGGTCTGTCGCGGGTCTGTCCGGATGTGCCTTTTAGCCTGCGCGGTAGGCGCGCCCGCGTAATTTGCCACGCGAGATGGCGCCCTTGCGGGACACGGAACCGAAGTTGTTGCTGTTGTCGCCCATCTCTTTCGCCGCCTCGCGCATGCGCTGCTCGGCGATCGTTTCGCGACTCTTGGCCTTGCCGTATTTGCGTTTCATGAGGGGCCGGATTCTAACCCAGGTACTGCAGCACATTCAGCCCGGCGTTCCAGTCGGTCGCGAAAATCAGGCCGTCGGTCGTGACGTACAGGTCGGCGGTCTTAGCCGCAAGGGTGACCTTGGGCCGCGGGTCGATCATCTTCTTGGGCGGCGGCGGCACCCAATAGGCGACCTCTTTGGGCGCGAAGGCGTCCTTGATGTCGAAGATCCGCACGCCGGCATTGTTGTAGGTCGCGAAGATCGTGTCTTCGCTTTGCATCGACCCCGGACGGTTCTCGTGCAGGTTGTGCGGGCCGAAGGTCCCGGGTGCGGCGCAATAGTCGCGCTCCCTCGGGGTCGGCAGCGTGGCGATCGGCACCGGGTTCTGCGGCGCGCGCACGTCGAGCACGAACGTATGGAACATTCCCTTGGCGCACTTCTCTGCGTTCGCCTCGTCGGCCACCACCACCAGGTTGCGGCCCGGGAGCGGCAGCGCGGTGTGGGTGCCGCCGGGGAAGGGCGGCGACCAGTTGAGGTGCGAGAGCAGCTTCGGATTGCGCGGGTCGCTGAGGTCGTGCACCGTCAGGCCNCCGTCGCGCCAACTCGCGTAGCCGCGATCGCCCGAGGTCAGCATATGATGCAGCGCGGCGCGGCGTCCCGGCGGCAGCGCCGGCTTCTCGCCCGCGGCGCGGTTCATGCCCGGCAGCCACCAGCGCGACACGATCTCGGGCTTGGTGATGTTGTTGAGATCGACGACGCAGAGGATATGGTCGGTGAAGCCGTCGAAATGCGCCGANACGTACGCATAGCGCCCGCCGGGCCACCATGAGCGGTTGACGCCGAGCCCGGGCATCTCGAGGAAGGCGATCTCGCGCAGCTCGCCCGGCTTCGANACGTCGTGGATCGAGAGCCCCGAGCGGAACTTGCCCTGCTTGGTCATGCTGTCGGCGAGGTTGTTCTCGAAATACCCGCGCTGGTTGTCGTAGGACTGGAGCGCNACGATGTTGGCGCCATTGGCCGCCAGCAGGATGTCGTTCGCGACCTGGAGCTGGTGCGTGCGCGTGAGGGCGCCCGGGTGCCAGTAGTGCACGGGCTTGAGCTGTCGCGGGTCGGCCGCGTCCAGGATGGTGATGCCGCCGCTGAACATGTGCCCGACGTACACGTGGCGCCGGTTGACCATCACCTGCACCGCGTCGGGCCGGCCGCCCTGGTCGCTGTAGGAGACATGGCGGATGCGATGCCCGATGCCCTGCGGTGGAATATCGGCTTCGGACTGCGCCTTGGCCGAGTGCGGCAGCGAGGCGAGGGAACCGAATGCGGCTAGCGCTTTCAGCGATTCACGACGACTGGTCATAGGGCCTCCGTGCGCCGATTGTCGCACTGGCGCCGGGGGCCGGCGCTGCTAACGATCGAGGCCGAAGAGATCGCGCGGGTAAGGCTGGACTTCGGGCAGCAGCGTATACGGCGGCTGGCGGCGCAGCACCGGCGCCGGGCTGCCGGCGACATAGCTTACGTTCCTGCGCATCCCGTCCAGGTAAAGGTTGGCCCCGCCGAAGTGGCGTGCCGCGTACTCATACGTGCGCCCGAGCTGTCCTTCGAGGCGCCGCGTCGCGCCTTCGTAGAAACCCGGCGTCTTCGCGACGAGGTCGGCCGACGAAGCGAACACCGGCAGGCGCCGGCCGCGCGGCGCGCCGAGGTTGCCGAGCACGAATTCGGGGTACAGGCGGTCGCGGCATTTCTCGAGATAACAGCGGTCGGACATCTGCGCGATGATGTCCGCGGTGCCGAGCAGCTGGCCGATGAGCCGCGGCAGTCCGGCGCCGATGCGGATCGAATCGGGCTTGCGGTCGTAGCCGGTGAAGTGCAGCAGCGTCGCTGCAAGCTGCGCTTCGGCNTTTTCCAGCCCGAGCTCGGTGCCGTAGCGGCGCAGGAATATGGCGCCGCGGTCGACGTGCGTGATCGTATATTCGGCGCCATAGCGGTGGCGGTGGTCGTTGCGCCTGCGCAGGTAGCCGATATCGTGGAACAGCGCCGCGAGCGTGCCGACGAGGAACAGCTCGGGCACCAGCGCTTCGCCGCCATTGCGGCTGCCCTGGTAACCGTCCATCAGCCGCGCCATCGCCAGGGTGACGTCGAGCACGTGCTGGACGTCGTGATACTCGGTATCGCACGGCCAGTAGACGAAATCGCCGCCGTCGTACATGCGCGCGATGTCGGCGAAGGCGCGCTCGAGCGCCCGCGGGCTCGCGTGCGGAAACAGCTTGCAGTAAAGACGAATGACTTCCGCGCCGACNGCCGTGGGGTCGGTNGTGCGGATCGAATCGCTGACGTCGTAGTCGTTGCGTTGCATGCGGCNGGGGGNTTTCCCACGTCCAGTATAGGGATACGATGCCGCCATCGGGCATGATGTATTGCACAGGTGACGGATTTCCCTCTAGGTGACGGATTTCCCTCTGACCGAGGAGGAGAAGGCGCAGATTCGGCAGCGTCTTCATGCGCTTGAGATCGAGCACCACGATCTCGATGACGTGATCAACCGGCTCGCCGCCGATCCGGCGCAGGACCGGCTGCAGCTGCAGCGCCTTAAGAAGCGCAAGCTTCTCCTCAAGGATCAGATCCAGCGCATGCGCGCCCGCCTTATTCCCGACATCATCGCTTGATTGCTCTCATCCAGCGCGTCAGCACGGCTGCCGTGCGCATCGACGGCGCCGAAATCGCCGCCATCGGCAAAGGCATCCTTGCGCTGATCGGCGTCGAGCGCGGCGACGGCGAGGTGGAGGCGCAGCGCCTCGCCGAGCGCGTGCTCGCCTACCGCATCTTTGCCGACGGGCAGGGCAAGATGAATCTCTCGCTCAAGGACATCGGCGGCGAGCTGCTCGCGGTGCCGCAGTTCACGCTGGCCGCGGATACCAATAGCGGGCTGCGTCCCAGCTTTTCTAGCGCCGCGGCGCCGGCCGATGGCGAGCTGCTGTTCGTGAAGTTCGCGGAGAAAGCGGCCGAGGCGGCCCATGTATCCACCGGGCGCTTCGGCGCCGACATGCAGGTCAGCCTGGTGAACGACGGGCCGGTGACTTTCTGGCTGCAGGTTGCTCCATCGGGAAGGTCTTGAACAGCGCCGACGCGAGCGGTCGTGGCGCGAGCATTCTAGGGTAAGCTTCGAAGCCCATGTTCGAGCAGTTCATCGGCACGAAGCCGGTCGAGGAGCGGCATCGCATCGATGGCGGCGCGCTCGAGAAATTCCTCGGTTTTCGCATCGCGCAGATCGAGCAGTTCAAGGGCGGCCAGTCGAATCCCACGTACCGCCTCACCGCCGCCGATGGACGCCGCTTCGTGCTCAGGCGCAAACCACCCGGCAAGCTGCTGCCCTCGGCGCACGCGGTGGATCGCGAATACCGCGTCATCGCTGCCCTGCATCCGAAAGGCTTTCCAGTCGCACGNCCGCATGCGCTGTGCGAGGACGAATCGGTCATCGGCACCGCGTTCTACGTCATGGACTACGTCGAGGGCCGCGTGCTGTGGGACCAGAGCCTGCCCGGCATGTCGAAGGCGGAGCGCTTCGCGATCTGGCAGGAGCTGAACCGCGTCATCGCCGAGCTGCACCAGCTCGACTATCGCGCGCTCGGCTTGGAGACCTTCGGCAAGCCGAGCAACTACATCGAGCGCCAGGTGGCGCGCTGGAGCAAGCAGTACCAGGCCTCCGAGACCGAGCGCATGGAGGCGATGAACAATCTCATCGCCTGGCTGCCGAAGAACATTCCGCCGGAAAGCGCCACCACCGTGGTGCATGGTGACTACCGCCTGGATAACGCGATCTTCCATCCGACGCAGCCGAAGATCCTGGCGGTGCTCGACTGGGAGCTCTCGACGCTCGGCGATCCGCTGGCCGACTTCGCCTATCACTGCATGAGCTGGCACATTCCGCCGGGACAGTTCCGCGGCATCGGCGGGCTCGATCTCGCGCAATTGGGCATTCCTGCCGAGGCGGATTATGTGCGCATGTACTGCAAGCGGACGGGAACGGAAGGCATCGACCCGACGCACTGGGATTTCTATCTGGCGTACAACCTGTTTCGCATCGCCGCCATCCTGCAAGGCATCCGCAAGCGCGTGGTCGACGGCACTGCGGCGAGCGCTCACGCGAAGGATGCCGGGGAGCGCGCGAAGCCGATGGCCGAGCTTGGCTGGCAGCAGGTGGAGAAAATACTGAGGAGGGCCGCTTGAACTTCGATTACACGCCCAAGGTGCAGGAGCTTCGCGAGCGCGTCAGCGCGTTCATGAAGGAGCACGTCTATCCGAACGAGCACAAGTGGCATGCGCACACGCGCAGCGACAAGAGATGGGAGGTGGTCCCCATCATCGAGGAGCTGAAGCCCAAGGCGCGCGCCGCCGGGCTGTGGAATCTGTGGCGCCCGAAATCGCACGGCGGCACGCTGACCAACCTCGAGTACGCGCCGCTCTGCGAGATCATGGGACGCGTCGAATGGGCGCCGGAGGTGTTCAATTGCTCGGCGCCCGACACCGGCAACATGGAGACGCTGCTCAAGTACGGCACGCCCGAGCACATCAAGACTTGGTGCGAGCCGCTGCTCGAGGGAAAGATCCGCTCGGCGTTCCTGATGACCGAGCCGGCGGTGGCGTCGTCGGATGCCACCAACATCCAGACGCAGATAGTAAGAAAGACGGGCGCCGCAGGCGACGAGTACGTCATCAACGGCACCAAGTGGTGGTCGAGCGGCGCCGGCGATCCGCGCTGCAAGATCTACATCGTGATGGGCAAGACCGATCCCGACAACCCGTCGCGGCACAGCCAGCAGTCGATGATCCTGGTGCCGGCGGAGACNAAGGGCCTCAAGATCCTGCGCCACCTGCCGGTGTTCGGCTACGACGACGCGCCGCACGGCCACATGGAGATCGAGCTGAAGGATGTGCGCGTGCCGGCCGCCAACGTGCTCCTCGGCGAAGGCCGCGGCTTCGAGATCGCGCAGGGCCGCCTCGGGCCCGGNCGCATCCACCACTGCATGCGCCTGCTCGGCCAGGCCGAGCGCGCCCTCGAGAAGATGTGCAGGCGCGCCACCGAGCGCATCGCCTTTGGCCGCCCGGTCGCCGACCAGGGCGTGACGCGCGAGCGCATCGCCGAGGCGCGCATCATGATCGACAGCGCGCGCTTTCTCGTGCTGAACGCCGCCTGGAAGATGGACACGGTGGGCAACAAGGCGGCGAAGAAGGAGATCGGCATGATCAAGGTGCTGGCGCCGAACGTCGCGCTCCAGGTGATCGACTGGGCGATGCAGGTGCATGGCGGCGGCGGCGTCTCCGACGACTACGGCCTCGCGTATGCGTATGCCCACGCGAGAACTTTGCGCTTCGCCGACGGTCCCGACGAAGTGCATCGCAACCAGATCGCCAAGCTCGAGCTCGGCGAGCAGACCTCGGTAGTCGAAGCCCTGGCCAAGGCACGAGTCCGGTGAGGGAATGCGGGTGATCGTCGGCGTCCCGAAGGAGGTCAAGACCCACGAGTACCGCGTCGGCCTGACGCCCACCTCGGTGCGCGAGCTGGTCGCGCACGGTCACCAGGTGGTGGTGGAAACCAACGCCGGCGGCGGCATCGGCGCCCCGGATGCGGCCTACGAGAAGGCCGGCGCGCGCATCGGCAATCCATGGCAGGAAGCCGAGCTCATCGTCAAGGTGAAGGAGCCGCAGCGCGAGGAGCGCAAGAAGATCACCGAGCGCCATGTGCTTTTCACCTACCTGCACCTTGCGCCCGATCCCCAGCAGACCAAGGATCTCCAGGATTCAAAAGCAGTGTGCATCGCGTACGAGACCGTGACGCGTGCCGGCGGCGGCCTGCCGCTGCTCGCGCCGATGTCGGAGGTCGCGGGCCGCATGTCGGTGCAGGTCGGCGGCAGCTGCCTCGAGAAGGAGCGCGGCGGCATGGGCATCCTGCTCGGCGGCGTGCCCGGCGTGCCGCCGGCGAAGATCACCATCCTCGGCGCCGGCGTCTCGGGCTCGAGCGCCGCGCGCATGGCGGTGGGCTCGGGTGCGCGCGTGTATGTGCTGGATCGCTCGCTGGACGTGCTCAGAAAAATGGAAGCCGAGTTCGGTGCCCGCGCGGTCACCGTACACTCGAGCCGCGACACGGTCGAGCAACATGTGCTTTCCGCCGATCTTGTGATCGGCGCGGTCCTGGTCCCCGGCGCCGCGGCGCCGAAGCTCGTCACGCGCCAGATGGTGAAGGCGATGAAGACCGGCGCGGTGGTGGTCGACATCGCCATCGATCAGGGTGGTTGCTTCGAGACCTCCAAGCCGACGACGCACGCCGATCCGACCTACATCGTCGATGACGTGGTGCACTACTGCGTCACCAACATGCCCGGCGCGGTGCCGCGCACTTCAACCTACGCGCTGAACAACGCCACGCTGCCCTTCGTGCTGGCGCTCGCGAACAAGGGCTGGAAGCGCGCGCTCGCCGATGACGAGCACCTCAGGAACGGTCTCAACGTGGCGCGCGGCAAGATCACGCACCCCGAAGTCGCCGCCGCCCTCAA
>JGI25614J43888_10000218_pt1 | contig 15897 bp, 17 predicted proteins | sample GraSoi_2013_60cm_FD_43888 | JGI IMG/M metagenome (IMG submission 43888) | reverse complement strand
GAAGCGCCCGTAGTTATACGTCGTGATCAGGACCGTCACTACTGGCATTCGCATAGGTTGGCGGCAATGAACAGGTACTTTCGCATCGGAAGAAATTCAGAACCTGAATCGCAGCGATCGGTAACGGCGAGAAATCGTCATGCGGAGAGCAACAAGTGCCGGGTGTACGAGTTTGCGGACTGCATGTCGGTCGACCGCTCGGGCCTCTCTCAGAATGGCCCAGCGGCGGCTGAACGGAATCCGGTTGGTCAGCACCGGGGGGTACCACACGCGAAACAGCTCATCGCAAGCCTTGTTTAGCGTCGTTTCCGTGGGCGTCACCCTTTGAAGAATCCATCGCACCACCTGCAGATATTCCACGGCGTCCATCCCAAGTCGCTGGCTCTTTGCCCGAACGCTGGATTCATGCCATCGATAGTAACTGAGCGCCTGTCCGACGTATGCAATCTGCCCTTTAAGCGCCATGGATGCCCACAGCTTCCAGTCGCCGCAAAGGACCAAGCTCTCGTCTGCCCCGCCCACCAGCTCATATACCGCTTTCCGAAAGACCACACAGCTCGCATTGGGAATCGTGTTGCGACGCACTAGGTATTTCCGGCACTCTTCGCGCCCGTCCGCCAAATGGTCTACGGTCCACTTTTGTGGATCCAGGTCCGCTACCCACGAATCCACAAGGCCAATGATTTCACCTTCCGAGGAAACTCTCACGGATCGGCAACTACAGAAGACAGCACCTGGCTCGGCATCGAGTCGAGAAACCAGCGTCTCCAGTAGATGCGGGTCTGCATAGTCGTCCGACTCCGCAATCCAAACATACTCCCCTCGCGCCAGCCGCACGCCTTTGTTCCATTGCTTGAACGTACTCCCCGAGTTTTTCTCGTTGAACTCCATTCTCACTCTGGGATCGGCGGCATACTCGCGAAGAATCGATTGGCTCTCGTCGGTGGAGCAGTCGTCCAGCAGGATTAACTCGAAATCCTGAAACGTTTGTCCCAAAACGCTATCCACACGCTGCCGCAGAAACCGCGCGTGGTTATAGTTTGGGATGATCACGCTAACCGTGGGCATAGAATCGCTCCTAAATTATCCGGTACGTGTCCCACCGTCGCAATCAGGTAATTTATTTCGGACGACNCTCTCGATGCGCGCCCACTTGGACAGCACCTGCGTGCCACGGTAAGCTTGCAGGCGAGGGTGCTTGGATGAAGCTCAGCGTCGTAGTGATCACCTATAACCACGAGCGATTCATCGCCCAAGCCCTGGACAGNATCTTGGCCCAGCGCGTTAATTTTGACTATGAAATCGTCGTCGGCGAGGACTGCTCCACCGACTCTACCCGCGACATCCTAATGGAGTTCCATCACCGTTATCCCGGACGCATTGTCCCGCTTCTCAGGCAACACAACCTGGGCGCTATGCGCAATTTTGAGGCTGCAGTTGGCGCTTGCCGGGGTCAATACCTAGCCTTCCTGGAAGGCGACGACTATTGGGCCTGCGAAGACAAGTTGCAGCGCCAAGTAGATTTCCTCGATACCCACACTGACTTCGCGATCTGCTGTCATCCCGTCCGGTTCCTCGACGACGACGCTTCTGCTAAGGCTGATGAGTTCCGGTTCCTTCCCGCCGGCCCATATACCATTGAGGATTTGCTTAAGGGCAATTTTGTGATGACCTGCTCGACGGTGCTCCGGCGGGATTTGATACCTCCCCTTCCTCGCTGGTTCTCCAAGATGAAACTGAGGGATTGGCCGCTCTTCGCGCTAGTTGCCCAACATGGGAAAACAGTAGTGTCCCAACGTTATGCGAACAAAATCAATTGGTTACGGGAAACGGGCTGAATTTGTTCGCTGATCGTTTGTGCAAGTAGTTGATCCAAAGGGATTTTCTCGAACATGGTTAGGCTGAGGATCTGTAGGATTTCATATAAGCTGGCCGAGAGCTGCAGTCGCTTCTTGACGATGGCGACTAAGACGTAGGCGGAGACGGCGATCCAGATTTGTGACCTGACCGCGTTTTCCGAAGTTCCGAAGAAAGCTTTGATTCGCAGATGCTGCTTGATCCATTTGAAGAAGAGCTCCACTTGCCAGCGGCAGCGGTATAGTTCGGTGATCGTAAATGCTGGCAAGACAAAGTTGTTGGTCAGAAAAATGAGGGTCTTGGCGGTTTCAGGATCCTTGAAGCGGATGCGCCGCAGCGGTGCCTGGAAACCTTGATGCGAGTAGAAGCCAGTAAGGACGACACTCTGGTCGCAGATCAGCCCGGTTTTGCGATCGACCGGATGCGAGTAGCGCCGTTCGACCTGGAGGTTCGACTTGCCACGAGTCACGAAGAAGCTGCCGGCCTCGTGGAAGCGAAAGAGGCGCTCGAAATCGAGGAAGCCACGATCCATGATGTAGAAGGCGCCGGGCTCGGGCAGCAGCTGGTCGAGGATGTTGACCTCGTGCACCTTGCCATCACTAATGTGAATAAAGGTGGGGATGTTGCCGCGCAGATCGAGCAGCGTATGCAGCTTGATGGCTGCCTTGGCCGTGCGGAACACCGCCCACGGAAATACCGACAGACACAGATCGATCGTCGTGGTGTCGAGCGCGTAGACGGTTTCTTGCAGATCGACGCCGAAGGACTCCTGCGCATACAACGGCCGGGCGATACCGATCAGGCTTTGGGCAAAATCGGCATAGATGCGCCAGTCGCGGACAGCGTTGGCATTGGCCAGCGTATTGCGAGCCACTGCCGAACGAATCCCGAGATGATAGAGCTTGGAACTTTGCGCGCGCAGACATATTTCGATGTCTCGAAGGCTCTCCCGAAAGGTCAACTGTGCGAACGCCATGCACAGGAATTGATCCAGGCACGAGAAGGATTTCACTTTGAACGCGCCCCGATAGCGGGTGACGCAACGGCGGAAGGTGGTCAACGGAAGATGCTGCATTAGCTGCGCAAACACCAGCTTGCCTCGGTTCATCGATGACCCCCACGGAGTTATGCTTCGCAGGGTGGCAGAATCGGCATTCGCCGTTCAAATCGAGACCAAGAGAATTTGCCGCTTATGCGTTTCTCATCAATAATTTACGGAAGGCAAGAGGCACAACGTTGGGACACTACTGCTTCCATATCAAAACTGAGTCAGAACGAAGTTCAGTCCGATCGGAGGACTGGCCAAACGGAGAAAACGGCTGCTCACAGACGGCGGCCGCTGCGCGTCCTTTTCGTTCACCGCGATGCAGACGGGGTAGACTGCTGCGTGCAGGAGCTCGAGAAAGCGCAATTCACCGTCGGCGCTGATGTTGTTTTGACCTTAGCGCAATGCGCGGAACAACTGCGTTTCGAATCTTATGATGTCGTCGTGGCTGAGTACCCCAGCCCTAGTTGGAAGGGACCGCAGGGTCTTCAATTTCTTCAGCAGACCCTGCAGGAGATCCCACTCGTCTTCGTGACCACCGCTATGGGAAGTAAATCCATCGCGGAACTAACGGCGTGTGGCGCGTTCGATTACGTTGAACGGGAACATATCGCGCAATTGCCGATGGCGATTCGGCGAGCGTTGAACGAAAGGGAACTGCGCACTGAGCTGGAGGAGGCCGGAAAGGCCTTGCGCCATTCGCAATCACTGTATCGCGCGCTGGTGGAGAATCCCGCCTACGGAATATGCCGCTGCGACGCGGAAGGAAAGTTTCTGGACGTCAATCAAGCGTTGGCAACGATGCTGGGCTATGCAAATAAAGAGGACCTTCTGGCGGCCAACGATGCGTTCGAGATCGCCTCTGATCTCGGTCTGGGACTGCCATTGGCCGGCCGATTCCCCGAGACAGTGCAGATCGCGCCGGTCGAAATAGAGTGGAAGCGGAAAAACGGTACGACTCTGAAAGCCAGGCTTAGCGGCCGCGGCGTTTTTAACGAACGCGGGGATTTTAATGGCTACGAGATCATCGTTGTGGACATCACAGAACAGCGGGCGCTTGAGGAGCGACTGCGTCAGGAGGCATTCAGCGATTCGCTGACAGGCTTGGCCAACCATCGGCGGCTTTTCGAGGTGTTACACGCGGAGATCTCCCGATCCAAGCGCACGGAGCGGGGATTCTCGGTTTTATTGCTGGACCTCGATGGATTAAAAGAGATCAACGATCGATTTGGTCATCTCACCGGAGACCGCGCGCTTTGCAGGCTGGCACGAGTCCTTCAAGACTNTTGCCGGTCCATTGACACTGCAGCGCGGCAAGGCGGCGATGAGTTCGCGCTGGTCCTGCCGGAGACCAGCGCCGCAGCCGCGACATTGGTAGCGCGGCGGATTTGCGAGCTACTTACCAAAGATGCCGAAGAGCCAATCCTTTCCGTCAGCGTAGGAGTTGCCAGCTGTCCGAGGGAAGCTGATAGCGTCGGGACCCTTCTTTACGCGGCGGACAGGGCCCTGTATGCGATGAAAGATAAGCAGCGACGAGCCGCTGGAGGTAGTCACGTTTGGCAGGGCAGGAGCAAAGCTAGCGCAGGTTGATCTGATGACGACGTGGAAACGAGGAACCTAGATGGCTGACAGTAATTTTNCCTCACGCGACCGGTCGCAAGAGCAGGGGCTGCAGCGTAATTCTGGAAGGGACATTCAGTATTTGTTGAGAGGGGAAGAGCAGCTTCTCCAAGCGATTTCCGCGCGCGCGCCTCTTGCGGAAGTGCTCCATAAGATCTGCGATGCTCTCGATTCGGAGATTGGCAACATGATGTCGGTCATTGCTCTGCTCAATGACGATGCCGCCGGCCTGGAGGCGATTGCCAAGAGCGCGAGCCTTTTCGGCTTGCACAAGTTCTGTTCGGCGAATGTTGTTGGCGGGAATGACGAATCGCTGGGATCTCTGGAGATGTACTGCAGCGTTCCTCGCCGGCCGTTTCTCAACGAAGTTCAATTGATTGAGCGGGCTACGTGCCTGGCTGCTGTAGCGATCAAACGCCACAACGAAGCAGGCATATATAGCAGCAGGAAGGGCGAGGCCCGAAACCAGGGTTTATCACCTGATTTTCATCGGACTTCCGGCTACTGAATCATTCTCTCGACCAACGGTATCGATTCCCCTTCTAGTCCACCCGCCTTGGCAATGAACAGGTCCACTTCAAAGTTGGAATCCGAGAGGCCCTTGGGATGTAGGAAGCGCATTCCTAAAAGTTCTTCGTCCTCGGTCAGGATAATTTCGCTGAATTCCTGGGTGCACACCATATTTGTAGTGTGACCTGCGGTGAGGACCCAGCGGCCTTCGCGGGCATTCCGGATCTTCCCCACCCAGTGAGCATGCCAGGCAAGATTCCCCAAGGACACGGCTAAACAAACGGGGAGCGATTCGCTGCACATGCGAAATGGGGACGTATTACGGCATTCGTCTCGATGGAGAATTAGTTGCAATGGCGGGCGAGCGGCTCGCGCTACCCGGGCTCCGTGAGATCAGCGCGGTGTGTACCCACCCGGCACACACTGGCAGGGGCTACGCGAAGAAGCTGATGACTTGTCTGATGCAAGAGCACGCAAGCGCTGGATTCAGATCGTTCCTGCACGTCAGCAAAAGCAACACCCGAGCAATTGCTCTCTATGAGCGTTTGGGGTTTCGCGTCGCGAGATCAATGTCTTTGTGGCCAATCTCGCTCGCCAGCTAAGCGCGGCGAGACGCGAAAGTCGTTTGAGGGGCTAGCGGAACAGGCTCTCCAACTGGACGCGGTCGTTGGTTTTGGCGTCGCGATATTTGACGATGATGGGAGTGTATAGAGACAGGTTCCAGCGCTGCCCGGCTGGATGCGAAACCGCGCGGGAGCCGGGGACGACCACGGCTTCTTCCGGGATCATGAGCGGGCTGCCGTCGGTGGCTGTATAGATTTGCTCGCGCACGAGATCGTAGACGGCGGTCGAGCCATTCAAGATTACGCCGCTGCCGAGCACCGCGCGGCGCTTCACGACAACGCCTTCGTACACGCCGCAATTTCCCCCAACCATCACATCGTCTTCAATAATCACTGGCATGGCGCCGATGGGCTCGAGGACGCCGCCGATTTGCGCGCCTGCGGAGATGTGGCAATTGCGCCCGATTTGCGCGCAACTTCCGATCAAAGCGTGCGAGTCGACCATCGTGCCATCATCGACGTACGCCCCGGCATTGATGAACATCGGCGGCATGCACGTGACGCCGCGCCCGATGTACGCGCCATCGCGAATGCTGGACCCGCCTGGAACGATGCGCACCTGGCTTGCGAGGCTGACCGCTTTGACCGGATAGGTGTCTTTGTCGAAAAACGGCTGTCGCACGCGGTCAACAGACATATCGACCACCTTGCCCATACGAAATCCGAGGAGGATGCCTTTTTTCACCCACGCATTTGTGCGCCACCCCGTTTTCGATGCAGCGTCGGGTTCGGCCGCGCGCACCTCGCCGCGATTCAGCGCAGCTTTGAAGGCCTCGAACGTGCGCCGNTGTTCTTCGGTGTACTGCGGCGGAGGGCAGTTAAATAGTTGCTCAATCTCCGACGGCAGCATAGGTTGTCTCGATTAGCCCGAGCGTTTCCAGGACAGCCTGAATCCGCCCCATAGAACCAGCACCCGGAGCCACCAGGGGCAGACGCCAAACCGCTTGCAGCAGTCCCATCTTCGCCATCGCCGCCTTCACGGGAATTGGATTGGATTCCACGAAATTCGCCTCCATCAGCGGCAGATACCGCGTGTGAATCTTTCGCGCGGCTGAAAAATCATTTTCCATCGCGAAATTGCAGAGCTCCGCCATTTCCGCGGGAATTTCGTTGGAAGCTACCGAAATCACGCCACGGCCGCCGAGCGCGAAAAGCGGCAACGTGATGGCATCATCACCGGAGAGAACCACGAAATGCTCCGGCACAAGGGCGGCGATGGAGGCCATTTGTGAAATGTTTCCGGAAGCCTCTTTGACGCCCACGATCGTGTCGATAGCCGACAGTCGCTTTACTGTGGCGGGCTCGATATTCACTCCGGTGCGGCCCGGAACGTTATAAAGCAAGATCGGAAGCGAAACTGCGCCGGCAATAAAACGAAAATGCTGGTACAGCCCTTCCTGCGTGGGCTTGTTGTAATAGGGCGAGACGGAAAGGATGCCGTCGACGCCCATCGCTTCATACTCGCGGGCGGTGCGCGCTACCTCAGCGGTGTCGTAGCCTCCCGCGCCCGCCACCACCGGAACCTTGCCGTGCGCTTCCTCCAACGTGATTTCCACGACGCGCCTGCGCTCGTCGTGCGTCAGCGTTGGGCATTCTCCGGTCGTGCCGCACGGGACGAGGAAATGGACTCCGGCCTCGACTTGCCGCCGCACCAGCCGGCGCAAAGCAGCTTCGTCGAGCGAGAAATCACTTTGAAATGGCGTAACCAGCGCCGTACCGCAACCTGTGAACATGATGTGTCTCCTTATCGATCCTCTGCGTTTTTAAAATCCGTACTCTGCAAGCCACCGTGGATTCAGCCCAGTTCATTCACGATTTCGCGAAATTCAAACACGCCGCTTTTCCCGACAATCCAGCGCGCCGCCCGAAGAGCGCCGCGCGCGAATCCTTCACGGCTTCTGGCCGTGTGGCGAATGGTGATGGTGTCGGCGCTCGAATCGAAACCAATTTCGTGTGTTCCGGGGTGAGCGCCCGCGCGATTTGCGCTTAAGTTGACGTCGCGTTCGAATCCTGCTTGCTTCATTNCCTCGGCGAGAGCCAACAACGTACCGGAGGGCGCGTCGCGTTTCATGGCGTGATGGATTTCCCAGCCCCAGGCTTGGTATTCCCGGTCCGCGGCAAAAGCGCTGGCCGCCTGTGCGATGATCTGCCGAAAGCGGTAGACCCCGACCGAGAAGTTCGGGCTCCACACCAGAGCGCTGCCGCTCAACTGGACGGCCTCGCGCACACACGCCAGATCCTGAACCCATCCAGTGGTGCCTGCGACTACTGGAATGCCCAGCGCGGCAAGCTGCCGAATATTCTGGACGGCTGCCGACGGCGTGGAAAATTCCACGGCTGCTTCGACTCCGCGAAGATTTTCGCGGGTCAGGCCCGCACCACGCGCATTCGTGCCGCTGTTTAGCGCCAAGCGGACGGCGAAGCCGTATTCGGGCGCGAGCTGTTCGATCAGGCGCCCCATCTTTCCGTGTCCGACAATGGCGAGTCCGCGCGTCATTGGGATTTCCCCGAAGCTTGGGCATGCGACGCGAGCAGGCGCTTGGCCATGCGCGCGTAGATCGGCACCGCATCGCGCAGGTCTTGCTTTGCAATACGTTCCTCGGCGGTGTGCGCCACGTGAATGCTGCCTGGACCAATCAGAAACGGCGTGCCCCATGTTTCTTGCAAGGTCGGGACGTCGGTGGTGAACGCCACCACGCTTGTCGGCAGGCCGTCGAACGCGGAAAAGTGAAACACCGGCGTGTACAAGACTTCGCGGACTTCCACTCGTCCGGCCGCAGCTTCGTGAACGGCCTCTCGCACCGGAGCGGCGTCGCCCACCAACCGAAACATAATTTCAGCCCGGGCCTCATCGGCAACCACGTTGGGCGCGCGGCCACCGGAAATTGTGCCGATGTTCAAAGTGGTTTTTCCGAGCAGCGAATCCTTGGGCAAGGGGAGATTCCGGATGTCCTCTAGGACATCCAGCAGCCCATCGATTGCCGAGCGTCCCAACTCCGGGTAGCCCGAATGGGCCAACTGGCCGTGCGCCACCAGCTCGAAACGCAGCGCGCCCTTGGATGCCAGGCATAATTTGTTTTCCGTAGGCTCGCCGTTGATCAAATAGCGAGAGCCGCGCGGCGTTTTCGCCGCAACGCGTGCACCCGCGCTGTTTCGTTCTTCGCCAACTACGAACAGAAGGCCCAGGTCCGAAACGCTCTCCGCGAGGAGTTTCTCGACGGCGCAGACCATAGCGGCGATGATGCCTTTCGCGTCGCAGGCCCCTCGCCCCCAAAAGAATTCGTCGTCTTCGCTCAAGGGGAAGAAGGGCGGCACGGTGTCCATGTGGGTCGACAGCGTTACGACGGGCTTGCCCCAGCTCGCAAAGACGTTGAACCGTTGCGTTTCGACCGGCATGCGTTCGACATGGCCGCCGTATTTGGCGGCGAGTGGCGAAAGGCAACGAAACAGGAATTCGCCGGCTGCGGCTTCGTTGTTGGTCACCGATTCGATGTCAACGAGCGCACGCGTGAGCTCAAACAAATCCATGGGCGCTTTCTGGAATGGAACGAAAGAGAAGGGAAGAACCGAAGAGACTCGGGGCTGTCACTCCTCGATAGCGCTCCATCCGCATAACTTCACAACGGATGACAGTGGACAGGTCTTAGGCCTGGCCCCCAACCGCCCCGGCATTCAGCTGCCGCGGCGACTTCGGCGGATCAACAGCACTTGCCCCTTTCGCGCGAGCCTCCGAAGCTGATCGGAAAACAGACCCGGCTACTAATGGGATCCGCACCTCTACCAAGTACAAATCAAAAATAACGGAGGCACCTGAGAAAGTCAATCTTTGGTAGCATTCACAGAACGCATTCAATCTATCTATTTTTTGGCATTTGCGCGGATTGACGAAGGGGGCGGGGTTGTTTAAGCTCGGATTCAGCAAATGAGCGTTTTGAATCATCTCCGGGCGCATCGGCATCATCATCATCACGGCCACATGCCGCGTCCGTTGAGTTGCACCTAGCGATCTTATAGAAAACGCACTCATCGGCCCGCTGGCGCGCTAAGCCTCAGCGGGTTTTTTGTTTTTTAGGGTTCGAGGGATTCGGAGGAAGCACATGGAAATCGCATTCGAAAAGAGCGGCGGGCTGGTGCCCGCGATCATTCAGGACACGCGCACGGGTGAAGTCCTGATGCTCGGCTTTATGAACGCCGAGGCGCTTGCGGAGACGCAGCGAACGCGCGAGGCGGTGTTCTTCAGCCGCTCGCGGAACCGTTTGTGGAAAAAAGGGGAATCGAGCGGGCATGTCCTGCGTGTGCNGGAGATGCGCGTCGATTGCGACGCGGATGCATTGCTCTTGCGTGTCGAGCCGGTCGGGCCGGGCGTTTGTCACGAAGGCTATTGCAGTTGCTTCTTCCGGCAGATTGAGGAAGACGGCAGCGTCCGCACCGTCGAGGAACGGACATTTGATCCGGAAAAAGTGTACGGAGCAGAACGATGAGTTGTTTGAAGCTGGGCATCCCTAAAGGCAGCTTGCAAGAAGCGACGTTGGAACTTTTCTCCCGCGCCGGCTGGAAGATCACTATTAGCTCGCGAAGCTACGTGCCCACCATTGATGATCCGGAGATCGAGTGCTTGCTCGTGCGCGCGCAGGAAATGGCGCGTTACGTGGAAACTGGCGCGCTCGATGCGGGAATTACAGGCCACGACTGGGTTGTCGAAACCGGCTCGGATGTCGAGGAACTCGCCGAGTTCGTGTACGCCAAGCAGAGGCTGTCGCGCGTGCGCTGGGTGCTCGCCGTGCAGGAAGATTCCGCGATTCGCCAGCCGCGCGATTTACAAGGCAAGGTGATCGCTACGGAAATCGTACGCATCACCGGGGAATATCTAAAAAAGCACGGAGTGACTGGGCGCGTGGATTTCTCTTGGGGCGCTACGGAAGTGAAAGTGCCGCAGCTCGCTGACGCCATCGTGGAGGTCACCGAAACGGGCTCTTCGCTGCGCGCCAACCGCCTGCGTATCGTGGACACCGTTCTGGAATCGGCCACGGTCTTTATCATGAATCACGCGGCAGCGGCGGACACCTGGAAGAAAGAAAAAGCGGAGAGCCTGATCCTGATGCTGCAAGGGGCCATTGCCGCGGCAAGCAAAGTCGGCCTGATCCTCAATGTACGCCGAGAGGACCTGGACCGCGTGGTCGCCCTCCTGCCGGCGCTGAAGAAACCCACGATTTCGATGCTTAGCGATCCCGAGTGGGTAGCTGTGAATACGATTGTCGAAGAATCAGTGGTTCGGCAAATTTTGCCAAAGCTCAAAGCCGCGAATGCGCAGGGGATTGTGGAGTATCCCCTGAACAAGATCGTGCTGTGATGCGGATATTGAAACTGACCGGAGCGGTGGAGAAGAGGCTGCTCGCCGCGCGCGAGCGTCGCGACGTCGAGGCTGAGAAAGTCGCGGCCAAAATTATCGCGGATGTCCGGCGACGCGGCGATGCTGCACTGTTTTCCTGGACGAAAAAGCTGGATGGCATAAATTTGGCGCGCGACGGGATGTGGGTATCGCAACGTGAGATCGAGGCCGCGCAAAAAAGTATCAGCACAGATTTTCTGCGCGCAGTGAAACACGCAATGGCCAACGTTCGAAAGGTGGCTGAGAAACAGTTGCCACGAAGGTGGTCGTTCGAAGTGGAGCCCGGTGTCAGCATTGCGCAAATGGTCAGGCCCATCGAAACGATCGGCTGCTATATTCCGGGCGGCAAGTCTACTCTGTTTTCGACGCTGGTGATGACCGCCGTGCCAGCTCAGGTTGCGGGCGCAAAGAGGATCGTGGCTGTATGCTCGAGACCGAACGACGAGTTACTTGCCGCGGCCGGCATCCTGGGTCTGAGCGAAATCGCGCGCATCGGGGGAGCGCAGGCGGTCGCGGCCCTGGCGTATGGAACCAAGGCTCTTCCGCGGGTCGACAAAATCTTTGGGCCGGGCAACCGCTTTGTGACTGCGGCGAAGCAACTCGTAAGTTACGACTGTGCCATTGATCTCCCTGCTGGACCGACCGAAGCCATTGTGATCGCGTCGCAGGGTAATGCGAGCTGGATCGCGGCGGATTTGCTGGCCCAGGCGGAACACGCTCCGGACGCGGGGAGCATCTTTGTGACTACGTCAGCACGGCTCGCACGGGAAGTGCGGCGCGAAGTTGCAGAACAGTTGAAGAAGCTGCCGGAAACGAACCCGGCCAATGTTTCGTTGAAAACGACCGGCGTGATTTTGCTCGCCGCGTCCACCGATGCGGCGTTCCACTTCGTGAACCGCTTTGCGCCGGAACATCTGAGCCTTCCGGAGGGCAGGTCTGCGGCTCTCGAAAAGATTTCTGCTGCCGGAACCGTTTTTCTCGGTCCTTGGGGCGCGCAGCCGCTGGGCGATTATGCGAGTGGCAGCAACCACGTTTTGCCCACTGGCGGCTGGGCGCGCAGGCGCGGAGGGTTGTCGGCCGCGGATTTTGTCAAGTGCATCAGCGTGCAGAAGATCAGCCGCCAAGGTTTCAAGCGGCTGGCGGGCGATGTGCGGGTTCTCGCGCGGGCAGAAAATCTGCTTGCACATGAAAACGCGGTGGCGGTGCGCGAATGAAACGGAAGCTGTCCGTGCGGCGNAATCTGAACAAGGCGGAATGATGCCAAGAACCGCAACGATTCATCGTAAGACCAACGAGACCGACATCAAGGTCCGTCTGAATCTGGACGGATATGGCAAAGCGCGTATCGCCACGGGAATCCGTTTTTTCGACCACATGCTGGAACTCGTAGCCCGGCACGGTGCGTTCGATTTGGATGTGAACGCGCGCGGCGACTTGGACGTCGACCAGCACCACACCGTCGAAGACGTGGGAATCGCTTTGGGCGAAGCGGTCACGAAAGCACTGGGTACGAAGCGCGGAATTTTGCGCGCCGGATATTTTCTGATGCCTATGGACGAAACGCTCGCCGCCAGCGCGGTCGACCTAGGCGGGCGGCCCTTTTGCGTGGTGAACGCCAAAATTGCCAGCGCGCGCGTCGGCGATTTTCAGACTGAGCTGACCGAGGATTTCTTTCAAGGGTTTGCGCAGGCGGCCCGCGCCAACGTGCATCTCCGCGTTCTATACGGGCGATCGTCGCATCACCAGGTCGAGGCCATGTTCAAAGCTTTTGCTCGCGCGTTGCGTTTCGCTGTGGCGCGCGACAAGAGATTGCGCCGCGTGCTGCCCAGCACCAAGGGCTTGCTATGAAGATTACCCTGTTGGATTACGGCGCCGGCAACGTCGCTTCCGTCGAGCGAGCCCTGCAGCGGCTCGGAGCAGAATCGCATCGCGCCACCACGCCTGAATGCATCGCAAACGCAGATGCGCTGCTGCTCCCGGGCGTGGGACATTTCGAAACACTCATGCGCGCACTCGATGATCGCAAATTGCGCGCGCCGCTATTGGACGCCATTGGTCGCGGTGTTCCGTTCCTCGGTATTTGCCTGGGGCTCCAGGCGCTTTACGCCGCTAGCGATGAAGCGCCGGAACTGGCCGGCTTGCAGTTATTGCCTGGCCGCGTGCGCTCCCTGCCGGCCGTCGTCAAATTGCCGCACATGGGCTGGAATCGCCTGCTCGTGAAACACAAGTCCCGGTTGTTGGAAGGCGTCGACGCTAACGCCTTCTTCTATTTCGCGCATACCTACGCCGCGATCAACGAGGGCGAAGAGACCGTGGCTGCGTGCAGTTACGGAGCGGAGTTTGTCGCTGTGCTCGAAAAGGAAAACATTTGCGCGGTTCAATTTCACCCGGAGAAGAGCGGAGAAGCTGGCGCGCAAGTCTTGCGAAATTTTCTGAGGCTGTGCGCATGAGTCTGGCGCGGCGCATCATTCCTTGCCTTGATGTCGACGGCGATCGCGTGGTGAAGGGTGTGAACTTTGTCGGGCTCCGCGATGCAGGCGATCCCGCAAAATTGGCGGCGCGATATAACGCGGAGGGCGCGGACGAACTCGTCGTCCTGGATATTGCCGCCTCGCGCGACCGACGGCCGACGTTTCTAGAAACGATTCGACGCGTTGCCGCAGAGCTCGCGATCCCGTTGACCGCGGGAGGCGGCATCCGCACCGCGGAAGACGCTCGCTCCGTGCTTCGAGCCGGCGCGGACAAAATCACGTTGAATACCGCGGCAGTGGCGCGGCCGGAGTTGATCTCGGAGACCTCGCTCGAGTTTGGTGCGCAGGCGGTTGTGCTGGCGATCGACGCTAAGCGAGTCGGAGAGCAATGGGTGGTGATGGTTCGCGGCGGGCGTGAGCCCGCAAACCGCGACGCAATCGCGTGGGCGAAAGAAGGAGTTGCGCTCGGCGCGGGAGAGATCCTGGTGACGTCCATGGACCGGGACGGAACAAAGAGCGGATTCGATACCGCGCTCACCGCGGCGATATCCGCGGCGGTTTCCGTGCCAGTAATTGCGTCCGGTGGCGCGAAGGTGCCCGCTCACTTCGCGGAGATTTTTACGGCCGGGCACGCCGATGCGGCATTGGCGGCCTCGATCTTCCACGATTCTATTCAGCCGATCCGTGAGCTAAAAGAATTCCTGTCCGCACGTGGGATTCCGGTGAGGTTGCCTTGCTGATTCCGTGTATCGACTTGCAGCAGGGGAAGGCGGTGCAACTCGTGCACGGGAGAAAACGCGAGCTTGCCATCGCGGATGTGATGTCGGTGCTGCTCCGATTCAAGAAATACAAGTGGCTGCACGTCATCGATCTGGATGCNGCCATGCGGAAAGGCGATAACAGCGAACTGGCGCGCAACCTGTGCCGCGAAGCGGTGAAGCGATTTGGGATGAAAGTGCGGGTGGGCGGAGGAATTCGCACCGCTCGGCGCGCGAAGGAAATTACGAAATGGGGAGCGCATCAGGTCATTGTCGGAAGCGCCGCCTTCAAGGATGGCAAGGTCAATGCGCCATTTCTCCGGCAGCTCCGCAGTCGAGTAGGCAGCCCGGCAATCATCGTGGCACTCGACACGGCCAAGGACCACGTCATGATCAAAGGATGGCGAGAAAAGCTGCGGATTCGAGCGGAAGACGTGATGGAACAGCTTGAGCCGTTTTGCGCCGCGTTTCTCTGCACAGATGTGGATCGCGAAGGAACTATGAGCGGGGCCAATCTCGAGTGGTTCGAGCGGTTGCGGAGCGCCACTTCGCATCCGATCATTGCCGCGGGCGGCATCAAGACACAGCGAGAAATCGTGGCTCTCGAAGGGATAGGGATGGACGCCGCGGTAGGCATGGCCCTCTATAAGAATCGACTGCACTAAGGAATGACCAATAGGTTTGCCCGAATATTGGGTCGCGTTCCCCGCCGCGGTACGCTGATTTCGCTGAGTGCCCAACGGAAGCGTGCGGCCAAGTGTGCTTACTGTTCGTGTGTGGGGCGGCACGTTTAACTTGTGGGGTAAGGGAGTGTAGCCCAACATTGAATGATTACAGGAGAGAAGGCGGATTTGAGGCAGATTCTCACCGTGCGGGATCTTCGCGTCGCGTATGGCCAGCGGGGCGGCGGCGTGTGGCACGCGCTGAATGGGGTGAGTTTCGGGGTTGGGGCGGGTGAGATTGTGGCGGTGTTGGGGGAGTCTGGGTCGGGGAAAAGCACGTTGGCGGCGAGTTTGTTGCGGCTGCTGCCGGGGAACGGACGGATTACGTCCGGGGAGATTCTGCTGGACGGGGCGGATATCGTCCGAATGGATGCCGTGCAGCTTCGCCGCATGCGTGGGAGTGGCGTGTCGATTGTTTTTCAAGAGCCGTCGCTGGCGTTGCATCCGACGATTCGAATCGGTGAGCAGATTGGCGAAGTTTTGCGCGCGCATGGGACGCTGGGCAAGCGAGAGCGCGTTGCGCGGGTGCGAGAAATTCTGGGGAAGGTTTTCTCAGGGGATATCGAGCGCATCTTTTCTTCCTACCCTCATGAGCTGAGCGGCGGGCAGCAGCAGCGCACGCTGATCGCGCAAGCCATTGCCTGCGAACCGTCGCTCGTGGTTGCGGACGAACCTACCGCGTCACTGGATCCCACAACGCAGCGAGAAATTCTGGCGCTGTTCCAGTCGCTCCGCGACCAGCTTGGGATTGCGTTTATTTTCATCACCCACAATCCGGCGCTGCTCGCGGGGTTCGCCGATCGTGTGCTGGTGTTGTATGCGGGCAAGGTTGCGGAGGCGGGGCCGACCGGCGCGGTGCTCTCCTCTCCGCAGCATCCGTACACGCAGGCGCTGCTGAAATG
>JGI25614J43888_10000214_pt1 | contig 16027 bp, 11 predicted proteins | sample GraSoi_2013_60cm_FD_43888 | JGI IMG/M metagenome (IMG submission 43888) | reverse complement strand
GTCTCATTCGGGGTCAGATAATCGACCTTAGACAATACCACTGCCGGGAACGGGATTGCGGGCGCGGGATTCAAGATTACCGGGACACCAGCTTCATGAGCGATCTCGATGCCGCGAATCGTGGGTGGGATCGGGAGTTCGAGTTGGGTGAGGAAGATGTCGGCCGACGCGATCTCTTCACGCGCAGCCTCGACCTCAGCCACCGTCAACTTGCCGCACGCGCCTGGGACCACCACAATCGTGTTCTCGCTCGTCGTGTGGTTGACTAAGATCGTTGCGGTCCCGCTGGATTCTTCGGCATCTTCGAGAACATGGTTGAGGCTCATACCTTGTTCTTGATAAAACTTGCGAGCCATATCCCCAAAGGCGTCTCGACCGAGCTTGGTGATCAGACGCACATCAGCGTTGAGTCGGGCCGCAGCAACAGCTTGGTTCGAGCCCTTCCCACCGGGCCCCATCTTAAACGCTTCTCCGAGAATGGTCTCACCCCATTTNGGCATTCGTTCGGTCCGGCAAGTAAGATCGGCGACGAACGCGCCCAACACGCAAACTTTTGGTTTCGGCATACCCTATCTTATTTGTGTTAATTCGCGGTTATTTTGGCAGGATGACTCCCTTTTTGATGATTACGCATCCGTAAGTGCGCAGCTCGCCGGTTGCTATGATGGCGAAGGCCTTTTTAGCGCGTTCATAGAACGCATGACGCTCGATCTTTACCAACGGTACGTGCTTGCCCTCTTGCTGATCGATCACTTTCTGGAACTCTTTTTGTACTTCGGGGATTTCATCTGGATCTTGGACTACCTCCATCCGAAGAGCCGGATCATCTACAAAGGTATCGAGGGGGATCAACTGTAGACAGGCTTCCAGAGCCGCCGGTGCGGAGACCCCGTCCAAGCGAATGAGCTTTTTGGCCATGGAAACGGCCGGAAAATGAGCATCAACAACGACGATATCGTCTCCATGCCCCATTGAAGCGAGGGTGTGAAGTAGTTCAGGGGTGTGTAAGGGGCTAAGGTTCTTTAGCATAGGAGGTTGGTTACAAGTTGCGGGTTACAAGTTGCAGGTTACAGGTCGGCGGCGTGAGCGACTGTGGGTTACCGGTTCGATGGACGTGCGGTCTTCTAGATTCCAGATTCTAGCTCCTTCATTTAATTGCTCCCATAGTGAGACCGCGGGTCAGGTATTTTTGCAGGAAAGTGGCCAGCAATAAGGCAGGGACAATTGCGATAATTGCGGCAGCGGAGATCTGGCCCCAAAGGATTTCGTGGCCGCCGGCGAACTGAGCAATCACGACCGGCAACGGAGTAACGTTCGAGCCGCTAAAGATCACCGCGTAGGCAAAATCATTCCAAGCAAAGATAAACGTAAAAAGTGCTACAACTACCAGACCGGGAGCAACCAATGGTAGCACGATGTTGCGAAAGATCTGAAATCGCGAGGCACCATCTACTTTGGCTGCCTCTTCGATTTCTCGCGGCAAATCTTGAATAAACCCTTTCAATATCCAGATAGCAAAAGGCAGGTTGAACACGCTGTACGAGAGAATAAGTCCAGCATACGAGTCGACTAGTCCAGCGAAGCGGAAAATCACAAAAAGTGGAAGAATCGTAGCGATCGGCGGAAACATTCGAATCGAAAGAATCCAGAAGGCGAGATTCTCTTTCCCAACCTGGAAGCGGGCGATGGCATACGCAGCCGGCGAACCAAGGACCAACGAAACCAACATCGACGAGAATGCGATCGTGAAGCTATCAACCAATCCCTTCGATGCTCCTCGGCCAAGCGAGTCCGGATAATTCGACCACTCGGCATGGGAAGGGATCCAAATGGGTGGGCGAGTGAAAAATTCGCCCCGAGCTTTCAGACTGCTGGAGATGATCCAAAACAGCGGGAAGAGAAAAACGATCAATATGCCGAGCAGANCGATCCACCTCAGCGANTCGAACAGGAAACGCTTGGACAAATTAAAAACCCTCCCGTCTCTGCATAATCCCCAAAAAGGCCTTCGCCACNAGCGTTATAACCANCAACTGGATGAACGACATGGCNGAGGCATAGCTGGGGTTAAAAAATTTGAAGCCGACCAGGTAAGTGAAGAAGGTGAGGGTCTCGCTGGAATTACCGGGGCCGCCCTGAGTCAGGATGTAGACGAGATCGAACGTTTTGAATAGATCGACGCCGCGCAACAAAATACCAATTCCGGTCACCGGCAGGATCAGGGGTAACGTAATCCGGCGAAACATGGACCAGCCATGGGCGCCATCGAGGCGGGCTGCCTCGATCAATTCTAGGGGTTGACTTTCGATGGCCGCGAGGATGACCAGAGCAAGAAAGGGGGTCCATTGCCAGGTATCAGTTAAAAAGACCGAGACCAAAGATGTCTGGGGAGAAGCGAGCCAAGCCGGTCCCTGGATCCCGAACCGAGCCAAAATAGCGTTTAGCGGACCATAGGAGGCGTTGAANATCATTCTTCCTTGCCACCCGGCGACAACCGGTGAGATCACCGCTGGAATCAGAATCGGGCTTAGCAGTAGCGCCCGACNTCGGCGGACCCGGGAAAGCAGGGAAGCAATGANATATCCGATCACAGTCTGGGTGAAAACCCCGGCGGCNACCAATAACAACGTCCGCACCAACGCGCTCTGGAAACGAGCATCTTTTGTTACCAGCGCGATGTAGTTATCGATTCCGATCCAGCGCATCGGTTGCGGACTGCTGAATTGGAGATTCGTAAATGAAACCACAAGGGAAAAGAGCAGAGGCGCGATCGTGACCAGGAAGAGCACGGCCACCGCCGGTGCTACCATCGCGCGGGCAAACCGCTGGTCGTTCGCGCTTCTCGGCTTAGTTCGCTGTTCGCGGACTCTACGCAGCTTCGGCTCCGCTTCCGCGCTCGTATTCGTTCTCGTCGTCTGCGTCATCGAAATAGGCGGACAGGGGATCGCTTCGCGCAGATAGGGGTGTCCGGTAGCCGTCAGTATCCGTCAACATAGGGCCCAATTGCGATCCATCTCANCTTTCACTCGCTATCGGCTATTCTACTTGAGCAGTCCCGCTGCGCGGTAGCTGGTAAGCGCATCATCCCAAAACTTCTTCTGATTGTCAGCTCCAAGCCGATCGGTGATTCCTTTCCAATCCGAGGCCACACCATCTAGGGCACTCTTCGGGTCAGCTTCTCCAGAAAGCGCTTTAGTAACGGCGACGTCCAGGGCGTCGATGTACTGGGCCGCGCCTGGAATATTCAAATCGGGAAATCCGTTTTTCAGATTCGCCTCGACCGCGGCGAGATAACCTTTCACGGAAGCTTCGTCCGGGAACTTGTAGTGAGAGGTGTCGGTGAAATGGCTGATCCGGTACGGATCTTGCCCGTTCCAATTGGCACCAACGGTGATGGAACTTTTGTCCAAGGAAAGATGTTTAGCCACCCAATAGGCAGCTTCCTTGTTCTTCGAATTTGCTGGTACCGCTAAAACGCGTCCTACCGGCATCGGTGCCTTNTGTTGAACTTGCCCATTCACTTCGGTGCCGGGAACTAACGCGAATCCGGCTTTCCCAACGATCTTGCTCAGTTGCGGATCCGCTGTTTTTTTGCCGACGTCCGACCACTGCACCACCATCGCCAGATCACCGTTGAGAAAGGCATTCTTCAGTTCTTCATACCCGTAGCTCAACACGTCGGGAGGACAGAATTTCAGACTATCGACCATGTTTTGCAGGCCGTCGACTGCCGCCGGTGTATTGATCTCTGGGTTCATGTTTTCATCAAAGTAAATTCCGCCGGCGCCAGCGAACCGCGCTAGAAACCAACCGTAGCTGAACCCTCGGGCACCATATTCACCGGCGCCGTAGAAAGGATGATCCAGTTTTTGTCCGGCCAACGTATCACCCTGTTTGCGGGTAAAGAATTCCGCGGTCTGTAACCATTCTTTCCAAGTCGTAGGCGGAGCCAGCTCGCGATTGTATTTCTTCTGAAAGGCAGCCTTTTCCTCCGGGTTCTCAAAAAGATCCTTGCGGTAGTACAACAACAGCACGTCTCCATCGTAAGGCAGCGCATAAGTTTTCCCGGCCCATTTGCAGTAGATCTCCCGAAAAGGCGGCTCCACTTCGGCCATGTTCGGGTCCCAAATCGAAGCCGGCGTTTTCTTCATGTATTCGTCGAGGGGCGCCAGATAACCGTTGCCGGCAAAGTCGCCAATGTAGGACGGATAGAAAATCACCATGTCGTATTCGTTCGATCCCGCCACGAAGCTTGTTTTGAGCTTGTCGTAGAGGCCGGTAAATGTTGCTCCGACCTGTTTGATCGTGATACCGGCTTGAGTAAAATCGTCCTTGTACCGGTTGAGTGTTTCCATGTTCTGCCCGGCATCGCCGATGACAGTAACGGTGACATTATCGAAGTGAGGCAGCTGAGCGAAGCCGGTGCCAACGCTGGTGGCCAGCAAAGCAAGCCACAGAGGGAAGAGTCTGGGTTTCATATGTTTGGGGGAACCATCCTTTTAAGGCGGAAACGTGAGGAGCGACTGGGACCGGCGACCATAATCCTCTGCCGGAACAAATCGACCTGTGGGGCATTTAAGCCCATCGCTCAACTGTTGTAAATTACAACTTTTGTTGGCTCGCGCCAAGTCGCTCACCCAAGCCGCCAAGATCTCACGCAAAGACGCAAAGGAAGGAAGAAAGGATTTGGTCCGGTCCGGCGGCTGCCCATACGCGTCAACTTAAGGAGGCGAGGTGACACGGGGAAAGGCGGGTGGACGATCGGATCTGTCGGCATGATCTTGCCCACTACGGTAGGGCGAAAACCTCGGCGCGCTTGGTAGGTGCGCCCTTTGGCTATGCTTCCCGACGCGCCGGGTTTGAGCCATATGTTGTGCCCGCCGATTAGAGTGTCTTCGGTTTGTGACTAAACCGCTGTACGCAGGTCTTCAGACTGCGCGCATTATACGACTTAGCATCCCAGGCTAAAGCAAGGAGGCCACATTCTGAGCCGCCACGAACCCGGGTTGGACGCCAATAGCCATGTTCGTGTATTACCCAATCGAGCCGTACACCGATACAGTATTTATTAGCGGGTAACGAACGGCTCAAACCCGGCGCTTGGGGAAGCGTAACAGAAGGGCGGACCGACCAAAAGCGCCGAGGTTTTCGCCCTACCGAACTATGTTCCCGGTCCTTGCGGGACTGGCTTTTCTGCCCCTTAAGTTGACGCGCATTGGTAGCCGCCGGACCGCTACCGAAGAATCATTCCTTCCTTTGTGTCTTTGCGTCTTGGCGTGAGATCCTTCTTCCTCATCCGCGGCTTGGCGTGCACATCTGTAGGATATGCCAACATTTGTGGGTTGCTCCAACGATGCGGTTATGACAAGGTGCAGCGAAAGAAATGACCGGCCGACCCGCATGGTGACGAAGCGAAAAACGCGATCTCGTGGGAGTGCCCCGCGAGTTTCTTCGGAAGAGCAGCGCGAACATCTAATGGTGCAAGCGGCGAAACTGTATTACGACCTTGATCGAACCCAGAGTGAGATAGCCAAGCAGCTAGGACTCACCCGCTGGCAGGTGGGAAGATTGCTGCACGAGGCGAGGGAACTGGACGTTGTTCGCATTGATATCGCTCCACGCTCACCCCGACGACCAGATCTGGAGAGTGCCCTCCAACGCCGATTCGGTCTCCGAGAGGCAGTGGTCGTTCCAGTGACGGTAGAAAACGATGGCTTCATTCTGGATGCGGTGGCACAGGCCGGTGCGCGTTATCTAGCGTCCTTGAATCCACGACCGAAGACGCTTGGCATATCCTGGGGACGTACGATGGCGGCAATGGTCAGATGGATGCCGCACCATTGGAATCGAGGGTTGCATGTGGTTGTTTTGAATGGTGGCATCGGCCGAACCAGCTCACCCAACCAGCCAGTCGATGTTGCCGTCAGAATGGCTGCTTCCGCGGACGGATTTGCCACCATCATGCCGGTCCCGGCGATTTTAGGACTTCGCAGCACCAAAGAGGCACTCGAACAAGATCCTACTATCTCCACTGTCCTCCAGGCCGCACAGCAAACGCCGGTCGCGTGTTTTACGGTCGGCGCGCTTACCCAGCAGTCAGTTCACGTGGAGTCTGGGCAACTGACGACAATAGAGGTAGCTCAGCTCCGGCGAAAAGGCGCCGTAGGCGATATTCTCGGCCGCTTTATTGATCGCGACGGAAGGATTGCTGATGAAGCCGTTAATGCTCGAACCATCGGGCTCGATCCAAAAGAACTGCGGGACAAGGAATGCTCGATTTGTGTCGCCGGCGGCAAATCCAAACACGCGGCGGTTCGGGCCGGCTTGATCGCTCGATATTACAACGTGTTGGTGACCGATGAACAAACGGCTAGCTTTCTTTTGAAAAAATGAACGAGACCTATCGACCGGCGAGTTCTTCGTCCACTGGAGATGTAATGAAAGCGTCCGCGACCATAATCGAAGCTCATCCAGCGATCCGTGTTCCGTCCCATGGACGCAACCGGGGCATGTCTTTGGATCTGGACTGGGTAAATGACGCCAGAGTGAACCTAAGCGCAGTGGAGCGCCGGTCAACCAGTCTGACCGGTCGCCGGACCGTCAAGAAACAGTGGCAGGCAGCGTGGCTGTTGAAGGCGGTGAGCTGTATTGACCTAACTACTCTGTCCGGGGACGACACCGTTGGGAAGGTGCGACGGCTTTGTGCCAAAGCTCGACAACCGGTTCGACCGAACCTGCTGGAGGCTATGGGCGTGACCGAGCTCGGTCTTACCGTCGGAGCGGTCTGCGTTTATCCCACTATGGTACCGCCCGCAGTGCAAGCGTTGCTTGGTTCAAACATTCCGGTTGCCTCGGTGGCAACGGGATTCCCCAGTGGCCTCAGCCCGATGCGTCTGCGATTGGAAGAGATACGCTATGCGGTTGGCGAGGGCGCGGCTGAGATCGATATTGTTATTACCCGGGAACATGTGCTGACCGGCAATTGGCAAGCGTTATACGATGAAGTGCTTCAATTCCGAAAAGCTTGCGGCGAAGCGCATCTGAAAACGATTCTGGCTACGGGCGAACTCGGGACGTTGCGGAATGTTTACCGTGCCAGTTTGGTAGCGATGATGGCCGGGGCCGATTTCATCAAGACGTCGACCGGAAAAGAGGCCGAAAACGCTACGCTACCGGTCAGTTTGACCATGGTGCGCGCGATTCGGGCGTATCAGGAGCGCACCGACTACAAGGTAGGCTTCAAGCCGGCTGGCGGCATTCGCAANGCTAAAGACGCGCTCGCCTGGCTAATCCTAATGAAGGAAGAATTGGGCCGCCAATGGCTCGAGCCTGAGCTGTTCCGATTTGGCGCTTCGACGTTGCTTACTGACATCGAACGACAGCTCGAGCATTTCGTAACTGGTAGATATTCCGCGGCCCACCGGCACCCGATGGCATAATTATGAACTCCGATACCGCCGACAATGCCATGAACGCCAGGAACGATAAGAATGTCATCAACGTCTTGGGCTATGCATGGGAGTCGCAAGCGACTCCCCTCCGGGGATCGATTCCGCCCAGGGCCGCTAAACAACTAGTCGCTTTCGTTTTCGGCGCTCCCATCGTTCCAACCTTATGAGCACTGTCCGCGAAATTTTCGAAACCATGGAATACGGTCCCGCCCCAGAGGCGCCTGATCTCGCCTTGGGATGGCTAAAAAAACATCAGAATAGATTTCATCCATTCATTGGAGGCCGTTTTAAAGACGCGCTAAACGCGCAAACGTTTGCAAGCACCAATCCCCGCAATGGCAAGCCGATAGCGACAGTCACCCAATGCGGCCAAGCTGAGGTGGATGCTGCAGTTGCCGCCGCCGCTGCCGCATTTCCTCAATGGTCCGCCCTCAGTGGCCATATTCGATCCCGCTACCTTTACGCTATCGCTCGACAAATTCAGAAACATTCTCGGCTATTCGCCGTGTTGGAAACGCTCGACAACGGAAAGCCAATCCGAGAATCGCGTGACATCGATATACCATTAGTCGTTCGTCATTTTTATCATCATGCTGGCTGGGCCCAGCTATTGGTGGACGAGTTTCCTGGATACGAACCAATTGGGGTCTGTGGCCAAATTATTCCTTGGAATTTTCCGCTGCTGATGTTGGCCTGGAAAATAGCTCCGGCGTTAGCGGCGGGTAACACAGTGGTACTGAAGCCGGCCGAATTTACTTCACTGACCGCTCTGCTTTTTGCCGAGGTTCTCCAGCAAATACATTTACCGGCCGGAGTAGTTAATATTATTACGGGCGACGGTTCAACCGGTGAACTGTTGGTAAAGCACCCAGAGATTCAGAAACTAGCTTTTACTGGATCTACTGAGGTGGGACGTATCATCCGCCAGGCAACGGCCGGTACCGGCAAGAAACTCTCACTGGAGTTGGGCGGCAAATCGGCCTTTATCGTCTTCGACGACGCCGATCTGGACAGTGTAGTTGAGGGGGTAGTTGACGCGATCTGGTTTAACCAAGGTCAGGTTTGCTGCGCCGGTAGTCGTCTGTTGGTGCAGGAAGGTATTGCGCAACGCCTCGAACAAAAGCTTCGGGTGCGAATGGAGAGTCTGCGAGTCGGCGATCCCCTCGATAAAGCGATCGACATCGGCGCTATCGTGGCTCCGATCCAACTGCAGAGAATTGAGAAGTTGGTCGAGGAAGGAAAAGCTGAGGGAGCGACTTGTTGGCAGCCGAGCTGGGCTGTTCCCCAGGAAGGGTACTTTTATCCGCCAACGCTATTTACCAATGTCGAACCGGCTGCGCAGATCGCGCAAGTTGAAATCTTTGGTCCAGTCCTGGTGAGCATGACGTTTCGGACGCCCTCCGAGGCCATTGAGCTGGCGAACAATACGGTCTATGGCCTGGCTGCATCGATTTGGACCGAGAACGTAAACTTGGCGCTCGATGTGGCGCCGAAGCTGAAGGCCGGCGTTGTCTGGGTTAACTCGACTAACGTATTCGATGCGGCATCCGGTTTTGGCGGCTATCGGGAAAGCGGCTTTGGTCGCGAGGGAGGTAAGGAAGGGATGTACGAATATTTGGTGCCTAGCTGGGAGGGGCATGTAAACGCCGGCTTGTCCGACGACGCGAAGCCGGAGAACGCCGACAGCACGGTGCGCAGTGTAGAACTGATTCCGGGACCGTCAGCAGATTCGGGTGTCGATTCCTCGGGAACCGGTATCGATCGAAGTCCGAAATTATATATTGGTGGAAAACAGGTAAGGCCGGACAGCGGATATAGCTTCGCGATTAAAGACGGTTCGGGGAACTATTGCGGCGAAGTGGGATTGGGAAACCGCAAGGATATCCGCAATGCCGTAGAAGCTGCCCACAAGGCCGCGAGTTGGTCACGTGCGACCGCCCATCTGCGCGCTCAGATTCTCTACTATCTAGCAGAAAATCTGGCGACGCGGGCGGAGGAATTTGCCGACCGGCTGGCCGTTAGTCCGGGACATTCGCGCGAGCAGGCAGAGCGAGAGGTTACCAAATCCATCGAGCGCCTCTTTTATTACGCTGCTTGGGCTGATAAGTACGATGGCCAGGTGCACCCAGTGCCATTCCGGAACATCACACTCGCAATGCCGGAACCATGGGGTACTCTCGGCATAGTCTGCCCGGCGGAGAGCCCGCTACTTAGCTTTATCTCGTTAGTGGCACCCGCTTTCGCGTTAGGTAACCGGTTGGTTGTTGTTCCTTCCTGGCGATATCCGCTCGTTATTACCGACTTCTATCAAGTGCTGGACACCAGTGACGTACCAGGTGGCGTGATCAATCTAGTAACCGGCGACCCGAATGAACTTGGGCGGGTACTGGCTCAACACGATGATGTCGCTGCCTTATGGTGCGTGGGCGCGAAAGCGCTGAGCGAAGATATCGAGCGAGATTCTTCCGGGAACNTAAAGTCGACCTGGGTTAATTTTGGAAAAGGGCGCGATTGGTTCGATGACCGGCAAGCGCAGGGTAGGGAATACCTGCGGCGGGCCACGCAGATCAAAAACATCTGGGTTCCTTACGGCGAGTAGCTTGAAATGATTCAACCACTCTCATGAGGATGACGAATAGCTCTCCATTGACCCGTAGCATAACTACAGAAATACAACGCCAGAATGAAAAACCGATACCTAACCTTACTCCTCCTAACATTGGTCCTTGTCGACCCGTTGACCCTCGCCCAGTCCAAGCCGCTTAATATCGCCGTCATCATTAAGGCAACCGACTCTGATTTCTGGCAATNCATGGTGGTCGGTTCGCAGAACTACTCCAAAGAGCATCCGGACGTGAAAATTACCGTGGATGGTCCCGCTTCGGAAGCCGATGTGGACAAGCAGGTTGCAATCCTTGAAAATACTATTTCGCGAAAACCGGACGGCATTCTCATTGCACCAACCAGTTCCGATGCCTCGGTTCCGGCAATCGAGGACGCTGTGCAAAAGGGAATTCCGGTGGTTACGGTTGACAATCGGGTAAACTCGAAAAAGGCGGCGGCCCACTTGGCGACGGACAATCTCAAGGGTGGAGCCTTGGCGGCGGACAAACTAGTCGAAGCAATCAAGGCTCTGGGCAAAGAACCGAAAGGAAAGATCGCTCTGATCAGTGCGTATGCGGGAATCGAAGTATTGACCAGGCGGGACGACGGTTTCACGAAACGCCTCACGGAGATCGCTCCGGAGCTTAAGATTCTTCCGGTGCGTTACGTCGACAACGACATCCAAAAGGCCATCTCGTCGGCCAACGATCTTCTATTAGCGAATCCCGATCTCCTTGGGTTCTTTGCCGATAACAATCATACCGGCGACGGTGTGGCCGTGGCTNTTCGGGACAGCGGTCACGCCGGAAAAATTGCAGCGGTAGCGTTCGATTCTGATCCGGAGGAAGTAAAGGCTCTCGAGGCTGGCGTACTGTACGCCCTGATTTTGCAAGACCCGTATCAGATGGGGTACAAGGGACTCGACTATGTCGTGCAAGCGATCGATAAGAAACAGTTGCCTGAGTATACTGATACCCTGGCCTATGCCGTGACTAAAAAGAATATGGACGAACCGGATATGAAGGGACTGTTAAATCCGCTTAGCCGGAAGAAGTAGGAGACGTCGTCATCTATGTAGATAGGGCGTGTCCGGCAGCCGCCGGACCGCCGAAACGAGGTGTACCGAACCTGGTCAGGCCGAAAAACATCGAAAACGGATTTGTATGGCAGGTTGTCCGACCTAACGGGGCAATGGCACGTTGGTCACTTAGCGGTCCGGCGGCTGCCGGACACGCCTTACCTCCTATTGCATCTCTATGTCCCCATTGATCAAAATCGAAAACCTGAGCAAGAGCTTCGGCGGCGTCCGAGCGCTTTCTTCGGTAAATTTTGAGGTATTGCCCGGAGAGGTTCACGCCTTAGTGGGCGAGAACGGCGCTGGCAAGTCGACATTGATCAAGATCCTGATGGGCGTGTATCACAAGGATATCGGATCAATTGTTATCGATGGCAACGAACAGGAAATTCGCAATCCGTCTAAAGCCAAGGAAATAGGGTTAGCGGCAGTCTATCAGGACGTTATGTTGGCGCGTCATTTGAGCGTGGGCGAAAACTTCTTTATGGGTTCGCTTCCGCTGAAAGGAGGACTGGTCGATTGGAATCTTGTTTTCAAGCGAGCGGATGAATTTTTGGCCGGTCTCGAGATCGCGGTCGATTCACGCCATCTGGTTTCCGAGCTGACGATTGCCCGCCAGCAACTCGTGGCGATCGCAAAAGTAGTCTGGCAGGGAGCGCGCCTGATTATCTTCGATGAACCGACCGCTCTCCTGACCACCGCGGAAACGGACATGCTTTTTGAAATTATCCGTCGTCTCAGCCGCGAAGGTAAATCGATCGTCTACATTTCTCATCGCATGGAGGAGATCTTTTCGATTTGTGATCGCGTGACGGTGTTGAAGGACGGACGCTACGTCGCTACGCTGCCGATTACCGAGACGGATAAGGATCAGTTGGTTTCGCTCATGGTCGGACGTAATCTTGAGGAAGCTTTTCCGTCGCGTCATTGTCGTGCAGCCGAGACTATCCTGGAAGTGAGACATCTTTCATCGGCTCGGCATTTTGCGGACATCAGTTTTTCGGTATCGCGTGGTGAAATCTTCGGAATTTACGGACTGGTTGGGGCGGGGCGAACGCAGTTGATGCATGCATTATTCGGTGCTGATCGGTACGATAGCGGTGAGATTCTGTTAAACGGAAGGCCGGTTCGTCCTCGCAGTCCNATGAATATGATCAAGCGAGGGTTTGGATTAGTCTGCGAAGATCGTAAGCAGCAATCGTTGGCACTGCCGCTCGACGTCAGGACAAATCTCAATCTCGTTCATCGTCCTCAGAGCACACGATTTGGCTTCCTCCGACCGGAGGTTGAGTGGGAAACTACTTCGCGCTNTATTCGAGCGCTCAATATCAAAGCAAGTTCGCCCTACCAAAAGGTGAGCAATCTGAGCGGCGGTAATCAGCAAAAGGTAGTAATCGGCAAATGGCTTTCGATCGAGCCCCAGATTTTGCTTTTCGACGAACCAACCATTGGAGTCGACGTTGGCGCGCGCCTCGAGATTTATAATTTGCTACAAAAATTGGTAGATGNCGGAAAAACGATTCTTATGATCTCATCCTATCTACCTGAAGTTATCGCCATCGCGGATCGTATTTTAGTGATGAGGGAAGGCAAATCGATGGGTATCATCGACCATCAGGACGCGACTGAAGAAAAACTGCTGCGAATGGCATCAGGTCTTGAGAAATCGGCCAGCGCGTCGTCCGAACAAGCGACAGTTTAGCTATGGCGACCGCACCGCTGACAAAACCGGAATCTGTTCGCCGTCAATCTCGAGGGTCGGTTCTGCAACGATATGGGACTGAGGTAACTCTGGCCTCTATCCTCATCGTGCTCTGCATTTTTCTGAGTTTTACCAGCCCGGTTTTTCTAACCTCGGGCAATCTTTCGAATTTAGTCAAACAATCCGCGATTAACGGAATCATTGCGCTAGGAATGACCGTAGTCATTATCACCGGCGGTATCGATCTGTCAGTCGGATCGGTAGTGGGTTTGGCTGGGATGATCGTCGGAATGCTGATGACGAGCGGAACGCCACCCTTAGTAGCCGCGATCATCGCAGTCATCGCTTGTTTTGTAGTGGGGGTCGGAAACGGTATAATGATTCACGAAGGTGGAATCGCTCCGTTTATTGCTACTCTGGGGTCGATGACCATGGTGCGTGGATTAGTGCAACTGCTGACCAATGCGAGGACGATTTCCGGGTTACCGGAAGCCTTCCTGCGCTTCGGTAACGCTGATTATTTTGGTGTCCCATCGCAGTTTTGGGTATGGGCGATTCTCGCCGTAATTCTCACGATCATGCTCAATCGTACCCGATTCGGCAGGAACGTTTATGCAATAGGTTCCAGTCCCGAAGTGGCTCGCTTGAGCGGCATCAGCTTGCGGGCGAACCTCTATTTTGCTTATGGAATCAGTGGACTGATGGCTGGTATCGCGGGTGTCGTCCTGACGGCGCGGGTGCGNATGGCGGCGCCGACGGCCGGAAGCACTTACGAACTATATGCAATTGCAGCAGCGGTGATTGGGGGTGCCAGTCTCAGCGGAGCGCAGGGTACCATCATGGGCTCCGTCCTTGGTGCACTGATCATGACGACCATCGCAAGTGGAGGAAACCTCTTAGGGATCGACGCCTTTACGCTCCAGATTGCGATCGGGGCGCTCATTGTTCTTGCGGTTTGGATCGACCGGATTCGAAAAGGGAGAATGGCATCATAAACCATGGCCACGGTAGTCGAGCTCTTTGCGCATGCCGGCCGGTTTGTCCGGTGCTGAAGGTCATGCTGAAACTTGGTATTCGAGCGATTGCTCCTTCGCAAAAAGCCGCGCTCCGCCTCGGCGAGCCCGGGGAAGTTGCGGAGGCTGTCGTCTGGCTTTGCTCCGATGCCGCTTCGTTCACTACCGGCCACGCGATGGTGATCGATGGGGATACCTCGCAAAATAGGCGGCACGATCGAGCAAGACCACACGTTCAGGGAAACCAATCCCACCAAAGGTCGCCAAGGAATTCCTTGCGGCCTTCTGTTGAGTTGGGCTCGCGCATAAACCAAAATATATTTGTGTTCATTCGCGGTTGTCTTAAAACATGCTCTCGTCTTTCGAGCCTGAGGAGCATGAGAATGAAGTACAGATTTTTGTCAGGGGCCAAAATATTCAACCCGAGCCATACAAATGAACGAAGTCTTTTTATGTGACGCTGTTCGCACTCCATTCGGCCGGTATGGTGGTGCGTTAGCTTCTATCAGAGCAGATGATTTGGCGGCCATTCCGATTCGAGCGCTTACCGAACGCAATCCCAACGTCGACTGGTCCGCAGTAGACGACGTCATTTACGGTTGCGCAAATCAGGCTGGAGAAGACAACCGGAACGTTGGCCGAATGGCTCTGTTGCTGGCCGGATTGCCCGATGTAGTGCCGGGAGCGACGATCAACCGTCTCTGTGGATCGAGCTTGGATGCGATCGCGACCGGCGCTCGAGCGATTAAGTCAGGTGAATCGGAACTGATAATCGCCGGGGGTGTCGAAAGCATGTCGCGAGCGCCTTTTGTCCTACCGAAAGCAGAGGCCGGATTCAGCCGAACTGCCGAGATTTACGATACCACAATCGGTTGGCGCTTTGTGAATCCGATTATACAGAAACATTTCGGAATCGATTCGATGCCCGAGACCGCCGAAAATGTCGCGGAACAATATCGGGTGAATCGAGAAGATCAGGATGCATTTGCTTTGAGAAGCCATCAGCGTTGGGCGCGGGCATACGACGCCAAGTTCTTCGAAGGCCAAGTTGTTTCCGTTGAGATTCCTCAGCAGAAAGGTGAACCGAAGATCGTAACCATGGACGAGCATCCGAGACGCGACACAACGCTGGAAGCGTTGGCCAGGCTGCGAACAGTGGTAAAAGCAAATGGCACCGTCACTGCGGGGAACGCGTCTGGGATTAATGACGGAGCTGGTGCTGTCCTGCTAGCTTCAGAGCCCGCGATAGCCAAGCATCACCTTACGCCCCGGGCCCGAATGATTGGGGCCGCCGCGGCCGGAGTCGCGCCGAGAATTATGGGCATTGCTCCGGTTCCGGCAACGCAGAAAGCGCTGGCAAAGACCGGCCTGAAACTTTCACAAATCGATGTCATCGAATTGAACGAGGCCTTCGCCGCACAGGCACTCGCGGTGACTCGCGAATTAGGTTTACCAGATGATGCCGCGCACGTGAATCCGAATGGGGGTGCAATAGCAATCGGCCATCCGCTCGGAGCTAGCGGCGCGCGTCTGGCGGCAGCCGCGGTGAATCAACTAGAGCGTGCCCAAGGCCGTTACGCACTCTGCACCATGTGCATCGGAGTAGGACAGGGGATAGCATTGATCTTTGAGCGCGACGAACTTTGAGCGCAATGCCAGAGTCGAGCAACTGGTTAGTAAGTTCTTCGCTTCGTTTGGTCGGCATCGGCCAGCGCAAATCTTTGCGCAACGACTCGTGATCGTTGAGATCTTCATAGCCGAGCACTAAACCGTATATGCGCAGACGCAGCATGCTCTCCAAGGAATGGTCGATCTTGTCGGGATCCCGCTTACTGGGCAATTGCTTGGCCAGCGATTCCTATCCACCGATCAACCTGACGCAGCAACAGCAACCCACCGTCGCGGCTGACGTTTTCCGCCCTCAACTTTTCTCCCACAGAAATCCTGGCAAATCAAACCTAACTCACTACATTCTGTCATTAGCGAAGTCTTCTGTCGGTTCGTTTGTAAGCGATTCGACTTCGCTGCGTTTTTGCCCTCATGATGAAAAATCTGGGCTAAGTACATAGTTGCTTCGACTATTTACAACAGGGTTAGAAAGAGTAGCAAAGTCGTAACCATCAGAGCTGACTAGTGTGGTGGCGATTACAGTAGCTAATAGAAATTCGCTTGACCGGGTCCA
>JGI25614J43888_10000206_pt1 | contig 16299 bp, 16 predicted proteins | sample GraSoi_2013_60cm_FD_43888 | JGI IMG/M metagenome (IMG submission 43888) | reverse complement strand
TGGAGCCTAGGGGATTCGAACCCCTGACCTCCTCAATGCCATTGAGGCGCTCTACCAACTGAGCTAAGACCCCTGAAATTAGCGGAATCGGACTTTACTGCGTTTTATTTGGATGAAAAGGGGATTTTCTCGTAACGGCTCTTGGGGAGTCGGCAAGACGAACGGATTCCTGTCCTCAAGGGTCTTGCCAACGCTCTCTGATTTCTNTCCAGGATCGGCGCCGCCTTAGCGTTCCGACCTAAGTTAAAGCTGTTCTCATTTTTGGAACAGATCCATATTCGGCGGTATGAAATCCCCTCGCATAGGTTTTGTCGGTGTTGGTCGGATGGGTGCAAACATGGCGCGCCGACTCAAGGAGGTTGGCTACGTCGTCTCCACAGTTTTTGACACGAACCGAAATATTGCGACGGAACTAGCCGCTGAGCTTGGTTGTTCCGGGGCTAAATCCGTTTCCGAAGTGAGCCGTGACGCAGAAGCTATTTTCACGGTAGTCACGGACGACGCTGCGATGCGCGCCATCTATTTCGGGCCAGACAACCTCTTTGCTCACGCTGCCGGCCGACTGTTCGTGAATTGTGCCACTATCAGTCCGTCTGTTCATCGAGAGGTCGCGCACAAAGGTGCGGAATTAGGTGCCAAGGTATTAGAAGCGCCGATGGCTTCGAGTGTGACCCACGCTCGTGAAGGCAAATTATTTATGATGCTGGCCGGCTCACCAGACGCCGTGGCGAGCGCCGAGCCGATCCTCAAGGATTTAACAATCAAGGCTCGCTACATCGGCGAGGCAGGAAAGGCAGCCGAGCTAAAAGCATTAGTAAATATGGTAATGAATATTAACACCGCCGGACTAGCCGAAGGGCTTGGATTAGCCGATGCGCTCGGGCTGGATCTTCGAGTGGTAGCAGAAGTTTTTTCCCAGACCGGTGCTAACTCTCGAGTTCTCGAAACTGACGGTCCCGATATGTTAGATCGCGAGCACAGCACATTTTTCTCGGCTGCACATGCCGCAAAAGACAGCGGGATTGCTCTAGCGCTCGCCCAACAACAAGGCTTGCACCTCCCGCTTTTGGCAGCTTCGAAAGCGCAATATGACCAGATGATCCGAGCCGGGTTGGGAGAGATCGATAAATCGGGAATTTCCGAATTAACATTCCGTTCCAGGCGGCCTTTGCTGGCGGAGTAATAAGAGATATAGGCGAGAAGGAACGCAAAAAGAGCAGTCGCCATGGTGTCGATTGCCTTTGCGTTCCGCCTGCACCTCTATGCGCAGGATCTTCTGCGGCTATCCTGCCGATCAGCTCAAAAATTCAATGAGCCAACCGAATTGCGCCGGGAGCGGCACGCTCTTGCGACCCAGCTTATCGTGTAGCAGAGCGGTTAACCATTCACGGGAGGTCTGGATATCTTGCCCTTCGATTTCGATTGATCGAAGATTCCCTGTCTTGGTCAGCTTGAAATGGCTCAGTTCCAGTTCCAGTACCTCTGTTTCACCATTCAGGCGAACCCTGCAGGCGGCGCACTGTTCCAGAGTGTTGACTCGCAACTCGAGGATTTCGCCAAAAGGCTTCAGCTCTTCGTTCACGATCTGCTTAAGCCGAGCACTTACCGCACGATCCTTTGACTCGTTCAAAGTCTTGCCGACAGGAAGAGAGCGCAGGAGATTACTTAAGCGCATACCTTTCCCGATGATCGTCCAAAAGTTTCGAGTGTCGATTGGATCTTTTCTATGGAACCCTCTTTAGTTACCGGGACGCTCAAAACCCAAGCAAGCGGGCAGCTTTTCTTTCGCCGGTGGACCCCAGATTGCCAATCAAAAGGAACGATTGTGATTGCCCATGGGTTGGGGGAACACTCGGGGCGCTATGTGCACGTTGGCGATTTTTTTGCTCGCGCTGGCTTGGCAGCGGTAGCGTTTGATTTACGAGGTCATGGCTCGAGCGATGGAAAGCCGATTTTTATCAACTGTTATCAGGATTACTTAGACGATCTAGAATCGGTGATTGCCCATCTGGAATCGTCTGAACCGTTCATTCTCTTTGGGCATAGCCTCGGCGGCCAACTCGTTCTGGCCTATGCGCAATCCGGGAAAAGCCCGCCTGCCGGATACATCGCTGCTTCGCCGTGGCTGAGTCTCTCGCGGCCCCCGGCAAGCTGGTTGGAAGGAATCGCGCGGATGCTGAATCTGGTCTATCCGGCTTGGCGATTCCCCACTGGAATCGGGTCCGACGATACCAGCCGTGACCGGGAGTTTCTCGATAGCTTTCCTGACCTCGGCAAAGGTCACCAGTTTATCACTGTGCGTACCTATGTTGAGGTCATCAAAATGAGCCGGCAGCTGATGGCGCGTCCTTCCGCCAACGCACCGGTGCTGCTAACCCACGGTGAAAACGATTCAGTAACTTCCATAGACGCAACTCGAGCATACTTCGAAAAGCTGATAGCGCCGAGTAAGGCTTTTATCAGTTATCCCGAGGCAAGACACGAACTGCACAATGATTTGGTTCGCGATACGGTATTAAAGGACTACCTGGAGTGGATACGGGGGAAATGTGGAATGTGGAATGCGGAATGCAGAATGTGAGATCCGAGTATTCGCTTGGGGAATGCGGATTTCAAAATGGGATCTAGCGATCGAGCCCAGGGTTTATTTCCGTGTTCCGCATTTGAAAATTCACATTCCGCAATCCGCATTCACTCAAACCGTATTCCCTGTGCCAGCGGTAAATCCGAAGAGTAGTTGATCACACTGGTTTGGCGACGCATATAGTTGCGCCAAGCATCACTTCCACTTTCTCGGCCACCGCCGGTATCCTTCTCGCCACCGAAAGCGCCGCCGATCTCCGCTCCACTGGTGCCGAGGTTTACGTTCGCAAGTCCACAATCGCTGCCGGTCGCTGAAAGGAAGGTCTCGGTCTCCCGGATATCATTGGAAAAAATCGCGGAACTGAGCCCTTGGGGAACACCGTTTTGCAGCGCGATGGCTTCCTCTAAACGATCGTAAGTCAACACGTAAAGGATCGGCGCAAATGTTTCATTCTGAACTACTGGCCATTGGTTTTCAGCCTCGACGATGCAGGGTCGAACATATTGACCTCCAGGATACTCCGGGCCAGATAGCCGTTCGCCCCCGAATCGCGGTTCCCCGCCCTGGGCGCGAACTTGCGCTAGCGCCTCGCTCATCGATTCAACTGCCGCTTCATCAATGAGTGGACCCATCAATGTAGATAGTTCGAGCGGATTTCCGATTTTCACGCTTTGATAATCCTTTTCCAGAGATTGCAGCAGAGGCTCGCGGACCGAGCGATGTACAATCAGTCGACGAGTACTGGTACAACGCTGGCCGGCGGTGCCGACTGCACCGAAAAGCAGCGCTCGTTTTGCCATCTCCAGGTTTGCCGATTGGGTTACGATCACCGCGTTATTACCGCCGAGTTCAAGCAGCGATTTGCCCAGACGCCGGGCAACTGCCTGAGCCACTTCTTTTCCCATTCGCACTGAACCAGTCGCGGATAAGAGTGCAATTCGTCGATCGTTGGCCAGCAACGCGCCAGTTTCGCGCCCGCCGATTACCAACGAGAAAATTGCCGGATCCTCACCTGCTTCTTCACAAACCGCGGCGGCGATCTTGGTGCACGCGATGGCAGTAAAAGGCGTCTTCTCCGACGGTTTCCAAATTACTGAGTTCCCGCAGATTACGGCGAGAGCGGCGTTCCACGACCAGACCGCAACCGGAAAGTTAAATGCCGAAATCACCCCGACGATACCAAGTGGTTGCCACTGCTCGAACATCCGGTGACCGGGTCGTTCGGAGGCGATGGTTAGACCGTGCAGTTGGCGTGAGAGACCGTTGGCGAAATCGCAGATATCGATCATTTCTTGAACTTCTCCCTCGCCTTCCGCGATAATCTTGCCGGCCTCCAGCGAAACCAAGCGTCCCAGGAACGGCTTCAATTCACGCAACTTTGCACCAAGCCGGCGGATTAACTCGCCGCGACGAGGCCCAGGAACCAAACGCCACTTCTCGAATGCGCGCTGCGCATCCTTGGCAGCCTGATCGTAATCTTCGGGACTTGCCTGTCGCACCGATCCCAGAATGGAACCGTCAATCGGAGTATGTTTTTTTAGGAGCGGACCGTTTCCTGACCAATTCCCGCTGAAAACTCCGCTTTCTTCTTCCCGGAGTTGCAATCGCGCAAAAAGCTCGGCACGCACAGCTTGAACGTCGGTAGAGGTCATGGCGGTTAGCGGTTAGCAGTTAACGGTTAGGCGGGAGTAATTGCGGAATGCGGAGTGCGGATCGCGGAAATGTGAATATTCGAATGCGGAACGCCGAATAGACCCTGGTCTCACCTTCCGCGTTCCGCATTCCCAATTCCGCATTCGCATCTCACGTTTTTACGGTGAACTTTGGGACCACAGTTTCCGCCTGTCCGTACACTCGGCCGCCCCATTGGGTTTCGAAAAACTGGGTCAGACTGATTGATTCCTGGCGAACAAAGCCGGCGGGCAATTGCTTCTTCGCAAACAACTCGAGCGCAGCAACCAGGCCGGCCGCAGTCGATAATTGGATCGCCGAGAGTGGATGTCCGCTGATCGTGCCGGAATAGATCTTTCTCACAAAACTGCGTTGCAACAAATTACCGCCGTCCGACCCGACCGAATTGACGTACACCACCACCACATCATTAAACGCGAGCGGAACTTCTTGGTCGAATATCTGAGTCAAAACTTCCTGCTTTTGACTCAGATTGAGATCGAATAGAAGAAATTTCATTAGGTCACGATGGCCAGGATAACGGAGGGTTTTGTAATTCAATTCGGGAACGCTACCTTCGAAAGTCTCGCACATNGTTGCTGCGCCCCCCGATGTGTTAAAAGCTTCGTACTCAACCCCGTCGATGGTGAGACGTTCTACCCCATCGAGTGGAGTTGTGAGGAGTCGTCGGCCTTGGGTTAGCGCTTCCCCGAAATGACAATACTCGTTGATCAGCCCGGCTGTGCTCCAGCTCAGGTAATACTTCATCTGATTGCTGGCCGATAGCGGCAATGCGCCGACTCGCATTTCAACCGAGCGAATCGTCTTAAACGAGTTAGCTATTCCGCTGGCAATAATATTGATTGCGCCGGGAGCCAAACCACACTGCGGCATGAATGTGGCAGGGCTGTCCTTGCTCAGACCACGAACGTAGTTGCTGGTTTCGACGTCTTCAGTCAGATCGAAATAGGACGTTTCATTCCGGGCACAGACTTCCGCAATTGTCTTGTTAAGGTAGTAGGGAGCAGCGCTCACCACCGCGTCACATTCGGCGACGAACGATTCGAGCTCCGTCGGCTGCGCTACGTCGAGCTGCTTAAACTCCGCTTTTTCCAAATCAGTAATATCTTCGAGCGGACGGCTATCACCAAGTCTGACCCGCTCGCAGAAACCGCAAGTTTCCAATAAAATCGCAATGGATCCGCCGATTTTCCCGGCTCCAACGATTCCGACGTCCATCTTTATGCTCCCTTTGATTGACTCGCCGAGGCCAACGCCCTCGGATCCGTCGCTTCGATTATCACGCTAACCGATTTCTGATTGAACCCCTTGAACCCTCCCTTGCGTTGAAGATTCTCCAGATGACTCCCCACCGCGCCGGTGCGGCGAAAAGTTTCTGCCTGTTCGGCGGTGATCAGCCCGCGATCGAGAAGCCGCTGAACCCGTTTTGGGTCCGCTGGCCAGCGTTCGCCTTCAGTAAACGCTTGCTTGAGAAACTCGAAGTCCGAAAACGGTTTCATTATGGAGACACCTTCGCCAGCCAGTTGGTCGCGTAGCGTTTCAAACTCGAAGCGGGCCTCCAAGTGGTGCATGCCAGCTTGAAGAAAACTATCTCCGTGCAGCCCGCACCAGAGTCCGACCGTGCAGACACGCGGCGCCTCCGGCAGCGGCTGCTGAGAAAAATCGACTTCGGTTTCTTCTGGCATCAGATCGACATCAGCAAAAACCGTTATACCCGTCGGATAATGCTCCAGGATCTGTGCGCCCCACCCCGCCTCCGCACCCGCGTAGTACCGTTCACGTTTGGTGAAGCCGAAATTGAGTAGGAATCGGATCAGATCGGCAAAGAACGGCCGAGAGCAGCGGAAGGTATGGTGATCATGATTTCCCCAGCCAAGACCGAGCAGGTCCTGGCGTCTTTTTTGGATCCGTCCTGCCCGATTTCGTTTTTCCCAATAGCGGCGTTCTTCCGTGAAGAAAAGTTCACAGGCAGCATCTCGCCCGACCAGCTCGATAGCTTTGGCTTGCAGCTCAAAAGCGAATCCAATTCCATCAGAATCACTCGGAAAATTCCGCTTTCGAGTCCTCCACAGCTCTTGCGTAGCGATAATCGCGGTGGCAAATCCGGGAAGTGGTTCGCTCGAAACGAAGTGTCTCCACCCCAGTCGTTCGACCGCGAGAAGCTCAAAACCATTTTCGACTGCGATAATCGCACGGCGCAACCGGCTCCCGAATCGATCGCGTATTTCGGTAGGCAAATCGTGGGCAGCAATAAAATCGACCAAAGATTCCACTCGAATTACGAGGCGGGTTGGCACACCATTTCGGCTGCCATCCGGCATCACCACCACCCGCGGCAGCATGGCTTGCGGATGAAACCAGACTTCAACGCCTGCCGGTGCCTTCACCTTCTCCGGAAGAAATCCCACCTCCCGTAGTTCGAAAACTTCCTTGTCGCTTATGGCCAAGTGATCGACCCATTCAAACAAGTCTGTGCCCGTATCCTGGTGAAGGCAGTTGGAGAGTTGTCTGGCCCAAGAATGATGCTGCACGAAAGAATTGATNCATTTGCGCAATAAANCCTCAGCCGGAAATGCGAGCGGCCAATCGAAGGCTGTTGGCTGGTGAGGATGCACTTCGGTCATAGTAGCAAATTGCGCCTGAAATGATCAATAAACAAGGCTGCTCGATTAGGAATTGCTTAATAGAATATTAAGTAATAAACGATTTTTTCGAAAAATTAGAAAGCGTACAACCAAAAACGATTTAAAATAAAAGGTACCGGAGGGTTTGGACCTAGCTCTTTGGCGATTCGCTATTCCCCTAAATCCTAAGGAGAACTATGAGATGTGTTGACCGTTGCCCTCCCAGGTGTAGCTTTCGCTCGTTATGGCCTCCAACACCTATGCGCATCCCGAATCTTTGGTCAGCTCCGATTGGCTAGCCAAGCATCTCCAAGATCCCTCAGTCCGCGTGATCGAAAGTAACGAAGACGTACTGCTTTATGATACCGGGCACATTCCCGGCGCCGTCCACGTCGATTGGCGGAAAGATCTGAATGATCAGGTAATTCGCGATTATCTGAGCCCAGAGGNGTTCGCCAAACTCGCAGAGCACATTGGCATTACGCCCGAAACAACGGTCGTNTTCTACGGCGATAAGTCGAATTGGTGGGCTGCCTATGCTTTGTGGGTCTTTTCCCTCTTTGGCCACAAAGATCTTCGCCTCTTGAATGGAGGCCGAGACAAGTGGAAAGCTGAGGGTCGCGAGATCACGAAAGACAAACCTCAATATCCCAAGACCGCTTACCCGGTGCCGCCTCGGCGGCGCGATGCCGAGATCAGAGCGTTTGCCGCGGAGGCTCTCGAGCAGAGCAAAGCCCATAAGCCGCTGATCGACGTTCGATCACCGGGAGAGTTCAAGGGTGAAATCACCCACATGCCGGAGTATCCCCAGGAAGGAGTTCTGCGCGGTGGTCACATTCCGGGCGCGAAGGGTGTTCCTTGGAAAACGGCAGCCAACGACGATGGCACATTCAAATCAGCGGAAGAATTGCGTAAGATTTACATTGATAATCTGGGCTTTAAAGAGTCCGACCATACGATAGTTTACTGCCGCATCGGCGAACGCTCGAGTCATACCTGGTTTGTGCTGACTAAGCTTCTGGGATTTGCCGACGTAAAGAACTACGACGGATCCTGGACGGAATGGGGTAATGCGGTTCGGGTTCCCATTGAAAAGCCTTAGCCGTCCGGTCGGGGTGGCCAGAAAGGCTGCTCATCGGATTAGCAGGTTACCGTTCAGCTTTGACTGCCAGACNCGGCAGGCTACTGCTTAATTATGAATTGNAGTGAGCTCGATGAGTTGGGATCTATAGGTATTGTGGAGACTAGCCCAACCTATCCTTCCGGTCTGCAATCCATCATTAATCTCTTTGTATCCCTCCCGGATGAAGAGAAACGCGAGACGCTGATCTCTTACGCCGAACAATCGGCCAAATGGGCTCCGCACGACGGGGAAAAATTTGACTTGGAAGATGTCAGAAAAGACGAGGAATGCACGGACACCGTCGGCGTCTTTCTGAATGTGGATACGAACAAACAGGTGAAGTTCCGCGTTTCACTTGGCCCGCAAGTCCAGACGCTGACGCGAGCGATGACATCGATTTTGTGCCGGGGCCTCCAGGGTGCGACGATTGATGAAATAATGGACCTCCCGAGCGACTTTGTGCCTAAGATCATTGGAGCCGATCTGGTCAGAGTACGAAGTCACACCGTCTATTATGTCCTGACGCGGATGAAGGGCATTTTGTCTGTGTATATCAATCGTAAACGCGCGCAGGCATAGCTGGCCGCGATGTAGGCCTTGCTTGTGCTTTCCAAAGTGCCGGACCGCCAGCTGTGGGTAGGGTTCTGCCTCCGAGGGATCGCTAATTGCCATCCTGTATCGCGCCGGGCCAACCGGACAAGCCGGAGCTGGTCCCTATCGGTTATTGCGCTTTGCGCTTTCATCGGGTTTGCTGGTTGTTCGAGAAAACCGGAGCCATGCCGGACTGCGATTCGATCACAGGAACGTTCTCCGAATGGTCAATTCAAGGCGGTGGTTTACCTCCGTAAGTGTCCAGATGAAGTTTTGTTTACGACCAATGTTTCGATTTTGCCAATCGATCAATCTGTGCCCGACGATACCGGGAACACGGTGGTTTGTCCGGATGCGCTTGCTGTTCGGGTGAGGTGGCAGAGCAATAACCAATTAACCGTCTTAAGCTTCAGCGATCTATCCAAAGCGACGAGACATAAACAGGTCGGGAATGTGAATATCGACTACCCGGCGGTAACCAATCCCGACCTCTTTATGCCACCAAACGAGGAATCGAACGCTACGCCGACACCTTGATTTCGGAGCGACTTAAAGAATCTATAACGATGACGCGATCGATTGAAGACCCTTCCACCCAGCTCCATAGGCTCACCATCCGACCGGATGCCCCAAAATCAATTTGCTGGTCCGGGTCGGCAACGAACAGGAACTCTCGCGGTTTTACGCAGGTCTTGGGTACCGTCTAGATGAAGTGGTCTGCTACGGCAAGCGTCTTGAGGTCGACGAGCCGTAATTCAACTCACCCAAAGCAAGTCCATGCCACTAGTATGATAAGAAATGCCTGCAATGGTGTTCGAATCCAGAGCGCAGTAGCGGGTTTGCCGGCCAGCCTTGCGCCGGTTCTGGCAGCGTGAATGTTCGCGGGAAATACCGCTACTAAAAAGGCAATCAGACAAATGCCGGCAACGAAACGAGTTTCCGGAATGAGGATTCCCACTGCTCCGAGAATTTCTAAGATTCCGGTCCACATCACTATCCGTCGCGGGCTCGGCAGCCAGGGCGGCACCATCTTTTCGATGTCGGCACGGGTTCTCCCAAAGTGAGCAATGCCGGTAAAACAGAACATTACCGTTAGCGCGCAGAGAACCGAGTCGCGCCAAGTCGCGAAAAATGGGACTCCAAGGAAACCGAGAGCCCGGAAAACCAGAGCGCTCCCGATGAGAATGATTGGAATGATCATAGCTCTGGATTTCCGGGTTCTCCGTTTCCTAGCCTTTCGTTCAGTTCCAGCAAAAGTACGTAGAGCAGTTGAGCGCGCTCTACCAAGCTTTCCGGGTAAATGAATTCGGCTTGGCTGTGGATATGGTCACCTCTCGCTCCCAAATTGTCGAGATTAGGCAGACCGAAACCGGCCAGTCGATTGCCATCGCAAGTCCCGCCAGTTGGTCTGGCCTGGATAGCGATACCGATTTTTCGCCCCGCTTTCTGAACTAACTCAATCAAACTTTGGATCTGCTGATTCAACATTTTCGGCGGGGCGGTAAAGCTGCCGGAAAGTTCAGCATTGTATCCGCTGTCCTTTGAAATCGCTGCGATGAATTGGTGTAGCTCTTCGAGAATCCATGTTTCATCGTCCGGACCGGTAGTTCGTACGTTTACCTGACAGGATGCGAGATCAGGAACGACATTGGGCGCTGTTCCTCCAGCGACGATGGCCGGATTGATAAAAATTGAATCGCGGCGGCTATTGAGCTCTTGGCACTCCAAAATGAAGCGTGCCAGCGGAACTAAAGCATTGACTCCGTCACCAGGGTTTCTGCCGCTGTGCGCCGCCTTACCATGAAAGCGTAGTGTAAAATTTCCTGATCCTCTTCGGCTGGACGCGATTGAGCCGTCACGTAGCGCCGGTTCAAATCCAACTCCTATCTCATGTCCTTGCGCGGCTTGTTCAAAGAACGGCGTGGAAAACGGGGAACCGATCTCTTCATCGGAGTTGATCAAGATGGTCCATCCGAATCTTTTTTTGCGAACCGAGCGCTCAAATGCGGCTAAACCGCAGAGCAAGATTGCTAGACCACCTTTCATGTCACAAACTCCGGGCCCGTTGAGTCGTCCATCGGGCAGCAAACGTGTGCGTTGGAGGGAGTGATCGAGGCCGTAGACCGTATCGAGATGTCCGAAAAACAGCACCTTTTTTCGTATGTTTGGCCGCTTGGCTAAGCGAATCAAAGGACGCCGAGTCGTGGCGGCCTCAGCAAGAAACTGAAGGGTCGAACTATCCGGATCAAGTTCCTCAAACTCACGCTGTATTTTTTCAGCAACATGGTTGAGGCCGGCCTCATTGGCGCTGCCCGAGTTTACGTTGGCCCAATCGATTACCCGTTCGAGCATTCGATCATGTTGGCCGTGTATCCAAGCGTGCGGATTCATGCGGGAAGCTAGGTTTTCTGGAACGCGTAGATGGAGCCGAGACCTAAGATTTGGGTCAATTCGTCGAGCGCAGCCTCTACTTCATTGCGAAACAGCGGATCAAGAAAGTCGCTCAATACCAATGATTCGCGGTAATGCCGATCCGCCCAGTTCTCAAGGTCGACCAAAGACTGCTTGTCCAGAAAGGCTCGCCGAGGAACAGCCGCGCGTTCCTTTGCGTTCAGAACGATACGATTGCGTAGGCAAGCGGGTCCGCCGCCATTTCTCATACTTTCACGCAGATTCAAAAACATCACGCGTGAAATCGGGCAGCGTCGATCAGATAGCAGTTGCTGGATTGTTTCGTGGACCACCGCAATGTGCTGGGACTCCTCCGGGGCGATCAGAACCATTGTCCCGTCCGCCCCCGTGACGATCTGCGAATTGAAAAAATAGGACGCTACTGCTTCGTTCAAAGAGAATTGGTCAATTTTGATAGCGCATAATTCTCTACCCTGAGTCTTGGCAAAGGTGGCGGAAAGCCGCTCAATCAGGGCCTCTGACGCAACGAAAGCTTTCTGATGGTACAGCAGAAGTTCGTTATGGGCGGTCGCGATGACATCGTTGTGAAAAACGCCCGCTTCGATCGATTCGGGATCCTGTTGGACAAAGAAGAGTTGGTCTGAGTCCAGTTGATGCAAACGAGCGATTGCTTGGGCTGCTTCGAGCGTCTGTCTTTGCGGAAAATGGGTCGGTCTAGTATGTCGAAAATATTCGCGACCGTAAACAAACAGGTGAATACCGCGTTGCTCCGTTCTGCCCACCAGCCGACTGTGGTTAGCGGCGCCTTCGTCACCGAAGGCCAGAGTCCGCGGAAGCGGAGGGTGATGCACAAACAGTTCAGGATTCGGAAACAGCGTCTGCAAAAATTTGGCGGTTTCCTTCGCTTCAAAAGCGCGATGAAGGTTCGCGATCAAGTTGGCCGGCGTCAAATGTGCCCGCCCGTCAGCGGTATCACAACTGGGCGCAACGGTCGCTGCGTTTGCCGTCCACATCCCAGAGGCAGAAAAACTAGCCGAAAGCAATTCCGGCGCGTCTCGCCAAGCCCTTTCGATTAGCTGCTGATCATCGCCGGTGAATCCGACTCGGCGAAGGATTTCGAGCTGTGGGCGATGCAAGGGCGGGATCAGCGCCTGACCAACCCCTAGCTCAAATAAACAGCGCATTTTTGCCAATCCTTGGCGGACCGCTAACCGTGGATTGGAGATCAAAGATCGATTTTGGATCGAGGCTGGATTCCCGTGCGAAAGACCACCGTAATGATGAGTCGGACCTACTAACCCATCGAAATTGTATTCTCGGAACTCGGCCGGTGGAGTGGCGTTCATCGTATGTTCAGGCTAGGCAGAGGGAGAAAGACTAATCGGTCGCCAACCGCGACCTGAAGTACTTCAGCGGTTCGTTCGGAAAGGATAACCGTTTTATCTTCGGTAATCTCCAGGGGCGCAAGACAGGCTCGGAAGTTGAGTGCAGCCTGGCCGACCAAATAAAACGAGTGGTCACGTGGCTCCCGTATAGCAGCGATTTCACCGAATTGAGATTCCTGGCTCGCTTTAATCGATTGACGCGAGGCTGCGACCAGCGGGCCGGCGTCGAAGATATCCACCTCCTTGGTTCGTTCAAATCCTTGCGACAGCAGGATCTTGAGCGCTGGTTCGGCGTCACGGTGGACTCGCCCAATCACGGNCCGTGCCTGTTCGGGCAATGTAGCGGTGTAGATCGGATACTTGGGCATCAGGTCACGGATGAAGTCTTTCTGACCGATGCCGCTAAGAAAATCTGCGCGCGCAAACGATTGTGCAAAAAAGTGACGTCCGATTGCCTCCCAGAATGGGGAGAGTCCGGCTTCGTTGGTAAAGCCGCGCAATTCTGCGATCACGCGTTCGTCAAATCGTTGCGGGAAGCAAGCCATGAAAAGAAAGCGGCTCAACGACAGGAGAAGTCCGCGTCCGGCGCGCCGGAACTCTGGTCGCAGTGACAACGTACAAACTTCCGCTGGCCCTTTGTGATCGAGTTTCAGATGAAGAACATCCATTTCGTGATCGATTCCGAGCGGCTGATGGACCAGTCGTTCGCGGCGGACCTCGTAGGTATAAAATGGATCGAATCCTCCGACCCGGGCGATGATTCCAGAAGTACCGACTACCGCGCCGGAACCGAATTCCTCCAGAACAAAAAGGTAATGGTCGCCTCCAGCCTTTTTGATCCGGCGATCGAAGGCGCGAAGAGATTGGTCAATGCGATCTTCCAGCGCTGAGTCCTCCGGGGGCAGAGTGGTCAATCCGTCTTGGATGACATCGGCTAAATGCCTGAGACCGGGAAGATCATGTTCGCCAACCGGGCGTAAGACAAAATCGGGCGCCATGCAATCGAATCTGGACCGGCCAACGAGGTCGACGCCAGAAAAATAAAGCGTTCAATTTCCTTAGCCAGGACCTCGGCCAGAAGACATTCTCTATAGCATTGTGCAAAAGCGAGTTCCGTCCAGTGAACGACTGCGACTCACCATCGCCTACGACGGCGGAGCTTTTTCTGGTTGGCAGAGCCAGCCAAACGGTAATGCGGTGCAGGACCACTTGGTTACAGCACTCCAGCAGATTCTGGGTGCCGCTCCCAAGATTCATGGTGCCGGTCGCACGGACGCCGGTGTTCATGCCATGGCTCAGGTGGCCCACGTTGATGTTCCCAGAGGAAAATTTTCGCGAGAAGTGTGGCGCGCCGCGCTCAATGCTCATCTGCCTCGCGAGATCCGGGTGCTTCGGTGTCAGTCAGCCCCACCGGATTTTCACGCTCGATTTTCAGCGCGCGGTAAAGTTTATCGCTTTCGGATCTGGAACGCCACCTTTCTGCACCCGCTCGAGATCAATCGATCCTGGCATGTTCCGCGAGAACTCTCGATCGACGTTATGCGGAAGGCCGCTGCGGTTTTTGTGGGCACGCACGACTTCGCTGCATTTGCGGCGAATCGGGGAACGCCGCCGGAATCTACTGTTCGTACGATATCAAACATCAGCGTTCGGCGGAAAAGCTCAGTAATAACACTCGATTATTCGGGTGACGGGTTTCTCTATCGGATGGTCCGCCTCTTGACCGGCTCCATTGTCCAAGTTGCGCTTGGACGACGTGAGGTAGCTTGGTTGAAGGAGCTGTTAGACGAGCCGAAAGGAAGAAAAAGCCATTATCTGGCGCCGGCGGAAGGACTGTATCTGGTTCGGGTGAAGTACTGAGGAGGAGCACTCAAAGGCACCGTCAAGACGTATCGGCGTGCCGGCGTGTCGGCGTGTCGGCGTNTCGGCGTGTCGGCGTATCGGCGTATCGGCGCCAAAAAGATTTTTGCAGCCATCCTGGCCGTGATCAGGTATGATACCTGCTCCTTTACCCGTCGAAAATATTGAGAAAGGCGTAAAGACCTGCGAATGACAAGCATCGTATCGCCTTAGGCGTCATCGGTATTGTCTAACTCTCTCTCCGGTAGGGCCAGCTGCAGTGAATCCAGGTAGCTTTGCAGAATGATTTGGGCGGCGACCTGGTCGAGTACAGGTCGGCTCGATTTTGTGTTCTTGCCAACTCCATGCAGAACGCGTTGAGCCTCAGCCGTCGTCAGCCGTTCGTCCCAAAAAACCAGGCGCTGTTCCGGTAGCTGTTTCCGTAGCTCTTCACCGAATTTCTTCGCCTTCTCGGCGGACGGGCCAAACGTGCCGTTCATATTTCGGGGAATTCCTACTACGATTCCTGTTACTTTTCTCTGAATGACCAATTCCCGGATACTCGCTACCGCCGAGCCGTCGTTCGCCAAGGTCGCTGTCGGATGCGCCAGGAAAGCGAGCTCGTCGGAAACAGCAAGCCCGATGCGAACATCACCATAATCGATCCCTAGCCAGCGTTCGCTCATTGCAGCTCTTCTGGAAGCGATTCCACCAGCTTCTTTACGTTCTCTACTTCGTGGCGATTGCAAACCAGAATAGCGTCCCCGGTTTGAACGACAATTAGATCGTTTACGCCCAGCAAACCCACCCGGAGCTTGTCTTTGGAGAATACGATATTGTTTCCAGCATTCTCCGAGGTAACTGGGCAGTTAGCCGCGTTGCCATTTGGAAGTTGATCGAAATACTTTGCCACCGCGGTCCAACTTCCAACGTCATCCCAGTCGAAGGAGGCCGGTTTAACCAGCACTCGTCCCGCTTTTTCCATCACGGCGTAATCGATCGAGATTTTAGGCAAAGAGGGGAACCGCTTTTTGAGCATTTTGCTCAGATCAACGGAGTGGCGGATACAGGAGACGAACTCTCCGAGCTCGGGCGCATGCCGGTTTAGCTCGGTCAGGATGGCCTTTACCGTCCAAATAAAAATTCCGGCGTTCCAAAAGAAGTTACCGCTTCGAACAAATGACTCGGCTAAATCGACGGCTGGTTTCTCTCGGAACCGCACGACTTCAAACAAGTCGTTGCCTGATCCATAAGTTTTCGCGCCTTTCTCGATATAACCGAAACCCGGACACGCCCAGGTCGGCTTGATTCCGATAGTGATCAGATCGCCACTTTGTTCTGCCGCTTTGGCCGCGGCCCGCAAATCCGACTGGAATGCCGAGCGGTCCCTGATGAGATGATCTGCCGGGAGCACTGCCATCGACGCTCCCGAGTCTCGGGCAGCAATCAATCCGACCCCAAGGGCAATCGCCGCCGCCGTATCGCGTTTGGCCGGTTCGGCGTAGATGTTTTCCGGGGGGTGCTTTTTGAGGAGCTGTCGGACAGCTTCCTCTTGTTCCTCGTTGGTCAAAATCAGAATGTTTTCTGGTGGGAGCAATCCTTCTAGGCGATGCAGTGTCTCTTCCAGCAAAGTGCTTTCGTTGAATAAACGGAGAAGCTGCTTTGGAGTGCTTTTGCGGCTCAAGGGCCAGAAGCGGGTGCCGCTTCCCCCTGCCAAAACGAGGGCATAAAAAGAATTCGACATTGCGTAAATCTCGCCTGAACTATTGGCTCAGTATCCCTGTTTGAAATCTTCTCGAATATACATCCCCGAGGATTCCTGGAGAACAAAACTCTTGATGATTAATCTTCCGGCTTGGACCGATATTTCGAGTCGTTTAGTAAAATGTAAAGACCCATTCTCATTAATCGACACTTTCTATGACGACCGAGCACGGTAAGACTCTAACTTTATCACTCACCTCGGCAACTCTCTTGAGCGTTTCGCAGGCCACAATCGCTTGCGCATTTGGAATTCTCTTGGGCAGCAGGCTAGACAAAAAAAATCAA
>JGI25614J43888_10000185_pt1 | contig 16926 bp, 19 predicted proteins | sample GraSoi_2013_60cm_FD_43888 | JGI IMG/M metagenome (IMG submission 43888) | reverse complement strand
ACGCGGGCTCCCAAAAGCACGCGAAAGAACAGGTCTCGCCCGTTGAGGTCAGTGCCGAAGACATGTTCCGGAGAAGGTGGCAGAAAGCTATGGGCTGTTACCTCACCGCTTTTGGTCGTTAGCAGCATCGGACCCAGCAAAGCGGCGATGGCTACTCCGACCACGATCAACGTCGAAACGATCATTGCCGGATTTCGCCACAATCTGCTGCAGGTGGAACGAGGTTCAGTCATACAATACAATCCGGCGATCGAGGACACCATAGAGAATGTCCGCCAGCAAATTGAACAGAACGAGAAGGGCACAATAGACGATCACCACTCCCGCCAGGAGGAACCCATCGCGGTTAAGCACCGAGTTGACGAAAAATCCGCCTGCGCCCGGAATACTGAATATGCTCTCCACCACGATTGAGCCGGTCAGCAGGTTAGCGGCGAGCGGGCCGAGAAACGAGACAACCGGGAGTATCGCGACACGCAGGGCATGTTTGTAGACTACTTGCGATTCCGGCAAGCCTTTCGCGCGCGCCGTGCGAACAAAATCCTGTGTCAGAACTTCCAACATGCTGGCGCGGGTGAGCCGGGCAATGTAAGCGGCGTATGGTGCGGCCAAAGTAATCGAAGGCAGCACCAGACTTTGCAGATTTCCCCAGCCACCGACTGGAAGCACAGGAAAGTAGATAGCGAAGATCAGAATCAACAACGGGCCGATGACAAAAGAGGGCAAAGAAATGGCTACGAGCGCACCCAGCATCGCCGATCGATCGATCCAGGAGTGTTGATAAGAAGCAGCCAGAGATCCCAGGAACACACCAATGCTAGTCGCCAGGCAGAATGCGATTCCACCCAAAGTGGCGGACACTGGCAAACAGTCTGCCAGGATCTCGTTTACGGTACGATTCCGGTACTTTGTGGAAAGCCGAAGATCTCCGTGCAGCAAATCGCCGAGGTAGTCGGTGTACTGAGTAAACAGTGGTCCATCTAGCTTATATTTAGCCAATAGCTCGGCTTCGATGTGAGGCGGCAACTTACGCTCTCGATCAAACGGGCCCCCCGGCATTAACCGAACCAGAAAAAATGTAATCGTAACGACGCAGAAAAGAACGATGACGAGGCCGACCAATCGCCTGGCGATAAAAAAGATCATGAGGTCGGTTTATGATCATTTTTCACGGATTCCATCAAAACTGAATGAGGGTTTTTACTGGAACTCCGGCCAACTGTTTTCGGCCTGCTAAGTCGACCAACTCGATGAAGAATAACGCTGCCTCCACAGTGGCGTCGAGTTGTTGGATCAAGTGGACTGCGGCCGCCGAGGTGCCTCCGGTCGCGAGCAAATCGTCAACGATGACTACCTTTTCCCCCGCTTGTACGGCGTCGATATGCATTTCCATATCGGCCCGTCCATATTCGAGCGCATAGGAGTAGCTAATGGTGCGATACGGCAGCTTGCCTTTCTTTCGAACCGGAACGAACCCAAGGCCAAGTTTGTATGCCACCGCCGCCCCGAACAGAAAACCACGCGCATCAATTCCAACGATCTTGTTCGGAGCCGATTTTTCCGCTTCGGCAGCGAGCGCATCTACGACTTGACGAAATAGTTCGGGCTTACTGAGTATCGGCGAAATGTCGCGAAATAAGATGCCTGGCTTCGGAAAATCGGGAACATCCCGAATCGCGCGACGAAGTTCTTCTGGATTGACTCCATTCATGAATNGCGGAGCGTAGCAGGTGAGTTTTGTCGATGCATCTGGATTTTCTTAGCTCCCTGATTTTCGCCTCCGACCGCTGGTGGGTTTGGCTGGCGCTCTACGGTTTTTCGTTAGCGTCCGCCTATTCCGCCTACTCTCTCGTAACCGGCAAGTTTATGGCGCCCCGGTTGACCTTCGGTTTGATCAGCGCCGGTTTCGTTTCTCAAACTCTCTTTTTGGTTGATCGAGGCCATCAAATCGGTCGCTGTCCGATCACGAATTTCTTTGAACTTCTGGTCTTCCTGGGGTGGTCGATGACTCTGATTTATCTATTGATTGGTTCCTCCTATCGTTTATCGCTGCTAGGGGTGATCACCGCTCCGTTTGTCGCTGTGCTCGACATTTGGGCGTTGCTTGGCCCTGATCACCCGCTCCGTACCGGCCATCAGCCGGTTAATCCTTGGCTGGAAACACACACCTCCTTCTCGATCGTGGCTTGCGGTGCCTTCGCCTTAGCCGGGGTCGCCGGGTTGATGTATCTGTTTCAGGAGCGGCAGCTGAAAACCCGTAAGCCGGGCTCAATCTTTTTTCGACTTCCGCCCATCAGCACCCTCACAATCGCCAATTCACGTTTGCTATGGCTTGGTTTTATTCTTTTTACCGTCGGCCTCGGCTCCGGCTTTTTTATCGGCCGGGAGGTTGACTGGCGAAAGGTTGCCTGGTCGGTACTGGTGTGGGCTCTTTATGGCGGCATTTTGCTCGGTCGCCACCTGCACACGATGGGGGCAAAGTGGATTGCGACTTTATCAATTATCGCCTTTAGTCTCCTGTTGAGTGTTTTTTGGGGAATCCGATTTATCTCGGACAATCCGACCGTGCGATGAGCATATTTTGTTTTGGCCTTAGCCATCAAACAGCGGCAGTTGACGTACGCGAGAGATTCGCGATTCCGGAATCTGCTTTGCCTGATGCATTGGCGCGGCTGAAGACGATCCCGGGGCTCGCTGAAGGACTCATTGTCTCGACCTGTAATCGGACCGAATTCTATGTGACGGGCGAATTCCGCGACAGCCCGGCTCCGGCATTCTTTGAGAGCTTCTATCGAAATTTGAAGGCTGGAGACGAAGCACACCTGTTTCGCCTATGGGCCAACCAGTGTGTTCGTCACTTATTTCGAGTGGCTTCCGGCCTGGAATCGATGGTCGTTGGCGAGACAGAGATTTTCGGACAAGTCAAACGTGCTTACGAACTTGCGACCGGCGCACAAACGACTGGGAAGCTGTTGAATCGTCTTTTCCAGAAATCGTTTCAGGTAGGCAAGCAGGTCCGCTCTTCCACCGCAATCACCCGCGGCAGCGTTTCGGTCGGTTCGGTAGCGGTGGACCTCGCTGAACAGATTTTTGGTGATCTAGACGGCTGCAAGATCATGATTCTCGGTGCTGGTGAGACGAGTGAAAAGACAGCTCGAGCTTTTCGATCCCGTGGAGCGGAACAAATCTTTGTCTCCAATCGCTCTTTCGAACGCGCGGCGGCGCTGGCCTCAATTACCGGGGGGCGAGCGATTCATTTCGAGGACTGGGAACAAGAATTTCGCGATCTGGATATCCTGGTAAGCTCAACGGCGGCTCCGCACGCGATTGTCACGCTGGACAAATTGGCTCCGGTCCTGCGAACTCGCAGGCACCGGCCCCTTTTCATGATCGATTTGGCAATGCCGCGTGATATCGATCCTGCTGTCAACAAGCTGGATGGCGTTTATTTGTACGATCTCGATTCGCTCCGGGCCATAGCGGAGCGAACATTGGAGGTGCGTAGGCAAGAGGCGGAAAGTTGTCATCGGCTGATCGAGCACCACGTTCAGGACTTTCAGCTTTGGATTGAACGCACACAGCCCGCGAGCTTTCCTCCAGTTGCGATTCAATTACCAGGGGCGTGATGAAGATTGTTCTGGGCACAAGAGGCAGTTCGCTTGCCTTAGCCCAAGCCGAGATAGCGGGCAATCTTCTATCGCAACTAGCTGGGGTTGAGAAGGTTGAGCGCCAAATCATAAAAACAACCGGCGATAGACGCCTGGATCTGCGCCTGAGCGATTCCGGAAAAAAGTTTGCTCGGGGTCTTTTTACGAAAGAATTGGAAGAGTGTTTGTTGAGCGGTCAGATCGACGTGGCCGTTCACTCTTTAAAAGATCTGCCTACGGAGTTGCCTGAGGGATTAACGGTCGCCGCCGTCTTGCCTCGAGAAGATCCCGCTGACGTGCTGGTTTCCCGGCAGGTAGTCTCGCTCAGCGCGATTCGCGTAAATGGCGTGATCGCAACGAGTAGCCCGCGGCGCGCTCGACAATTGCAGCGTCTCCGGCCGGATCTTACGATCGTGGATGTCCGCGGCAACGTTCCAACTCGAATCGACAAATTGATCAATCAGGCAAGCTGGGACGGATTGATCTTAGCCCGAGCGGGTCTTGAACGGTTGGGTCTCAAGATTCGAGAGAACCGGATTCAATTCGATGGTCGCACTTTATTTGCTTCCACTGTGGAAGGAATGCTGCCTGCCGCCGGTCAGGGAGCGATTGCACTAGAGGTGCTTGAGAAATCGTCGGCCGTCCGCGACCTTCTGCGAGCTGTCAACCATCCGGACACTTGGTTTTGCGTTCGCGCCGAACGCGAATTCTTACGATTATTAGGCGGTGGATGTGAGGTGCCAATTGGTGTACGGGCGACTATCCGATCCGCCGAGACGAGCGAAGGAGGAAGTCTGGGCGAGAGCGTAAGCTCGATGGGAGAACAAGCGCTACTGGAAGCAATTGTCTTCGAGGAAGATATAGTGCGCACGGGATCTGTAGCCGGTAACTTCGGTTCAGCCGAACTGGCTGCTCAAACTCTGTTTCGGAAGATTTATGGCGACTGAAGGTAAATGCGTTCTTGCCGGGGCCGGTCCAGGTGACCTTGGCTTGGTGACTTTACGGGCCAAAGAGGCAATCGAACACGCAGAAGTGGTCGTCTATGATTACCTCTGCAACCCGGAAATCTTGAAATGGGCACCGCCGGACGCGGAAATCGTTTACGCGGGGAAAAAGCCAGGGCGGCATACGTTTACTCAGGCTGAAATCAACGACCTTATCGTCGAGCGGGCCCGTGTCGGAAAACAAGTGGTGAGGCTCAAAGGTGGCGATCCGTTTGTTTTCGGACGAGGCGGAGAAGAGGCCGAGGCGTTAGCCGCCGCCGGAATCGATTTCGAGGTGGTCCCTGGAGTTAGTGCCGCGATCGCGGTACCGGCATACGCCGGCATTCCGATCACTCATCGAGACGTCACCTCCAGCTTCACAGTGTTTACCGGTCATGAAGATCCGGCCAAACCGGAATCAGATCTGGATTATGGTTCCCTCGTAAAAAGCGGAGGGACGCTGGTTATGCTAATGGGGGTTCAACGACTCGAGCAAGTTGTTACGGCCTTCCGTGCCCATGGCGCAGAGCCGTCGATGCCGGTCGCTCTCGTACGTTGGGGTACGACCGGTCGCCAGGAAACGATCACTGGTACGCTGGAAAATATTGTAGATCGGGCTGCTGGCTTTGAAGCTCCGGCCGTTGCAGTTTTTGGCAGGGTAGTCTCCTATCGACAAAAGCTCCGCTGGTTTGAAAAGCGGCCTCTGTTCGGTCGCCGCATTGTGGTCACCCGAACCCGCCGGCAAGCCGGTGCTTTAAGCGCCAAACTCCTTCTTCTCGGCGCGGACGTAATTGAGTTGCCAACGATCCGGATCGAGTTGCCGGAGGACTTACTGGAATTCGGGGAGCTGGTCCGCGATGCCTATCAGTACGACTGGCTGGTTTTTACCAGTCCAAATGGCGTGACTGCATTCTTCGACATGTTCTTCAAGCTTTACCAGGATTCACGCAACATTGGAAACGTGCGGATTGCAGCTATTGGACCCGGAACCGCGCAGCGTATTCGAGATTATCATCTGACTGTCGATGTGCAGCCGGATGATTTCATAGCTGAAGCGGTGGTGGAATCCTTGCGACAATTCGAGAGCGTGGAAAACCTGAAGTTCTTGCTGGTGCGTGCGGAAAACGCCCGGGATGTTTTACCGAAGCGTCTTACGCAACTGGGAGCAATCGTGGACGAGGCAATTGCCTATCGGACGGTTCCGGAAACTCAGGATGACACCGGCGCCCGCGAACGTTTTGAACGAGACGGTGCCGATCTGGTGACGTTTACCAGTTCTTCGACGGTGACCAATTTCCTAGCGCTCAAGCTTCCGTGGCCAAGCAATTTGCGAACGGCTAGTATCGGGCCGATCACATCAGAAACCATGCGACAAGCCGGCCTCAAAGTGGATTTCGAAGCGAACCGCCATGATATTGATGGTCTGGTCGAAGCAATTGTGGCGAATCTGGGAAGGTAAGTTGGAGTCAGATGAAGCCGAAAAACTCGGCGCACCGTCGTCATTATCTTTGGGTACGCCCAGCGGTCGGAGGGGCGTTGCTTGCGGCGCTCGGAAGCAATCCAGCGCGCACCGAGGAATCGAGGCAGGCGATCGTGCGTGTTCTGTGATCGAAGGCCGCTCATGGGAGCCGCTAGCGGCGCCGCTCCGGCCCGATGGGAATATCTGAGCGCTTTGAGTTCGGAGCGATAACGTTGCCTACCAAATAAAAAAGCTTCGCTGCGAAGCGAAGCTTTCGTAACTGCCTATCTAGGAGAAGGTTAGGGATTAAAACGAAATTTCAGTTTTCCACGTTTGGCCGCAAGTTTGGCCTTTCGCCGTACCTTCTGGTTCGGGGTCTCGAAAGCGCGCAGGCGCCGCACTTCCTCCATAATACCCTCGGCGTCTAGCTTGTTTTTTAAGCGCTTGAGCGCCCGGTCGATAGGCTCTCCTTTGCGGACAATTACTTCAGGCATAAAAATCTTCTTCTTCGATCAGTTCGTGAGGGCAGGATAGTAGCCGTAGTTGTCCTGACCGTCAATTGAACTAGCAGAAAAAACCTTCCTTTATTCCGCAAAACACCGCGCCCGGATTCGGCTGCCCACGGGACCAGTGATCTTAACCGCTGCCCGGCTTCTGCGCCGCCTGTTCCACCGGGGCTTTCCGCGGCGCGCCGGGGTGGCATTTGGCTGCTCAAACTACGCCCGCGGTGACGGTTTTTCCCGGTGAAAATGGGTTGCGGTTGCCAAGGGGTACCTAAACAGGCTAAGAACTCCTCGGCCCCTCTCTGAACTTATGAATCGAAACGTTGCGATCGGATGCGGCTGCCTTGCAGCGCTGGTTTTAGTCGTCGTGGTGCTCGGCTCCTTTATTGTCAGCGGCTATAACCGCCTGGTAACGGCCTCTGCCAGCGTTGATACCGCTTGGGCGAACGTGCAAACGCAGTATCAGCGTAGAGCGGATTTGATCCCCAATCTGGTAAACACTGTCCAAGGAGCAGCAAATTTCGAGAAATCGACTCTGACGGATGTCATTAACGCTCGCGCGAACGCTACCAAAGTGAACATCGATGTCTCGAAGGCGCCGACCGACCCCGAGGCGCTCAAACGATTCCAGCAGGCCCAAGACAGTCTATCCAGCAGCCTGGGGCGGCTTCTAGCCGTGAGTGAAAGATATCCGGAACTGAAGGCCAATACCAATTTCCGTGATCTTCAAGCCCAATTGGAGGGTACAGAAAACCGGATTGCCGTGGCTCGTCGCGACTTCAATAACGCCGCCCAATCCTACAACGTCATGGTCAAATCTTTCCCGACCGTGCTGTACGCTGGGCTCCTTGGGTTTAGCCCGAAAGCATACTTTACGAGCGCCGCCGGCGCCGAGAACGCTCCCACGGTCTCTTTCCCGTCCTTTAGCCCATCGGCCAGTCCGAAGTAGGCGGTTTGCTGGGTTCCGGCAACCGCACCATATTGTTTGTCTATGAGAGCAACGCGATGGTCGTCTGTAATTTTGGGACGGAGCGTCGTTTTGTTGTTGGCATATTTGTCAGTTGCAGCGGCCACTTCGGCTGCGGAAAAGCTGCCTCCGGCACCAACACGTTACTTTAATGACTATGCTTCGCTGGTCCCGCCTCAAGTGGCTGAACAGTTGAACCGTCAGCTTGAGGATTTTGAAAGGCAGACCTCAAACCAGATCCTGGTAGCAATCTATCCGAAATTTCCGTCCGAGACCTCGCTTGAGGACTACACCCAACAGGTTGCCCGATCGTGGAAAGCAGGTAGCGCCAACGGACGCGATAATGCCGCGATCCTTTTTGTATTTGTTCAAGATCGAAAAATACGGATCGAAGTTGGGCGCGCATTGGAAGGAGCGTTGCCGGATGTGATCTGCAAGCGGATCATTTCTGAGCAAATCGTGCCACGATTTCGGAATGGCGATTTCGCAGGCGGAGTCAGCGCCGGAGTGGCGGCCATCATGGCAGCTACTAAAGGCGAATACAAAGGCACCGGTACAACGGTCAATGAACGACGCAGACACCAGGCAGATGATACCTCCTGGATCATTCCGGTGGTTTTCCTGCTTATTTTTCTGGTGTTTTTCATGATCGCTGCTCGCAGACGAGGCGGCATGATCATCGGCGGCGGTGGTGGTCCTTGGATCGGTGGCGGCGGCTTTGGTGGGGGTGGAGGTTCTTCGGGTGGTGGCTCAACAGGAGGCGGCGGTTTTTCTGGCGGAGGTGGCGACAGTGGCTTCGGTGGCGGCGGCGCGAGCGGCGACTGGTAGCCGGCTGGTTCCAGAGCTTATGAAGGTCAAAAATTTTCTGGATCGGCTCGAGCACGAGCGGATCGCTGCCGCGATCCGAAAGGCCGAAAAAAAATCGAGCGGTCAGATCGTAGTTTTCATCACGCACCGCCGGCCGAAAGACGCTCTTGCGCTCGCGAGAAAATCATTTCGAAAGCTGAAACTGCATCGGACGCAGAAACGAAATGGCGTGTTGATAGTGGTTGCCCCGGCCGCCCAGAAAGTAGCAATTTACGGTGACACAGCTGTCGATACCAAGGCTGATAATGCCTTTTGGGCGGAGGTGATTCAGCAGATGCAACCTGACCTGAAAAAAGGAGAATTCACCGCCGCAGTCATTGGAGCGGTCGAAAAAATAGGCTCAGTGCTTGCCGCCCATTTCCCTCCCGATAGCAGCGGTCCCCGAAACGAAATCTCGGACGAAGTAGTAGAGGATTGAATGAAGACGCTGAAAACGGAATATAGGATTTAGAATAACGAGCAGAGTTGCGCTAGCATCCGCCGCGATTTCGCTTCCTTGCGTTCAGAATTCCGTATTCTTTATTCCATATTCTCAATTCCGCATTCTAACCCTATGGAACCGATCCGGATCTTGACCGCTGTGCCGATTTGTGACGGACACGACAGCGCCATCAACACAATCAATCTCGAGTTGATTCGGCACGGAATCGAAGTGGTCTATCTTGGCTACCACCGGTCCGCTGAGGATATTGTACGGGCCGCGGTACAGGAAGATGTCCGCGCGATTGGTATCTCCAGCTACAATGGTGGGCACGTCGAGTTCTTCGGCGAGATCTTAGCCGAACTGCGCGCCCGAAACGGCCAACACATCCGACTCTTCGGCGGTGGCGGCGCTACCATCACCAAAGCGGATGCGGAGCAAATGTACGAGTCGGGGGTCGACCAAATCTTCTTTGCCGGCACTTCGCTCGGCGAAATGGTCGACTACGTACAAAGACAATTTGGGGCGCCGATCGCTCACGGAGAATTCGAAGACCCGAGAAGTGATAGGGCGCTAGCCGCCATGTTGACCCGTATTGAGAACGGAGCGAACCCAAATTCGGCTGGAAATCGGTCGGACGCGCGAAAGACAAAGTTGTTTGGGTTTACCGGTCCAGGAGGAGCCGGAAAGACTACGCTCATAGACGAGCTCGTGCTGCGTTTTGTCCGGCATCTCCCAGATCAGAGGATCGCTATACTATCGCATGATCCCAGCGTCATGGGCTTGGGAGCGCTGTTAGGCGATCGGGCGACGATGATTTATTCGCAGAACGATCGCGTTTTCATCCGCAGTATGGCAACTCGAGGACAGACGGGCGGAGTCAGCTTGGTTACTCAACAAAGCTTGCGTTTTTTGGCCGATACGGAAATTTTCGATGCCATATTGGTGGAGACGGTTGGTACCGGCCAGGAAGCGCTGCCGTTCGAATTTTCCGAAGTGCGGCTCGATGCGTCGTTTCTGGTGATGCCGCCCGACTACGGAGGCCGTCTACAATTGCAGAAAATTGCGATGCTCGATGCCGCTGATGTGATTGTGGTCAACAAGTCAGATCTACGGGGGGCGCGAACGGCGGTGGCGGAAATTCAAGCTCGCATCGGTCCCAACCGGCGCGCGCAGCGTTTGCTTCGCACGCAAGCCAATCGGCACGGTGACCCTGGGGTTGATCAGCTATTTCAAGTGCTGTTTCCCGGGCAACCAAAAAGCGCATTTGAATATACGCCCGTCGCGCACCACTCTTTCTAATCTCCTCCAGAAGCGGCTCATGACCTCCCTCGGCCAAGTTGTTCAATCAGTCCGGAAGTACCGCAATTTTGTTCGGTCGGAAGTAAAACGCGTGCGCAATGAACCAAAAGCGGCAGAGAAAATACTGAATCGCTGGCGCGAAATCCGTTCGGAAGTTGGAACGACCGAGACCCCGACCGGTATTAAACTTCCAACCTTAGCGTTGCCGGAGATTGATGAGCCAGGAGAAATTACGCGTTTTCTCCTGGAAGAGGGCTTGCCCGGTGAATTTCCTTATTTATCCGCTGCGTACCCTAAGCAGTATCTGGCATCTGGAGGATCCAATGGATCCTCCGCNAACAGCAACGAGAAACAGGGGGAAGAGCCAACTCGGTTGTTTGCCGGGCTTGGGCTGCCTGAGGACACCAACGCGCGACTTCATTATTTATCGCGCAATCAGCAGAGTAAGCGTTTAAGCACTGCCTTCGACGGGCCAACCCTTTACGGTGTTGGAGCCGGAGCGCGCGGAGTCTTCGGAAAAATTGGTGAGGGCGGTGTTGCGGTGGACACAATCGATGATGTCGAGCGGCTTTATGACGGGTTCGCGCTCGATCAGCCGCGCGTCTCAGTATCGATGACGATNTCGGGTCCGGCGCCGATTCTTCTCGCGATGTATATCGCGGCGGCCAAACGTCGATTTGGTCCAGGGGTCCTGCCGAAATTAAGAGGCACGATTCAAGCCGATGTCCTTAAAGAAGTTCAAGCCCAAAATGAACTGATCTTTCCGATCGAACCGTCGATGCGTTTCTTAGCGGATATGGTCGACTTCTGCGNGCGAGCAATGCCGCGTTGGTATCCCATCTCGATCAGCGGCTACCATATCGCCGAGGCCGGAGCAACACCCGTCCAGCAAGCGGCTTACACGTTGTCCAATGGTTTCGCATACGTTGACTATTTCCAGCAGCGCGGAATGTCGGTGGACGTGTTTGGTCCTCGTCTCTCCTTCTTTCTCGATTGCGGATTAGACGTCGAATACGTGGCCCTGGCGCGGGTCTGTCGGAAAATCTGGGCGCTGGGAATGAGGGACGTTTTTGGAGCGAACGAACGTGCTCAGAAGCTCAAGCTGCATACTCAGACCAGCGGCCGCTCGCTCGTAGCGGCCGATTGGAAAAACAATCTTACCCGGACTGCCATCGAGTTGGTGCTCGCTTGTATGAATGCCACAAATTCATGTCACAGTAACGCCGCGGACGAACCGTTCACTACGCCGAGCGAAGAATACGCACGTTACGCCGCCCACGCTCAAGCCATCTTGCTGGAAGAGAGCGGGCTTTTCCGGCACATGATGAACACCCTGGCTGGATCACCAGGTATGCGTGTCGTCGCTAACGCGGTGGAGGAGGGTATACTCGATGAGTTCGAAGTGATCGAAGAGCAGGGAGGCGTTCTTGGAGCGGTCGAGCGGCGTTACCAGCGGAGCCAGATTCAAGCTGCGGCACACCTGCTCGAGAGCCAGATTTCGAGCGGAGAGCGGTCAATCATCGGTCTAAATCGCTACACCGACGACGAGAATCGCTGGCCGAATCTCGAAATGATACGTACAGACCGGGAGAAAAAGCAGCTGCATTTGGATCGCCTGCATGAATTCCATCGCCAGCACGCCGATCAATCGGAGAGAAGTCTGGACAGCTTGACCAAAGTAGTGGAGAGCGATGGCAATGTGTTTGCTGAGCTAATCAATACCGTCGAGCATTGCTCGCTTGGCCAGATCACAAATCGGTTGACTGAAGTCGTCGGCAAATTTCGGCCAATGGTCTAGGCCTATCGGTTACGGGTTGCAGGTCACAAGTTGCGGGTTACAGGTTCGAGCTGTGCGTTTCGATACGAAAAGACCCGCAACCCGTAACCCGCAACCCGTAACCCGTAACCCGTAACCCGTAACTTGTCCGTGTCTTCGTTGGCAAGGTCGACTGAAGTTCGTCAGCTCAATCAACGTACAAAGCTGTTAATTTGGTTGGCCGCGATCGTGATTAAGGCGTTGTTGCGCACGCTGCGTTGTCGTGTTGTGGATGAAGCTGGTTTCTTCCAATCAAACGACCCGCGCCCAGTGGTCGCGTTGATTTGGCATAATCGCATGTTGGGAATGGCCGCAGCCTTTATGCGTTATTATCCGCAACGCAAAGGGGCATACATCTTGAACAGCGCCAGCCGAGATGGTGCCTATGGAGCTGAGTTGGTCCGACATTTGGGGGTCGGCTCGATCCGTGGGTCCAGTTCACGCCGTGGCGCGATCGCCCTTATGGACCTCGTAAAAAAGCTGAAGGAGGGCTATGACTTGTGTATCACGCCGGATGGCCCTCGCGGCCCGAGATACAAACTATCGCCCGGAGTGGTTCTGCTATCGCAGCATTGCCAAGCGCCGTTAATGCCGTTGGTTTTCGAATTTAGCTCTTTCTGGAGACTGAAATCCTGGGATGGATTTGCGATTCCGAAGCCGTTCTCGAGAGTTGATCTAACGATTTTGCCGTTGATCCANGTGCCTCCGACCAAAACTCCCGAAGAATTTGAAGCCGAACGAAAGCGGGTAGAGCAGGTAATGCGCGAGCGACTGAAGATGCGATAGCCTGAGAAGGTCGGGCTTTGCCGCGCTGCNTTCTTTGCGGCCATTCCGGTGTGTGAGCAGGAGATTGCTGAGGATGGGATACGCCGCAACGCCAACGCCTATCACTCGATCACTCTGCCCTTGAGCGTTACTCGACAAACGCGCCATTCCGTCAGCAGCCGTGCTTTCAATTTCTTCGTGTAGAACTCGATCGCTGGTGTGTTCCAATCCAACACCGCCCACTCAATCCGGCCATAGTCTCTGTCCCGAGCAATCTGAAACAGACGTTCGAAAAGGGCCGTAGCGACACCGATTCGACGCATCTCCGGCGACACGAAGAGGTCTTCGAGGTATAGCCCCGGCCGGCCAAGAAAAGTCGAAAAGTTCTCAAAGAAGAGAGCGAATCCTACCGCTCGTCCGGTCGATTCGGCCAAAAGAACCTCAACCGTTGATTCCGGCCGCGCCAGCACACTACGGAAAACTTCCGGTGAAGATATGACTTCATGAGCAAGCTTCTCGTATTCAGCCAACTGCTGGACCAGACGGAAAACGGACTCGGCGTCATCCGGAGTTGCGAAGCGGATCGAAAAGTCACTCATAGCAGGAGAAAGATGATCGATAGCCAATAGCCGATAGTCAATGTTCGCAAGTAATTGGCTATCGCCTATTGGCTATGCTAAGAGCCGAGGGATGAGATTGCTTGTTACGGGAGGATGCGGATTTATCGGCAGTAACTTCATACGCTACGTACTCGATCACTATCAGCCCGAGAGTGTAACCAACGTCGACCTTTTGACCTATGCCGGTGCGCTCGTTACCACNGCCGATTTCCCGCTCCGCTTTGGTGAGCGCTANGAGTTTATCCGAGCCGATATTGCCGACCGAAAAGCGATGCAGGAGATCATCTCGAGGCATAGTTACTATGCAGTGGTCAACTTTGCGGCTGAGAGCCATGTCGATCGAAGCATCGTTTCGCCGGCCGATTTCATTCACAGCAACGTAGTAGGAACCACCGTTTTACTGGAGACCGCCCGAGACAACGGCGTAAAGCGTCTCATTCAGATCTCTACCGATGAAGTTTATGGATCCAATGAGTCGGCAATTCCATCGACCGAAGCCGCCGTTTTGAATCCGAGCTCACCTTACTCGGCCAGCAAGGCGGCTGCTGACCTGCTCGCNCTGGCTTACCACAAAACCTATGGGCTGGATGTAGTGATTACTCGAGGTTCGAATAATTACGGTCCTTANCAATTTCCCGAGAAACTCGTGCCGTTGCTCGCGATTCGCGCGTTGCTGAATGAACCGCTATCGATCTACGGCGATGGATCCCAGGTTCGTGACTGGATTCACGTTGCTGACTATTGCGCTGCAGTTTTCGATGTGCTGCTGGAGGGCCATGCCGGCGGGATCTATAATGTGGCTGGCGGCACACCACTGCCGAACCTGAGCGTGGCGAGAAAGATTTTGCAATACCTCGGCAAAAGCGAGGACCTGATCCAATTCGTCNAGGATCGACCGGCTCACGACCAGAAGTATTCNCTGGATTCTACCAAGATTCGGCAGGAGATCGGCTGGAAACCGCTTCGCGATTTCGAAGCTGGTCTNGGAGCGACGATCGATTGGTATCGAAACAACGAGCCTTGGTGGCGCGACGCGCTGCAACCGAGGCATGCAACCTAGTGTACCGTCTCACATATAATGGTGACGTCGTTGCGGCCAAAATGGGCCGCCGGTACACTAGCATGCGANACAATGCCAAGTCCGACCGACGGCAGGCGATCGAAAATCTTTGGCCGGCCAAGAGGTCGCGCCTCTCGCAGAATGGCTCCTGCAATGGTGGCTGTTTGGTACTGTTAATTGCAGGATTCGTGATTATCGCCGCAATTGCCTGGGGTGCGATTTCGACCTACCAAGGCGCCTACCAGATGACTTCGCCGTCTCCGCGAACTTTTGAGCCGGTGCCCGGCGCAGCGGAAGACAAGGCGTTTCGATTGAAGATTCAAGCGGTTCAAGAAGCGGTGACGCGCGGCCAGGCAACCGAAGTTCGTTTTTCAGCTAATGATTTAAACGCTTGGTTTTTCGCGAACGGGCGGAATGCGGATTTCGCTGATCATTTACGCTTTCGAACGGAGGCGGATTGGTTAGTCGCCGATCTNAGCGTACCGCTTTCGTTCATGGCGGATGTACCTTTTCTACNGTCGATTCGTAGTCGCTATTTCGACGGACGGATCGCTGCACGATTAACTATCGAAAATGGCGGGCTGAAGATTCAGAATCTTGACGTAGAAGGTAACGGGAAACGACTTCCGTGGCTTTTCACCGGGCAAAGTTATAAGCAGACAGTGACCGACGGGATGAACAAAGGAATCGAAACCCGGCTGCCCGAAGCAAGCCAGTTCATCCATCGAATCGAGTCCATCAAGGTCGAAAATAACGAGATCATCGTGAAGCTGAAGTGAGCTGGTCACGGGCACAACCTGAGACCGACAGTGTGCTAACCGTCGCGATTGGGCATGCCGAGGATATGCTTTTTTGTGGGCAGCATCACGTTATCGAATGATTGAGTGAACATTGCCGCCAAGCTGAACTTTGGTGTTGTTCAAATAGAGATGGAAGGGTATTTGGCCCGTGGTATTTCTACCCAAAAAAAGGAAGTACAAAAGGAAATAGATATTGAATACGAGTACTGGTGCGCGGAATCATTCTCGAAAAAGCAAGCGATGAACGCATTTAATGCAGTAACTCGCTCACTAACTGAGTCCGCTGTGGCCTTGTAGGTTCCATCACGCCGATTGATTGGATAACCGCGCTTGAGGGGTCTCCTCCTTCGGTCCGATTGCTCCGCATCTACACGGCGGCGGCGGCAGTTTATGCCCGATTCCAGAGCAGGCGAATTTCATTTCATAGATGCCGGTAGTGGACGAGGCGCGCCACGTACTCGAGCCGGCCTTCGCGTGATACGTGGTGAAACGGCTCGCCTTGGCTTACCGGGGTGAGTAGTGTTACCGCTATGTTGAGCCGCGGCGTGAGTGGTGCCTATTGTGACGCGCCGGGTCCAATGGAAACACATGGTGAAACCTTTTATGCGATCGAGCCGACGCCAACCAATTGGACTCCGGAACGCGTGAACTCCTACTACCGTGAGTACAACAATTATATGGTGCACGAGCTAACAGTGCACGAGGTGATGCCCGGGCATTATGTTCAGCTGGCGATCGCTAGGGGATTCCGGGCGCCAACCCTGGTCCGTGCCCTATTCCAAAGCGGCACGTTTGTCGAAGGTTGGGCTTGTTACGCTGAGCAGACGATGGCGGAACTGGGCTGTGGCGGGCCGGAAGTGAGAACGCAACAACTCAAAAATGCGGCTTCGCTTAATTATCAACGCCATTATCGACCGGAAAGTGCACACCGCGGAGATGACCGAGGAACAGGCCAAGGCATTGATGATGCAGCAAGGCTTTCAAGAGGAAGGTGAAGCGGCCGCCAAATGGAAACGTTGCTGTCTCACATCAAACCAGCTCTCAACCTATTTTATCGGAGTAACCGAGATGTTGCACTTGCGAGAGGCGTACCGCAACAAACTCAATGGCGANAAGTTCGAATTCAAAAAATATCACGACACTATTCTCGCCTTCGGCAGTCCNCCGCCTAAATATGTGAAACAGGCATTGGGATTGTAAGGTGCACTAGGTTCAATGGACCACTGAGCTCAGGATCAGAACTAGAGCGAGACCGAGCACAGAGAGAATAGTTTCCATCACTGTCCAGGACTTGAATGTCTCAACTACCGTTAGTCCGAAGTATTCTTTCACCAGCCAGAATCCGGCATCGTTCACATGTGAAAGGATCAACGATCCCGAGCCGGTCGCGAGAACCATCAATTCACGGCTCACTGTCGGATCGCGCTCCACAATTTCGGCGACCACGCCGGTAGCGGTAATCGTGGCGACCGTAGCCGAACCCGTCGCGATCCGGACCAGGGCAGCGATGCCCCAACCCAGCAGCAATGGCGAAATATTCGCGTGTGTTGCCCACACTCCGACCAAATCCGATACCTTGGCGGCGATCAGCATTTGCTTAAAGCCGCCGCCAGGCGCCGACGATAAAAACAACCGCGGCGATAGGAGCAAGACTATTTCCAACTACCTCCAGCGCTTTTCCGGCGGACCAACCGCGTCGAAAACCGAGCGCAACAA
>JGI25614J43888_10000167_pt1 | contig 18317 bp, 21 predicted proteins | sample GraSoi_2013_60cm_FD_43888 | JGI IMG/M metagenome (IMG submission 43888) | reverse complement strand
GTCTACAACCAGTTAGTCACTTTCGAGCCGTTTTTCAGGCATCAGAATCATTAACTACCTGTGACAGCCTGCCCCGAAGAGGTGCACCGCTCCGCGTCAGCTAACCACCTTCGGCATGGCCAACGCAAAGACTCGCTTCGCTCGATTCCTGTTGTCGCACATGCCCCTAACTTCGTTAGGCCCTTTGCGTATACTAACTACAGCACTAAAGCGCAACAACCGATAACAGATGGCCACTTTTGTTACCCGCCGTTTCCACTTGTTGCTCGTCGTTGCTGCTTGTTGCGTCTGTCTGACGCAAAAATCGGCAATGATCTAGCAGAAGATCGGTAAGGAGTGGCAATAGATTTCACTTGCGATCCAAGGTTGCAATAGTATCTCTGTGATACTGCTTATGATTGAGGATCAATTGCCGCCTCGTCCCTGGCGCAGCCTTTTACAGCCTCATCTTGACGAGATCCGCGCGATGCGGAGGGCAAGACGCACATGGAGAGAGATCGCGGCTCATCTGAAAGCAACGCATGGAATTAAAATTGCGCCCTCAAACGTGTATCGATTCTTCAAACGCGCAGTCCAACGGAAAAAGCTGCCGCTGGGCTTCGAAGACCAGCCAGCCACTGGGACCGACGGCCACTCGCAAATAAATCCTACAGACACCGGCACAAAAGTATCGCCTGAGGTCCCCAGGCGCCACGATCAACCAATTTCGGTAATGCCGATCAAACAGCGTAAGCACGACTCAATCTTCACAACCTGGACCCCAGACAAGGGGATCAACTACACACCAAAGGAGTTCTAATGACACAGCGATCACAGATACTATTCACTCAGGGCGGTAAGGGAGGCGTTGGGAAGACCACCGTTATCGCCGCTCTCACCGGTTGGATAAGGACCAAGGGATTCGATCCCGTACTGCTCGACTTCGACAGTGAGAATCGGGAGAAATCCAGTTTCCAGAGCTTCTATCCCGAAGCGCAAAAGATCGACATCCGCACCCCTGACTCTCTGGACAGAGTTTTCCATTTCCTCGAAACACCCGGTACGATTGTAATTGCTGACCAGGGAGCAGGCTCGGGCGCGGAGACGTTTTCCTGGTTCGATCGAACGGCCCAAATTGTGGGCGAGTTCGCCGATGTGACTTCGATCGGCATCGTGACTAAAGACCCAGGCTCAGTAGCGTCGGTGCTGAGCTGGGCGTACCACCTTGGCAGCCGAGTTCGCTATCTGATCGTTCTAAACGAGCTCGTGCGTAACTCAGGCTTCGATGCCTGGTGCACCACATCCGAAGTACAGGAATTTGTGACACGGACAGCACCGGCAATTATCGCCCTGCAAAACCGTAACCCTGACTTCGAGGATATGCTCAGAGCGAACCATCTGACGCTAGAAAAGGTGATCAACCGGCGCCACTCGGTCGATTGGTTTCATTCGCTGACTCGCATTGTTCAAGGTAGGCGTTATCAACAGGAAGCCTATGACGCCTTCGAATCGGTGTCGCACATTCTATTGCCATCGGACCAGACCGAAGCCGCCGTGGCATAACGATGGACATTTACGACCAGCTTGAACAACTGGTACCGCAGGAGCGTAAAGAAGACTTCCTGCGCCTGTCGAGGCAACTGAAAGAATACGGTGATCATAACCCGGAGCTTCTGCGGATCGTGGAAGCAATGGGATTCTTGAGTCTCTACACGGAACAACTTCCCAAGCGCGTTAGCGATGCCATCGAGCACGTCCAGGCTCAACTCACAGTCGAGCTGAAGGCTTTACACGCGGAACATCTCAGTGCGCTGCGCGCCTTTAGGCCTCATAAAGACCCGGCCTCGTCATCTACTTGTGGTTGGACTTGGCATCCTCTGTTTTGCCGGCGGAGCCTATTTTGTCTGGAACGATCATCACTCTATTCAGAAGACTATTTACGAACATGTCACAGTCAGAACCAAGGACGCCATCGCTCGCTTGCAGCCTGACTACATCAGAGAGCACCTCGAGAACCTGAAGGCATTCCTTGATACTGGTATCCGTGTCTCTGTCCAACGAGACAACCTGTCTGGCGACACCGTGCTACGCTTAGAGGGGGCAAACGGCGTGTCCCTCTACTATCCTCGGTACACCGATGGGAAGTACTCTATCAACGTACTCCAGTGATGCGATTTGTTGCTCTCATTTCACTGGCCGTCGCCGCAGCGGTCGGTCTCTGGTACACTTCTAATTCAAGTCTGCCCTATTACTACGATGCTGGCATTTTCGTCCTCGCGATTACTGGGGCAGTCATGTTTGTTGATATTTCGCTCAATTCGCGCGCCAGGCGTCCGAGACGCATCGTGAGAGACGGCGACGGCAGGAAGTCCCCCATCATCTACGACTCTCACCAGATAGTCTGTAAGGTCGGACCCTGGAAATGGGACATCGAAGAGTTTTGTACGCATTGGCTGATCACCGGCGACACCGGCGCCGGCAAGACGAGTTCGGGCCTCAATAGCCTGTTAATCTCACTCACCGAACGTTACCCGCAATGGGGAGCGCTCATTCTTGATCCCAAGGGTGTCTACTGGCGCACTGTGCAGATCATGATGAACGCGGCCGGCCGGCCCGACGAGCTTGCCGTCCTGCGGATCAGATCTCCGGAAGAACGGCTCCAAAATTATTCCCCGGCAAGGTTCAATCTTATCGGTAATCCACGCGTCCCCTGCAGCACTTACGCACAAATGATTGTGGATACCCACGCCGCTCACCGAGCAGGCAGCGCCGCTGGCAATTCCGATTTTTTCAATCAGCGGGCCATGGAACATATCGCCCGTTGCCTAGAGCTGATGCGCGCACTGAAGCTCCCGTTCAATCTGCGTACCGCGTACAATCTCTTGGCCAACAAGGACCATCTTAAAAACACGTTGGATACTGTCGCTGAGCATCCGCGCGCACAGGAACTCTTACCTCTGGTCCAACACTTCGAGACATTTTACTTGAATCTCAAAAGTGAAGGCCAGAGCGAAGGTGAGCTCGGAACGATCGGCAATTTTCTGGCTCCGTATCAGCAGCCGGCCATCGCCGAAGTCTTCTGTTCAGAGGAGCCCGATACTATCTCCATCGATCAGGTCGACCAAGGCAAGAAGATCTGCCTTTCAATCAGCGAAGAGTACGCACACGAGCGCAAATACATTTTCTCGATTCTGAAGTTGCTCTTCTATCAGCATGGCCTGCGTCGCCTCGATCTCAAAGCGTGCGATCCGCTCGCCTTTTGGAAAAAGAATCTCCTGGTCCTGGTCGGCGAAGAATTCCAGGACGTGGTCACGTCATCTGTGGGAGGCATGAGCGACTACTCCGTCTCAGGTAAAATCCGCGAAGCCAAAGTCGCCCTAATCGTGCTGACTCAGAGCTATGTTTCTCTGTTACCGCCGCACGCCAACAAAGACCAGGCCAATGTCCTCGTTCTCAACTTACGCAACCGGATGATCTTTCGGGCTGCAGACGAAGAGTGCGCGAAACAGAGCGCCGCTTTCATTGGAAAGAAAATCGTAAAGAAACGCAGCCGCTCGGTTGGAAGTCGAGGCGTCACATATTCTTATCGAGACACCGAAGACTATAAGTGCCACCCGTTCCTGCTCCGCGAAATGCCGCTTTATCGCGCTGTTCTTGTTCATGCCGGCCGGCCAGGTCAGTTCAAGCGCACCCACCTCAAGATGCTGACTGGAGTCGAGATCCGAAGACCGCGAGAGCAACAGAAACCACAATTCACTGAAGACAATCGCGCAATACAAACTTTATGACCGAGGAAATACAAGAGATCGAAAGAATAATTAAACAAAGTGCCGAGCTTGCCGACTCGTTGATCCGCCTCGCACGGAAATTGCAGGAGCAGAATCAAAAGCAAGTCCGAGTTTACGAAGAACGTCGGGAAAATCTCCGCGCTCTACACAAGACGCTTGCGGATTTGCACTCATATATCGAAGTCGCAAAGCGAGAGATCGGCCTTTACGGGCATTACGGTCAGGACGAAGCGTACGCTAAGGCGTACATAGCAGCCGTGGGCGGAACTGCCACTCCGCCCGAGGCGGCAATCGAATTGCTTCGCGCTGGCGTGTCCGGCAAAACAATTACTGCGGACGTGGCCGCGGAGCAGCTGGCTAAGTTGCTCGATTTGCCTGTATCTCAAAGAATTCAGATCCGCGAGACCGTCAAAGCAGCTTTTGAGGCTGGTGATGATGTTGTCAGCAAGATTCGTCCATATCTTAAGCGTTCAACGCAGGCAACAGAGCAGCAAGCCAGAAAAACCATCGCCGTCACGAGCGATGTCTGATATCATGCACTCTCAATGAAGCATGGATGCTTGGCGCTTTCAGGCCTCGGTCTAACGAGCCTGTTCGTCTTCGGTGTGACGTTGGAAGCAATCAACGACCCCAAAGAGCTAAGCGCGATTCCGTTTACGCCTTGGGATTTCATCACCTACGGACTGATAGCAATCGCGATCCCCGCGTTCGTTTTTGTCGTCCGCAAACATGACCCGAGTAAAACGCTACCAGGGAAATGGACGTCGGATGTGGCGCATAACGGTGCCCGATTCCGGACAACTCTCCGTCTTGATCCCGATGGCAATGCTGAGATTCGAACTAAACGAAAAGCAATCGATTCTGAACAGACCCTTCGCTCAAACGCCCAGTGGCAACTCTTTGACGGCAGCACGCTACATATTTGGGGTACTCAGAGCGTTACCTGGAATATCGAGAAGTTAAATGGCAGGAGGATGATCACGACCGGCTCTACCGACCCCGGCTTTCCGGTTAAATGGACAAAACAGTTCGCAATCAATGCGAAAGCTTGGCGGGGCCGTATTGCTGCCCATTTTTTTCGCGTTATCTGTACCGCGTTCCGATCCCTCACACGCAATCGCAAACGATCCCCAGTACGTACCCTCCAATAGCGTACGCCATAAGCATTGACGAGCGCGTGGAAAGGCATATGGGGGAAACCGGTTAACAGCTTTTTGATAGCGTCATCTGCATCACTGTGTTCTCGCACGCAGCGCACGATTGCGACAAGGCGCTCGACTGCTAATCTGATGGGCGGCCCGACGAACACACTGACGCTGGTCGGCGTTTGTAAGATGCTTTGACGAGCTGGCCTGGTGCAAGGAAGTTATGGACGAGAAAAAATCGAAGCGTGCGGAAAACCCGGCCCCCGGACCTGCGCGGGAGGGCGCGGCTGCCGTGGCATTGCCGATCTGCCGTCTATGTCAGCGGCCGCGCGTGCTGCGCGAGAGCCATTTCATCCCAGCTGCTTTCTATTACCATCTCGGCCTCGACATGGCCGGGACCTTCCACAACCAGGCACTGCAGAAGCTCACGAGCTCTCGCTTTGCGCGAGTCCCCGGTCAGACCAAAAAACACCTGCTTTGCGACGAATGTGAACAGCGCCTCAGCGTCAACGGAGAGAGCTGGGTTGCTAAGTTTGCACACCAGCTCGGGCGGGGGTTTCGGTTGTAGGAGGCGTTGCTGCGGCTGGAGCCGCGCATGACGCTTGCGACAGGCCGGATCTATTACGCCGAGGACGACCCGACGATTGACTGGAAGAAGCTCGCCTATTTTGCCCTTAGCATATTTTGGCGGGCGGCCGCCGACTCCTGGGACCGATCGGCAAAGGTCGGCGCAAAGCCCTTCATCGAAGTCGAATCCACCCTGCAGGAGGATCTGCGCCGGTTCCCACTCGGCCAGGCGGACTATCCCGAGGGCGTTCTGCTTACGCTGAGGGTGTCCGCCGGCCTAACACCCAACGCCCATATGATGAGCTTTCCTTCCATCGGGACCATCGAGATGCCAGACGGGCAAGGGCCCCAAACCAGTTTCATCCTGCCCGGCATGATTTTCACGCTCGTCCTGGGTTCCGATCTAGCAGAAGAGTGGGTCCGCCAGGGCTGCCTAATCCGGGGGACCGGGCATCCAGTCTTTGTGCTCAATACCGACGAGCTGTTCTTCCGCCAGACGATCATCCTCGCGCTGAGGGCCACGCCTTCCCAAAAAATTATCGATGAAGTGCACGCGCTCTGGCGGGAAGCTCTTCGAAGCCAATCGTAACGGTTCGAGCATGCATCCCGCGCCCAAGAAAACCTTCCCCGACTTTTTTCCGCCCATGATGGCGGAAAGCGCGAAGGCGCCTTTTGATTCGCCGGATTGGATCTTCGAAATTAAGCTCGACGGTTACCGGGCAATCACCGTTTTCGATTCTGCCGGCAAGCCACACCTCTGGTCGCGCAACGGCCTGCCGTTGGAAGCCAAATTTCCGGCGATTGCCAATGCGATATCGAAGTTGAAATTACGATCGACCGTCCTGGACGGGGAAGTTGTCGCCGTCGATGAGAACGGCATCCCGCGTTTTCAACTGCTGCAAAGGTTCCAAAAACAGCCGACCACCCCCACCCTCTACTATGTCTTCGACATCCTTTGGTATCAGGGAGACGACCTCACGCAAAAACCAATCCTGGAGCGGAGAAAAGTCCTGGAACGCATTTTGAAGCCGGCCGCAGGAATCCAACTCGGCAGCTACGTCGAAGCGGAAGGAAAGGCGCTGTTCGAACTAACCAAAGAAAAAGGGATGGAGGGAATCATTGCCAAGCGCAAAGACAGTCTTTTACCGGCCAGGCAAACGGACTTCCGACTGGCTAAAGATTAAGGCGCGCCTGCAACAGGAGTTTGTGGTCGGCGGGTTTACGGCTCCAAAGGGAAGCCGAAAGCGTTTGGGCGCCCGTCGTCCTCGGTGCCTACACCAACGGGACACTCCGGCATTACGGTTATGCCGGCAGCGGTTTTACCGAAAAAGGACTGAAGGATGCGGTCGATCGGATGAAACCGCTTTTCATCGACAAATGCCCGTTCGTCAATCCTCCTAACACTAAGGAAAAGATCCAATGGCTACGCCCAAAGTTAGTTTGTGAGGTGGAATACGCGGAACTCACTGCTGACGACCAATTGCGGCAGACGACGTTCCTTGGTTGGAGAGACGATAAGAAGGCGCAAGAAGTGGTCTTGGAGGAGCCTCGAACAGGACCTGCCTGAACAATTCTCTGGTCAGTTTACAGTCAATTACTTGCTGCTTCATCTGCCGATTGAAGAGAATAAAGGCCGATGGTGGCCAGATAGGCTTTTCGAACGAGGCAACAGCCGTTTTGCGTGGTTCGCGCCTATTGGATCGAACGGCGATTGAGTAAAAACAATGCTACTCTGGCTACGCGGAAAACAGTTCCTGAAGTTGAGCATGCGACATACAATTTTCCGACATCAGTTTTGAATCACCGGTCTCTAAAAATCTTTTGGCAAGCTCCGCAACGTGCTTCCAAAGAGTCTGGGGGATACCTGAACCAGAGCTAAGACGACGAACGCCCAACTTTTCCAAATCTGTCGTCGGAGGCAGTCCCGGCCAGGCCGCTACATTAAGTGGCATTTCTATCTCACTAGCAATTTCTTCGATCGCGTTCGTGTCGACCAGACCAGGAACAAAGAAACAGTCTGCTCCCGCCATAACGTACCGCGCAGCCCGATTGATTGTCTCCTCTACTCGCTCTCTTTCCGGAACGAGACTCCGAAGGTAGACGTCAGTGCGCGCATTGATAAAAAGGTCGATGTCGAGATTGCTCGACGTCCGCCTCACACTTTCAATCTTTGCCTCTAACAAATCCGGTGAATCCTCCCCATCCTCGATATTGATCCCGATAACACCCGCGTCCAGCAGCGGTTTAATGTTTTCTCCGACTTCATCCGGGCTGTCCGAGTAACCACCCTCAATGTCGACGGACAACGGAACCTGAATCACTCGAGTGATGTTAGTCGCGAGATCCGCTAATAGACACGTCGGTAGCGCGTTTCCGTCCGGATAGCCTAAAGACCAACACACGCCAGCACTTGTAGTGGCGATGGCAGCGGCCCCCAAGTCTTCGAATAACCGAGCGCTCCCGGCATCCCACGCGTTCGCAAGAATCAACGGTTGGGATTTGTTGTGGAGCAGGCGAAAAGTTCTCTCAAGAGTGGACATAACTTTGTCTTCTATTCGTTAGTTATTTTTGTTTATCGATTCGCTGTCGTACTATCTTGCGAAGTCGCGTTGCCCTCCAATTAGCTCCGAGCTTCAACATCCTCTCCATGATGGAAAATGCTCGTCTCAACAATTGCGCGATCCTCGACGACAGATGTTAATGCTTCCCTGACAGGTCTCTGGCATTTTTGCATTAATCACAAAGGGAGGAAGACCTGCGCAACGGTAGGTAAACCCAATGATCTTGTTAGATGAAATAGAGTCTTTTAATCGCAGCCATGATTTATTCTAATCGGCGGCGGACATCCCAAAGTTTGATCATCATCTCGCCCGGAACAGCTGGAGTGACGGAGATGCTAGTCATTGCCAAACCGGTGCGAACGAGTTCATGGGCCGTGACTCTTCGGCAAGCTGCTACCATTTTGAGGACAAACGTCGCTAACAAACATAAAGTCAACCGGTGAACGCGTGCACGGAAAACCGCAACGCGGCCTCGTTCGTCAAGAAAAGCTCACTCTTTGCCAGCGTTACCTGGCCGTTTGCAGAACTGGTCGATCTACTCGGCAGCCGCTATCGCGTCGACCCCGATGAGATATTCCGGCTTAATGTGACCTTCGACGACCAACAACATTTGGGCCGGACGGATATCGCCCAGATACTTGGCCCGCACCTTTACGTATTCTGCGACGTCCTCTCGTCGCGTGATGTAGAACGTCGTTTTCACCAGATCTTCGGGGCGCATCCCGCCGGCTTTGAGAGCCGCGAAGATATTTTGCCAGACCAGTTCCGCCTGAGCGACGATACCTTCCGGGGCTAAGCCGGAAGCGTCGATTCCAGGAGTCCCGGACGTGTACAGCCAGCGCGAGTTCGAACTGACGACGGCTGCATCGCTGTAATTGCCAATATGCTTGGGTACTCCAATTTGGTGTTTCGTAATCGACATAATGTCCTCTTCTGTTTAGCTCGTTGTTTCTTATTAGAGAGTCAATGCATAGCGCCTTTATTCTAATCGAAGACCGTCACCCAACTTTCCGGCTAGTGTTGAACCGGGTTAGCCGTGATAAAATAGATGCTTGCGGTCGCCAGGCCGATGCCAATCAGTTTGTAAACATTGATCGGCTCATGAAGCACCAACATGCCCAGCACGGCTCCGCCAACAACAAACATGCCGTAAATCGGGACCACGATGCTAGCCGGACCGAGTGACAAAGCTTCAAAGAGGGACGTCACAGCGATTGTCAATGCGATCCCGGTCGCAACTGAGTACGAAAGGTCCCTAGCAGAAGCGCCCGGTAAACAGCGCATATCTCCTCTCCCAATTGCACTGCTCGTGCGGCGTTGCCGACTCCCCTCACCCGCTAACTTTTGTTTCGGATTTTGGGCCAAAGAAGCGGCAAAAATTTTCATCAGTGAGCTGCACTGGCGCCGCCTGCTTTAGTCTTGGTACAAAGCCAGATCATGGCGGACCCGATTATCAGGATAACGCCTATGGCCAGAAAGCATTCGCTATACGCCATGACAAACGAATTGGTTTGAACCAACTCTTGAAGCATTCGGTAGGCTTGTTGCAACGCCGCGGCTGGATCTCCCGAATGTTGCAGGTTCTGTACGGATTGGTTCGATAGAAACTGTTGCACATAAGGGCTATAGGGCGTGACTCGTTCTCCAATTCGGAAATCATGAAATTGTTCACGTTGCGTGATCATCGTGCTCAACAGCGCCGTGCCGACGCTGCCGCCCAGATTTCTCATGATATTGAAAAGAGCCGATCCGTCCGCCTGTTGTTCCCTCTGGAGCCCAGCGGTAGCAAGCACCGATAGAGGCACGATGGTGAGCGGCTGACCCAATGCCCGGACGAGATTAGCGATTTGAAATTGCGGTCCGCCAAACTCGGGATTCATGTGAATATTCAGTAAGCAGCTGCCACCAAAAATCAGCTCCCCGGCAAAGATGATCAGACGCAGGTCGAACCTTTTCATGAGACGAGGAACGAACGGGAATATAAGAAGTTGTGGGAGCCCAATCAGAATCATGGCTTCGCCGGTTTGGCTGGCGCTGTAATTTTGGACCTGCTCAAGGTATTCCGGTAAAAGAAACACGGAACCGTATAAGCTTGCGCCCAGCAAAAAATTTACCGCCGAAGCCAAGCCCAAATTTCGGATCCGCAGTAACCGGAGATTGACGATCGGAGTTTTGCTGACGAGCTCGCAGATAATAAAGAGAGGAATGAAAATCACCGCGAGCGTAAAACAGCGTTGGATGAAAGTGCTGGTAAACCAATCGTCATTTTGCCCTTCCTCCAGAAACGCGATAAGCGAGCCAAGTCCGATGGCCATGAAAACCGTTCCCAGCCAATCGCCTTCCCACAGTAACGGCATATTCAGCGGTTCTGGATCGATCGTGAAAAAGATCGTAGCCAGCATTACTGCGCCGGGGATGAGATTGACATAGAAGACCATCGGCCAGCCATAATTATCGGTAATCAAACCGCCTATGTAAGGTCCAATAGCGGGCGCCATGGTGGCAGTGATTCCAAAGAGGACCAAGCCAAGGGGGCGTCTTGAAGGGGGCAGCTGGGTGTTGATCACCGTGAACGACATGGGAATCATCACACCTCCGGTGAATCCTTGGAGCGCCCGGTAGAAAATCATCTGCGTGAGTTCGCTGGCCGTTCCGCAAAGTCCGGAAAACACCAGGAACAAAGAGACATTCACGAGAAGATAGAGGCGCACCCCGAGAACGCGTCCTAGCCAGGCGGTGAGCGGAATCGTGATGATCTCTCCAATCAAATAACTGGTGGAAACCCAGGAAGCTTCGACGGCAGTCGAGGCGATGCCGCCGGTGATCTCACGCAGGGAGGCATTAGTAATATAGATGTCGAGCACCGCCATGAAAGCGCCCAGGATCGTACCCAGGACGGCGATCCAGGTGCGTAAGCTGACATGTTCTTCTGATGATGCAGCCATTTTGAAAGAAGTGAGAGGTGAGAAGTGAAAGGTGATTTGTGATTGGTGATTGGGCGATCTCGACGATCCCGGCGTTTCCTTTACTGCATCACTCCGATTGCAGGGGCGTCGCGGAGTTGAGTGATCGGCTCACTCGCCAGTTGATGCGATGGTTTTTCGTTTTCAGGAGGTTCCGGATAGGGTTTGTCGATCAGCGGTGCGGCGACGGCGATGCTGGGTTCCGTCGATAGGCCGGGAACAATCTTGTCGCGGACGGCTTTGATGCTTTCCGGATCGAAGAGAATTTTCACCGGCACGCGTTGAACGATCTTAATGAAATTGCCGGTGGCATTGTCCGGTGGAAGCAAGGCGAAATTCGAGCCGGTGCCCGGTTGCAGACTGTCAACCCGGCCCTTGAACCGGTAGTGCGCGAGTGCATCGATCTTGATGTCGACGGGCTGCCCCACCCGGATTCTTTCGAGCTGCGTCTCTTTGAAATTTGCATCGATCCAGACATTATCTTCGACCACCGCCATCAAAGCCTGCCCGACTGAAACCCGGTTCCCGGTTTGAATCGTTTTTTCGGCGATGCGCCCGGAAACTGGAGCGACGATGGTGCAATAAGAAAGTTGGAGTTCCGAATTCTTAACTTGCGCCAGAGCGGCCTCGGCTTCGGCACGCGCAGCTTCTTCCTGGGCATGCGCGACCTTCAGGTTCTCCTTGGCAACATTCACCGCTGCCACGTTCGCTTTGTACGTAGCAACGCTGGTTTCGGCCTGCGATTGAGCCGTATCGAGGTCCTGTTTCGAAATGACTCCCCTACCTTGGTAAAACAGTTGACTGTTTCGCTCGAAAGTGCGCTGCAAATAGCCCGAATTTGCTTTCGTCGAATCTGCCTGAGCTTGAGCCTGTGCTAACTGAGCCTCGGCCAGCGGTATCTGTGCGGTTGCCTGCAAGAGCTGAGCTTGAGCTTGCAGGTAACTAGCGCGGTCCTTTTGCAGCTGAACTTGGTAGTCGCGCGGGTCCAGTTTTAAGAGCGGTTGCCCGGCAGTGACATGCCAGTTGTCGTCAACTAACACCTCTTCGACCGTACCCGTGATGCGCGAGCTGATCTGGTGGGTATAACCGGTGACATAAGCATCGTCGGTATCCTCATGGGTAGAAGCATACATCCAGTACCGGACACCGAAAAAAAGGCCGAGGACCCCGATGACGGCTCCAATGACCAGTATACGGCGTCGCCGTCGATTTGTTGGTTGGTCTCCACGATTCGTGTTACTCGCAGGCAGTCGACCTGCGGCGTGGTTCCGAGGAACCGTGTTTTTTTGACCGATAGGTAATCGATGGGGTGCAGGCGTTCCCACGTTGCTTGGCAGATTCAACGTTAGCTCTTTGTTGGGCCGAATTGAGTCCCTAAAGGTCTTGCGAAGTCGCTGCCGGGCTACCCGCGCTGCGCGCCAGAGAACGAGCAACTGCATGATCTCCCCTCCAATTCTGGTTGCCATCCCACAGCGCCAGGTGTCTGGTGATCGAGCGCAATCATTGTTCCGTTCGATCCGTGCGGACTGAGGCCATTAGACGAGCCCTTCACATACTTGAACCTCTGTTTATAGATCTCTTCCTGCATCCGCTTTTCCTTCCAACGCGGTGATAACCCACTCATAGTCCCCTCCAAACTCATTTCGCTACACCGGCGCGCTCTCTTTCCTTGCGTCGTTCACCAAGGCTTCCCCTTGCTCTGGCTGGCTTCGGCCCAAAGAATCTCATGATCACAGAGAAAAAGACTGGGGTAAGAAAAATTCCGAAAAAGGTTACCCCTATCATGCCAGCAAACACCGCTGTTCCCAGAGCTTGGTCCATTTCCGCGCCCGCACCCTTTGCGATCACCAGCGGCAACACGCCCAGAATGAAGGCAAAGGAAGTCATCAGGATCGGCCGCAGCCGGAACCGGGCAGCTTGCGCTGCCGCTTCCATCCGTCCCTTTCCGGCTTCCATCTGTTGTTTCGCAAACTCAACAATCAGAATCGCATTCTTACAGGCAAGGCCGACCAGCACGATGAATCCGATCTGCGTGAAAATATTGTTGTCTTGTCCTCGAGAGTAAACTCCCACCATCGCCGAGAGCAAACACATGGGCACGATCAAAATTACCGCTAATGGCAGAGACCAGCTCTCGTATTGAGCTGCTAACGCGAGGAAAACAAACAAGACACACAGAGGGAAGATGAACACTGCCGTGTTGCCAGCAACCACCTGCTGATAAGTTAGCTGGGTCCATTCGAAGGAGAATTGGTTGGGTAAATTCTCTCTACAAATCCGTTCCATCTTTTCGATCGCCTGGCCCGAGCTTACTCCCGGTATGGTTGAGCCTTGGATCAGAGCCGCGGGATAGACGTTATAGTGGTAAACCGTGTCTGGCCCTGTTATTCGATGGACGTCCAGGACGCTTCCTAACGGCACCATCCCCCCTTGTCGTTTCGCACATAAATCCGCCGGATCTGATCGGGATTTGAACGAAAAGCGGTATCGCCCTGCAAATTGACCTGATAGGTTCTTCCAAGGAAATTGAAATTGTTAACAAAGTTGGTTCCTAGATAGCTTTGTAACGCAGTAAAAATCGCATTCATCGACACCCCCAAGGTCTGCGTCTTTTCGCGATCGATTTTCAAAAAGAGTTGCGGCACATAGGCATGATAAGTCGTGAATACGCTGCTCAATCCGGGCTCTTTGTTCGCCGCGGCTACAATTTTATCCGTTACCTGTTGAAGAGCGTGCAATCCGGCGTTCCGGCGGTCTTCGATTTCCAATTGGAACCCGCCCGCATTCCCTAATCCTCGGACCGAGGGCGGTTGGATAGCGACCCCGAAAGCATCCTGAATAGAGCCGAATCCGGCCTGCATTTTGCCGGCAATCGCCGTAGCCGATTGGTCTGGATGATCGATTCGTTCACTGTATGGCTTCAGTGGATGGAAGACGGTTAACGAATTGGGTTTTGTCGTTGAATCGAGAATATTTAAACCTTCGATCGCGAAAGTGAGCTCGACCCCCGGGATCTTCTGCCCGTTGACCCCGATTGTCCGTCGGACCGCATCGTTTCGCTGAAGCGAGGCTCCATCCGGTAATTGCGCGAATCCAATCAGGTAACCCTGATCCATCGTTGGGATAAACCCCCCGGGCACCTTTTGGAAGACGAATCCAGTCAGCAGAAGAAGGCCCAAGTAGACCACCAGAACCAGTCCGCTGACTCGAAGGAGGCGGCGCACGAGCGCTCCATAAACAGTGCTTCCAAAATCGAAGGTTCGGTTGAACAGCCGAAAAAACCAGCCTAGCACGGTGTCAATCAAGCGGCTAAATAGATCCATTTGCACGTGACCTGGCTCGATCAAGAGTGCCGCTAGTGCTGGGCTCAAGGTTAGCGAATTGAATGCCGAAATCAGCGTGGCGATCGCAATGGTCAAGGCGAACTGCCGATAGAATTGACCGCTAATGCCGCTAACCAGCGCTGTGGGCACAAATACCGCTGTCAGAACGACCGCGATGGCAACAACCGCCCCACCCACTTCATCCATCGCTTTTCGCGTCGCTTCTTTCGGATCCAAGCCGCGCTCAACCCACCGCGTCACGTTCTCGACAACCACGATGGCATCGTCGACTACTATGCCGATTGCAAGGACCAAGCCGAAGAGTGAAAGTGAGTTAAGCGAAAAACCTAAAATCGCCATCACTGCGAGTGTTCCGATCAAGGAAACCGGCACGGCGATCAAGGGGATCAGCGCTACCCTCCACGACTGGAGGAAGACCAAAACCACGATCACGACGAGAAGTACGGCGTCCCGCAACGTATCGTAGACGTTTGCAATCGACTGCTCAGTGAAACGCGTCGTGTCGTAGGGGATCGAATATTCCATTCCCGGAGGAAATGCTTTCGCCATTTCGACCAATTGTTTTTTTACACTCGCGGCGATTTTCAGCTGGTTGGACCCAGGTAATTGCTGAATTAAGATTGCTACTGAGGGGATCACTCCGTCCCGAAAGGTGGAACTAGTATAGTTCTGTCCACCGAGCTCTAATCGAGCGACGTCCTTGAGGTAAACGAGCTGCCCGTTATCGCCGTGCTTCAGGACGATTTGAGAAAATTGCGCCGGGGTTACTAGACGGCCTTCCGTGCTAAGCGTGAATTGAAACTCCGTCCTCGGCGGCGCTGGCTCCGACCCAATGTTGCCAGAAGCAACCTCGAGATTTTGTGCCTGCAACGCGCTGATCACGTCGTCCGCAGTCAGTCCACGGGAAAACATCAAATCCGGATCCAGCCACACCCGCATACTGTAGGGCTGGGCTCCATATACCTGAATATTACCCACTCCCTCGATCCGCTTGAGAGAATCCTCCATCTGGGTGTAGGCATAATTGCTCAGATAAAGAGGATTGTACGCCTTGCTTTTGGAACTGAGGGCAATCGCCATGATGACATCGGGCGATTGCTTTGCCGTGACCACCCCGATATTATTTACCTCAGGCGGTAGTTGTGGCTGCGCGATCGCTACCCGATTTTGAACCAGCACTTGGTCGATGTTCGGGTCAGTGCCTAACTTGAATGTCACGGTCAACTGCATCGTACCATCGGCGGACGACGTGGACGACATGTACAGCATATTTTCAACTCCGTTGACCTGCTGTTCGATCGGCTCCGCGACTGTCTCCGCGAGGGTTTTTGGATCAGCTCCGGGGAACTGCGCCTGCACCACCACCGTGGGCGGCGCAATGGTCGGAAATTGCGCCACCGGCAAAATGAAATAAGCGATTCCGCCGAGCACCACGGTGATGACCGAAATTACAATTGCAAAAATCGGCCGATCGATAAAAAAACGAGAAAACTTCATGCTGATACTGTCTTTGCGCGGTTCTCTACTCGGTTTCTGACGCCCGTTTCGAGGAGTTCGTTTCGGCGCCAAGTATGGGTATGGGGTCGCTGGAGGCAAATTGTTCCATTGATCCTGCCTCTGGTTTAACCGGGGTATCGGGCCGGACTTTTATAATTCCGTTGATCACGACCACGTCTTCCGGTTGCAGCCCAGAGGTGACTACGCGTAATCCGTCGGTCAGTGGACCCGTTTTGACGTGACGCAAGTGAGCAATATTTTTGTCGTCGATTACGTAGACAAAGCTTTGATCTTGATCGGAGCCGATTGCTCGGTCCGCAATCAGAAGCGCGTTATATTTCGGACCCGAAGGCAGTCGAACGCGGACGAAACTGCCCGGCGTGAGAAAGCCGTTCCGGTTGGCAAACGTCCCACGAATGAGCAATGTTCCCGTTGATGTATCCAGGGCGTTATCTGAGAAATCGATTGTCCCATCGTGAGGAAATTGCGTTTCGTCCTGCAACTGCAGATAGGCCAGAACTTTTCCCTCCGGACCACTCACCAATTTGTGATCGTGCGTCAGTCGCTGATAATTCAATGCCGCGAGCTCATCCATGCTGAAATAGGCATAGATCGGATCGATGCTAACAACGGTCGTTAGTCGTGTAGAATCAGCCTGTACCAGATTGCCGATATTCACCAATTGCCGGCTCACGCGGCCATCGATCGGCGAGGTGACATCCGTAAATTCTAGGTTCAATTTTGCCGCGTTCACTGCGGCTTGGGACGCGATCACATCCGCTGCAGCGGTGTTCTTATTGGCAAGTGCCGTATCATAGTCTTCCTTAGCAATGACTCCGGTGCTTTGCAGACGCTCTTGACGTTCGAAGGTGATATCCTGCAATTTCTGGCTGGCCTGCGCTCGCTGCAGTTGGCCAACCGCCTGGTCGTAGGCATCCTGATAAGGCCTGGGGTCGATCTGAAAAAGCAAATCTCCTTGGTGGACCAGATCACCCTCTTTAAANGGAATATCGACGATGTAACCGCTGACTCGAGGAGTGACATTTACGAAATTGACCGCTGCGGTTCTTCCCGTGAATTCGGACCAATTTTCGACCAGTTTCTCTTCCGGCTTGCTGACTGTCACGGTCGGTGGTGGTGGGGATCCTGGAGGTGCCGCTTGGTTACATGCGACCAATGAAATCAAGCCCGTGAGGGCAGACAATAACCTCCCAACGTAGGCTGCTTTAGTGTGCTGCATCGGAATTCCCTATAAAACCGGACCTCTTCATACGAATTTTGCTCCGCATCTCATTTTTCTTGCTCAGCGAAGAAACAACGCCGCTCCTAACTTGAGAAATGCAGTGTTTTTATTGCCTCGATGAATAATGTTAATCGCGATCTACAAATCGACTCTGGTGGTCCCCAAACCTCGTTCTTCATCGTGACCCGCGAAACCGTCACCGATCGGTAGGTCAGGAGCACAACACCGATAAAACACAGGAAAGCCGGCCTCCCGATTATTGGAGTCGTGACAGCGCAAAATCTTCGCCTCGCTCTCCGTGCCGTCGGCAGTGTTCGATGGCGCCAACCGGGCGAGGGCAAGACCTCATCCACTAAGGCCCTCGGCAACTGGCTGCTGGAGCAAAAACATCCGCGTCGAATGGCGCTCTCTGATCGCTGCGTTGAGGTCTAACACGGGCCTCCTCCGTTCGAAATAAGTATTTGGCCATGTCTTAAGTCCTTTCATACGTTACCTCCTGCCTTTCGAATCTGGCATATGGCTAACAGCAACGCTCCGGCGGACGCAGAAAACACTGAATAGTCGAGCGGCGTTTTGATGCCCAACGAAATCGCCATGGCGGTGCCAAACAGAACCAGCAGCCCCGCCGCAGCAAGCGCCACGAAACGAAGCCAGATTCCTAGAATTAACGTAATGCCAAGGAAGGTTTCTGCGATCGTCGCGGCCCAGGCCAGGAACGGAATCGTGAACGCCGGCATGAAGGAATTAACTTTCGCCGTGTATTCCATAAAATGCTTGAAGCTGTCGGGACTCGTATTTTCTCCCCAGATACCAAAACGACCCGCCACCGCGGATAAAAACGCGGCCCCCAGTGCGAACCGGGTGTAACGCATCGCGAATGACTCCCATTTAACAAGGCCTTTCCCCAGGATCGGCTTTGAAGAAACAGCGTCAGTCAGGGTTCGATTACTCATCGTTATTGGTCTCCTTTGGCTTGAGTCCTCGCTATCGGCAGCAAGAGCGGTTTGTCACCGTCGCAAACAAAGCAGGCGATGAATTTTGCCGGTTCCTGTTGGCTGGCGTTTGCTGATATCAAATGCTCACCGTTTGGCGCCTCGTAGAAGCTCTCCCCCGCTTTGTAGATCGCTTTTGGTTCACCTTTTATTTGGACCCGGAGCGCTCCAGCGATGACGTAGACGACGACGGGAAACGGATGAGTGTGTGGTGCAGAGAACCCGCCGGGCGGATAGG
>JGI25614J43888_10000161_pt1 | contig 18823 bp, 21 predicted proteins | sample GraSoi_2013_60cm_FD_43888 | JGI IMG/M metagenome (IMG submission 43888) | reverse complement strand
CGGCTCCAGTGGGCGTAAGCAGCAATCCAGTTCTGCGTTAAGTTACCAGTCGAATGATTCCATCAAAAAGAGGAAACATGAAACCGGTATGGTGCATCGTGGGACTTCTCTGCCTTGGAATCATGGCGTTCGGGGGAGAGAATGCGGCGGTGCACTCCGCATCCACTCCGAGCACGGAAAATTTGGGAGCAGGATGGTCATTTGACCTAAATAGCGCTTACACCTTCGGCAGCCGCATCCAAAAGGCTGCTAATCTGGGGTCACAAGCGGAATATCGATACGAAATTGAGGCGTTGCGCAATTTCCGAATCACGGGAGACTATTACCTGCAGCTCGGGATCGATTATGAGCGGTTCGATTTCTCGCGTTCGAACGCTGTCTTTCCTTATTCTTTCACCTCCTTTAATGCGGAGGTGAACTTCTCTTATTGGTCAGGCGACGATTTCTATCCGGTGGTAAAACTTGAACCGGGCATTTACTATACGCGGGACCACGTGACAAAGAACTCATTCGACGTGCCAGTGCGCTTTACGCCAGGATTTAAGGTAAGCGAGAACTTGTACGTAATCCTTGGCTGCAGCGTAGATGCTTTTTCAAACCCGATCGTTTTTCCGATCGGCGGCTTCAACTGGAAAATCAGCGACAAATTAAACTTTCGAGCCGTGTTTCCCCAGCCGCGGTTTAGCTACACGCTAAATGATCGACTCGAGATTTATCTGGGCGGCGAACTGATCGGCAATGGCTATCGCAATGGCCCGACCCGTGATCGCCGGACCAATAATGCGATCATCGAGTACGAAGAGGAGCGGGCCGGGGTTGGAGTAAATTTTACTTTGCGAAAGGGCGTTGAATTTGAGGCCATAGCGGGCTGGACGTTTGAACGCACTTACGACTATGTTCGTTCGGGGCCAGATTACAAAAGTAAGGGCGCACCCTATTTCAGAGTGGATCTGAGCTTAGATCTGTTTTGAACTATGTTTCAAGGCGGCAACGGATCATCCTTAGAAAACGCGGTCGTGATTCTCGGCGCGTCCAGCGAGAGCGCTGGGGTCGACGCGGAACATACCTATCTTTCCCGCCATTTTCCTGGATCCTCCGTCGTCCGACAAGCACTCCTCCATCAGGCGGGAAAGGTCTTTGACCGTCTGGAAATAAGAACCTCGGCCAATGCTCCGGCAGTCGTGTATTTCGATATCACCGATTTCTTTGGTAAATTTTAGCAAGCCGATCGTGCCTGGTACCGCGATATTGGTATGCCAATCCAAATTTCGTTTCACGCTGGCCCGGTCATTTCCGGTNTGCTCCAGTTCCTGGTACTGATTTTATTCCAATTTATCAATCGTTGATAGTTCCAGAGACGTTATTGNAGAGGCCCGATCTGCCCTTGATGGTCGGCGAACGCGATCACAAATCCTTTTTGTCTACACTCAAAGCCAAACGTACGACGCTCTCCCAGTTCGGCGGCGATATCTCCGGTAATCTCGGTTTTACTTACGGCGCGGAATCCGATGCAAAATCCTCCGCGGCATACGTCCGGGTATGGCTCTGGTATCAGTCGCGTTGGTGGCTGCTTTTCGACGTAGCGACCAATATGAAAATGAGCTAGGGCGGAAGCCTGACCAGCGAACAGTCGCCTCAGGGTACGTTTTGCCTCAGTGATTATCCGAATTGTCGGGATCCTCCGGTCTTGTCCCCATGATTTCGTCAATCCGGTCGAGAACTTCTGGCGTCAACCTTTCCGCGACACTGGTAGCAGCAAGATTCTCTTCGAGCTGTTTCACTTTTGAAGCTCCGAGGATCACCGTACTCACATGCGGATTCTTGAGACACCAAGCGATCGATAGAACCGATTGCGGAATGCCCAGCTTATGGGCAAATTCACCCAACCTGCGCACTTTCTCGAGCCTCTCNGGCTTAAGAACCCATTCACGCAACCAACCGTAACGTTCGAGAGTCAATCGCGCGTCGGTTGGATTGCCGTTGTTGTATTTTCCGGTTAAAAGTCCGCTTGCCAGTGGCGAAAAAACCGTNGTNCCGAGCCCGATTTGTTCGTAGAGCCGGGCATACTCCATTTCGANTTTGTGGCGTTGCAGAAGGTTGTAGTACGGCTGCTCCANGGNCGGGGGCACCAGTTGGTACTGGCGAGCGACCTCGTGAGCCTCCATGATTTCTTGGGCACTCCAGACGCTCGTTCCCCAATACAGCACTTTACCTTGAGCAATGAGGTCCGACATCGTGCGGACCGTTTCCTCGATCGGCGTCTCCGGATCAGGCCGATGACAGAAAAACAGGTCGAGATAGTCGACTTGCAGCCGGTGCAAAGCGGCGTGACATGCCTCGAAAACATGTTTGCGGCTCAATCCATATTGATTCGGCTTTTGCGGGTGCTTGGCTGAACCGAAGAATACTTTGCTGGACACCAACCAGGTATCGCGAGGCCAGTCAAGCTTGCGCAGAATTTTACCCATCACGACTTCCGATTGGCCGGAGGCGTAGCCCTCGGCGTTATCGAAGAAATTAATGCCTCCCTCGTACGCCTTGATCATTAAATCTTCTGCGACATCATCCGAGATCTGATCACCGAACGTGACCCAAGAACCCAGGGAGAGTTCGCTCACCTTTACTCCCGCTTTGCCCAGTCTGCGGTAATTCATATGCCCTGACAACGTTGCACGACTCTTTGTCCCCTGCAGCTAGGAATCGGAGGCGAAGGAAATGCGGAATGCGGATCGCGGAATGCGGAATTGAACGCCGCCCATTGGAACGGACTGAGGACTCTTCCTCGGTTTCGTAAGAATCTTCCGCATTCCTGTTCCGCAATCCGCAATCCGCATTCCGCATTTCCTTCGGAAGCCTCTATTCTTGCTTGAATTCCCTCAACTGGCGCCACGTCAAAGCAAATGCAGGCTTATGCGAATTCTCACTCCTCTCTTTTCCGTGTTGCTCTTTGTGTCTGTGCAGGCCGTCGCCCAAAGCATGCCAATCCTGACTTTTAATATGACCAAAGCAGACGGAACTCAGGTCGTGTATGAATTTCGGGTTCCANATAACGTTGTATTCAGCTCTTTTNCTGATACCGCGGGAGCGCAGCACCAAGCTGGTGTGACCGCCTTGACGTGGGCGCAAAGCTTTTACGGCGCCCACGACGTCTTCTTACAATCCGTCGATTTCAAGGCATTGCCGATTCCGCACTACGTCGCCACATTCAATGGTCAGATCGGAACTATTCGCCAAACTTTCTTTGCGGTGATCCTGGGTTCCGGCACTGCTTTAGAACCGGCGCAGGCGCGCATGCTAACGCAAAAAACGGCCAGCGCTGCAAATCAGCGAGTCTCGAAGCCGACTCGGCGCCGAGAAACCGTGCGCCCGACCGCGAGGAGCGAAGGGCCAGCGGGCGGCCGTGGAACTAGAGATTTGCGGGACGAAAAAGTGACGCCCGCCGCCGGTCCTCATCCGAACGTCTGGGTTTCCGGCACATCGAACTAGTGCATCGTACCATATGCCAGTTACATACGAGACGATGCACTAATCCCCAAATCTCGCTCGGTCTACGCATTCATGCGCTTAGTACGAGCTAGCTTCGGACATTCGAAATACTTACTTGCACCGATCCGGCTCGCTTGCGTCCGGCTAGCTCTTCACCAGCGTAACGCGGCAGACGCGCAAAACTAAAGGTCGCAACAAAAGAAATCGCGCCGATCACCAGGAATGCTGGCCAGAAGTCGGCCGCCCCCAAGGTGGAACTTCCCCTGAGNGCCAACGTCAATTGTAAAGCTGAAGCCCCAACCGTTACCCCCATACTCAGAGAGAACTGCTGCAGTACGCTCTGCAGAGAGGTGGCGGCGCTCATTTTCGCCTGCTCGATTTCCGCATAGCTGATTGCATTGATACAAGTAAACTCGAGCGAACGAAAAAAGCCGCCGATGAAAAGTACCGCTACCATGAGCGGAATCGACATAGCGGGAGTAAACGCAGCTGGCGCCGCGACGAACACGGCCGAAAAGATAGAGTTAAAGATCAAGACCCGCCGAAAACCCCATTGGCGAAGAATCCAGCCGGCCGCGACCTTCATCCCGATCGCCCCCAGCGCGGTAACGAAGGTGAGTAAACCGGAACGGAGCGGACTGAACCCGAATCCTAGCTGTAACAATAGAGGTAACAATAATGCTACGGCTCCCACCCCAATGCGGAAAATTGAACCGCCCGCCGCGCCAGCGCGAAAAGTCGGGTAACGAAGCAGTGCGAGATCCAATATCGGTGCGACGGCGCGCCGAGCATGCCAGACATACAACCCTATCCCAGCCAATCCCAAGAAAAAGAGGCTGACTACGAGCAGCGGCGAAACAACATGCGCGTCAAGGGCTGCGCAAGCCGAAACCAACGCCGAGAGTCCAAGTCCGGAAAACAGAAATCCGGGAAAATCGAATTTGGTAATCTCTTCGCCGAAAACGTCCGGGATGAAGAGCGTGGCTAGCACTAAGCCGAGAACAGCAATGGGAAGATTTATCCAAAAGATCCAACGCCAAGTGAAAAAGGTCGTGATAAATCCGCCCACCGGTGGACCAATGACCGGGCCGATCAACGCGGGAATCGTAAGCCAAGCGAGTGCTCCAACGATTTCTGAGCGAGGCACAGTTCGGAGAATAACCAATCGGCCCACCGGAACCATCATCGCTCCACCGATCCCCTGTAACGCACGTGCGGCGACCAAAAATCCCGTCGAATTAGCGAAACCGCAGCAAACAGATCCCAGTGCAAAAATAATGATGGCGAGTCGAAAAATGAGGCGAGCTCCAAATCGATCCGCAAACCATCCCGATGCAGGAATGAAGACGGCCAAGGTCAACAAATACGAAGTGAGCGCCAATTTCAGTTGAATTGGGTCTTCGTGCAAATCGCGAGCGATCGCGGGTAATGCGGTCGAAAGAACAGTCGCATCGAGATTTTCCATGAACAAGGCACAGGCCACGATCAACGGCACTAAGACCCGAAGCGGCAAAGATCTTCCCGATTGCGACAATTCATGCATGGCGGATCAGCACATTGCCGCGCGTCAGCGAATAAGCAACCGACTAACTTCCTTTTCCCGAGGCGCTTCTCGCNATCAACCCCGAACCAGGACATTAGTCGCTCCGGTCCAGGGAGTTACCACTGAGAGTTAGTGAGTGCTCACATCNGGTCAGTGATGGAGAGATTTGCCGATATATTTAGCATCCCGAACTAATTATACCATCACTCCTGCCACTGCCTCCCGATCTTCTGCTGGAGCCGTTCGACCGCGATTTGGAGCCACTCGTAACGACATTACAAAGGATTCATGTTCTTTCNCTTTACAAGCTAGAAATTTAGAACCAGCAGTAAGCTGTTATCGATCTCGGATCGATCCTTAACGACGTAATATGAAGAAAATACATGCCTTAGCCGTTGTCGGCTTTATGTCACAAGCCATAACGGGATTCGCTGGAGAACCGGCCATATCCTCAAAAGAAGTAGTACCACCCGCACCTATCCAAGACCTCTATCGAGCAAATGAATGGCAGCTCGATCTGTTTGGTGCTTACGCACCCGCTGGCGGGAAAGGGAACAAGTTTCTCGGAGACCACGCCTGGGGAGGAGGTGCCGACGTCAATTACTTCTTTACGAAGTACCTTGGTCTAGGTTTGGAGGGTGACATCCTTGATGGTACGGGNCCTATTAATTCGGGCAACGTTAGCGGCCAGTTCGCTTTAAATGCATTGGTTCGCTATCCCATCGGAAACACCGGATGGGCTCCCTATGTATTCGCCGGAATCGGCGGATTCGTTCCTGGAGAAGGTTCAGACTTTGTCCAACACTTCAGCAACAGAACCAGCCGACTAATCCGCAATAACAATAATGCCGACGTTCTGTTGGAAGGACATTGGGGCGGCGGACTCGAGTATCGTTTCACTCGCCATATCGGAATATTTGCGGATGGACGTTATNAAGTCGTAGACCAATCGAGAAATAATTTCGGCCTCATTCGTACGGGAGTTCGTTTCGCGTTCTAATCCTCCGCAATTCTAATCAACACTTTGAAGGCCAACCATTCGAGGAATGGTTGGCCTTCGATTTTCGGTAAGGCGAATTGTGACGAACATGACCGCGACCTGCTGCCTCGCCGACGATCTGAATCAAGCATGGGGAACTAAATGTTGCTCGACCAAGGAGTGACGATCGGGTTGNGCCACTATCCAAAAAGCTTACCCAGCATACCAGAGGACCGCACAAAAATGGCAAATCGTTCCGGCCAGGACGAAAAGATGCCATACAAAATGACCGAAACGAATACGCTTGAAAGCATAAAAAATCGTGCCGGCGGTGTAAGCGATACCACCCGCCGCGATCAAAATTAATCCGGCTGGGGCGATATGAAGCCAAAAAAGCCGGCCTGCTAAAATGGCAATCCAGCCCAAGGCAAGGCAGAAGCAAATATTAGCGACTCGATATCTCAATCCGCCACACGCAATGAACACGATTCCTGAAGCCGCTAAGGCCCAGATCGCAGCAAAGAGTGTCCATCCCCAAAACCCACGTAATGCGCCGAGAAGGAATGGCGTGTACGTTGCCGCAATCAAAAGAAAAATTGCCGCATGATCGAATGCCCGGAAAACTTGCTTCNATCGTTGTTGACGCGTGATGTGGTAGAGCGTGGAAAAGAGGTATAGCGAGAACAACGCGATTCCGAAAACGAGGGCGCCGACTAGCGCAAAGCCGCCACCTCGTTCGAGCGCCGACATAACCAAAATAGGAATGCCAGCGATCGCCGCGATCAAACCGATTCCATGGCTGATACAATTCGCGATCTCTTCCGCAACTGATTGAACCCGGTCTGCCTTGATCATCAATGATTGCATATTTCCACACCGCAACGACCCAAGCGATTGGAATTTAGCGCTTTCGACTACGCGAACGGAAGTCAAATGATCGTTTCACTAGACTCGACTTCCGGAAAAGACTGCTTAGCTTCAAGTCATGGCAAGGATCGGATCAACGAAACTTGAAGTCTTTCCCTTGGCCTTGGGTGGCAACGTATTTGGCTGGACCGCCGATGAGAAGACGTCCTTCGCCGTCCTTGATGCTTACGCGGCGGCGGGCGGTAATTTTGTCGACACTGCTGACGTCTACTCAGCGTGGGCACCCGGTAATTCCGGCGGAGAATCAGAAACCATCATTGGACGCTGGCTCAGCAGCCGGGGGAACCGCGAAAAGATGATCATTGCAACCAAAGTTGGAATGCATCCGAAATTGTCCGGGTTGGCGCCTGCCACCATTCGCACGGCCGCAGAAAAGTCTTTGCGCCGACTGCAAACCGATTACATCGATCTTTACTACGCGCATCAGGATGACGAAAACACGCCACTCGAAGAGACCCTTCGCGCCTTTGGTGAACTGGTTGAGGAGGGAAAGGTTCGCTACGTCGCGGCTTCCAACTACTCAGCCGCTCGGTTGCAGGAAGCTTTGAGCGCTTCCGATCGCGCCGGCTTGGTCCGCTACGTTGCCCTTCAGCATCATTACAATCTGGTCGAGCGCGACCAATATGAAGGCGAACTAGCTAATGTCGTCGCGCGCGAAGGTTTGGCCTCAATTCCTTATTTTGCTTTGGCCTCGGGTTTCCTCACTGNAAAGTANCGGCCGGGCGCAAAAGTCAGCAGTCAGCGAGCGGAGAAAGCAGGAGGGTACTTAAACGATAGAGGGATCAAGGTACTCGCATTCTTGGACGAGGTGGCGGCTGCCCATGACGTGTCGGTCGCTTCGGTGGCTCTGGCTTGGCTCGCCGCTCAACCCACTGTCGTTGCGCCCGCCGCCAGTGCGCGCACTCCCGAACAGTTACGCGATCTGTTGCCCGTAGCCGATCTAAGATTAACTAAAAGCGAGGTGAGCCGATTGTCGGAGGTGAGCGCGTAAGGAAAGGAAGTCTACCGATCGTGCTAAATAAAGTTGTCCGTGCGGAACCGCAATGCGCCCGGGAACGGCCCGGTAAGGATTGACCCATCTTGCGGATATCAGATGGTAGAAAGCAGGGCCTAAATACTGAGAAGGCTTGGAAATACCGCTGCTTGGGTTCACAATACAGGCGTGCACTCGAGTTTCCGCCAGGCGTGGATCAACTATCGTCGACTGCGCTTCTTCGTGATCGGGCTTTTCGTAGCGTTTATGTTGGAGCTACGATTTCTCCTTTTTCTCCCTGGTCTCGTATTCGCATTGACCTTTGTCGCATACTACTTCTCGGCGACTTGGTTGGCCAACTGGAAGTGTCCACGGTGCCGGCAACCCTTTTTCCGAGGCTCTTTCATTCGCAGTCTTTATGGAGGTAAATGCTTCCACTGCGATCTTCCGAAATGGAGCGTGATGGAGACAAGCCCGCAAAAATCACGCGCTACCGGAATTGACCCGCACATCGTAGGCTAATGTCCTGTCCGCGAAATAACGTGGCTTTCGCCGCTGGTCAGTTGGCTGTTTTTCAAGGCGCGAGCGACGCAGGCTAACTCATGCCGGCAGGGCGGGTTCCTGACCATTGTAGCCCCGAAACGGCCGGTCCTCGAGCAAGTTTTGATAACCGTAGAAGCGACGACCGATGAAACGTTTTGGAACAGAATTGACCACGACGCCGGAAACCTGAATCCGGCGCAACTTAAGTTCGGCCATCGCTGTCAGCGCATCCTGGGGGCGGCTAAGCCCGAGCCGGACGACAAACAACGTGGTGTCCGCATAGGCGGCTAGAGCTACGCTGTCATCGGTCGCAAGTACCGGCGGCGTGTCGATCAAGATGTAATCAAACCGAGAATTAAGCTCACGGCGCAGGTCGTTTAGACCAAAGCTTAGAAGGTNCTCAGTAATGTTCTGGATCCGCTGGCCACAAGACATTAGATATAAGTGCGGCATACGAGTCTCTTGCACTGCACCTGGCAGGCCCTTCTGCCGGGTCAAAAGATCCGATAGACCTGGCCCACTGGCGACGCCAAATAACTGGTGAAGTTTGCCTCGCCGCATGTCGCCATCGATGAGAAGAGTGCGCGCATTGGTCGCAGCCAACGCAATGGCCAGGTTTGCGGCGACCAAAGACTTACCCTCTCGGGGAACGGCGCTGGTCACGGCCAGGCATTGCATGGCTAGGGAATCCTGTGGTCTGCGAACAATGCTTGAGCGAAGATGACGAAACGATTCGGCTATTCCGACATGCTTTGGGGTACAATCAAGAACAGTTCGCTGTTTGCTAATCCAGGGGTCGCGCAATATTTTGCCAACGACGGGGAGATTCAAGGTGCGCGTGACCGCTTCAATTGTGGTGAAGCGCGGCGCTAAACGCGAACCTATAAACAGGCCGCCGAGACCAAGACCCAGACCGAGAAGCCCAAACTTTAAGAAATTGGTGACAGGCGACTTTGCTACTCGCGTTGCCTCGCCCGCATTTTCCAAGATAACGATCGGCTCTTGCTCTAAGCGCTGGCCCACGTCGATACTCTGGAGCTGACTCACGAGCTGGTTATAGGCGTTGCGACTGCTGTCGACCTTCGACTTCAGGTTTTGGTATTTGCTCAGGTTTTTGTTCAGGTCTTCGAGGTGAGCCTGTTTCTGTTCGACCTCTTCCTCAAGAGCTGCTCTCTCCCGGTCGATGGAAGCGATTTGATCGTTTCGGTGATCCCTCTGTTGGGACTTGAGAACCGTGAGGTGATTTCTATCCTCCGCAATCCTCGAATCCAGTTGCCTGACCTTCGGATGTGCGGGCTTCAAGCGCTTCAGCATCCGTTCCCGCTCGGCCTCTAACACCGCAAGCTCTTCTTGCGTGGCAGCAAGCCGGTCTTGTCCTGCATCGTTCTGGCCAGCGCCGCCGATGGAACCTGAATCAAGCGGAATCGCCGCAGCCGCCGTCGATGGATCGGTCCCGCTACCGGTCGAGGACCCCGACCGCCCTAACTGTAGATCGGCAATTTTCTGTCGAAGCGTATTCAGGTAAGCGGTCGTCGCGGTGATATCGTCCAAGGGTGACATTGTACTAAACTGGCGTTGGAAGTCGTTTAGCTCCTGAGTTGCTCCGTCCAGTTCCGGTTGCACTCTCGCTATTTCCCTCGACACCGCGGCAGACGCGCTTTCCGAACGCTGTCGCCGTATATCTTGGCGAACCTCGAAAAATCCTTGCATCGTGGCCTGCAAAGTCGCTTGCGTATAAACGGGATCAGTTCCGGTCGCACTCAGCTCAAAGATCGCTGTCTGCGGAACGAAAGTCGCATGAATACCGACNGCCGATTTCGGATGAGTGAGGCTTTGATCTGCCANAATTTTTTGCGCGCGCCTGGCGACGACGTCGCCCTGAATGATTGCTGCCTGGGTCCCAAGGAAATCTTCACTGTTCTCTTGATAAGCCGCTCCCATTCCTAAATTCATTTTCCCGGCCACAACCATTTTGGCGGTACTCCGATAGTGCGTCGGTTCCCTTGAGTTTAGCCAGGCTGCGGTCGCAAGGCCCGCTAGCACAGTGATCGCCGGCAGCCACCAAAAGCGCCTGACTTCTGCGTAAATTGTCCGAAGATCAAAGGTGTTCATTAGGTGTGCTACTACCAACTCAAGAAACGCGCCGGAACTACGACAACATCGCCAGGTTTCAATGTCTCATCCAGATCGGTTCGGCCTTGGTCAATCACGGCGGAAACATCAATAATCTTTGTCTGACTCGTTGACCCGGATCTGCGCACCACCTTCACTTTTCGTTTGTTGGCGAAGTCCGAGAATCCGCCCGATTCCAAAATCGCCTGGGTCAGCGTCAGAGACTCGTTGGCACGCAGTTCGATTACTCCTGGTTTGGCAACTTCTCCAGTCAAATAGACTTTTCCGGGAGAAAGCGTCGTCCGCTTTTCGACCGAGATCAATACCGTGGCCTTCTTATATAAATTCTTCTCCAACGCCTGCTTGATTTGATAGGCGAGGTCTCGCGGCGTTCGATTCACTGCCGGCACGCTACCTACGTATGGAACTCGGACTTGGCCAGAGTCGCTCACGGTAAGCGAAGTCGCCGGGTCCTCATCCTCCAAGATGCGGAACACAAGCTGGTCGCCAATCCGAATGGGAGTCTCGTTATCGAGCTGCTCCATCGAAGTAATCGGTCCACTGTGGCGATGCGCGCTTTGTGCGTCTACCGGACGCGGAATCGTCGAGAAGAAAAGAAAAGCGCACACCAGTAATCGGCTAAAATCCATCTTTGATCCACGCACTTTCATACCTGCTTAGCTCCGATCACTATTACATCCAGGGAGCACTGCACGTCCAGGTCGCTTCCTTCCTCGTCTCTCTCTGGCGTATATCGGTAGCAAAAATAGGGCTTAACGACTTGTTATCCGAAATCGAGCTGATCCTCAGTCGGAATACCTGCGAATTGTTGACATTTCTAACCGGCGCAAACCGAAAGCAGGCTAAACCCGTGCTCCTCACCACCGATAGTCTGGTCANTGCGAATTTTACGTTGGCTGAGATCGGTCATAGTGGTGCCTCGATATCTAGCTGTAATCGGATCACTTTTAGATTTTGCTGGCCCGCGAATCGCNGGCCGATTCCGCAAAGCCCTCTTTCGTCCACTTAGTGGAGTGGTGGCTGCGTCTCTCTACCGGCGCGTCACGGGAATTTCCCGGCTAGAGGCCACGCTCGGCGGAGCCGTCGCNGGCTGCCTCTACCGTCTCACAATCTATGGTCTGGAGAACTTANCCAAGCACGGTTTTCTGCTGGTGGCCAATCATCCCTGCGTGTTCGACGTCGGCTTGCTCAACGATCAATCGAACCCAATTGCGACATGCAATTTCCTCTGAGGCGGTAGCCAAGCGTCTGGAAAATTTTGCCTGGCCGAAAGACGCTTGCCGACTGGAAGNGGTAACATCCAGGCTAAAAACTGGGCATGTTTTGGTTGAAGGGGCCGAAAATCTTTGCTGGTGACCCCAACGAATCGGAAAAAATGGTCCAAGTGCCCGACGATGACTGGTTTCAAACCGGAGACTTGGCCCGGTTCGATGAAGATGGGTTCTTGTACATCGAAGGACGGGTCTCACGCCTCTCGGAGCTTTGGCAAATGCCGTTGGCGCCACATGACATAAATGACCGGATAGACTAACAGATTCAAAACCGCGGATGTGATGATTCCTCCAATCATCGGCGCGGCAATCCGTTTCATAACGTCGGCACCGGCTTGGTAGTCGGACGACCACATAATCGGGAGAAGACCGAAGAGTATCGCGCAGACGGCCATCATTTTAGGCCGAATCCGTTGGACCGCACCTTCGCGGACGCAGGCATTGAGGTCCGAAAGAGAATTCATCCGCCCCTCGGCTCGAAACCTTTCCCAACTCAAGTCCAGATAAAGTAGCATGACGATTCCGGTCTCAGCATCAAGTCCCGCCAAGGCAATCAGCCCGATCCAGACAGCCACGCTCATATTGTAACCCAGCAGATAGAGCAGCCAAAACGCGCCGACGAGGGAAAGAGGCACCGCTAATAAAACAATGAACGTTTTCGTTACCGAGCGGGTGCCGAGATAAATCAAAACGAAAATGATCAAAAGGGTAAAAGGGACCAAGATCGCGAGCCGTTTTTCGGCAGCTTGCAAATATTGAAACTGACCTGCCCATTCAACGTAGTATCCGGGAGGAAATTGGACTCTTTCACTGATCCGCCGCGAAGCCGCTTCCACATAGCTGTTGATGTCGCGGTTGGTGATGTCGACAGAAACGTAACTCACGAGCTGCCCATTCTCGGTTCGAATATCGGGCGGTCCGGTTCGATAGCGAATATCGGCCAGTAAAGAGATCGGAACCTGCTCTCCACCAGGAGTAGCGACGAGTACCCGCTTTAGTGCATCGATGTTATCGCGGAAATCACGCGAATAGCGGACGCTAATGGGATACCTCTCACGACCTTCGACGGCCGCGCCAATCGTATTTCCGCCAATGGCAGTTTCCACGATTTGGTTGACGTCCTCGACCCGCAGGCCATAACGAGCCGCAGCCTCGCGATTAGCAGTGAAATCAAGGAAGTAGCCTCCCGTCGCGCGTTCCGCAAAGACACTCCGGGTATCGGGCAGATCGGCCAAGGCTCGTTCGATAGAAATGCCAACCCGCTGGATGCCTTCCAAGCTTGGACCAAAGACTTTGATACCGAGAATCGAGCGCAAACCGGTGGTCAACATCTCAGTCCGTGTTTGGATTGGCATCCAAANCACTTGAGCCATTCCTGGTGTCTTAGTGGCCTCACTCATTTCCGCAGTGATTTTCTGCCAAGTCATCCCGGCCGGCCATTGTTCGGGAGGCTTCAATTGCACCACGGTCTCGAACATCGAGAGCGGTGCCGGATCGGTCGGCGTGTCGGCCTGACCCGCCTTGCCGAATACGCTTTCGACTTCTGGAAACCTCTTGAGAATACGATCTTGAATTTGCAGAATCTTGCTCGCTTCTCGGCTCGAGATCCCGGGGACTGCTGCCCGGCATATATAAAATCGTGCCCTCGTTCAATGGCGGCATGAATTCTTTTCCGAGGCGGCTGATAGGAATCCAGGTAAAGAGCAGCGCCCCGATGGCTACGCCAAGCGTCAACCAACGGAATCGAAGGACCAGGCTGACCAGCGGGTTATAAAGAGCGATCAAAAGAGCGCTAATCGGATTTTTTTTCTCCGACATGACCTTGCCGCGGATCAACCAGGTCATTAGGACAGGCACCAACACCAATCCAAGGAGTGAAGCAAAGAACATGGAGAAGGTCTTGGTGAACGCCAGTGGCCGAAAGAGTCGTCCTTCCTGCCCTTGCAAGGAGAAGACCGGGATGAAGCTGACTGTGATGACCAACAGCGAGAAAAACAAAGGTCGTCCGACGGTCTGGGCTGCACTGACGATGATGTCGAACCGCTCTCGTCCCCGAGCATCGCAACCGCTCTTCTGCCGAAACTGCTGCAGGCCCCGGTGGGCGTTTTCCACCATGATAATCGCGGCGTCGACCATCGCACCGATCGCTATGGCAATTCCCCCAAGCGACATGATGTTCGAAGTCAGGCCGAGCCATAGCATCGGGATGAACGACAAAATGATCGCAACTGGCAACGTGATAATGGCCACGAGCGCCGAGCGTACATGCCAGAGGAACAATACTGAAATCACCGCAACGACGATGCTCTCCTCCAGCAACTTCTCGCGCAGGGTGTCGATGGCCCGGTAAATCAGTGTGCTCCGATCGTAGGTTGGTACGATGCGCACACCTGGCGGTAAAGAAGGTTTGATTTCTTCGATCTTCTTCTTAATTCCGGCGATGACCTTGAGCGCATTCTCGCCGTAGCGCATGACGGCAATGCCGCCAACTACTTCGCCTTGCCCGTTGAGTTCGGCCGCGCCATACCGAAGGTCGGGGCCCAAATGTATTTCCGCCACATTTCTCAGATAGACCGGGACACCATCTTGGACCTTCAGGACGACTTGGCTCCAGGTCGCTGATACCTCGGATGTAACCACGTCCACGGACGAAAAATTGGGTCGTTGCAATTTCGACTGTCTTACCCCCTACATCCGTGTTGCTCTTGCGGACCGCATCGACGACATCGCTGATTGGAACGTTGTAGGCAGCAAGCTTGTTGGGATCGAGATCGATCTGATATTGCCTGACAAAACCGCCCACCNGAGCCACCTCGGCCACACCTTCGACCGACTCCAACGCGTACCGAAGCCTCCAGTCCTGGAGAGACCGCAGCTGGGCCAAATCGTTTTTTCCGCTGTCATCGACCAGCGCATATTCGAAGATCCATCCGACGCCCGTCGCGTCCGGCCCAATGACCGGGTTTACACCTTCCGGCAGTGTGCCTCGTACTGAGTTGAGGTACTCGAGGACTCGTGACCGGGCCCAGTAAATGTCGGTGCCATCCTGGAAAATCACGTAGACAAATGATTTTCCAAACATGGATTCGCCACGCACAGATTTAACCTTGGGTGCGGCAATGAACTTGGTGCTGATCGGATAGGTAATCTGATTCTCAATCAAATCGGGCGAACGCCCCTCCCAATCGGTATAAACGATGACCTGGACATCGCTGAGATCGGGGATTGCATCCAGCGGTGTCTGGTACAACGCGTAGATGCCCGCCGCGACCCCAAGGATCGTCAAAACGATGACGAGAAACGGGTTCCGCGCGCTAACGGAAATGACCCGCGCAATCAATGTATCGGCGGTCCCGCGGTCTCGCCCATCCCTTTTTTGGACCGGCGGCCAATCGTCGCCACCGGCCTTTACTTCGGAGACAGGATCGTTACGCACGTGAATTTAAGCGACTGCGAATTACGGATATCACATCCGCAATCCGCATTCCGCAATCGACTGTTTCTTCTGTTACCTCTCCCCTTCCGAACCGGCACCGGTCAGTGTCGAGTCATCCTGAAAATCCTTGATGACGCCTNGAATCTGTGCCTCGGCATCGATCAGAAAATTCGCGCTTGAGACGACACGGTCTCCCTCGTGCAAGCCGCTAACGACCTGATAATAGCGTTTCTGATTGGGATCGGCTGACTCCATAAACTGCCGGCCAACTTGAATAAAGCGAGCCTCCAATCTTCCAGAGCCCTTATCCACAAATACCAACATTCGGGATCCTGTGGGAAGAACCGCATCAAACGGAATTGTGAGTAATTCGCCCGCATCAATCTCGGCCACGACATTGGCGTACATCCCGGGCCGCAGCCGGCCAGCCGGATTTGGAACGTCAATACGAACCCGCACGGTCCGTTTTGCAGAATCAACCACCGGGTTGATAGCGCCGATTTGCCTTTCGAATGAGCTGTCGGGGAACGCAGGCAATCCAATCCTCACCGCTTGACCCTCTTGCAGAAGTCCGATCTCGTTCTCGTAAAAATTCGCCCATAACCATAGGCGCGACGAATTAAGGATGGTCATCACTTTGTCTCCTCGTTTTACACTCAACCCAACCTTCATTGGCGCCTCGCTAACGACGCCGTTGAAAAGCGACCGAAGCAAGAAATGGTCGGTGGGTTGAAGCGTGCGTTCCAATTCCGCGATCTCGCTCGGACTGACATTCAAGAGCTGCAGCCGACGGCGCGCGTTATCAATCACTTGATCCATCGATGCCGCGGGAACACTGCCATTTTCACGCACTTTGAGTACGTTAACCAACTCCTGTTCCGGGGAGCGAAGGTCTGGCGTGTAGATGACCATCAGAGGCTGCCCGACGGTTACGTGCTCGCCCGGCGAGGTCACACGCAGTTCTTCAACGTAGCCATCTACGCCGGTCACGCATTCAAAGACCTGCGCCTGATCTGGTTCCAAGGTTCCAACCGAGCGGATACCAAAACGCATGTGCCTGGGTCGCGCCTCCGCGTAAGTCACTCCGATCTGCTGCTGACGCTGGACCGGAACAATGAATTCGTGCTCGCTGGACTGGGGGGCGTCATCTTCACCAGATAGTTCCTTTCCGGCAGGCAATTGACGGACTGTTGTCGCTCGTTGTCGTTCGTTGTCGTTCGTTCTCGTTGGCTGTCGCACCGGAGCGAGGTCCATCCCGCAAATCGGGCACTTCCCAGGGGTTTTCGAGTGTACCGAAGGGTGCATCGCGCAGGTCCAGTAATCGACTTCTGCGTTCGCAACGTGGCCGGTAGACTTCGAACAGGCAGCAAACCCCGCCAAAATCAGAAAGAATAGAGGCAAGCATGCGAATATTAGAGCGTGTTGCCGAATCATTTGATGGGGAGCTCGCAAATTTACGAGAATTCTCGCATTCGTGACCGATTTCTGTAGAAAACCCGATTTTTTTTGCAATTTTGCGACTTGTCTTTGGATACTCCTGGGCAAATTCTAGCACCTAATGCCTTCCCCCGGAACATGCTGCACGAGAGTTCAAATCGGCGACGGTAGCGCCAGCTTTAGTTCTTCCGGACATTCGAGAGCCAAAGAATCAAGATGGCCCTCATTCTGCCTCGGACAGAGATTGCCATCCGCAGTTGCCCGTTTTCATTCTTTGTCGTTCGCTGCTACCGGCTGTCGTTCATTGCCGAAGCTGTTCCGGTCCCAAAATCAGGTCTCCGGCAGGCGATTGAGGGGTCGGTTGAACATATTCGAAATGGAGGAATTCTCTGCATCTTTCCAGAAGGAGAGATAAGTCANAGTCGAGGTCTTCTGAAATTGCAGAAAGGATTCGCGCTGATCGCCCGGCTCGCCAAATGCGACGTCGTTCCCGTTNGGTTAGATGGTCTTTACGATTCAATTTTTTCGCTGGAAGATGGAAAGTACACTTTCAAGTTTCCTAGAAGGATATACTCTCCGGTAACCATCTCGTTCGGAAAACCGATTCCGACCCCGTTTGCCGAAAGTGAATGGGTCNGTCAAAAACTACTCGAACTTAGTGCAAGCCGCAGAAGGCCTTTGGCAGGAAGCTCTGGCGGTCAGAAATTCAGCAGCCTTTCCGGAACATAAATCACATCGCCGCCGCTGACATAGGCCGCGCGCGTCGGCAGCCCGCGCAAGACCGGCCGCAAATCGAAGAATTCTGTCTGGTGTTCTCCCTTCACGATGCGAATAACCGAAACCTTTTTGAGATCCGCCTCCGGAGTAAAGCCGCCTGCTTCCATGATTGCTTCGAGCACGGTGGCCGGCCGTTCAAATACGATCTTCCCGGGATGTTGCACGGCGCCCGAGACCACTACCGGGACGGCCCTGGTTTCCACAGACACCAGGACTTCGTTATCCTGAAGTTGCGGCTTATAGAGGCCAGCCAACTCGTCTTGCAACTGCCGGGGAGACTTTCCAGCAGCCTGAGCCGTTCCGATTAGAGGGAGGCTGAGTGCCCCGTCCGTTCCGATCTTTTGAGTTTGGTTAAGCTCCGGTGCTCCAGGGAAAGTTATCCTGATAACGTCTCCAGGATTCAAANAGTTCGGAGTTTGAGCGACTAATGGACGGTTTGCCTTCGGNGCTTGGCAACCGGTGCAAAACAGGAGAACGAGAGCAACTAGTTTTCCTATGATCCCAAATGCTCTCGCAGAAAATGAGTAACTTTTATCGCTGATAGCAGGCCTCGGCAGGATTCCGCGCGAAAAGTCTGCGCCGTGCTTAACTTTTAGACAGCTATACATCGATTTATCTGGACTTCATTCGTCTTGCTAAGCTTTTCAAAATCCTTGAACGTTCGTCCCGTCCGCGGTGTTTGACCCTTCTATTTTCAATATCCATATATTTTGCTGCTGGCTGATCTCTTTAGGGCTTATTGTGATTACTGTCCAGAACGTTCCGTAGTGGCCGATCGAGAATCCTGGCTAAAGACGTTGCAGTTGAGATCAGTTTACACGGAGTAACACCTGGTCAGGGTAGCGAAAGGACCTTTCGGAGATCGATTTTTGTTACGCCTTCCAAGCCTTTCCTGGTACAAATCCAAAGAGGTGCCATTGTGTTTTGGATATTTGGAACAAGTTTGGCACGACTGCGGAGCTTTTAGCAATCCTCGAACCAGTTCTGTCAATGACTACGGTGCGGAAGCCAGCGACCGTTTCGCAATCCGGTGATATGAACCCAGTACTCGCCTGGGGTCAGGATGCAAGGCCGTGAGTCCAAGTGGCTTGGTCTTATCCACTACGATCATCAGAAGCCCTCCATGACGAGAAATTTCCGAGATAGAGACGATTCGATAGGCAACAACATGGGAGCATTTCCTAAGGGGACTGTGGCTGAAGCCACTTGATACACCTTGAATTCGGGCACCTGGTAGATCAAACGGAATGCGTTAGGATAATCCCTAAGCAGCGGAGCAAAACAGTCACTATCCGACGGACGATAATATACAGACCCC
>JGI25614J43888_10000160_pt1 | contig 18841 bp, 22 predicted proteins | sample GraSoi_2013_60cm_FD_43888 | JGI IMG/M metagenome (IMG submission 43888) | reverse complement strand
CCGACCACTGCTGCGCACTCCGTACAACAAGCGCCCGCGACGATCAAACCAACGTTTCTTGCCCCAACAAGAACCCGCAGGTGTTCTGGGGAACTAGCTAGCGTGACCGCCGCCAGCTACAGAACAGCGACCTCCTAAGCCAACAGCGTTAAGTAGAGATTCAACGCCAATATCAATTCGTCCTGAGTCCAATCAGGACTTTGCCTATCTCGTGATAGTTCGCCTGTCGCGCTCGCCATAGCTCAATCTGACGGCCCTAAGCGTCTGAGTACAAGCTCCCAGGTAGGAATTTGCGTTCTTTGATAGTTCCAGAGCGGTGCGCCGAGTTTATATCTTGAAGGCGACGCTTAAAGAAGGCGCTCAACAACGCCGGCAAAACGCCCATCGAAGCTTGGCTCTTTAGCCATGCTCAAGAGGTGTTCGGAAGGGAGGGAATTTAGACTTTTCGCGCTCTGACCGATATGATGGCAGCGGTGCTAAGGTTTGAAAGTCGTCGGGGCAAAGGACCATTTCGCTCCGATGAGGTCGCAATCCGGTGACCAATTGATTGACCAACACGCGGGACACGCTAGAAGCGGGTGCTTTACCGGATGGAGGCAGGGCAAGCCGTAAAGGACAATCAATCTCGAATTCAAGAATGTAGCTTGGTTTCTATCATCCCTCCCCGCCATACGAACGAATGCTCTCCGATTGCTGCAGCTCGCCGCCTCGGTCGAAGCAAAGTCCGAACACCCGCTTGCTGCAGCGATCGTGGCAGAAGTCAAACGCCGCGCGCTGCTTTTTTCTGAGTGTACAGACTTCCGCTCAACGTCCGGCAAGGGCGCGAGCGGGATTGTTGACGGGCGACGGATCGGTATCGGCAGCATTCGGTATTTCGAGAAACTCGGCGCCTCGATTCATGGCGCTCTAGCTCAACAGCTCGACGCTTTACAGGATGCGGGTAAAACCTGTGTCCTTGTCGGCGAGATAGGCGAGAAGAGCGCCCACATTCTCGGAGGGCTGGTCATAGCAGATGTGCTACGCGCCGAAGCACCTGAAGTGGTGCGTACGCTCAAAGCGATGGGCGTAGAACGGGTCGTTTTGGTTACTGGTGACAACGGCCGTGTAGCCTCCGAGATAGCGCAGCAAGCCGGCGTGGACGAATTTCATGCGGAACTACTGCCCGAAGACAAAGTTCGGGTACTTAAGTCGTTTAAGACAATCGGTCCGGTGGCGATGGTCGGCGACGGAGTCAATGATGCTCCCGCACTCGCGACGGCGACGATCGGCATTGCGATGGGCGCAGCCGGCACCGATGTCGCGATGGATACGGCCGATGTCGTACTCATGAGCGACAATCTACGTAATATTCCATTCGCGATTTCCATTAGCCGCCACGCGCGCGCTGTGATCTGGCAGAATCTGGCAATCGCTATGTCAGTCATCGTTGTGCTTATAGCCTCGGCGCTCGGCTTTTCCCTACCATTGACTCTTGGCGTCGTCGGTCATGAAGGCAGCACGGTACTTGTCTGCCTCAATGGACTGCGCCTCCTCGCATACCGGCCAAAAGAAAACTCCAAGTAAAAACCTCCAATATGAAAACTCTTTTCTTCGGTTTTGCTCTTGCCTCGGAACGCGCAACGCGGAATCGGCGAAACGTCGGCAACCGTGGGATTGCTCTAGCAAATACAAGTGTAGATGGCTCCCACAATCATCGGTCAGTCTTTGCCAACCGATGGAGTGTCGGCTGAGACATTTGGAATTAACAACCAAAACAAGAGAGGAGGTACTATAGATGGACTATGACGTCGCTGTGATCGGTTCCGGGTCCGCCGGGAAAGAAGCCGCCTTACTGGCGGCAAGACAGGGACGTCGAATAGCTATCATCGAGGAGGAAATGCTTGGTGGCACCTGTTTCCACCGGGGCTGCTTTGCCATCCGAACGCTGCGCGCCTGCGCTGATGCTTTTCGCAGCCGTTTGTTTGCCAGTCGCTACGGCATCGACCTCGATCAAGCAAAAATCAGGGCTACCGGCTGGGCCAGGATTCGCCAGCGCGTCAGTTCGCATCTAGCCAACGATTTAGACGCGCAGTTTCACCGCGCACACGTTACGGTCTACTTCGGCAAGGCAACATTTCGCGACGACAAAGAGCTAAGGATCATAAAGGATAGCGGCGAATGGATCGAATTGACTGCCGCACATGTTGTCATCGCGACAGGGTCACGCCCGAATTTTTTTGCGCCGGTGCAAATGAACCTCCTGAACAGCAATCAACTCCTCGAGATCACAGAAATTCCGAGGCACCTTTTGATTGTCGGTGGTGGTTATATCGGCTGCGAGTTTGCCTCTATCTTCCGAGACCTTGGATCGATCGTCACACTCGTGGAGAAAAAACCGCGGCTTTTAGCTGATTGGGATGAAGGCGCTTCGGTGTACCTCCTGCAAAGTCTCCGCCAAGCCGGCGTCAACGTGATATTGGGCAAGGAAGTGAACGTGGAGCACGTCCGGAAACGTGGTATGCCTTTGCAAGTCGAAGTTGACGATCTCACCATCACACCAGATGTCATTCTGATTGCGACCGGCCGACTTCCGAACGTTGAAGAGTTGGGCCTCGAGGTGCTGGGTATAAGAACAAAATCCTTTCTTAAAGTTGACCAAAGCATGCGGACCAGTCACCCCGCGATTTACGCCATCGGCGACATCAACGGTCTGAGCATGCTTGACAGCACAGCGCTCGCCCAGGCCCAAACTGCAATTGGTGCAATTGGAGGGAAACGCACCCGTCTCAACGCTCGCCACACGCCTCGTTGTATTTATACCAGTCCGCAAATGGCAGCCGTTGGATTCATGGAAGAGGAAGCGGTCAAGGCTGGAATCGATGTTATCATCGGTTCGGAAACTACCGAACTAATCGCAGACGACACACTCAAGGTGCTCGAGCCGTATCCGACGAAAATCAAGGTTGTGCTAGACGCCCGAAGAATGAAGCTCTTAGGCTGTTTAGCCATAGGAGATCAAGCAATCGATGTGGTGAATCTTTGTTCTATGCTGATCAAATCACGCGCATCGGTCAATCGACTGAGCCGTTACCGCTTCGTCCATCCCAGTCCTGCGGAGGCCCTCCAACGCTGCGTAGATCGGGTTACAAACATAACTCATTGATTCACATCCAGCGACGCGATAGCTGCCTAACTAACCGGTAGCAATGCTTTGATCCTATTCTCGCTCACTGCCAAGCCGCGGTAAAAGTCTGACAATCCGTGGCGCGCGTGCCGCTTCGTTATTGGATACGAGTCTTTGAATGAAGAAACTCGAAGCCGTCATTTTTCCTGCGAAGTTGGATAACGTCCCGGCACACCCTGACCGCTTTGTCGTCGGCGAGGAATCTACTCTGACACGAGTAAAGCAGATTAACGGCAACGATCGAGCATCTCTCCTCAAGCCGTCGCTATTGAAAAACAACCCACCGCAAGACTTTGTAAAGCAGCTCAGTCGGTCTCGCTTTTACCAAGATTATGAGCAAGCTTTTGGGAAGACAACGAAATTACCTTTGGAACTCTCCTCAATTGACATGGGACGGGAGGTCCATTACTTCCAGAGCAAGTATGCAAATCCCTTCTGCGCTATCCTTGCACGTACGAGCAAAATTTGCGATGCCTGCCTAAAGGTTCAGCGTAAGCTTACCGGCGCAAATATCTCGGATACGCAGACGGTGAGATGCTTCGCTGGACTCAACGTTACCAGTGTACCAGTGAAGCTGGAAGAGCGCGTCATTGCGTTTTTGCAAACTGGGCAAGTTCTCCTGCGAACTCCGAATGCCAAGCGATTCCAGAAGATCGCCAGCCAGCTATCCCGTTGGGGCGTGAACGCCAACTTGGTTCGGCTCAAGTTTGCGTATTTTCACTCCCGCGTGGTTTCACCTGACCTGTATCGCGCGACAGTACGACTTTTGGAATTCTTTGCTGAACATCTCGCGTTGATCGCCAACCGGGTCGTGCTGCAGCAACGTAATCGAGATTCGCCATTGATTGAACGCGCGAGAGATTATGTCAGGACTCATCAGTCTGATCCTATCAAACTCGAACAGGTTGCTCGCGCCCTCAATGTAAGCACGTTTCACTTTTGCAGGAGGTTCAAACAGACCACCGGTCTTACGTTTGTGGAGTACTTAAGCCGCGTCCGTATTGAGAAAGCTAAGGTCTTGCTGCACAACAATGACCTGCGCGTCAGCGAGATAGCCTACGACGTAGGTTTCCAAACGATTGCGCACTTTAACCGGATCTTTCGTAAGCTGGTTGGTCTCTCTCCGACAGAATTCCGATCCACATTAGCGGAAATCCGCTAAAACGACGCGATAGCGAGGCGAGGTTGGCGCCTTCAATCGGAGGCTTCATGGATGAAGGCAACCTGCCCGACCTCATCGCCTTCCCGTAACTAGTGTACCGTCTCGCATATAATGATGACGTCGCCGCAGGTCAGTTGGCTGTTTTTCAAGGCGCGAGCGACGAGCATATCTAGCTAGATCGATACGTAAGGAGCGAGCAACGCGGAAAAACAGCCAACCGGCCGCGGCCCGAGGGTTGCGTTGAAAATGGGCAGGCGGCGGCGTTGCTCGTCGGTTACGTATCGATTCAGATATGCGCCCTCCTCGCGCCTTGCCGGCGGTCCATTTTGAACGCAACGCCGTCACCATTATATGCGAGACGGTACACTAGCTCACCTGGGTTTTTCGGATCGTGTGGATCCAGTGTTCGTGCCTCAGATGCTCTTTCCTTCGCAAAAGCCGGTATTTAACCAACCAAAGAGTCATCGACTAGGCCCACTTTGGGTGTCGATGAAGCAAGAAAAGTCAAGGAAAAGTCAATCTACGCGGAGCGGGAATCTTTCAAAACAGGCACTATGTCCGCTGGCGTGGGTCACTGGCCGGTTTTCAGGACGTATAAAATAACCTTTAAAAACAATGGATCGCTTCAGTTCATTGAAACCGCAACTGCTGGCCGGTGTCGGCTTGGCAATAATTGTTGCAGCGATTTACACGGTGCAATTTCCGATCGTTTATGCGGGTCCGGAAACCCCACCGCAGAAACCAACAGAAAATAAGTCTCTCTCGGGCGCGCAGTTATATGCCGTCTACTGCAACCGTTGTCACTCGGAACGATATGCCACCGAGTTCACGGCGGCTCATTGGAAAACCATCATGATTCACATGCGGGTGCGGGCCAATATCCCAGCGGAGCAAGCAAGAGAGATCCTGAAGTATCTCCAAGAGGACAGCGGACAGTGAGAAGGCAGCGAACTACGTGAATGAAAGTTCGTACTAACATTTCTGCACTGCTGGCAGCCGGGTGCGTGATCGGGATTAATCTTCCATCGCCAATGGTGGCAGAGATAAGCGATGAGGACTTCAAGACCTTAAAAGAGCAGGTTCAACAGCTGAGTGGCAAAGTGCAGAAACTGGAGCAGGTGCACGAGCAAGATCAACAGACGCATGAGCTAGACCAAAAGCAAATTCAGCAGCTGCAGCAACAGTTGGGGAAAGCGCAAGAGACGGCTGCCGACGCGCAAGAGAAAGCCAGAGCGGCGACCAAAATGGGGAAAAAGGTCCAACAGCTAGAAGAGCAAGTGGGCGAAACACAAAAAACCGTCGCTGAAGGAAAAGCTGTATCGGGAGCCCAGGTTCAACCGATTGCTCCGGTTGCTGCCGGGCCGCTCGCGCTGCACAACTTTGTGATCACCGGAGACGCGGAGGTTCAATTTGGGAAGACCCAAGGACAGCACAGTGCGTTTACGTTGGCCGACTTTGCTCCAATCTTCCTGTTTCGGGCGAACGATAACATCCTGTTTGAGGCCGGTTTCGATGTGCGGTTGCAAAACGGCTCCGTAACTTTGCTCAACGGGCAAACCGGGAATAGCGGAACTACCACCACGATTGATCTGAGTTTCGCCACGTTGGACTACATGCTTAACGATTACGTGACAGTCGTCGCGGGCGATATGTTGCTGCCTCTGGGCACCTACTCCGAGCGGTCAGCGGGTTGGCTCAATAAGATACCGGATGACCCGCTTCCGCGTAGCGTTTTGCCCAGCTCCGGCGTGGGCGCTCAGTTGCGAGGGGGAATACCAATTGGGCAAACCGGGCAGCAGGTTAACTATTCGTTTTACGTCGCGAACGGACCGGGGTCAGTGGACGGGTCCGGAAACGCAACCACTGTTGATAGCAGTGGCACCGTCTTGCCCAATCTTGACTTTGGTAATGTCGGCATTCAATCCAATGGCAATAGGGGGAATTTGCACGGGGACCCCGGTGGTGGCGGCCGGATCGGGTGGTTCTTCCCGCTGAAACCCCACTATGATCTGGAACTCGGAGTTTCAGGTCAGACCGGCCCATGGAATGACAAAGGGAACCGGCTGTGGTCGGCTGCCGTTATCGATGCCGCTCTGCACATTACTCCCTACTTCGAGCTGAAGGGCGAGTATATCAACACCTGGGTGGAGACTAACGACCGCGGCACCCTTTCGCCTCGGGGTTGGTGGATCCAGGGTGGTTACAAACTGGCGGGGTTGAATCTGAACCTCCCGTTCATTAACAACGTCGAATTGGTCTCTCGCTTTGATAGGGTGGACGACGGCCTCGGGACGAGATCTCACCGCGAAACAATTGGATACGTGTACTACCTCACTAACACCCTGTGGTTTGAGGGCGACTATGAGTGGGTGCACAGCCGGGGCCCCGCTGCGCTGCCGGGCAGCGAATGGGTGTTCCAACTCTCTTACGGATTTTAAACGAAAAAATACATCGCTTATGCCAATGAAAATCAAACTCTCCACTATCCTCCTAGGCGGCGCAGCATTCGCCGCGGTCGGGGCAGGTTTCGCGCTCGCCCAGGCAGTTGACGCTCGAATCGAAAGTTATGACAAAGGCCCGGCAACAATCAACGTCTCCAAATACCCGGCGGGTATCCAGCAAAACTACCCAGTGTTTACTCAGAAATGCGCACAGTGCCATAAGCTGAGCCGGCCGATTAACTCTGATTTTGTGCTGCCCGACGAGTGGTCGCGCTACATCCACCGCATGATGAGCAAACCCGGTTCGGGAATTGACAGCGGCTCAGGCGCAAAGATTTACGATTTCCTCGTGTACGACTCCAGCGTCCGCAAGAAGGCTATGCTTGACGCGAAACTTGCGAAGCTCTCACCTACGGAAAAGGCCACTGCGGAAGCCAAGATCAAAGAAGTCGTGGCCAAGTACAAGTAACGAGCGATTGCCGCGTGGAAGACTTGGCTCTATCCGCAATAGCTCCGCGCTCGCGCCGCGATTTCATGGCCAATATCATTATGGGCGCAGGGACGGTGCTGGGCCTAGGGAGCTTGGCATACCGGTTCCTGGAATACCTTTACCCGGTCGTCCCGCCCATCAAACTGGTCGAGGTGCCGGCAGGAAAACCGGACGATATTCCAGCTGAGGGCGCGCGGCTTGTCCAGTTGCCGACAGGACCGGTCTTGCTGGAAAAAGCGGACAACGAAGTTCACGCCTTTTCCGCCGTTTGCACGCACCTGGGTTGCACTGTCCAATGGCGTCCGGAGGAAAAGAAATTCGTCTGCCCTTGTCATCAGGGGATTTATGATTTCGCCGGCAATGTCCTGTCCGGTCCACCGCTGCGCCCGTTGGAGAAACTCGAGGTAAAGGTGCGCGACGAGCAGGTTTTTGTGCTCATGAAGTCGCTCAAGGAGGAACAAGGATGAGGCGGCTGACCCGCTGGATTGAAGAGCGGATTCCGGTGGACTCGGAGGTCGTGCGAGAACAGCTGCGCGAACCGCTGCCCGTTCACATGAAAAGCTGGATTTTCTGCCTGGGCGGAACACCAGCCATGCTCTTCGGTATTCTGGGGATCACCGGCATTCTGCTAACGTTTTATTACGTACCCTCACCTGCCCAGGCCTACGCCAGCGTGAGCAACATCACGTTCAAAGTGCGAATGGGCTGGTTTGTTCGCGGCATACATCAAGGCGCCTCTCAGTTGATGATTGTCACCGTGCTGCTGCACATGATCCGCGTCTTCTTCACCCGCGCTTACCGCAAACCGCGGGAGCTGAACTGGATGCTGGGTGTGGCGCTGTTCCTGATCACCCTGACGTTCGCGTTCACCGGCTACTCGCTCGTTTACGACCAGCTCTCCTATTGGGCTACTACCGTCGGCACGAACATGATTGCGGCCGTGCCGCTGATTGGCCAACCGTTGCTGATTCTGCTGCGTGGCGGACCCGACGTAAATCCAAACACGCTTAGCCGCTTTTACGATTTCCATATCGGTGTGCTGCCCATGATGATGACGCTGTTCATCGTCGCTCATCTGGCTCTTGTTCGTCTGCACGGCGTGGCCCCGCTGCCAGGCGATCCCCGCCGCGAAACATATCCGTTCTTTCCCGACCACATGCTGCGGGAAGTGATTATTGGCCTGCTGATCCTGATAGGCCTAGTCAATTTCGTCATGTTTTTTCCGCCTACCATCGGAGAGCAGGCAACGCCGGGCAACACTCCCGGACACATTCGCCCGGAGTGGTACTTCTTTCCCACGTACCGCTGGCTCAAGCTGACGTCTCTGTCCATCGGAATCTGGGGAAGCATCCTCTTCGTCGCCGGCCTCTTTCTGTGGCCGTTCATTGACGCCGCGCTGGAAAGAATCGCGCCTCAAAGGCATTTGTGGATGTTCGTCGGGACCGCGTTTTTCCTGATGACCATCGTATTTATGCTCTGGGAAGCCTTTGTCGGTTGAACCGGACACGCGCATGAGCATCGTCACGGAAAAATATCTGGTTGGAATCATGGGGTTGATCCTCGTCGGGTCAGTCCTCGCGACCGGCTACCTGGATTCAGAACGCCGGAAAAAGGAGAACGTTCCGCGCGCTTCGGAAGCCGCGCTGCCGCTCAGTCCTCGAGTTGCAAAGCGGATTGAAGATTTACGACCAATTCAGTTGTGCGGCCTGCCATGGTCCGGGCGGCAAAGGTGGCGTACACAATTTCAACGCCCAGTCGGGACAGGAAGTACCCCCACTGAACCACGTTGCCGATGGCTACACCAAACCCGAACTGATCGCGAAGATTCAAAACGGCGTCCCATCGAGCCGAAACTCGATCCGAACGGCGCGGCGCCGCCGTTGCACATGCCCGGTTACAAGGATCTGCTAAGTGACGCCCAATTGAACGATCTGGTCGCTTACCTCATCAGCTTGAAACCGAAAGGAGAAGAATCCGGTTTCTAACAAATATTTCGCCGTTGAGATCTAGCCGCGCGAAAAAGCTTCTCCCCTGGATCATCAGTCTTCTGTTCCTGTCTTGGGTCATTGCGAAGATGATTCCAGCCAAGGAGCCATCCAGATTCGATCTGGAGGGGTTCGGTCAGCTCCCTGTTTTGGTGAATGGCCGAGTAATGCCGATGGATACGTTGGCTCGTGTTTCGCTTTTTGCGATGAATCACCACGGCACGTGTACAACGGCCGAGGGCAAAATTCAGTCGCAGAGTCGCTGGTTGCTCGACGTACTGATGAACCCCGAACACGCGGACACCGCAAAGGTGTTTGAGGTGACCAATCCAGATGTCCTCGATCTCTTTGGCTGGCAAGAATCGAAAGGTAAACCGCTCAACTTTTCGTTTAGTGATTTCAAACCGCTCTTTGGCGAGATTGAAAAACAATCTGGATTGGCAGCTCAAACGGAAGGTGAGGCCCAAAACACCTTCCAGCGGGCCATCATCAGGCTCCGCGACGCTTTGCTTCTCTACGTTCAGCTGAAAAATACAGTTCAACCTGAAGATTCGCCCGATTTCGGAAGGGAAGTTCGGGTATTCGAAACGGCCATTCAGCCGGGGATGCAGGCCATTCGCGATCGAGATGCAAATAAGCCGTTCAACAATGAGGATCTCGCGCGCATTTTGTTTTTTACGCAACGCTATCGGGACCTAAGCGAAATCAAATACACCTACCCTATTCCGAATTCGAATGGGACGACCGAGACTGACCGTTGGCAGCCTATCTCAGAAGCTCTTCTCAGCGCCATTGCCTCGGGAAAGGTGCCTTATCCTGTCGCGATTTATGGGCGACTCATTTCGGCTTATCGAAGCGGGGACGCAGATGGATTCAACCATGCCATCCAGGAATATCATCAGGATCTTGAGCAAAGGATCCCGGAGGAGCTAAATCGACCTCATCTAGAGTTCCTCTTTAATCGGGCCCAGCCATTTCTCCAGACTTTGGTTTTGTATATCGTTGTCTTTGTTTTGACTCTGATCTCCTGGCTGAAGTGGCCGAAAATTCTGTGGAAGACCGCGGTCATTCTTCTTCTATTTGCTTTTCTTATTCACACCGCCGGACTTATCACTAGGATGTATTTACAGGGCCGGCCACCTGTTACCAACTTGTACAGTTCGGCAATTTTTGTGGGGTGGGGAGCCGTTGTGCTCTGCCTTTTCCTCGAGCGTTTTTACCAAAACGGAATCGGAAACATCAGCGCTTCAGCGATCGGTTTTGTGACCTTGTTGATCGCTCAGAACTTGCAACTCGATGGCGACACCCTCGAAATGCTGCGTGCCGTGTTGGATACGAACGTGTGGCTCGCGACTCATGTGGTTGCGGTTACTCTGGGTTACTCAGCCACATTTCTCGCTGGTTTCCTGGGCATCATTTACATTTTCCGGGGATCGCTGACCAAGTCGTTCGATGAGACGACGGCCAAGGCACTCGGCCGCATGATGTACGGAATCGTCTGTTTTGCCACTTTGTTCAGCCTCGTTGGTACCATATTGGGCGGTATCTGGGCCGATCAATCGTGGGGACGCTTTTGGGGGTGGGATCCAAAAGAGAATGGAGCTCTGCTCATCGTTCTGTGGAACGCGATCATTTTGCATGCGCGGTGGGGAGGCTACGCTCGTGAGCGAGCCATTGCAGTGATGACTGTATTTGGCAATATCATCACCAGCTTGTCATGGTTCGGTGTCAACATGTTGGGTATCGGTTTGCATTCCTATGGTTTCATGGACCGGGCTTTTGGTGTGCTCTTCGCCTTTATCATCAGTCAGCTCGCGATTATTGGCGTGGGTATGATTCCGCAGAAATATTGGCGCGGGATTCAGGCGCGCGGGAGAGCAAACGGTCTGGAGCATCCAAACGCGGCGCTGGCAGGCAGCGCCGGAGTAAAGCAGTGATATATGTTTCACGCATTTGGCAAAACGCCGTTGTATCTCTGGAGCGAGTCGAACAGCGATTGGCGGACTGACTCATCTCTTATACGACGGGGATCGAATCAATCGTCAGCGCGTACGCATCACCACAATCGCTGTTCCGACGATTCCCGTTGGTAGCGTCTCGAGACTAACGGCACGCTATCGCAGGGTGCCAAGTCCGGGGCCCGCACGCTCCTCCGCGTTGTTTGACGGTTCGGCTTTTACCGGCATAAAGGCCCTGTGCTGCTACGCGGTGGAGACGATCTTCGATGCTCCATACTGCGAGGTCTTAATGATGATGCTGGTTTCCGCTCTCGTTTTGCCCATCACCCTTCATGTCCATGCCCGCCATCATCCGGCACATGTTCATTCCGGTCTCCTCATCGCCGGACATCATCTTCGTCATCTGCTCATGCGTGGCTTTTCGCTGTTCGACCAATTTGGCCACCACCGCTGCAACAGCATCGAGTTTCTTATCCGATGAAGCGCTATTCATTTCGGCAACCAGCTGATCGAGTTCAGCATCCTGTTGACTCCAGTTTTTGCACATCATTTGACCTTTGTTGGTGGAACTTGAATTCTGCTCTTCCTTCTGAGGCGTCTCTTGCTTTGCGGAATCTTGCGCAATAAGGGCGGCCATTGGCAAGACGGCAGCAATTAACGTTGTTGCTAGGTATCTTGTTTTCATATTGGGTCCTAAAAATTCGGCCAAGCGCCAACCACGTCGGCGGTCCTTAAATAAACTTAATCCCCAACCTAGACACAGCTATTCACCACTTGACCAAAGCTGATCTCCAATTGCGACCTCCACTTCCGAGCTCTCTAGCAATTGACTGTTATGAACGAAGTTAATACCACGGCTCTTAGTGGCACTAAGCGCACGTTATTGACGCTCACGGATAAACGCGATGGCTGCGGCAGTGGCGGGTCCGGCGCTCCTGGCGTCTACTGGTCGTCAAGCTCTTGCCCGCTCAAGACAATGTACCCAGTTCGCGAAGATCGAGCCCACGGCTTCCGCATACTTCTCCTCTGCTGCTTCCTCGGTCACCGTTCTTCGACCCACGATTGAATCAGCGAAAAGTCGCGCGCCCGGACATTTGGCTTTCTGCCGCCGCAGAAAGCTGTTTAACATCACGACGATAGTGCCAGTTTGTTTATCGTGCGTTGCCTCAGCGGTAGCTAGAAGCTCGAAAACTCCTGACTCCGTCTCTATCTCACCCAGCGATTTGTTGAGCTGAAGTGTTTTTTGCATAAAGAAATTTTGCCAACGAATCGAGTTGCTTGCTCTCCGCGAGTTGGCGAAAACCATGCAGTCGTTGTCACGACCGCGTTCGCCACCCAGCGACAGGAACTCATTTTCTACCTATCCGCAGCGACCAAATACTTACACCTCCGAATCACCGTGTTCACCGATGACGTAGGCGTGTACGTGTTGCGGGTCCACCCCAAAGCGACTCCCAATAGTGAGCGGAAACGCGCGGTGTCGAGCATTGTACCCGAGCCGATGACCCGGGTAGACGACACTCCCTGTGAGCCAGCGAAATGCGCAGCAAGATGTGTCATGATGTCCACTGGATTGGAAACCACCAACAGGAGCGCGTCGCCTGCATGTTGCAGGATGGAAGGCACCAGCTACCAGAATCGTGTCGGTCCATTTTCGGCGTGGGAGCGCTTTTTCAGAGGAAGCTTTGCGTCAGTCCTACGAATCATTGACGACTGGAACGATCCTGGAAGGAGCTCCGGTCGAGATCGACACCGTGAATTTGGATTTTGAGTGTCGATGTGGTCACAAACAAGTCATCACCAGCGATGACCTGATCGGGCACATGTTTGTCTGCCCCAGATGCGGCGCCACCAAAGAAATCGACGAAGCCCACGATCTCGAGTTAGTCGAACTGGTCGCAGAAGGTGCGGACTGGATGGGCTTTGAAACCACAAATAGACGCGAATGTATGCAGCGCAGCATCGCTACAACCAAAGCGACCATGAAGAACCGCGAATAGACATTTATAGACGCAAATTGATGAAGAGAGCCATTCCTGCCACGTTTCGTCCGAATCCTGTTTTTGCTGGTTTTCCTAACCACGAATGAACGCGAATGGACACGAATAATGAGCTCCATTCGTGTCCCTCAGTAGCTTGTCCGCTATAGCTTCGGCGCCGATCGCGCTCTGTAAATCTTGCGCTCTCATCCGCCGGATTCTCGATCTACTCACCGGCGAGCAACTGCCGAGGATCTGCTAACGCGATCACAAACGCCGCCCAGTGGTCACGAAGCATCCGCTTTGGTGGTTCCCTTTTTCCCAGTAGCCGTGATAGCTCCGGTCAAAATAGGTGAGCCCGAGTCAATAACTCGTCTCCAGATATGAGGATGAACACCGCTCTCTATCATCTTTTCTGAACCGAGTGAAAATCGCGCCCACGGGATTGCTACCAGTCGGGCCCACGGGATCGGTCGACCCGTCAACTCGCAGGTACCATAGGTACCATCCTCAATCCGTTTCAGGGTTGCATCAATTTCGTACAGCGCCTCCTGCTCAAACGACACCAAGCCCAACGTGAGATCGCGATCGAAACTGTCGGTCGCGGCGTCGGCCATGTACATGCTGTAGTTCGGCGTTTCTTCGCAGGCCTCGCTGGCCAGCTGCCGAACTTGCTTCGAAAGCTTCTCCCGCAACTTCAAGAGCTTGTCACGCTGCTTCATCCAGCGCTCGGACCGCAATGTTCGGAATTCAGACGCTGTCCGTGATCCATGGCTTAATCGGATGTTTCCAGGCTTTACAAAACTTTCTGTCGACGGTTTCATCACCGCCTCCTTTTCTGATTGTGGTTAAGCGTAAGACTGGCGTAAAAGCGCCGCTTTCCCGCTCTTGTCGAAGACCAAGTTTCCGTTGTTCGATCTTCGGACAAAAGGCAGCCTGCAGCTTCGATACACAGAAGAAAGTTATCTCGTCGAGGTGAAATGGTGTCGCGAACAGCGACTCGGAGCAAAATTTATGCGTTTGCGATCTCTTTAATGGCTCGCAGTCAAGGTGGTTTTCCACGCTTCATCAAAGAGGGGTTTGTGAAAGCGCTTCGCTAGATGGAGCCCTTTTGACAAAAGGCAGAACAAAGTATGCTAGGGACGGCTCCTCTGAGAGTCAGAGAAAACCGCAATGAACCGTCCTGGAGGCTTCGGAGAATGGCTATGGCGATCAACCAGGAGCTCAGCAACGTCGTTGAGGACCGAGTAGTCAAAAGCTGTCGGGAGGGCCCTAGCGAAGTAGAGATCGCCTTTCAGGATGGTTCCACGATGAGGGTCAAGGTTATGGAGTCCAACAGCCCTCCTTTACGAGAAGGTTCCCAGGTCCGCCGGGTCTATGAGGACGGAACGGAGTTCATGATCGACTGTGAGGACGGTACTACACTCTCCCTTCAATTAATAGAGCCGGGAAACTCGGTCTCGGTCCGAGATAGGGACGGTGCAGTTGAGTATCGGGGATGATCGACTGACGGCTTGGTCGGTCGCGGCGGAAATCCTGCCGAACGCCGTGGCCTCGCTCAAATTCGAAAGCCCATCGGGTTGGATGCCGGTGACCTCGCAGAAACGCTTCTGATCCGAGGAAAGGCGGCTCGTCTTTGAAGTGCGTCGTGGTAAGATGATTGGCTTGGGAAGTGCAAGAAACGGAAAGGTTATGCCAATTCTCTTGAAGCCGACTCCAGGCGAGTCGGTAGGAAAGGAAAGAGGGCATTGTGAATGCGCATCTCCAAATTAGAGACCAAGTCGTCATTGAGCGCGCCGGACTTCAAGGGTTGTTGGAGGCTCTCACTGCGAATGGTTATCGGCTGGTCGGGCCGCGGGTTCGCGACGGCGCTATCATTTACGACAAGCTGTCATCCATAGATGACCTGCCGGCGGGACGGACTGATGAGCAGGAGGGCGCCAAATACCGGCTGAGAAAACGCGCGGACGGCGCGCTGTTTGGCTACGCCGTCGGACCGCATTCCTGGAAGAAGTTTCTGTTTCCGCCCGTGACGCGGCTGTGGAGCGCGAAACGGACAGGTGGCAGCTTTGCATTAGCTCCCGAACAAGAAGAGGCGCCAAGATATGCATTCATCGGCGTGCGCTCATGCGAGCTGCACGCGATTGCTACTCAGGACAAAGTCTTCATGGGCGGCAAATTCGTGGATTCCGTCTACAAGGCTAGGAAGGGAGGATGCGTTCATTGTCGCGGTGAACTGCAGCCAGGCTGGCGGCACCTGTTTCTGTGTGTCGATGAAGACCGGGCCAAAGGCGCAAACCGGTTTGATCTTGCGCTGACAGAAATTGTCGAGGACGGGCAGCATTATTTCGTCGTCGAAATCGGCACGGAAAAAGGTGCGGAGATTCTCACTCAGATCGCACACCACAGAGCAGGTGTGCAGGAACAAAGAGCCGCCGGACAGGTCGTTGAGCGAACCGCTGGTCAGATGGGGCGAACGATGGACACGACTGATATCAAAGAATTGCTCTACCGCAATTACGAGCATCCGCGGTGGGACCACATCTTTCGCCGGATCTGTACGCTAATAGTAAAAGGCTCTTATTTCACTAGGCCCGGTGCGTATGGAATGCCTCCGGACTACTCCTTTACGCATGAGGCGGGTGTGAAACTTCCTCATCTTACGCGCTATTCGATCGACCACCTGGTCAATCGAGCCATACATATCGTCGCTTTCGGAACTGGCTTTGATTGTGATATGATTACTGCAACGCAGAATCACTTCAGCAGCTGATATGGAACTTGTTACTGTCAGGATTGAAAAACCGGGGCCTACTAATTTCATCCTCGGCCAGAGCCATTTCATCAAGACGATCGAGGATATCCATGAGACGCTGGTCTCGGCGGTACCGGGGATAAAGTTCGGGCTAGCGTTTTGCGAGGCGTCCGGTAAATGCCTCATCCGTTGGAGTGGCACCGATTCGGCGATGATTGAGTTGGCGAAGAAAAACGCGCAGGCCATCGGCGCAGGCCACAGCTTTATCATTTTCTTCGGCGAGGGTTTCTACCCATTGAACGTGCTGAACATGCTCAAAATGGTGCCCGAAGTGTGCGGGATCTTCTGTGCGACAGCGAACGCGGTGGAAGTCGTCATCGCCGTGACCGAACAAGGACGCGGAATTCTCGGCGTAGTCGATGGCGCGTCGCCGACGGGCGTTGAAGATGCTGAGGACATCGCCTGGCGCAAAGGGCTGCTCAGGCAGATCGGTTACAAGCTTTAGGCGTACCATTCAAGCTATGCGGCCAATCCGAACCTTCAGCGTGATCCCGGCACTGCCGCCGCCAATCGAAGCACTCCGAAGTATCGCACGGCAACCGGTTTTACGGTTTCCTCGTTCTCACTAACTGCGATAGCTCGGGTCAAGTGGGTCGGTGCGATCAATAACGTCGCACCTAACGAATGACTACAACCGGACACGGAGCATGCTCAAGAATCTTCTCGGCATCACTTCCAAACAAGGCGTGCCTCCAGCCTGTGTAGCCGTGCGTCGACAGCACCAAAAGGTCAGCTGGCAGCTGTGTCGCAGCTCTTACGATCTCGTCACGTGGGTGCAGTGCCATGGTCAAGGCCGAATCAACCTCTTGATAGGCGAGCTTTGCTCTTGCTAACTCGCTTGCCAGCTTAGTTTCGGCTTCGTCTTTCCATCCCTGAATTTCATCAACCGGAATTCCTTGCATGGTATAGTCGAGCGCAGAGGGCTCGGGAACCACGTGTAGTAAAGTAAGCTTGGCTCCCACCAATCTTGCCAGTCGAATGGCATATTGAACGGCCTTTTCTGAATTCGCCGAAAAGTCCGTTGGAGCCAATATCCGCCTCAAACGGAACGCTTGGTTTGCGGTCGGTTGATCCGCCGGCTCGCCCGACGTCGCTAAACTGTCGATAACTTCTTTCATATCGAGTTTTCCTTTCTCGACAAAATCATCGGTGAAAGCATCTTTGTTCGCTTGTCGTGGATTGACCTAAATTGCCCATCCTTTGGCGCGGGCGTCGCACGCATGACCAATGATAGGATGACAATTTAGAAGGCAGCCTCAGCTCTGATACAAGGAGCCAGCTTGCATTTCTCATCAATCCCCGCCTGGATTCTTCAGTAGCGGTCCGGCGGCTGCCCATAAGCGTTAACTTAAGGTTGCGGTCTGGCGACCCTTCAGTCTCGGACGCCACCTTAAGTTGACGCATGGGCGGCCGCCGGGTCCCGTTAAGCCCTTGTCGTGACATGGACCCAACACGGCCAGCGAAGGACTTGACTCGCCTAGCCGAACACCGCAGTCGCCATTTGCGTTTCAATAAGCCGGGCGGATTCGCTGTTTATCCGTCTTATGGCGACTGAGTCTTGGGCTGAGTCACACCGATCGCTTCGCGGATGCCAATCGGCCGTTCAACGCTGAATGTTCCAACGGGACAGTCGCCGCTACCGAAAAATTGCCAAACGAAGACGTGTTGCATATGTAGTCTAGACGTAATTGCGATAACTTGGCTCAAATACTTGAGCCCGAATAAATGACGCCGGATCAGCCGGTTTCGGAGTGGCGGCCAAGCCTTGGTCATGGGCTATCGCGGCCACCGCCGCCGCAATCCTCAAAGATACTTCGCGAATCCGGGCCAGCGGCGGATAGATTCGGCCCTCTTCCAAATCTGTTTTCGATAGTTCACTTGCCAAAACTCTGGCTGCCGCTAGCAGCATTCCACTGGTCACGCGCCTACTCGCACTTGCTAGGATACCCAATCCTAGTCCCGGAAAAATGTAAGCGTTATTTCCCTGACTGGGAATGAACTTCTTTCCATCAATGAACACGGGCTCAAATGGGCTACCGCTGGCGAATAACGCTCTCCCATCGGTTAGGCGATAGGCATCCTCAGCGCTACGCTCCGATTTTGAAGTTGGGTTGGACAACGCAAAGACGATAGATCTCCCATTAAGCTCAGCCATTCGCTTGAGGATCGCTGGGGTGAATACCCCTCGCGTGCCAGATACGCCATGATCGCGGTTGGCCGGATCGTTTCGATAATTCCGAGTGGATCAGCAATAAAAGGATAGTCGTGGGCAAATGCACGTTTGTGTTCAGCCAGATCAGTGCGCTGCTCGACCACGAGTCCATGCGAATCAACAAACTAACAATGGTCCCGCGCTTGCTCTTCGGAAATGCCCTGTTCCTTTAGTTCACCAACAATGAGGTCGGCGTCCTAATGCAGCACGGTAGGGTGTGCCTAACGCATTAATCCGGATTTACCCGGTACAACAGACGATTAGCAGTTGACAAAAGGCGGCGAGCCTTGAGCGACCGAACAAGTACTCTGATCGAACAATGAAAAAGATCGAAGCCGTCATTCCTCCTTCGTGCGTGAATGCTGTGCGAGCGGAGTTAAGGCGTCGCGGCGTTAGTGGTGAGCTGACGTTGACCGAAGTCCGGCATGGCGATACGCATAAGCATTCGGTCACTCCTCACAACGGATCCGCTGATCAACTGAGCGAGAGAGTGAAGCTCGAACTGATCGTCGGAGAGCGACAAGCCGATAAAGCGGTGAGTGTTATTCTTCGACATGCGCTAACAGATTGCTCGGAACCCGGCGGTCATGTCACGCTGTTGGATGTCAGTGAAGTTCTGCAGATCACCCATCCAGC
>JGI25614J43888_10000151_pt1 | contig 19516 bp, 18 predicted proteins | sample GraSoi_2013_60cm_FD_43888 | JGI IMG/M metagenome (IMG submission 43888) | reverse complement strand
CCGGATGATTCCATCTTTAAGCACACCTTCCGGACGCTACAGGAGCTCCACTTTCTTCGCGAGGGATTTTCCAATGACTTCGCACACTGGGCGCTTACAGCGTGTAATGAGCCCGGTCTGGCTGAACAGCTGGCGAGCGTGGACGTGCGAGAATTTACGTCCCTCGGGGAATTGCGCGAGCGTTTTGTCCAGATTGTGGACAAGCACCTGCAGCTCAATCCCGCCGACGGCCAGCGCATGGCGGAAGAGACGTTCTATTTTTGCGCGTCTGACACTGTGGTGATGCCCACCAAGTTTGTGGCCGAAACCCTGCAAGACTTTGTCAAGGGTCTGAGGGAGGTGAGCGTGCATTCCATTCATCACCATTTCATTGAGGCGCGACTGCGAATCAAGCTCATGTCCAATGACTTCTCCCAGTGGCTGCATGAAGATGTGGGTTTAACGGACACAGCCCGCGCGCTGAACCGGATTGATATCTATACCGTGACACTCGAGGATGTGCGAAAGCAAATGCTTCGCATCGTGGAACGAGCGCTAACTTAGTGTCAACATAATTCAATGTCGGTGATCCAATCGTTCACACAGATGACGAACAGGAACTGAGGTTCGACACAATTATGAAGTCGCAAGCTGCAACTAATACGCAATCGCCGTCCCCTCTTTCCGAGGCACAACCAATTGACCAGCCGGTTCTCTCCGCTCANCCCACGCCTCTGCGTCCGGAGCGGCGCACCACTCCGCGAACCTGGGAGACGCCTCCAGCCCCCGTCCCGCCGCCGCACTTCGATGACTACCAAGCAATTGTCGGCACGGCCGAGCTCGACGAATTGCGCTTTCTTGCCAGCGAAGTCAAGGGGAAGACAGTGAAGATGGTCAACTCCACCGCGGTTGGTGGAGGAGTGGCTGAGATGCTGAATCGTCTCGTTCCTCTGCTTGGAGAACTCGAAGTTACCACCCACTGGGATGTAATTACGGGAGGGAACGATTTCTTCGAGGTCACGAAGGCCTTCCATAACGCGCTGCACGGCAGCGAATATCAACTGACGCGATCGGCCCAGGAGATATTCCTGGCCTACAACGAACAAAACCGGCAACGCATGCAGTTTCCGGAGGACATGGTCGTCATTCATGATCCGCAGCCCGCCGCCCTTATCGGCGCGCGCAAAGACTCACCGGGGCGCTGGGTATGGCGCTGCCACATCGACTTATCAAGTCCGAATCCGCAAGTTTGGGGATTCCTGCGCCCGTTCATCGAACAATTCGATGCGTCAATTTTTTCTTCGCAGTCGTTCGCTCGGCAGCTCCCCATCCCCCAATATCTGTTTTATCCGTGCATCGACCCTCTGTCGGAGAAAAATAAAGAGCTCGATGAAAGTTTCGTGCAGAAAATATGCGACGAATTCGGAATTGATCGCAGCCGCCCGATTGTGACCCAGGTGTCTCGCTTCGACCGATTGAAGGATCCGGTTGGCGTGGTGCAGGCTTTTAAGCTGGCGAGAAAGTATGTCGATTGCCAGCTAATACTGGCCGGTGGCGGCGCAAGCGATGATCCGGAAGGCGCGCTCGTGCTCAAAGAGGTGAAGGAGGTCGCCGGCGACGATCCCGACATTATCATCCTCGATCTGCCGCCCTGGTGCGCGCTTGAGATTAATGCGCTGCAGCGCGCTTCGACAATTGTGGTCCAGAAATCGATCAAGGAAGGTTTCGGGCTCACCGTCACCGAGGCGCTGTGGAAAGGGAAGCCCACCATTGCCGGCGCGGTCGGCGGCATTCCGAACCAGATCATTCACAAGCTAACCGGCATGCTGGTTCATTCTGTCGAAGGCTGTGCTTATCAGATCCGCTATCTCCTCACTCACCCCGATTTCGCCGCCCAGTTGGGGCGGAACGGTCGCGAGCACGTCAAAGAAAACTTCCTCATGACCACCAACGTGCGGCGCTGGCTGCTGCTGCTCCGGATCCTGCTGGGTGTCGGCGCCCCGAGTAGAACCCCATTTAATTAGCCTTGTCTGACTACAGCAAAGATCGGACAAGCCTACAGAGTGCATTGGATTTCCGGCAACTGAACCCGCAAGTAGGATGTCGCGATGGACGAGTGTGTTGCGTGTCTCACTAAACCAGTCGTCGGATCGGCAAGATTGCTGCGCATTCCTCGCGCGATCGCTGTCACCGTCCTGGTGTTCTGCATTCCAGCTCTCCCTCAAAATACGTCGGTGGATTCTGGATTGTCGGCCGGCGACCTTCTGCGGAGAGTAGTCAATTCAGAGCTGAAGGCTCAAGACAGTGACCACAGCCACTGGATGTACCGATTAAAAGCGGGTGTCTCGGGAAGAGAAGAGGAGAAGGTCGTTATTCAGACCCGCGACGGCTATCTTGCTCGTTTGAGACTTGTAAACGGTCAGCCAATCACACCGGAACAAGAAAAACAGGAAGACGAGCGGATCGCGAGAATCGTAAGAACACCAGACGAGCAGAAAAAGCAGCAACGGGCGCAGGAAACAGATGTCCAAAAAACTGAGCGACTGTTGAAGATATTGCCGGACGCGGTGACTGCGCGCTACGGAGAGCGTCAGGGCGACTTGGTGGAAATTCTCTTCGAACCAAACCCGAATTTCCATCCGTCGTCACATGAGGCAGCAGTGTTTCATTCGATGGCAGGCCGGATCTGGGTTAACACCAAACAAAATAGACTGGCAGAAATCGAGGGTCATCTCGTTAGACACGTGAAATTCGCTGGTGGCTTGCTCGGCCACTTGGACGAAGGAGGCGAGTTTCATGTGAAACAGACTGAAGTGGCGCCGGGTTATTGGGAAATAACCCTGCTGCATGTCAACATGCACGGCAAGGCTCTGTTCTTCAAGACCGTTTCGGTTCAAGAACATGAATGTCGAACGAACTTTCGGCGGGTCCCAGACAAGTTGACGTTAGCTGAAGCGGCCGACCAATTGCAAAGACAGTCGACCGTGAAATCTGCCTCATTACCGCCCACTGCAGCCGTCCCAGCAATAAGCCGCTCCCGCAGTCCCAGCCATTGATTCCGGAAACCTCAAATTCAGAACCAGCGCCCGCAAGCATACGCGTTTAAAATAGAACATCGCGTAATACTGTCGCCCGGCGATATCCTGGCCAACTTACAGTATTGTCGCGAAACCTTCTCGGGTTAACAGTGAAATTGCCGAGGAGGATGACATCAAATGCAGGACCGAGAAACAGTAGAGCGCGCCCAAAGAGATACGACAACGTACACTCTGCCATGAAGGGTACATTCGGTCTCGACAATGGGGCTCATTTCTTTCGCAGCTGGCGTTCCAGGTTCCCGGCGCCCAAGTGAACTTCCTGGGGACATACAAGCCGAATGGAAACCAATTCGATTTTCATGGCAAGGCTTGCATGGACACAAAACTATCGCACATGGTAACGGGCTAGAAGGCGATACTGTTGAAACCGGCCGACCTATTTTCAGCAAGAACGGCGCCGCAACTGAACTCCCGGTTAAGGTTACCGGAACCAAATCAGCACTCCACTTCGGATCGGATTTCGGACACAGGGAATACGACTGCGGCAGGAACGCCGAATACAGTCAAAGAAATTAAAGAGCACGAGAGTAAATCGCGCGCAATATTTCATGACGCGTCAGACTGCGCCCCGCCGCCCCGTCACTAAGTTTATTACCAGGACAACCAAAGCTATCAAGAGCAGGATGTGGATATAACCAGCCAGCGTGTAAGAGCTGACCATCCCCAGGAACCACAAGACCAGCAGTATCACGAAAATTGTCCAAAGCATGGAAACACTCCTTCCCTAAGGCAAGGCTCGATCCTCTGCAAAACCTGCTCGGGATGCGAGGTTCTCCGATACGATCTACGACGCGAGAAGAATACAGCGCGATTTTTGTCTCGTGCATACGGCGAAGGCTGTAAATGCAAGTGATAGTACTGGTAGCAGGGTTCCCTCTGCCCTGTTCTTCGCGTCTAACGCGCCAAGGAGAAAGTATGCGCAAAGATGATCTGATGAATGCCGACCTGTTCAGCGAAATCCTGCTGCTGGGCAGCGGCGTGGCGATAGCCGTGACCTTAGTGATGGTTATTGTGGCGGCAGTTACGAGCGCAGCGGCATTGTTGCAATGATTTGTTTCGACAGCGGACGGTGAATGCTTGCTATCGCCCATACCGCTACAGCGATTCGACGGGTCGACTACTGCCTTCACTCGATTGGCAGCGGTCTTTCGCAAGCATAACTTCCTAGAATGAAAAATCGGTGAAAACGAGAGGTCCGGGATTTCGGGACGCGCCTTATTCGAGGCCTGCGAGCACTAATCGGCTGAACCTCCATACAAAGACCTTTCGCCCGACTGGGTCGGTGGCGTGATCGAATGTGGCTGAACTCACCTGGACTAATTCAAGGAGCAGACCAAGGAGCAGAGAAGGAGCATAAAAGATGAACTCAGACCAAATGAAGGGTAAGTGGAAACAGATGAAGGGATCTGTGAAGGAGCGTTGGGGTAAATTGACAGATGACGACCTCGATGTCATTGACGGTGAGAGCGATCAATTGATCGGCAAAATACAAGAAAGATACGGACTTGCCCGCCAAGAGGCTCAAAAGCAGGTCGACGAGTGGAATGCCAACCTCACTCGCGGATCTGAAGTTGAGCGGGAACGCAACGACGAGAGGCTTAAGGCCAGCTAAGCCCTCCCCAAAACCGCCTCTCGAACGGGGAGTCGCTTGTCGGTTCCCCGTTTTGCTTTGACGTCAGTCATCCCCCACGTGGCAGGGATAGAGATATCGGCTCCACGCGGGACCGGAAAAAGCGCCGTGCTTTATGCGGCGGAACCTGTGGCCGGTTGATTAACAGACGATGACACTTGCACCTGGATGATTTCGTTCTTGACCGCATAGACCACCAGATCTCGGATCGAATGAATGTCGAGTTTGCGCATGATGTTGCTGCGGTGGGTTTCCGCGGTTTTGGTGCTTAGGTTGAGAAGACAGGCTACTTCCTTTGAGCTTTTCCCCTCGGCCAGAAGCTGAATTACTTCGCGCTCGCGCGGTGTCAACGTTGGCGACTTCTGCGAGTCGCCGTTTGACCCGTTCTGACCCTTGTCCAGAAAACCTGCCAGCACCATATCGTTCACTCGAGGTGTGAAGAACATGCGGTTGCGCTGCAGCGCTTCGACAGCCGATACCAGGTCTCTCGCGGCGTCCGACTTCAAGACAAAGCCGCGAGCGCCGGCGTCAAGAGCCTCCCGGATTACCTGGTCCGAGTCCGTAATCGTCAGAACTATGACTTTTTGCTGCGGATTCTGTTGAATGAGTTGCCGGGCCGCGGCTAAACCGTTGAGATTGGGCATGCCGACATCCAATATCACTACGTCCGGTTTAACCTGCTTAGCCTTTTCGACGGCCTCGCGTCCGTCATTGGCCTCTCCGCAGATCTCCCACCCCTCATGAGATTGCAGAAGAGTGCACAGCCCACGACGTACCACCTCGTGATCATCCGCTATCAAGATCCGCAACTTCATGGCTCACCTCCGTGAGATACGACAAATCGCTAAGGTTTCAAACACCCAACTCAATGCATCTTCCCCGGTCTGACTTGTCGGCCCGGCGCAGAGTATGTTTTGTGCGAATGGCCATACGACGAATCGTTTTTATGTGCAGATCGGTTTTTTGTTACCGATCGCCACTTCCTTCTAACCACACTGTTCATGCCCATTCCTTGCCAGGGTCGCAGCGTTTCGGCTTCGCTATCCTGCGATAGTTTAATCTCTCAATCGCAGCCAGCGAATACAGTCAATCCTGTAGTATCTCGACCGGCGACCGGCAGAACGCCAGTCGCTGCGATACAAAACCGGACGACAGCGATGGGAGGATGAAAAATCATGGTCGGCAAACCCGACCTACTTTGGGCCCTTCCAAATGTAGAGATATTCCTCGTCTGACAAAGTTTCGATCCCNTGGCCTCTTGAGTTCGACGCACGATGGACGGCCGATCGCAGGTTCGCCACCGTAGTTCCGTTCACCTCCGTCAGCGGAATTTTGATTGCTGAACCCTTGGGTAAGGATTCCAGATCCTGAAAAATCCCGCGCAACAAGTCGTGATGCTTCCCGCGGCGGCTCTTCCGAATGTCGGCGAGAATGACCCGCTCATATTTGCCGGCCCGATTCCGGATTTTATCCCTGGTTGTTTTCGTCATACGCCTATCATACTATAAGAGAGTGTTAAACAGTCCTATATTATCCTGTAGATGTGTAAAAATATTAATGCTATTGCATTATGGATACGTTTACGATATGTTAGTGGCGTTCTAGCGGATTTGTCAACCGGACTGTTGATGGCCGCTTGTCTATTTTTCTAGTGATTGCGAATTGAAGGGAATGTACCGTGTAGGGCGCTGTGGAGAGGTAGGTACGCCATGAGCATGGACATTGAGTGGCAAGATCTATATCGAGCCGCACTGCTTGAACTTCGTCCTGACGAATTGCGACGGAGAATCGACGACGCGGAAAAGGCTATCCAGCAACGAATCGTGGAGCTCGGCCGTGATGAATCGAGTTCTGACGAAGAACGTCGCGCAATCGACGACGCGCTGCGCGGGCTGCGGGTCCTTGCGAGCCTGGAATGCAAATCCGCGATTTCAAATAAAACCAGAACCACTCCGCTTCCTTCTTGACCAAAGGGCTGCAACATGTTCCCGCCCCCGGGCTTAGACGATGGGTCCAGGCCTGGCAAAGTGGCAACAGATGTAATCCCAAACCCAACCCCAAGGCACGAAGCTGCAATACGGCCAGGCCGGCGGCAATCAAGAGCCGTTTAGACGCGGCCCACCAAAACCAGCACGAGGACAATGATCAAAATCAAACCCAAACCGCCGCTCGGGTAGTATCCCCAGTGAGCGCTATAAGGCCACGTGGGTAAGGCGCCAACCAGCATCAGAACCAGGATGATCAGCAGAATGGTATACATGTCGTTCGCCCCTCCTTGAGATTGAAGATAGAAGTCACCGGGCAAGGCCGATGCTCGTTCAATTCATCCTCGGCACGGAAATCATCAACTGCACCGGGTTCGTTTCTGTGCCAGCAAAGACTGCCGATCTGGATCACGACGCCAACCTACAGATTTATCGATAGCATCAACATCGGTTCAAATCTGTACCTCTGTGCATTTGGTTATGTAGGGCAATGGTTTCTGGCTTAAGGTGTTGAGATAGTGCAAGATTCGTTAGGAAATGGCCCAAAAATGAATAACGGCCGAGCCTGCATGGCCCGGCCGTTACGTTGCTTGACACACCTCAGTTACTTTTGCTCAATGTTTGTAGCCTGGTCTTTGGACTGGGAAGAATATTTCTTGACAGCCGCCAGAAAGGAGTCGCTTCCAGCCGGAGGCGCAACCTTGCCATTCAAAATTGTTTCAAACGGNTCCGTCTTGCCGTATAGGAGTCGGGTGGAATCCTTATCCTGGTTTATGACCGCCCCCGACAAATCGATGCCGGCGAAAAGACCGCGAGTCCGCGAATAGGTCAAGACTTCTGCTCTCATTTTTACGTCGGTACCAGCAGTGGCGTCGCGTCCCACCGGTCCCGCCGCAGCCGAAGCGTCCGCTCCAAGCTTGAATTTGCTGGAGAGCAGATGCTGCATCCCCTGGTCATTTGTAACCACCATTACCAGGTCGACCGCCTGGCCGCCGAGTTGAAGGCCCCAGCTGCCGCCAGTGATGGTAATTGGGGCAGGAGCGCTCCATCCGTTTGGCGTCCTGCACGTGGCTACGCCCTTGCCATGGTTCCCGCCAATCCCGACCGCGATCTTGATCATCGAAGGCACGACCGCGATGCACCTGGCGTCACTCATAATGCTGTCTGGGATTGCCTTGTCGGGAGTTGCCATGATTTCGGTCAGAACGTGAGCCGCGGCATCGATCCTCTTGTTGATACCGGCCTCATCTTTGTCTTTGTCGTCGGCGGCCCAAGTCAAACTGGCGAAGACCAACACCATAGTGGTCAGTGCCAAGACGCATTTCCTTGAATTCATATCAACCTCCTCATGTTCCCAATCTGATTACCGGGGTTACTTTTTCTCGATTTCACTCTGATCTTGTTTATCTTGGGGAGCCATGTCGATCCATCCCCTCAAAACCCTAGATCGCCGGGGGGACATGCCGTAGCCGGAAGAGCGAGTATATCGTCCCGCGTTTAGACGGCGAGAGGCGTGGCCGTAGTAATGTCGATAGCCGGCGCCGGTGCAGCGGAATTCCACTGCTTGAGCCCTACATCAGACTGTAATTTCCCTGGGTCGTCACCAGGCCGTTTGTTTTGCGCCAGACTTAGAGTCGTCGATGCCAGGAAATCCCGGATCTGAAGTTTCGCTTTGTGGAGGCGCGATTTCGAATTTCCCACGGAACATCCGAGCAACTCTGCAATCTCGCGGTGCTGATAGCCCTCGACTTCGTGCAACAGAAAGATCGCACGATAGCTCTCGGGAAGCTCGCCGATGGCTCGATTCAAGGCGACGCGGGTGACGGAGGTTTCCAGGCGCCCATCCCGGGTTCCGTATTCGCGGCGGGCCGGCTTGGAATCTTGATGGCGGCTATAGGATTCGTCCAATGAAACCCCGCCCGGCGCTTTGCGACGAAAGTGCATTAACACAGTGTTCACCGCTATGCGGTGGAGCCATGTCGAAAGCGCCGAATCTCCGCGGAACGTCGCCAGCTTGCGGAATACCTGCAAGAACGCGTCTTGTGCTAAGTCCTCCGCTTCCGTTTCATTCTTGGTCATGCGGAAACATAGGGAATAGATCCGCATCTTGTGCGTGTGAAACAGCGTTGCGAACGCATCCGAATCGCCTTGCTGAGCTCGCTTAATCAGAGCGTGATCCACAGGGGCCGTGGCGGTAGTACCAGATTCGACATTCACAAGCGTCTCCTTTCAACTCAAGAACCGGCGTCCGAAAAACGTGCATTGCGTCTTTGCCCAGACAGAACAACATCACTCTCGAGTGCAGTCACAGTCGGGAGGTTAGAGGCGNAACCGGCCTCGATCTATCCAGTGCAAGCCGTACAGATACCGATATGTTGCTGTAGAGATTGATGAGTCGCGTCAGAAGGAGTTGATTCGGAAGACAGGCGAGCATGGCGACCAAGTGGAGCAGTCGTTGATGTTTCAATGCGTCGCCCGAGCGAGGTTCAGGCAACAATCCAAGCCCTACAGGGACTCCTCAAGAAAAGTACACAGTCAGATGGATTTTCCGCATCCACAGTAGTGCTTATTCTGCACTCCAGGCATTTACCGCTTTAGTCTCCCTCCTACCGAGCAGGGGTCGAAGTAATACCAAGTGGCTCCTGCTCCTCGCCTTCCCGCAGCGACCGAGCAAGGAAAAAAGAGAAATAGCAGCCACTGTGAGGACCAATCATCGTCATTATCAGGTGCTTGCGTCAACCTTGTGCGTTATCAAATCCTGCAGGAGGCTCAAGAATGAAACTTGAATCATTGCGCGACCTTTACTTGGAACAACTCAAAGATCTCTACAGCGCTGAATAGCAACTGGTCAAGGCGATACCAAAGATGGCGACGACGGCTTCGTCGGAGGAATTGAACGCCGCCTTTGAAGACCATCTGGGGAAAACCAGGCAACATGCCCAACGCATTGAGACCATCTTCGAGCAGATGGGCGAGAAGGCGAAGGAAAGAAGTGCAAGGCGATGGAAGGGTTGATCGAAGAAAGGGGCGAAGTAATCAATGAAGATAAGGAAAATGGCATTAAAGACGCCGCTCTCATCGCCGCTGCGCAGCGCGTGGAGCATTACGAAATTGCAGGATATGGCTGCGTGCGCGCCTACGCTACGAAATGGGGGGACGTAGACGCCGCGAGCCTCCTGTCTCAGACCCCCCGAAGATGAAAAGGAAGCCGACGAAACTCTCAATGGCATCACTGAAGAACTCAACCTCGAAGTCCCGCAAGAATCGGTACGAGCGGACAAGCGAACGGTGAAGTATTCCAGGGGAAGGACCAAATCGGCCGCCTAGGTTGGATGCATCATAAAAAACACGAAGGCTATCGTTCAAAGGGAGACCTGAGAGGCTCGGGTCACCGTAAAATGGTCACCGTAAAATGTTGTTGAGGAGTTTATCGGGATCTAGTTCTTCTAGTTACCGTTTATTCTGGTTACCGCCTGTAATTGTTTTAATTCCTGCAGCTACCACACTAGCCACCCCGTTGATCGATGATCGACTGTATTGCGAGTCAAGTCGCGTCCCTCTAATGTGCTGCATGAGAAGGCGGAACAAAGCATGAGTCATGTGATGACAGTGACCGCAGAGTCGGATTCCACAAGTCAATTGAAAAGCATCTTTGACCAATCGCTCGCAGTTCTGTGCGAGGGCAAGAATTCCGTAAACACGAGATCGCAAGCAGATCAGTTGTGGAGCAGTTCAATCCCGCTACACGTCGACGCAGTCAATCTTCGGAAACGCGCATTGGATAACGCGGCGAAAGCGTTGGCGACACTTTGGAAGATCTCGGAACCCAAGCGTCCGAAACTGCAAAGCCGGGCGCCGCGCTACAACATTTCGACTCCGTGATCTGCCGCATCTCGGCCCAGCCCACCTGCTCATCCTCACGACCTCCCGCCGGCTGCAAGACCCAGCGCTCCAAACACAGGCGACCCAAAGCTGGACCAGAAGTACCAGCAGTAGCAGGAAAAGGTATTCGCGAAGCAGGAACAGGAGCGACAGAAACTTCAGCAAAAGCAGGATCAGGAGCACCAGCGGCTGACGCAACAGAATGCCAGTGAGGCAGCGAAGCAGCAGGTGGAACAGCGGCACCAACAACAAACCCAGCAATTGCAGGAAAGACACCAACAGCAACAGGAGCAGTTGCAGCAGAGACAGCAGCCGCCGAACCGGGATCGGTCCAAGCCTCCGCAGTAAACTACGACCGAAATCCCGTGTGGTTTATTGCACATTCATTTGTTGAACGAGCATTGAAACGGGAACCGGGAGGGCATCGGCCGAACCGATGTACGCCCGGTTTGTGGCTTTGGGGAATTTAGGGATCACGTCGAGTAGAGAATCAGATCAAGCCGGCACGCGTAGACGATCCGGCGGGGAAGGGTGCGTGACCCGCCCTGACGCCGTTCCGCTTCGGACGAGTCTGAAACAGGGGAAACGGCAAAAACCTGTGCCGCACCACGATCCCGCCTTAGCACTGTCGCAAGACTAGCACGGAGAGCTCGCTCACGCATCATCAGAAGCGGTCTGAGGCACAAGACCGAGCCTTGCCCAAGACTCGCGGATTTGGATTTCCCCACAAATCGTACCCGTTAGCCGCGGATTAAAACTACAGGTTGAACCCGATAGCGTCATATTGGGAGGTGGCTATTCTGGAATGTGGCTGAGACAAAAGATGGTCCCTGTTGCACGGGGTCAGGAGGTAACAAATGCTTTATTGGGCAATCGTGTTTTTGATCATAGCGCTCGTGGCTGCGTTCCTCGGATTCGTCGGGGTAGCGACCGCGGCCGCTGGAATCGCTAAAATTCTGTTCTACATTTTCCTGGTCATTTTTCTTGTGACCCTAATCATGGGACTCGGTCGCAGCGGTAACCGGGTGTAACGGTTTGCTGAAGAATTCACGTTTCGTCTGAGGCGTCCTTTCATCGGGGCCGTGCGTTCTTCGAAAGAAGACGCTCCTTGTAGAGACCGGACGTCGAAAGGCGGGTTTTTCAGCAAACTGGGAATGCGAAAAGTCGTTGTNTTCTGCNGAAATCCAACGNCCTGGATGGCCCATTCTTCGAGGACCANGCTTTACACATATCCTCTGGTCGCCCTACATGAATCATCCGATAGTACAGTCGGCGAAGACAAACTATAAAAACGGGTAAGCGGCACCAATGCAAAGGAAAGGGGAATCATCATGCGGAACAGTGGAAAAATGAAGTCCGCCAAGGACTGGGTGCGCCTGGCTGCCAAATTGGGTGTGCTTTTCACGGAGCCGAGAGTCCGGAACGCGATTGCCGACCGGCTCAAGGACCGAATGGACGATGTTGCCGATACGGTGACGAGCAAGTATGAAGACGCTGTCGATCGTCTGGAATCCGCCGCTGCAGCTCTTCACGGCAGAAGTTANTGGCCATCACGAGCGGCTGGCTTTTTACTAGGAATTGGCGTCGGAGCAGGAATGGGAATTCTGTTGGCACCTGCACCCGGTAGTGAGACGCGCCAGGCCGTCCGCGATAAAGCGGTCGACGTGAAGAACAAGGTGGTTGAATCCGCTGCGACCGCTACGGGCAAGATGCGCCAGGCAGTCACAAAGATGCCATCTACTGGCACCCAAGGTTGAATCGTCGGGAGAAAACCACGAACCGGATTTCACCAGGGGTTTGCTGACCGAAACGACTCGAAATAACTTGTAGGCGCCGAGACAAGGTTTTCCCGGTGAGGCCAGCTCACGACTCCCGTCTTTTGCCCGCCGGAACAGGGGTTGGATATGCTGGCGGGCGCTTTCCGCCTCAAATAGCTTTCGCTCCCGACGCCAAACTGAACGCACGTCCCACTACAGCATCTACCCTATTTCATCCCGACGGCGGCGCTGTAGAGTAGCAGCTCGGGGATTCGGTCAAGCTCGGGAGCGATTGCAGAGTCTGTAGTACCTGCCTCACGCACGGTTAGCTCCCCTGCATCCGAACTAGCCGTCTGTTCTGCAATGCAGAATTTGGAGATGCGATCCATGGCAGTCAGCACACCAGCCGCCTACGGAATGTACCCCCACGACGTGGAGCTTCACCAGGTCGTCCAGACGCTGAACCAATCCGGAATCGGCAAGGAAGACATCTGCATGATGGTGTCGCCCAGCCACCCCTTCGCCACTATTGTCCGCGAGGCGAATAATCTCAGTGCCGAGCCCAGAGCGAGCGCCACTGCAGCGGGGTTGATCGGCTGGTTTATGAAATTCGGCGCGGTGATGATCCCGACGGTCGGTTTATACATCCGCTCCCACGCGTTCCTTCACGCTCTCGGCGTGAGGAAGGATTCTCCCGCTCTGCGTGGCAATTCGAGAACGCTGGTCGGATTGGGATTTTCTGAGAGTGACGCCCTGCGATTTGAACGCCAGCTCCGCGAAATGGGGGTGTTGATCTATGTGGCGTGCTCGGAAAGTGAAAAGACGACACGCGCAATAGAGCTGCTCCGGCGCACAGGGGCGCGCGAAACCGCCACGGTGGAAAAAGAAGTAGCTCTTGAAGCCGTTGCCTAGAAAAGCGTCCTTAAGGTATTGACCTGACAATTATCGATACCCTAAGTCCAGCGCCAGCGTCGGGCACCGCACATTGCGGGCTATCTTCCTCCGATGCCAATTTTTCCGCTCTCTCTACAGTAAAGACCCTAGAGTCAGTCTACAGTTCTTCATGATATCAATCGACTCTAGTCCGTGAATTCCTGTAGGTTCACATTCAACATGTTTCAGACCGACCCGGATTTCGGTGGTGTGTCTGTCGGTAGCCCTCTGCTGAGGAGTCCCAGCAAATTCGCCAGTTTTCGATGTTGGAGCCGATTGGTTCGCGGTGCCGCGGCGCTGGCAGGCGGCACAAAGCGCCAAGCGATGAAAGGGTTCTTTACACGGCTGGATGCTCCCTTTGTCTAGGAGACCATGATGAAGAAAAATAACCGAGATGCGGCGATGGTGGTTACCAACGGCGAACCCGCTGCAAATCAGACCAACGAGAGCAACCAGAATAACGGGAATTCTGTTCATGCTGCCGAGTCCGTTCCGGTTGACCTTAGAGTGATCCTGGCCGGCCTGCAGACGGTGCGGGACGGTGACTTCTCAGTCAGGCTCCCGGGCTCATGGACCGGACTGCCAGGGAAGATTGCTGATACCTTCAATTCCATTGTTGCTGCGAACCAACAAATGGCACAGGAGTTGAGGCGCGTTGGGCAGGTGGTGGGCAAGGAAGGGAGGACACGCGAGCGCACCCGCTTTCATGAAGCTCGGGGTGCATGGGGCGACATCGAAGTGTCGGTAAACTCGCTCGTAGAGGATCTACTTCGCCCGACCGCCGAGGTTACCCGTGCCATCGCTGCCGTAGCTCAGGGAAATCTGACCCAAACCGTTCGCTTGGACGTGGACGGAAGGCCACTGGAAGGCGAATTCCTGCGCTCCGCCAACATTGTCAACACCATGATTCAGCAGCTCGGCGTTTTCACCGCCGAGGTGACGCGCGTTGCGCGCGAGGTCGGCACCGACGGCAAGCTGGGAGGTCAAGCAGTGGTGCCCGGCGTTGCGGGTACCTGGAAAGACCTGACGGATTCGGTCAACTCGATGGCCAGCAACCTCACCGGTCAAGTGCGCAACATTGCTGAAGTCGCTACAGCTGTTGCCAGCGGCGATCTCTCCCGCAAAATTACCGTCGATGTGCGCGGCGAAATTCTCCAACTTAAAGAAGCCATCAACACGATGGTGGACCAGCTGCGCTCGTTTGCGTCCGAAGTAACGCGCGTCGCTCGTGAAGTAGGTACTGACGGAAAGCTGGGCGGCCAGGCCGTGGTTGTGGGCGTAGCCGGTACGTGGAAAGATCTCACCGACTCGGTTAACGCGATGGCCGGCAACTTGACGGCCCAGGTCCGCAATATTGCCGAGGTGACCACCGCCGTTGCCCGAGGCGATTTATCCCGCAAGATCACCGTCGATGTTAAGGGCGAAATCCTCGAACTCAAGGACACCATCAACACGATGGTGGATCAGCTCAACGCGTTCGCCGGTGAAGTCACGCGCGTGGCGCGCGAAGTGGGTACCGAAGGAAAGCTCGGCGGCCAGGCGCAAGTACCCGGAGTTGGCGGCACTTGGAAGGACCTGACGGACAATGTCAATTTCATGGCCAGCAATCTCACCGGCCAGGTGCGAAACATCGCTGAGGTGGCGACGGCCATCGCTACCGGCGATCTCTCGCGCAAGATCACGGTGGACGTGCGCGGCGAGATTTTGCAGCTTAAAGAAACGCTGAACACGATGGTGGATCAACTCAACCGTTTCGCCGGCGAAGTGACGCGCGTGGCNCGCGAAGTCGGCACCGAAGGTCGTCTGGGAGGACAAGCCAACGTGCCTGGCGTCGCTGGCACCTGGAAGGATCTCACGGACTCCGTAAACTCGATGGCCGGCAATCTTACCGGTCAGGTCCGCAACATCGCCGAGGTCACAACAGCCGTGGCCCGCGGAGACTTGTCACGCAAGATCACCGTAGACGTGAAGGGCGAAATTCTCGAACTCAAGAACACGATCAACACGATGGTCGACCAGCTCAACGCGTTCGCCGGTGAAGTCACGCGCGTGGCGCGCGAAGTCGGTACGGAAGGCAAGCTGGGTGGGCAGGCGCAAGTGCCGGGTGTGGCGGGCACATGGAAGGATCTCACCGACAATGTCAACTTCATGGCCAGCAACCTTACCGGCCAGGTGCGTAATATCGCTGAAGTCGCTACAGCCGTGGCCCGCGGCGATTTGTCGCGCAAGATCACGGTGGACGTGAAAGGCGAAATCCTCGAACTCAAAGACACCATCAACACGATGGTGGATCAGTTGCGCTCGTTTGCGTCGGAAGTGACCCGCGTGGCGCGCGAAGTAGGCACTGACGGCAAACTCGGCGGGCAGGCACAGGTCCCAGGCGTTGGCGGTACCTGGAAGGATCTCACCGACTCCGTCAACTCGATGGCCAGCAACCTCACCGGTCAGGTTCGTAACATCGCTGAAGTCTCCACGGCCATCGCCACCGGAGACCTCTCGAAGAAAATTACGGTGAATGTCAGCGGTGAAATCCTCCTTCTCAAGGACACCATCAACACGATGGTGGATCAGCTTAACGCGTTCGCCGGAGAGGTGACGCGTGTAGCGCGCGAAGTCGGCACCGAAGGTCGCCTGGGTGGACAGGCGAATGTGCCTGGCGTCGCCGGCACCTGGAAGGATCTCACGGACTCCGTCAACTCGATGGCCGGTAACCTCACCGGTCAGGTCCGTAACATCGCCGAGGTCACCACGGCCGTGGCCCGCGGCGATTTGTCGCGCAAGATCACGGTGGACGTGAAAGGCGAGATTCTCGAACTCAAAAACACCATTAACACCATGGTGGATCAGCTCAACGCCTTCGCCGCCGAAGTAACTCGGGTGGCCCGCGAAGTCGGCACGGAGGGCAAGCTGGGCGGGCAGGCGCAAGTGCCGGGCGTGGCAGGCACATGGAAGGACCTCACCGACAATGTGAACGTAATGGCCGCCAATCTGACNGAACAGGTGCGTGGCATTGTGAAAGTCGTGACCGCCGTCGCCAATGGCGAACTGACTCGAAAGCTGACGGTAAACGCAAAAGGCGAAGTTGCAGCTCTTGCCGAAACCATTAACAACATGACCGACACGCTGGCCACATTCGCCGACCAGGTTACAACCGTGGCCCGCGAGGTCGGCGTCGAAGGCCGGCTCGGCGGCCAGGCCAACGTGCCCGGCGCCGCTGGCACGTGGAAGGATCTCACCGGCAACGTCAACTTGCTGGCCGACAATTTGACGAACCAGGTGCGAGCGATTGCAGAGGTTGCCACCGCGGTCACCAAGGGAGACCTCACTCGCTCCATTCAAGTGGAAGCGAGCGGTGAAGTGGCCGAGTTGAAAGACAACATCAACACCATGATCGACAATCTCCGTCTCACCACCGATCGCAATACAGAGCAGGACTGGCTCAAGACGAATCTAGCCCGCTTCACAGGCATGTTGCAGGGACAACGCGATCTGGGAACAGTGGGACGCATGCTCTTGTCGGAACTGGCGCCCCTGGTGAGCGCCCAACAGGGGGTGATTTACCAGATGGGATCAGAAGAATCCGCGGAGATGGTGCTGCTCTCGGCCTTTGCAGGCGACGGCGAGGACGGGCATCTGCGGCGATTGAAGATTGGTGAGGGTTTAGTCGGACAATGCGCGGCAGAAAAGCAGCGGATGCTGATCTCGGAATTGCCACCCAACACGATTACCATTCGGTCGGGTTTGTTCGAGGCTGTCCCGCGAAACGTTATCGTGCTACCCGTGCTCTTTGAGGATCGTGTCAAGGCAGTCATTGAACTAGCCTCGCTAAGCGCATTTACAACCTCCCATCTGGCATTTCTCGAGCAGCTGACGGCCAGCATCGGCATCGTCCTCAACAGTATCGAAGCCACCATGCAGACGGAGGGACTGTTGAAGCAGTCCCAACAGTTGGCCACCGAACTTCAGGTGCAGCAAAAGGAATTGCAGCAAACCAACGAGCAGTTGGCACAAAAAGCGCAGCAGCTTGCCGAACAGAACGTTGAGGTCGAACGCAAGAACCAGGAAATCGAACAAGCCCGCCGTGCACTGGAAGAGAAGGCCAAGGAACTGGCGTTGACTTCGAAATACAAGTCTGAGTTCCTGGCGAACATGTCTCACGAGTTGCGNACACCACTCAATAGCATCCTGGTCCTGGGCCAGCAACTTAGTGAAAACCCGGATGGTAACCTGCTGCCTAAGCAAGTTGAATTTTCCCGGACGATTCATGGCGCCGGGACGGACTTGCTCAACCTCATCACCGATATTCTGGATTTGTCCAAGATTGAATCAGGAACAGTCTCCGTAGAGGCAGAGGAAGTATTCTTCGCCAGTCTGTTGGATATGGTGGAACGTCCGTTCCGTCATGAAGCCGAGAACCGGCATCTCACTTTCGAGGTGCAGACCGATCCACGCCTCGGCCGCAGCGTCGTCACTGACTCGAAGCGTCTGCAGCAGGTGTTGAAGAATCTGCTGTCCAATGCCTTCAAATTCACCGAACAGGGAGGCGTCCGCCTCTCCGTGTCTCAAGCTAAAAGCGGTTGGAGCGAAGATCATCCGATCCTGGGAAAGGCTGTGTCGGTGGTGGCCTTTGAGGTTACCGATTCCGGGATCGGTATTCCATCGGACAAACAGCGGATCATCTTCGAGGCCTTCCAACAGGCAGATGCCGGCACCAGCCGCAAGTACGGCGGCACCGGTCTTGGGCTGGCAATCAGTCGTGAGTTGGCCAGCTTGCTTGGCGGCGAAATCCAATTGCGCAGCGCTCCGGGCAAGGGAAGTACTTTCACCATTTACTTGCCTCAAACCTACGTAGGACCGTCCAGCTCTCCCATGGTGGAGCGATCGGCCCCATCGCAAGCGTCCTTGTCCGCCGCCAGCATCTCGGAACATCCGGTCGAAAAGATTCCTGACGACCGCGACAATCTGCAACCGGACGATGCAATCTTGTTGATTGTCGAAGACGATCCACATTATGCGCGAGTGTTGCGTGATCTTTCTCGCGACAAGGGATTCAAGGTTCTTGTGGCTCAGCGCGGCGCGGAAGCTCTCGTGCTGGCGCGCGAGTACCATCCGACCGCGGTGTCGCTGGATGTCTTCCTGCCCGATATGTTGGGCTGGACGGTGCTGAACCACTTAAAACAGGACCCCGCGACCCGGCACATTCCNGTTCAGATGTTAACCCTGGACGAAGACCGTCAAAATGGCCTCGCGCGCGGCGCGTTTGCCTTTGTTACCAAGCCAACGACGCCGGAGGGGCTGGAATCAGCCTTGACTCGGATCAAGGAGTATTCTTCTCCTCGACGGAAGCGGTTGCTGGTGGTGGAAGACAATCCAGCCGAGCAGCTCAGCATCAAGGAACTGCTTGGCTACGACGACGTTGACGTCGTGGTCGTTTCCAGTGGCGAGGAGGCGATCAAATCCGTTAACGATCAGTCCTTTGACTGCGTCGTTCTTGATCTGCGCCTGCCCGACATATCCGGCTTCGAAGTCTTGGAGCGCTTCCGCGACACGCCGTCCCTGCGTGATTTGCCGGTCGTCGTATTCACCGGCAAGGAGCTTTCCCTGGAAGAGGATTCCCGTTTGCACGCGCTGGCACGCAGCGTTGTGGTTAAGGGAGTCGAATCGCCCGAACGCTTGCTGGATGAGACGGCGTTGTTCCTGCATCGCGTCGTCGCCGATCTTCCCGTGGAGAAACAGAGAATGCTCGACCGGTTGCATCACTCCGATGATGCCCTGGTCGGGAAGAAAGTGCTGGTTGTCGACGATGACGTGCGCAACATCTTCGCTCTTAGTAGCGTGCTTGAGCGTCGCGGTATGGAAGTGATTACTGCCGGAACTGGCCGTGAAGCGGTCACAAAACTCGAATCGACACCGGATGTCGCGATCGTCCTGATGGACATCATGATGCCCGAGATGGACGGTTACGAAACCATGCGCGTGATCCGACAGAACGCTGCATTCCGGCGCTTGCCCATTATTGCCCTGACCGCAAAGGCGATGAAGGGGGATCGCGAGAAATGTCTGGAAGCCGGTGCGTCCGAGTACCTGGCCAAACCCGTCAATACCGAGCAGCTTCTGTCATCATTGCGTATGTGGCTTCACAGATAACAGGTGTGGCGGTCGTTTGGTACCTGAGGTGTGCACAGGGAGAACGATGAACAGAGACGAAAAAGTCAATATTCTGATGGTGGATGATCAACCCGCCAAGCTCCT
>JGI25614J43888_10000143_pt1 | contig 20014 bp, 19 predicted proteins | sample GraSoi_2013_60cm_FD_43888 | JGI IMG/M metagenome (IMG submission 43888) | reverse complement strand
ACCTGGCATAGGCTGGCCATACCAAGCCTAATGATAGCAATTAGCGGTACGGCGAAAATGAGACCTTGGTGCTATCTACCCTGTTGAATACGGCGGCGAGAAACCTCTGGAGAGGCTTCACCGCTCACGATCGGGTGTTGTCGGGGAAGCACTTCCCGAACGTTCCGACTCGAGCGTGGTCGCAACCGGGATAGCCGGCTCGACCACGAAACTTCGTTTGTGCAGCGCAGACGGTGCCGCCCTGCGGGTCAACCGGTACACCCCAAAAGCGGCAATCAAGATTTGCGCGGCAATGATCGTGTGTGACAGGCCCCGTTGGAAGGACGACATAGCAAACCCCGCAATGATGGGTCCTGCGACCGCGCCCGCACCCTGCACGATGAGTAGCCCACCGGAGGCAGCAACGAACTCGCCTTCAGCGACAGAGTCATTCACATGAGCCATGACAACGCTGTAGGTCGGAACAATCGTGCCACCGAAAATGGCGACGCACAGGTAGAGTATCCAGCGCGGTGCCTGCTTCGGTACTACGCCCACCATCATAAGGAGGGTCACGGCCGCGGTGACCGCCGCCCCGATGATTACATGGCGCCGGTCGAGCCGGTCCGAGAGCCAGCCAAGAGGCCAGGTCAAAAGAAACCCTCCGAGAGTGCCGCATGCCATGAATACCGCAACTCCGGCCGTATCGAGTCCACGGCGTTGCGCGAAAATCGGGCCCAGCGTGAAGAACGCGCTGGTGGTCAATCCACACAAGAACGCGCCAACCAGTCCGAAGGGTGACTGTCGATAAAGCTGCCCCAGATTAATTCGGGGCCCCGCGCCTTCATGGGTGGGCGCCACGGCCTGAGTCAAAGCGATTGGCACCGAGGCGATTGCGATAATAATCGTGATTACGCAGAACGCTCTGAACCCGGCCGGGTTGGCCGCCGGCAGAAGGAGCTGCCCGATTATTCCGGCCAGCAGCCCCGTCATGCCGTAGACGCTCAGAATCTGCCCTCGGGTTTGTTCCGTCGCAGCGCTGTTGAGCCAGCTCTCAACCACAATGAACAGTCCGGCAAAGCAGAACCCGGTCAGCGCGCGCGCCACTACCCAGGAAATCGGATGAATTGCCAGCAAGTGCACAAGTGGCGCGGTCGAGGCAATCGCTCCAAGAGCTAAGAAGGCGCGGATGTGCCCAATTTTCTGGATCCATCTTCCGCAGCGCAGCGATCCAATCATGATACCGGCCCAGAAACCTGAACCCACCGCGCCAATTTGAGCGGCTGTAAAACCCTCGATACCACCTCGGATGCTCAGGAGCGTACCCTGGAATGTATTGCCCACCTGCATGAGCCCGAAACCCAGCAGGAGTCCAAACAAAGTTGCCACGGTCGCCCGCTGTGTTTGAATTACGGTCTTATCTGGCGTAATCATTACGTTCGATTCCCCGGCCTTTACTCACTACTTACTGCTTACTGCTCGCGGATCACCAATCACCCTGCCGCCGTTCCCGGTGAACACGGCGTCATCGGCGTTATCGGCGTCATTCTACTTTCACAGGTGANGGAGTTACATTCCAGACCCGCTCACAATAGTCGCGAATCGAACGGTCGGAGGAGAACTTTCCCATGCGAGCAACATTAAGAATCGCCTTGCGCGTCCATGCGGCCGGATCACACCAGAGAGCACTTACCTGATTCTGGCAATCGACATAGGCCGCGTAGTCCGCGAGCAGCAGAAACGGATCATCTCGAAGCAGGTTTTCAACCAACGGTTGGAAAAGCTTGGCATCGCCACCAGCAAGCGCTCCGGAGGCGATGTAATCCAGAACTTCGCACNGCGTTGGGTTTTGTTTGTAATACACGATTTCTGGCCGACAGATCTCCCACGGATTGCCGAGGCGGAGCCATTTGTCCGTAATCTCCGTCTGCCATCCATCCTGGATCGCCTGATCGAAGATCCCGAATTCATATCGGATACCGTAGCCGATAGCGGCGATCTCGAGTGAAGCGAGTGAATCGAGAAAGCACGATGCCAGACGACCAAGTCCGCCGTTGCCAAGACCAGGTTCCTCCTCCTGTCCAAGCAGTTCGTCGAGATCATAGCCTAGTTCTGACAATGCCTGGCGCGTTTGCGCCGTGATGCCCAGTGATAGCAAATTGTTGCTGAGATGCGGNCCGGGAAGAAACTCTGCGGAGAGGTAGGCAACTACGCGAGGTTTGTGTTCGCCATAAGTTTCAATGGTGCGAACGCTTGAATGGAACACCCGGTCACGCACCGTCATCGCCAACGCGGTATAGAGATCGTTTTTTGTCGCCAAGGCAGGAGCGCGATTCAAAGCATAGAATAGGTTGTCGAGAAACGACTCTTTAATATCCTCGACGTTCAGCCCAGTGCGGACACCATGGCCGCTCGAGAGTTGCGTTGATTTCAGGGGATTATCGCTCATTAGAAAGGGCGAAGACACGATTCCAGTCCAACCTTTCACTTTGTTTGCATTTGGTTGGCAACCGGCATTCGCAAAAAAACTTACNCGGTCCGATCAGAGTCCGGTATTGGACCTNGGGGCAATATCCGTGTTGCTCCTTTTCACGGATGCCAGTTTCGGCATCGCGTTCCGCGGCGTTATTGACCTTTTCCAAAGCCGATTGTTACCCCAAAATTAACACTCCAATGGGAGGCAATTGGCGCGTCCTGATGATAGGCCATCCATTCTGCCGCGACATAAAAGTTGAGCGTCGGCAAACCAGGATGAACCATCACTCGACCCACTCCGAGACTTAGCGGCAACAGAAACGGTGAATGAGGCCGCCACCCATATATCCAGGTTGCATCCGCGGATCGCAAGTACCAGCCGTCCCAGAGATTAAAGAGCGCCACCGGTTGGAAAGCCAGGTTGTTCTGCGAGCGTCGATTAGGTGACGTGTAGGCGAAAGAGATTGGATTTTGCAAAAGGAAGCCGACCAGGAGCCTCGGAACGCCCGTATAAACACCGGCAAACGCTGGACCCGCCTGCCAAGCGCCTTGCCCGGCTAGCTTGGACGTCGCCGTCGGGAAGACAAACGTCGGTCCTAATCCGACCTGAGACCGGTTTCCGCCGGTGGCCAAGGCCATACGGCTAAGNCAAATAACTGCATGTCGCCGAAATCGGTACGCGTGCCTCCCTTGGGCCCCGGAACTGTCACCAGCGAGAACGTCGGCCGGACGAGCTGGACAAAGGGCAATAGTGTGTTTGGCGGGATTCGTGGGATGATTATCCGTGCGACTACCTGATTCGCTTGCACATCAGTGCCGTAGTTTACGGGAGAGAATTCATCCTTTAAGAAAACCTGCGGCAATGTCGTCAGTGGGTCGACAAACTGCTCCTCGAGGCTCTCACGTGCTGGATCGCTACTTTGAATTTGGCCAAACGCCATCGAGAGGTTCATCCCCCACAGGGCCGCCAAGAGCGCACCAACTGCTCCAGCCTCTATCGGTAGCTGCATCTTTAACTCCCGGATCCATACCCCTCCGACTGTCAGCCAGAACTTAACCGCAATCCTTTCCTGAACCATGATTTGAAGCCGACTCTTTTGAGTGAGAGGATCCGCCCAGGCCCTGCGGGTCCGGGATTCTGGCTAGCTTCAGGTCCTCGGGGAGAATATAGACCTTCTCGATCATACGATCGAGTAGATCGAGCTCCTCACCCAAGGCAGGATGCCGCTGGGCAGGTAGTGTGTCCTTGAGATTTACAATCATCGCGCGCAACCGGCGTGCGATCTGTATGTGCTCTGCCCCATAAAAACGGATTTCACGGAAAGCTAGATTAACAAAATCCTCCCAGTTAGGGGTCTGGAAGATCACCCGAACTTCCCCGGATCGATCGAGGATTTGATCGGGCCGCAGATTCCGCGTTCCAACGCTGCGCAGAAGCTGGTGAAGCTGATCGATCGCAAGCACGGCGGTCGTCGGATCATTGATCGCCTTTGAGAGTGCCTTGATCGCGATATCGACCAGAATTCGAAACGCAAATAGCGGATCCTGCTCGATCGTGCGCTCGCCGCCGCAGACAACGGACGCCCGCAGCTTGTGCTCGTCGAAGGCGCCGGCACCACCGTGCAACCTGAACAGCGGCTCGCCCGAGCCAACGAAATCCCCGACTTGCGAGGCAAATTCGATCACACCGTTCGCTTTTTCCGCCTCGGCGACAAGTTTCTTCACGTTCACTGCGACAATGATTGCCGATTTGCCGCGATGAAGAATTGTGCGCTCCGTCGCCCCAAGACTCTGCTGTGGTGATGTTATGCTTTGCTCCTCCGCGAATTGCTCAGGATACACGCTCTCAATCACCGCCAGCCCGTGCTCCCCGACGCGCTGTACCAGACTGACCGGGCGCAACATTTTCGCCGCGTGATCGATCAGATACAGGAAACCTACAATGCAGATCAAACCAAGGAGCGCCGTGATGAACGCGACAAGCTGGTGAACACTGGTCCCCATCCGGCCCGCTGCCTTGACCGCGAAAATGAATGTGAAAATGAAAATGCCGGCCGTATAGCGGATGACGTTGTCGCGCAGCAATGTCGTCGCGATGATTCGCGGCGTGTATTGCCCACTGGCGATCTGAATTGCCACGAGAAGCGACCCAAATGTGAAGACGGTGAATGAAAGCGAAAGCGTGGTGACCGAGTTGAACAACGCCTCTGCGCCATTGACGCCTAGTCTGAGCCCATTCCAACCGAGCCGGGCATCGAGTACGTGCACCACCCACCAAATCAGCTGCTCAAGAAGCACAGCGGCAAGCGGGATAATCCAAAGGGCGTTTCGGATGTAGCTCTTGGCTTGATAGGGGAGGTTCCAGGTCATCGTAAAATCCGCACTCGACGCTGATACGTTCGAAGTTCTTCGTCGCTATGTGCTCCGTCTTAAGTGTTTGGATGAAATGATTGAGTCGCTCGTTGGGACCTCGTCCGGTTCGCGGTTTGTATAGGATCGCTTTCATCACTGTTCGGCTCGCCGGTGGCGAGCTCCCTCTCGCCCGTTGCCGCTCGTCAGGCTTTGAGCCTCGGGCAAAAGTTAATCATTCTAGACCAGGTCCGATATTGGACCTTGGTGCGATCCCTTTTCACCGCATCGTTCAGAGAGAGCACTTGGCGCCCGATTGCACTAAAGTGCAATTGTATGTCTGAGTAGTGTTAGTAAACTTGTAGTAATCGGTAAAGGATCGGCTGTCCGTCTCGTGCGGCAGCAAATCCAAGCTTCAGTTGGGCACAATCTAAAAAAGAGAAAGATCTTTACGGATCTCTTAATTAAAATTCTCGTTGTTTGCGCTGTTAGTTTAGCTGGTTGTGCCACGAACTCGAGTGTCTCGACAAATAGCAATCACCTGAATCCGCTTTTGCGCGGCGGAACTCTCGACGGGAAAAGTAAGGAAAGCGGCGACGGCATTTCGTATTGGGACGGTGACGGAGTCGTGGGCCGGCCGAGCATAAAGATAAGTGTTGAGGATCAGCGAGGCTATTTCTACAAAGGCAATCAAATCGTTGGCGTTTCAGCGGTCTCAACTGGCCGAGAAGGCTACGACACGCACCCAGGCAAATTCCGCGTCATGGACAAGGATATCGACCACACTTCAAGCCTTTACGGCGACTACGTCGACCAAGACGGCCAGATTGTGGTGCAAAACGTGGAAAACAAAAAGGACCCGAAGCCTCGAGGCACAGTTTTTCGAGGGGCACCGATGCCTTACTTTCTCAGAATCCACGGAGGTATCGGCATGCACGCCGGTTACCTGCCCGGTTATCCGGCTTCACACGGGTGCATTCGGCTACCGAAGGAGATGGCGATCAAGTTCTTCCAAGATTCGCCTGTCGGGACTCCGGTTGAGATTCGCTAGTTCTCGGCTCATTGAGTAGTTGAATTGGGATTCGAGGAGAGGCGCGCGACTAAGCGATCGGCCATCTGCCGGTCGATGATTTCGAACGAACGACTTACGCGGTCATACGCACACATACTCCCGGACGCAACGTCAAACCACCACCCGTGCAATCGAAGGGTTCCAGCCGATACTCTGTCGCGGACGATCGCGTAAGACATTAGGTGCTCAAGTTGCACCAACACATTGTTGATCGTGCGGCTTCAACTTCGCATCGAGCGCGCCCTCGTGCTCCAGCCGGAACGCCGCCGCGTGCGCGTGGTGAAGCCACTTGATCAGGTTTGGGGTCTCGGGCCGTGGGTTGTTCGCCATTACGGCTTTCATCGCCCCGCACTCGGAGTGTCCGCAAACGACAATATTCGCAACGCTCAGAACAAGCACCGAGTACTCGATCGCGCTCGCCGGTGGTATGAGATTGCCAACGTTCCGCATCGTGAAGAGATCGCCCGGGTGAGTCGAGGCCAATAAGTCCGGCACCACGCGGCTGTCTGAACAGGTCACAAACAGGACATCAGGCGTCTGGCTGAGTGCGAGCTCTTTGAAGCGTTGTGCATATTGCGGCAACATCCGCTCTCGAAAATCGACAATACCTGCGATGAGTTTCTGCACAGCCAATACTCTTTTCGGTTCAATTCTTGCTTCAGAGCCGGAGGCTATTGTGTTGGCATATTCCACCTCCCTCAAGCGGGCCTCCAGCCGCTCGGCAGCGGCTTGAGCATCTCGTCGGGCGACTTCGATTCCGTCGGTGAACTTTATCTTGGGGACGAATTTTTGGCAACTGAGACCAAATTTCCACAAAAAGCGGCGCTTGCCCAATGTACCTTCAGAGTGCGTACCTAGTTATTGCGCCTGAAGGGATTGAGCCAAGCTTAGTAGATTTCGCGGTTGCACGAGAACGACGCCGCCACGTGGGCTGTCAATGTCCGCGATGAGAAGGAACGAGATGGACACCACAGTCGGTAGAATTAACATCAGGATGCCTTCCGCCTCGGGGTGACGCGCACCATAACCGACCAACAAGTTGCAGCAGATGGCGATCACGGCCAACAGACCCCAGGCCGCAAGCGGGATTCGGTCCAACCAGGAAGCCTGAGTATATCCCTGCGAGTTCAATACATCGTTCATGCCCGAAATGGCCAAGGCGACGACGCATGTCGGCTGAGCTGCGGCCGGGGTCTTGACCGCGGCCCACAGCTCGCTCTGCAATTGAGCCGTATTGGCATTGATCTGCCGAAGCTGTTGCTCACTACGGGTCCTATAGAACAAGATACGATCATCGAGGTAGTTCCTAAGCAGTGCACGTACTCTGGCCGCGTCGGCGGCAGGCAGGAGGTCGGCCCGGACGTATTCTGTGCCAATCGCGTTGGCCTCTTCCTCCTCATAATTCTTACGCTGCTCGTACCGGCTTATGGCCATCGAAAAGCTGAAACCGATGATGAGGCCTAGCATCGTCAGCGTAGCTGCCAGGATAAGGCTGAAGTCTTCACGCACGCCTTCTTTCAGGCTTAGTCGCCTTTTGAGAAAAGAGGACCCGATCCGCGCTGAGAGCCACAGCACAAAGAGAGCGAGCGCGAAAACAATCAATGGGGTTGTCGGTTAAATTATTCATAGGCTATTAGCTTCGTCTCCTGAACTGGCCAATTTACCGCATTTTGCAAACGGACGATCACGGCCGGGAGTGGTCCGCCAAATTGCTCGGATCGCGCATATTTCGTTGGCCGCATGTCTGTGGCAAGGCCGGCGTTCCTGAAGTAGCAGCGTGGATGATTTCTAGCTTACCACTACGCCTGATGCTCGCTCTCAACCATGGTACCAAGGTCCTACACTGACTTACTGGTCTTGATCTCTAAATGGATGAATATAAATGGAATCAAGAGCCTACGAAGACGGTGATCAACGCAGCAATGGAGGTAATTGGTTTACAAACCATCGAGCCTTGAAAACATATTCCACACGGTCTGGCACGCGATTCCCGCCCGGGGCAAGCTGGACGGCGGAGGGCGTCAACTTCTCGGTCTTCAGTAGAAGTGCGAAGCGGGTTGAGTTGTTGCTATATAACACTGCAAATAGCGCGGACCCGGTTCAGATTATCGCTCTCGATCCGGACACAAATCGGAGCTATTTCTTCTGGCATGTTTTTGTCGAAGGCTTGCCCGCTGGTACCCATTATACTTGGCGCACGGATGGCGGGAAAGAGCTTGCGGACCCATGGGCTCGAGCCGTAACCGACTCAGTTTGGAACCGACGGCACGCAATTAATGGTGCAGACAGCGGCGGACGCACTTCGATTCGCGGTGTGGTCACGACCGATAGTAAACTTTTGCCTCGGAAATCGCCGATCCCGCCCGGCCTGGGAAGCGCGGTGATTTATGAATTGCACGTTGGCGGGTTTACGCGGCATCCATCATCCTGCGTACAGCATCCGGGTAAGTTCCTTGGACTGATAGAAAAGATTCCCTATCTCAAGGATCTCGGTATCACCCACGTAGAACTACTGCCTATAGTAGCCTTTGACGATCAGGATGTGCCGCCAAGTGTCGATGCCCGGGGTCTCCGAAATCACTGGGGTTACAGCCCGCACAGTTTCTATAGTCCGCATCCGCACTATTGTGTGACACCCGAACTTGGGACCCATCAGAATGAGTTTCGTGAACTGGTTAAGGCGTTGCATGCCGCCGGTCTCGGTGTGATTCTGGACGTCGTTTTCAATCATACGGCCGAGGGCGGAGCGGACGGGCCGATCATTAACTTCAAAGGTTTAGCCAACGACGTCTTTTACCTCCTCGATCCGGCCGATCGGCGCCAGTACCGCGATTTCTCAGGCTGCGGCAACACGATCAATTGCAACCATCCCATTGTAACGCGCTTCATCGTTAATTGTCTCGAGTGGTGGGTGGAGCAGATGGGAGTGGACGGTTTCCGTTTCGATCTTGCCAGCGTTTTTGTGCGGGGAGAAGACGGTGCGCCGTTGCCAAACCCACCGCTGCCGTGGAACATCGAACTTTCGCGGACGCTCGCGCGTCTGCCACTTATTGCTGAGGCCTGGGACGCCAGAGGTCCTTACCACGTTGGCGCTTTTCCTGGGTTCTCCTGGACCGAATGGAATGGTCGCTACCGCGACGTGATGCGACGATTTTTGCGCGGCGACCGCGGCATGATCGGCGAAGTAGCCACCTGCATTGCCGGTAACAGTGATCTGTACGCTGATGACGGGCGGTTACCAGCCAACAGCATTAACTTCATCACCTGCCACGACGGTTTCACCCTTCGTGACCTCGTCAGTTACAACCACAAGCACAACGAGGCCAACGGCGAAGATAACCGTGATGGCACCAACGATAATTTGAGTTGGAACTGCGGGGTTGAAGGCGAGACTGCTGACCCTGCGGTTGTCGCCCGCCGTCGTCGTCAGGCAAAGAACTTCATTGCGATTCTGATGATCAGTCGGGGCGTGCCAATGTTATTGGCTGGCGATGAAATCTGGCGGACCCAGCGCGGAAACAACAACGCCTGGTGCGTAGACAACGAGCTTTCCTGGTTTGACTGGAGCCTGGTTGAAACAGAGCGAGACATGCTTGAATTTGTGCGAGGTATGATCGCGCTGCGCCGGCGCCATCCGAGCCTCGTGCGCAATGCTTTTTTCACCGGTAAGCCGTTGCCGGGCCGGGATATTCTGGATATTGCGTGGCACGGAATACGGCTAAACGAACCGGCGTGGCACGACAACACGACCCAGTTCCTTGCCTTCACCATCGCTGGCCTCACAGCGAACCAAGAAGATCTTCACGTAATTCTCAACATGGCCGACATGGCGGTGGACGCACCTCTGCCAGTGATACCGGACAGAGACTGGTATCCAGCCGTCGATACGTCCAACCACGCGACTACCGGCATTTTATTACGAGAAAATCAACGCCCGGCATTAACGATAATGTGGCGAGTGCAGCCCCATTCGGTGGTAGTTTTTGAAGGCCGCTAGCCCGCAAGCTCATGAAAAGTGCGTCAATAAAGCTCGACACAGCCGCTGGGCTCACTGCGTAGCTTGAATCGCAGTCAGGGCAATGGTGTAAACAATGTCGTCCACCAGGGCGCCCCGTGATAGATCGTTCACTGGCCGCTTCAATCCCTGCAACATCGGACCAATACTAATCACATTGGCACTCCGTTGGACCGCTTTGTAAGTCGTGTTGCCGGTATTGAGATCAGGAAAGATAAACACCGTGGCGCGACCGGCGACCGGACTCTCGGGCGCCTTCGCTTTCGCAACATCCGGCATGAACGCGGCGTCGTACTGGAGCGGACCATCGATCAGCAAGTCAGGCCGCGTGGCCTTTGCCAGCCTGGTAGCTGTACGTACCTTCTCCACATCCACCCCAGAACCGGACTCGCCCGTCGAATAGCTGATCATGGCTACGCGCGGAAAAATTCCGAATGCGGCAGCTGAATCGGCACTCTGGATCGCGATATCCGCCAGGGTCTCAGCGCCCGGATCTGGGACAACGGCGCAATCGCCGTAAACCAGAACTTGCTCCGGCAAACACATAAAGAAGATCGAGGACACCGCCTTTGCATTTGGCCGAGTCTTGATGATTTGTAGAGCCGGTCGAATTGTGTTTGCGGTGGAGTGGATAGCGCCGGAAACCAATCCGTCGACCTCTCCTTGCACCAACATCATCGTCCCCAACACGACGTTGTCTTCGAGTTGGCTTGCTGCCATCTCCAGCGAAAGTCCCTTGCTCTTTCTCAGCTCGAACAGCGGCCGAACATACTTTGAACGAATTAAAGTGGGATCAAGGGTCTCGAGTTCAGCGGGAAAGATCACGTCTTGACTTCGCGCAACCGTTTCGATTTCTTCGCGATCTCCTAGTAAGACGCAACGAGCGATCCCCCGCCTGGCGCAAATAACCGCAGCCTTGACGGTTCGCGGTTCTGCGCCTTCCGGCAGAACGATTCGCTTGTTAGCCGCACGCGCGTTTTCCGTCAGCTGATAAAGAAACGCAGCCGGCGACATTCGAAATTCCAGCGTCGTTTTCGAATGCGATATCAGCCAATCGATATCGATGTGCTGTGCGACGTGGTCCATCGCGCTCCGGATTCTTGACAGATCGTCAATCGGCACTTCTGGACTCATTTGGTAGAGCTTGGTCGCCGTCGAATAGCTGTCCGTTGTGACCCGGAACAGCGGAAGTCCAGTGGCGAATGCAGCCCGGCAAAACTCGACCATCCGATTGTCCAACTCGGTTTCACCCGTCAGAATCAGCCCCGACAATGGAACACGACTAAGCGCAGCCATCGAGACGGCGAGGATTACATCGCTGCGGTCAGCCGGCGTCACAAGCATGGCCCCTGGAGTCAATGTGTGTAGAAGATTAGGAACAGTCCGCGCCAACATGGAGATCGATTTCACCCTCCGGCTCTCCACTTCCCCAGGATTGATCACAGTGGCGTTAAGGTGGCGCTGAACATCGATTGCTCGACAGAAAGTGAGCGATTCATTGTGGGGGATTACCCCTATCAGGCGGCAATCTGCGCGTCGAAAAAGCCGGCTATCACGCAGATGATTCAATATCCCGCCACCACTCTCGATCGGGCACCGGTTGACAATCAAACCGAGGATCTTATCAATGCCGCCATAAATCTTTGCCGCGTACTCGATCTGGTCATCCAAATCGATGACCGAGCGCTCGGCCATTCCCACGACCAAAATGACTTGGCCATTGAGTGTCTTGACCAGCTCTTGATTCAAACTCCCTCGGTAAGGATCATCGGGCGATGGAAGTAGTCCCTCTACGATGGCCAGATCCGCATTCTGGGTCGATTTTTCGAAGGTCCCGATAACCTTTCCCAGAAGCTCATCGAGACGACCGCTCGACACAAGTTTTGTTGCCTCTGCTAGTGGAAGCGGGTCTGGCGGCGCCAGTCTCGTCGTGGCTCGCAAAAAATGGGTTGAACGTTCTGGCCGAGATTCATCGCCGCGATCCTCACTAATCGGCTTGTAGAACGAGACCCGAACACCGCGACGGTCGAGAGCCACAACCAAACCGAGAGCAACGGTAGTCAGACCCTGACCTCGACCGGTGGGAACAAGAAAGAACACGGGTTTCATCGCGAGAGGACTATGACAAATTCAAACAAACAGCGAGCCAGTAAGTTCGCATCTGACGCCTACCCTTTGTCATTTGTCATCTGTCATTTGTCATTCCGCTTTGGTGTCTCAGCACCAAAGCGGCCGTCTGCCGAGCAATCATCAGTTCCTCGTTAGTCGGGATAACAAAACAGGCTAATCCCGTCTCATTGGTAATCCGTCCGTTACTCTCCTGGCCGTTCTGCTCGTTCCAGGTTTCGTTGATCTCCGGCCGGAGAATTTGTAAATGCTTCATCACTCGGGCCCGAATTATGGCGCTGTTCTCGCCGATGCCGCCCGTGAAGATCAGTCCATCGATCCTTTCCAAACCGGCAGCCAGACCAAGTAGGGCACGGGCGAGCCGATAGCAGAAAAGATCGACCGCGAGCGCGGCCCGAGCGTTACCGGAGTCGACTGCCTGCAGGATCGATCGCATGTCGTGGCTCACTCCGGAGACGCCGAGAAGACCGCTTTCCCGTGTCAACAAATCGGTGATCTCTCCCAGGCTGAGTCCCTCTCGTTCCTGTAAGAAAAGGTGAAGACTCGGGTCGACATCCCCGCTGCGCGTTCCCATGACCACGCCTTCCAACGGGGTCAAGCCCATTGTCGTATCTACACTTTTTCCCTGTTTCACAGCGGTCGCGCTGCAACCATTGCCTAGGTGAGCGGTCAAAAGCTGGATCTCGGTCAAGGGCCGGTCCAGCCGTCTAGCAAGTTCCTGGGTCACATACTGGTTGCTCGTCCCATGAAACCCGTACCGCCGGATCCGATACTGGGAATAAAATTTCGGTGGAATGGCATAGTGAAACGCGTGGGGCGGAAGCGTTTGATGGAAGGCCGTATCAAAAACTGCAACCTGCGGCTTATCGGGAAACACCTCCGACGCCACGCGAATGCCCTGAGCGCCCGGGGGATTGTGAAGCGGAGCGAGGCCGCTTAATTCTTCGATGCGCTTGACCACTTCGTCATCAATAATCACCGCGCCCCGAAAATACTCGCCCCCGTGAACAATGCGGTGGCCGAGTGCGTCGACCTCGTTGGGCAGCAAAGCCCGGAGGTGATCAATCACGCGGCGTAAGGCCGCTCGGTGATCCGCGTTGGGAAGGGATTCTTCGATTTTCTCGGCATTGGTGCCCCTGAATTTCAACGAGGCTTTCGTGGTTCCCAATCGCTCCGCAACCCCGCTTGCGAGAACCGATTCCGATTGAACTTCCAGCACCGAAAACTTCAGCGATGAACTACCACTGTTGATGACAAGAATCTGCGGCCTGCCGGTTGTCACGTTGGTCATAGTAGATAAAGGGATCCCGCAGGGATAGAATGAAAGGCAGCCCAGCGTTTCCTGTGAAGCAGATTAAATAGCGGGGCTTGTTGGACGGGAAAGGAATTCGCTCCCCGTTTGGCGTTCGGCGTTCTCGGCGCTGTCGGCGATCACGGCGTTATTCCTGGAAAGATCAATGTTTGGTCGTGCCAGCCGGCTGTGAAGCGCCCACCTCTTCGAGGTGAGGCTCTTCTGGTTTAATTTCTCGCTTTCGACCAGTAAATTTCTCGACCAGATAGAACAACGCCGGAATTAAGAAAATCGCGATGAACGAAGCGGCTAACATCCCGCCGATCACTGCGGTCCCGATGATCTGACGTGACACGGCTCCCGCACCTTCGGCTAGCCAGAGCGGGACGCAACCTAAGATGAATGCAAATGACGTCATTAAAATGGGGCGTAACCGTAGACGCGCCCCTTCCAAAGTGGCCTCGATGAGCGGTTTGCCTCGCGCTTGTTCCGCGCGCGCAAACTCTACAATCAGAATGGCGTTCTTTGCCGCCAGCCCGATTAACATCACCAAGCCGATCTGAGCATAAACGTTGTTTTCCAGGTGTCTTCCAAACAACATCAGGAAGGCTCCGAAGACTGCAACGGGAGTACTGAGCAGTACGCTAAACGGCAACGCCCAACTCTCATACTGAGCGGCGAGTATTAAAAAGACGAAAAGCAGCGAAAGCCCAAAGATCACGGCGGGTGGCACGCCTTTTTGCGCTGATTTTTCCTGGAAAGACATGCCCAGGTAGTCGTATCCCATTGTGTTCGGCATCTTGCTGGCAAAAACGTCCTCCAGCGCTTTCATCACCTGGAAGGAACTGAATCCCGGATTGGCTGTCACATTCAATTGAGTGGATCGATAAAGGTTATAGCGCTGGGTAAACTCTGGCCCATAGGCCCGTTCGATATCGATGAACGCGGAAAGGGGAACCGGATCACCTTTGGTGTTTCTCACGAAAAACTGGCCAAGGTTTTGAGCATCAGTTCGATAATCTCCTTCGGCCTGTACATAGACCTGCCATTGCCGGCCGAAACGGTTGAAATAGTTAACAAACAATCCACCCATGAAGGTCTGCAAGGTCTTATACACATTGGAAAGTTCGACTCCTTGTTTCAAAACCTTATCCCGGTCNACGTGCACAAACACTTGCGGTACTGCAGGTGTAAAGGTGNTTGTGATTCTGGCGATTTCCGGCCGCTTCGAAGCCTCTTGGATGAANGCTTTGGTTTGTTCNGCCAGAAAAGGGACATCCTGACCNGANCGGTCTTCCAACATAAATGTCACGCCTCCGGAAGTTCCGATACCTGGGATTGCCGGCGGCGGAAACACGAAAGCCCGGCCCTCGGGGATTGAAGTCAATGCCCGATTTGCAGAAGCGATGATATGTTGAACATGTTCTTCCGGACTTTTCCTCTCCTTCCACTCCTTAAGCGTCACAAAGAAGAATGCATGATAGGTATCAGTGACGGAGCTAAGCAGGCTATAACCGGAAACGGTGGTGACCTTCTCAACGCCGGGCGTTTTCAACAAAATGTCTTCCACGTTTTTTGCGGCTTCATCGGTTCGCTCAAGCGATGCGGAATCAGGAAGCGACAAATTCGCATAAAGATAACCTTGATCCTCGTCCGGCAAAAAACCGCTCGGGATTCGCTTACCCAACCATCCAGTTGCCACCAGAAACAGGGCGAGAAAGAGCACGCTCAATAAGCTTCTACGGATCAACAACCTGCATAAACCGACGTATCCAGTCGTGGCCTTGGAAAAGCCGGTATTGAAGGCTCCAAACAAGAACCCGAGAGGCCCACGAGATTTTTCTTTGGCCGCAACAGGAGAGCTGACAGAGCCGGGCTAAGGGTCAGAGCATTGAACGCGGAGATGATTACGGATATCGCGATGGTAAGCGCGAACTGTTGGTACAGCCGGCCGGTAATTCCCGGTACGAAGGCGGTCGGAATAAAAACGGCAGCCAGAATCAAGGCGATGGCAATGACCGGGCCCGAGACTTCGTCCATCGCTTTCAATGTGGCTTCTCTCGGAGAGAGCCCATGTTCGATGTGGTGTTCAACCGCTTCGACCACAACGATCGCATCGTCCACAACTAATCCGATCGCTAAGACCAGACCGAGCAATGACAGGGTATTGACCGAGAAACCGAGGAGCGGGAACACCATGAAGGTTCCCACCAAAGAGACCGGTACTGCCAGCAGCGGAATCAATGTGGCACGCCACCCCTGCAAAAAGATGAATACGACGACAATCACCAGGATCATCGCTTCGACTAGCGTCTTATAAATGTCGTGGATTCCTTCCGTGACCGCCGCGGTGGTATCCAGCGCTACGTCATATTCCAAGCCCGCGGGAAAGCGCTGTTTCAGTTCCTCCATCAGTTTCCGCACTCCCTCCACAGCCTGAATTGCGTTGGTCCCGGGCAGTTGATACAAACCCAAAACTGCCGCCGGTTTGCCATTGACCCGGCTATTCTGCGCATAGGTCTGAGCGCCGAGTTCGACCCGGGCGACATCCTTGATGCGAACGAATGATCCATTCACGTTGGCCCGAAGTACGATGTTGGCAAAATCCGCTTCGGTAATGAGCCGCCCCTGTGACCTGACCGTATTCGTAAACGGCTGGCCTCGAGGAATCGGTTCCGCCCCAATCTGGCCGGCCGGATTACAGTATTCTGCGCATTAATCGCACTGACAATTTCCGGTACGGTGATATTGAGATTCGCCAACTTGTCTGGATCGACCCAGATCCGTGTTGCGTATTGACCCGCACCGAAAACCGTGACACTGGCGATGCCAGGTACCCGGGTCATAGCATCGACCAAGTTGATATAGGCGTAGTTGGCGAGAAAAATGGAGTCATAATTCCCCTCGGGTGAAGTAAGGGTGACAACCATCAGCGGCGCCGACGTCGATTTCACAACGGTGATTCCATAGTTGCGGACGTCGGATGGTAATTGCGACTCGGCTTGCGATTGTCGCATCTGGGTAAGCACCTGATCAGTGTTCGGATCGCTGGCGACATCGAAATTAACGACCAAACGCATGGCCCCATTATTCGCGTTGGTGGAATACATGTAATTCATGCGGTCCACTCCGCTCATCTGTTGCTCGATTGGGGTTGCTACCGACTGCTCGACCGTAAGCGCATCGGCGCCCACGTAGGTCGTGTTCACCTGCATCTCGGGGGGGACAATATTAGGGTACTGGGCAACCGGAAGACTAAGAAACGCCACGATCCCAGCGATCGTCATGACGATCGAAATCACCATCGCGACGATCGGCCGATTAATGAAGAACTTTGCCATTACGCCTCCCGCATTTCTAGCTCGTCGCTGGTTTTCGTTCTTCTTCCGGCTTCCCGGGACCAGCCGTATCCGCTTTCGGCTCCTGGTAGGGCTTGGCCGTCACAGCCATGCCCGGCCGAACCTTTTGGATTCCCTCGACAATGACCTTGTCCCCTTCCTTCANTCCCTGCGTAACAACCACCTGCCGGTTAAAGCGCGGTCCGATTTTGATCGGCCGAATTTCGGCTTTGTTATCCTCGCCGATAACTCCGATCTGATAACTGCCCTGCAGNTCGACTAACGCCCGCTCGGGCACGAGTAAAGCGCCAGAAATGGTGTCAATCACAGCCCTTGCTTTCGCGAATTGTCCCGGTCGCAACGTGTGCTCCGGATTCGGAAAATTCGCAGCAACCAAAATGGTGCCGGTCGTNGGATCCACCTGGCGATCTACGAATGAGAACCTGCCTTTTTGCGAATAAACACTTCCGTCGGCGAACAGCATCTCAATAGCTTCTGAGCGCTCAGATTCTGGCTTTTGCATTGCCTTCTTCAGTGCATCGGCGTGCTCCTTGTAATCCTTCTCGCTTAATGGAAAGTAAAGGCGAATCGGATCAATTTTCGAAACGGTGGTCAGTGTCGTAGCGGAGCCTCCGGTACCGACCAAGTCCCCGATCTGAGCCTGAGCAAGTCCGGCTATACCATCCACCGGTGCGGTGATTTTGGTGAAGTTCAGATTCAGTTGCGCGGTTTGCACCGCGGCTTCGAGGGCTCCAACTTTCGCAACGTTTGCTTCGTTCAGTTGTCTTTTGTTCTCGAATTCCTGTACGGAAATCACCTTCTTATCAAAAAGCTCCTGGGATCGTTCGAAGTCAGCTTTGGTCGCCAGTTGAATGGCTTGTTGCTGAACCAACTGGCTCTTGGCCTCGGCCAAAGCGGCTTCGAATGGCCGAGGATCGATCTCGAACAGCAGATCACCCTCCTTCACGTAGCCCCCCTCCTGATAANCCTTCTTTTGCAGATAGCCGGTCACTCGGGCTCGGATATCGGCGTTCTCCGATCCATTCAACGTACCAATCCATTCGCTTACAATGGGCACATCCCCTTTAACGACCTGGGTGACCAAGACCTCCGGAGGCGGCGGAGCCTCGGTGTGGACCGTCTTCTTCTCGCAGCCGGAAAGGCTAAAGACGACGGCGATACTAAACGCCTTCGCTAAACATGATCTGGGGGTCATAGTTAGTAAGGGAGGTTACATGGGCGCGNGGTTGGCCACTTCCATTAGTCGAGAGCATCCAGATTTCTCCGCTCAACCCATATTGGCCATTACTNCTAATNTCTTGCAGCCTAACAACTTCGTCGGATCCCTTCTATGGGACCTTAGTCCCATAGGCCCGCCTGAGATTCGCCATCTCGTCGGTCACCGCTGCACTCGACACATTGCCCAATTTCAAATCCGACCAACGGCCTGGAGGCAATCAAAAGCCAGGCTTTGCACCGCAATTGATGATCAATCATCGAGGCAAGTCTTGCCTATAATCCGCATTCCCCATTCCCATTCTCGTTCCGCAATCCGCGTTCCGCATTCCCTCATTTCCCTACCCCCTCGGCGGGATGCTTTCGAGCATCTTGCGAATCGCTTCTTGGATTTTTTGTTGGTTGCTTTGCGCGCTCCCAACGGTCCCCGAAGCTGTCCCTCGCCAGATTGATGTCGATGTCTTTGCATCAACGAAATCCACGATCAATGTGCCTTCCGTGTAGCGGGTCACTTGAGCCTAGCTGATCGGATAGTTCGGCCACAGGGAGTNGTGACCGCGACCATAGCGGTAACTGTACGCTCCACCGTATCCCNAATCCGTGTACTGGCTCACTTGAACCTGCTCACTCCTGGTGATGTGATAAACAATGTAGAAGTCCCGCTTCGGCGATTTGCTGTAGCCTTTCGCCGCCAAGCCTTGATCCATCGATGACTCCGAATGTATTGGACTAAGGTCCTATTCTCTGGCTCCGGGTTCGCGATGTATTCTTGTCTGAAGCCTGCTCCATGATCGTTCGCCAAGCCCTTCCCAGAACAATCGAAAACGNGTCGATTCACGTCAGAAGAATCGCGATCAAGCGGTTCTGNCTTTACGTCGTCAACGTGACGTTNCTGCTGTACCTCGTCCCCTCGTCCATTTCCGAACACAGCGTTCCTGCGACCAGCGAGTACGAAATTCCCGGCCCGGTTAACGCCGAAGACTTTCTTCCGAAATCTGCGTTTGCTGGAAAGAAGCTATTCGTTGAGAAAACCGCCCAGAACAATGGCTTGCAGAATACCTATCGAATTAGAGCGGGTGCCGAAGAATACGAGGTCACCGGGAGTGCTGCCGCGGTACAGCTCCTGCAGGAGTTGAGAGCGATTAACNAATTACGCCAGATCAGTACAGCGAAAGCTTTCTCGCGCGGTCTAAAGCAGTCGGCAAAGGGGACCTATGAAACTGGCAAACAAATAGTGCGAGATCCGATCACTGCGGTGAAAAAGGTTCCGCAGGGAGCCTCCAGGTTTTTTGGGAAGGCGAAAGGTCTTTTTTAGTGAGGACGAAGAAGATGCCGGCCAGAAGTCTTCGTCCGGCGAGACTGTCAAAGGGTTCCTCGGAGTCGACGAAGAGAAGAGGAAACTCGCAGCGCGTCTTGGCGTGGATGTCTATTCGCGCAATCAAACCCTTCAGGAGGAGCTCGACCGGGTGGCGTCCGCCACGGCAGGCGGCGGCCTGGCGTTCGATATTGGTACATTGCCGGTCGGTGGTGCAGCCGGAGTCGGCCTGACGGTTATCGGTATCGAACAGACCGTCGACAGTCTGATTAACGATTCATCCCCCGATAGCTTGCGGAAATGGAATGAACAGAACTTATCAAAATTGNGCGCTAACCGCGACCTCATCACCCAATTCCTTAATCATCCGTGGTATTCCCTCAAGCAGACAACGATCATTACCGCATCGCTAAACAAAACGGAGACCAATCCGGACCTCTTTTTGGAGTCTGCAAATAAGGCGTTGACGGAGCAGGACGCCAGATACTTCGAGAATATTGCCCAGTTGCTCGCCGCTTACCCGCAAAAGGTGGCGTCGTTGCAGTCCCTCCGGCTTCAGGATGGGCTGCTCTGCGCAGTCGACCGCAATGGCGTCCTCGTTGTTCCGGTATCCCTCGACTATGCCATTTGGACCGCGACAGTCGCTGAACGCTTAGAGGGGCTGGCCGGNCTTCCAAGTAGCGATCCGAGCATCAAAAGCATTGAGATCTGGACGGATGGTAAAGCGTCAGAGCGAGTCAAAGCCGAGCTTAGTAAACGAGCAATCGGCTACCAAAACTTCTCCCTGATAAAGGCTGACTAGCTAGTTCCCCAGAAC
>JGI25614J43888_10000138_pt1 | contig 20603 bp, 19 predicted proteins | sample GraSoi_2013_60cm_FD_43888 | JGI IMG/M metagenome (IMG submission 43888) | reverse complement strand
GAGCGGATCCGCGCACACCAGTTCACCATCGGTCCGCAGAATGCGCCCGTCAAGCTCACCGCCAGCGTGGGTGTGGCGGTCGGCGCGCCGCGCGGCGAGCCGAACTTCGCCGCGGTGTTGTGGTCCCGCGCCGACAGCGCGCTGTACGCCGCCAAGCACGCCAATCGCGACTGCGTTCGCGCCTGGAGCGAGGAGACCGAATACTCCGGCGAGCACGCCGTCATTCAGTCCGACCTGCGAAGCCCAGCCTCCAAGCGCTAGACGATCAGCGCATCGAAGGCCGCGTCGCAGGCCGCGAGACAGCGCTCGAGCCCCTCCATGGTATGATCGCCCATGTGCCCGATGCGGACGGTCGTCTCCTTGTTCTTGCCGTAGCCGCTCCCGATGGTGTAGCCGCGCTCTGAAACGGCACGCAGGACTTTCCCCGCCGTGAGCGAGGTAGGCAGCGTGATGGTTGTGACGCTGGGTGTGCGACGCCCTTCAGGGGCGAGGACGTGCAGTGCGTCGCCGTGACGCGACCGTAGTGCGTCCACCCACTCGTACGTGCGCTGTGCCATCGCCGCGTGACGCGCCCACCGCACCTGTACGGTCTCGGCGACGATCGCCGCAAGCTGGAGGTCCGCGGCGAAGAAAAGGGGAATCGCGGGCGTGTTGGGCGTTTGATTCTTCGCCGCGTACGCGTCGAACTCCACGACATCGAAGTACAGCCCGCGGTCGCGCTGCGCACGCGCCCCTTGGACGAATTCTGCGGACGCAACGGCGAATGCCAAGCCTGGCGGCAGGGCGAGCGCTTTCTGCGAGCCCGTGAGCACGAAATCGAGTCCCCATGCGTCGAAGAGAAGCTCGGCCGCGCCGATCCCGGTGACCGAATCCACCAAACACACGGCGCCGTGCTCGTGCGCGGCCGCCGTCACGGCGCGGATGTCGGTGAGCGCGCCCGTTGATGTCTCCGAGTGCACCACCGTCACCGCCGCATACTGCGTCGACGCCAGCTTCGAGCGCACGACATCGGGATCCACGGCTTCGCCCCACGGCACTTCGAGCACGTCCATGTCGCGCTCGCACGCGCGCGCAGCCGCGGCAAAGCGCGCCGAGAACGCGCCGTTGACGAGGGAGAGGACGCGGCCGGCGGGCGCGCAGCGAATGGCCCCTTCCATCAACCCTGTGGCGGACGAGCTGCACACGTACACCGGACGCGAAGTGGCGAAGACGAGCTGCAGCGACGCCGTAAGCCGCGCGAACACGGACTCGAACTGCGGTCCGCGATGCGGAATCATCGGCAGCGTCATCGCCCGCAGCACCTCGGGGCGCACTTCCGTGGGTCCGGGAAAGAAGAACGTTCCGTTCGTCAGCAGGCCGGTCATGTCAGCACGAGCTCCCCCAGTTGTCGGTAGTCCTCGATCTCGACGTCGGCCACATCCGCAACCGATGCGCGTCGAATGAATCCGGTGTAGGCGGCGAAGGAATCCACGGCGGGGCGCATCGCGAGGTCGGTCACGCCGTCGCCGACTGCCAGCACGCGCCGCCGCAAATGCAGTGTCTCAGCGACCACGCGTTTACCCGTGGACGTCGCGAGCGGCGACGTGGTGTCGTAACCGCGATAGTTGCCCTTTGTGTCGAAGCGCAGCGATACGGCATGTACGTGCCGCTGTGGAATGCCGAGCTGCACCGCCACCGGCCGGATCGCCTCGAGGATGCCGCCGCTGACGAGCACCACGCTGCGCCCGCTCGCCATGATCTCCCGGACTGTCTCTCCGGCACCCGGCGCCAGAGCGGCCACGTACACGTCGGCGAGCGCGGCAACCGACTCCCACGAGGGCGCTACGAGCGCGAGCCGCTCTCCATACACCGAGTCCAATGCGACTTCACCGGCCATGGCGCGGCGCGTCAGCTCCTCGACGCGTTCGCTCACGTCCGCGCCGCGCGCCGCGGCGAGCCAGTCGATTCCCTCCACGCCACACAGGGTGGAATCGACGTCGAGAATGATGCTGGCAAATCCATCCTCGCTCACAGGACGTTTCCGGGCGACAGGATCCCCGCGGGATCGAGCTCCTGCTTCACGGCGCGCATGACGCGGAGCTGGAGGGGTGTCATCTGTAATGGCAGCCACTTCCGCTTGATCTTGCCGATGCCGTGCTCGGCCGCCACGGTGCCGCCAAGCGCGATCACCTCGCGCAGCGTCGCTTCGACGACACGTTCGATGCGCGACAGTTGCGCCGCGTCGTCGGCGATGAAGTTCTGATGCGGGTGTCCATTGCCGGCGTGTCCGTAGATGACGGCCTGCGCGATGCCGGCTTCGCTGGCAAGGGCGCGCGCGCGGCGAATGGCTCGTCCAAGCTCGCGATACGGCACCGCCCAGTCCGTCGAGACCTTTCGCCCACCATGCACGCGACGCGCGGCGCCCCGCTCATTCATATGCGCGGGAATCGCGTGTCGCACTCGGCGCGCCTCGCGCAGGCTTGCTTCGCCATCGTACACGCGCATGTCATCCGTTATGGCCCCGAACCGATCGGCAAGAGCAAGCCACTCGTCCAGAGCGGGATCGACACCGCGGATGGGCGCCTCCTCGATGTACACAAACGCCTCCGCGCCCAGTGCCCACGACGTGTCGCCGGTATCGCGCGCGATCGAGAGCGCGAGCGCATCGAAGAACTCGAGGCATCGTGGGTGGACCGCCGTGCTCTCCCGTGCCGCGACGACAAACGCGAACGCTTCCTTTTCGCGCACGAACGGAATCGCGAGCCCGATCACGTGCTCCGGCATCGGCAGCAACGCCAATTCGGCCTCCACCACCACGCCGAGCGTGCCTTCGCTGCCGATGAACCAGTCCACGGCGTCCTGTGCGAAGGCGTAACCGACCGTGTTCTTCTCGAGCGATGGCCGCCGAAGCTCCACCAACGACCCGTCGGCCAGCGCCACGGTCAGTGCACGAACGTGGTTGCGTGTCGGGCCGTATCGAAGTGATCGCGCACCGGAAGCGTTGCACGCGATGGCGCCGCCAACCGTGCATTCCTCCTCGCTCGTGGGATCGGGAGCGAGCAGCAGATCGTGCTGCGCACACGTTCGCTTGAGCTCGCCCAGCAGCACGCCTGGCTCGACGCGCACGCTGCGTGCGTCTACATCGATGTCGATGACGCGCTGCATCGCGCGCAGCGACATGAGGATTCCGCGGTCCGTGATGGATGCTCCGGTCGTACTCGTCTGCCCACCAGCGGGCGTCACCGGAGTACGCGATGCGTTCGCTTCCGCGAGCAGCGCGGCTACCTCGACCGCGTCGGCCGGCCGCGCCACACCCTCGGGCACGAGCTCGAGCCCGGAGACGTCCGTCGCGTAGGTCCGGCGCACGTCCTCGTCGCGCGAGACCACGGGTGCTGATGCCGCCGTCACACGCCGCGGAAATGGACGACCGTTGCCGAACGGACGTCGCCGAGCTGCAACAGCGCGTCGCGGACTTCGGCGCGCGGGACGCCGTCCACGCTGATCGCCGCCAACGCCTCGCCACCCTGCGCCAGGCGGGCCTGATGATACTCGGCGATGTTCACGCCGGCGTCGCCAAGCACCGTGCCGACGCGGCCGATGACGCCGGGAACGTCGTTGTTCGTGAGGATGATGAGTGTGTCGCGTGGCGCGACGTCCACGTGAAAGCCGCCGATTCGCGTCAGCCGCCCGGGAGCGCCGTCGGGCGCGACGCATCCGACCGCAATCTCCTGCATGCCGCCGCTCAGGCTGATCTGAATGCCGAACGGCCCAAGGGACGACGACTCCGACGAGGACAGCTCGACGCCACGCGTCTCGGCAATCGATCGCGCGTTGATGAGATTGATCCGCTCGACGTCCACGGCGCCTTCGAGCACGCCTGCCGCGGCGGCGGCAAGCAATGCCGCGCCGGAGCCCGCGAGCTCCGATCCACAGCGAAGCGAGAGACGTTGTGCGGCGCGCACGCCACGATCGGCGAGGATTGCGCTTGCGACGCGTGCCGCGCGCCGCGTCACTTGCAGAGCGGGTTGCAGTGCGCGCCAGTCGCCGATGCCGGCACCGGCGACGTTGATGGAGCGCGAGAGCTCGTCGTGCAGCAGTGCATCGCGCACGGCGGCGCACGCATCCACCGCCACGTTGCGCTGTGCCTCCGCCGTGGATGCACCGACATGCGGCGTCAGCAGAACGTTCTTTGCTTTCCGCAGCGGATGATCCGCCGCGAGCGGCTCCTTGACGAAGGCGTCAACGATGGCGCCCCGAAGCTGGCCCGTCTCCAGCGCTTGCGCGAGCGCCGACTCTTCGATGATGCCGCCGCGCGCCATGTTGATCACGATCGCGCCGCTGCGCAGGCGCGCGAGCTCGCGCCGCCCGATCATGCCCGCCGTCTCCTCGGAAAGAGGCGTGTGCACGGTGAGCACGTCCGCCATGTCCAACGCGTCCTCGAGCGTCGCGAGACGCTGAATGCGCAACGCGCGAAATCGGTCGTCGCCGACGTAGGGGTCGTAGCCCGCGACGTCCATGCCGAATGCGAGCGCACGCGTCGCAACCTCGCCGCCGATGCGCCCCACGCCGACGATGACGAGCGCCTTCCCCTTGATCTCCGTGCCGAGGAACTGGGCGCGCTCCCAGCGGCCGTCGCGCATGGAGGTCGCCGCACGGGGCAAGTGACGGATCAGACCGATGAGCGATCCGAAGAAAAGCTCGGCGACGGCCACGGTGTTGCCGGCCGGCGCGTTGATGACCGCCACGCCGAGCGCGGTGGCCGCGTCGAGCGCGATGTTGTCGACGCCCACGCCGGCACGTCCCACCACGCGCAATCGTGTGGCGCGCCGAAGCAGCTCTGCCGTGATGCGCGTCGCGCTGCGCCCCAGGATGGCGTCGTACCTGTCGATACGCTCCAGCAGCTCGTCCGGCGGGAGCGTCGGAACCTCGTCCACGGTAAAGGACGGCTCGGCAGTGAGCAGGGCGACGCCCTCGGCGTCGATGTCATCGGTGACGAGGATACGGCAGGGCACGGAAGTCTTGTTCGGGGGATATCCGCAAGCTCGCCGGGCAGCGTGCGCCGGGCAACCCATGGGCGCCGTTCGCGTGGCGCGCCATATTCGGAGCCATGCCCGTCGTATCTCGCCGTGCCCGTCTGGTGGACCTCACCGCGCTGCTCTGCATCCTCGCCGGCGCGATCACGTGTCTCGTCGCCCAGGCGCGCCTCTCCGAGATAGGACGGCTGTCCTTCCGCCATCCCGGGCCGCGCACAGAGTCCGCTCTCGCCGCCGCGGATCGGGCTCGCTTTCTCGCTTATGCGGGCGTTGGAGGAATCGTCGTGGGATGCATCGTTGCGGTCACGGGAGCCCTTCATCTCGCGCGTCGGCGCGCCGCTGAAGGCCAGGCGTAGGGCTCAGGCGATCTCCATCGTGCCGTCGCACACAAGCACCGAGCTGCCGCCCACCCGCACGGCCGTCACCATTCCGTCGCGGAGGTCCGCCTCGACATCGAGAATGCTGGGCCGTCCCATCTCGAATCCCTGCTCCACGCGCCAGCGCAACGTGCCGTCGCGCCGCGTGTCTCGCGCCGCCAGGTAGCCTGCAAGCGCCGCATTGGCGCTACCCGTTGCTGGATCCTCCGGCACGCTCAGCCCCGGCACGAATACCCGGGCGCGAAGGTCGGAGCCCGGACGCTCGGCGTCGCGCGCAAAGAGATGGATCTCCGAGGCCCAGGTGCCCTTGAGTGTCCTCTCCCAGGCGTCGAGACGCAATTGTGCACGCGCCACTGCGGCGCGGTTGCGCACCGGCACGAACAGAAAGGGCAGGCCGCACGAGTATCCCTGCGGTATCCAGGGATCGGGGAGGAAGTCGTCGAGCTCGAGCCCGAGGACGTGCGCCAGCGCCTCGCGGCCCGGCGCAGGTGGACCAAGCTCGGGAAGCTTCGCTACGGAGAGCTGTGCAAACACCGGCCGTCCCTCGCGTAGCGTGATGGTGACCGGAACCGGTCCTACCGGCTCATCCAGCACGATGCGAAGCTCGCTGGTGCTCGAGACGAGCTCACCGATGGCCGCAAGGACGTGCGCGGTGCCGATCGTGGGATGGCCGGCGAATGGCAGTTCCGCTCCGGGCGTAAAAATGCGCACTCGGCGCGTTCCCTCCTGTGTTTCGGCAGGATAGACGAACGTCGTCTCCGAGAAGTTGAACTCGCGCGCCACATCCTGCAGGCGCCTCTCGGGGATGTTGCGTGCGTCCGGAAAGACGGCGAGCTGATTGCCTCCGAAGGGCGTGTCCGTAAAGACGTCGGCGGTGTAATAGCGGTATCTGGCCATGCGCTAAAGATGGGCACCTTCGTATCCTGGCGGCACTGGCCGCCGCTTCGCACGCGAGCGAACATACGCGACCTCTCTTTTCCGCTCACATGCGACGTCTCTTAGCCAGCTCTGCCGTCCTCGCCGCGTTTCCCGTCATCGCGCTTGCGCAGTCGGAACCGCCAAGCATCAGGGGCACGGTCGTCGACAGCGTCCACGGGCGGCCGCTCGCCGGCGCGACCGTCATTGCGACGCCGGCCGCCAGGCTCGCAGACACGCTCTTTCATAGCACGTCGTCCGACGCGCAGGGACGGTTCGTGCTCGGTGGCCTGCACCAGGGGCGCTACGTGCTGAGCGTGGAGCACCCGTGGATCGACTCCACGGGCATCGGCGCGCCGCCGCTTGAAATCGACGTGCAAGGCGAGTCCCGCGTCGTCCTCGCCATTCCGTCGGCCGCCACGCTCCGGCGTGTGTTCTGTCCGGCCGCCGTCCGAGATACGTCGGTCGGCGTCATGCTCGGAACGATCCGTCGCGCCGGCAGCACGGTTCCGGGCGCTTCGGTCGTCTTCACGTGGAGCGACTTCGACCTGGATCGCACGACGCTGGCAGTACGTCCACGTGAGGTCACCGCGACCGTAACGGCCGACTCCAGCGGCGTGTATCGCGCCTGCGGACTGCCCATCGCGCGATCACTCCTCCTCCAGGCACAGACGGGAGGCGCCGAGCACTCGGGCGTCATCGAGGAGCAGATTGGCGAGGCAGGGTTGCTCGTGCGCGATATCACGCTCGACACACAGGCCGAACCACCCGCACCCGCAGTTGGCACGCCGGCCCTCGCGACGACCGACACCGCGGCAGTGCTTGGCAGATTCGTGCTGACGGGACGCGTGGAGTCCACCGGCGGCCAATTCGTTGCCTCGGCGCAGATCCACCTGTTAGGCACCTCGCACGGCACGGCGTCAGGCCCGGACGGCGCGTTTCGCCTCGCCGGGCTTCCTGGGGGGACTCAAGGCTTCGAGGTCCTTGCGCTCGGGTATTACCCGCGCCGATTGCGAGTTGACCTCGACAACCAGACCGCGCCGATCACCGTCAAGCTCGAACGTGCGGCCGTAGTCCTGGACTCGCTGCGCGTCATCGCGAAGCGCGTGAACAGTCCCAATGCCGCCGGCAATCGCGAGTTCGATGAGCGCTCCCGAAGTGGCATGGGGCGTTACTTCACCGAAGACGAAATCGCGCGTCGTCGACCGTTCGAGACGGCGGACCTGTTCCGGCTCGCTCCTCTGGTGAGAGTGTCCGGCTTCGGCGCCGAGGCCCTTCTCGTCTCGACTCGCGGCATGTCGACACTAGGCTCGCCAGCGAGCATGAGGCCGGGCGGAGCCGCGTGCGCGGTAGACGTGTTCATCAACGGCATCAAGGTACAGCCGGGGGACCTCAATGCGTTGCCACCCGAGGCCCTGCATGGCGCGGAGCTCTACTCAGCCGGTACCGTGCCAGCGAAGTATCGAGCTGGCCCTTGCGGAGCCCTCTTTCTCTGGACGAAGTGAGCGCTACTTCTCCGCCATGAACGGATAGCGATGGTCGAGTGGCGGAGAGAACGTCTCCTTGATGCTGCGCGCGCTCACCCAGCGCACGAGGTTCAGCTTCGAGCCCGCCTTGTCGTTGGTGCCCGAGCCGCGTGCCCCGCCGAACGGCTGCTGGCCTACCACCGCGCCGGTGGGCTTGTCATTCACATAAAAATTTCCGGCCACGTTTCGCAGCCCGAACATTGCCTCGCGCACCGCACGGCGGTCGTTGGCGAACACCGCTCCCGTCAGCGCATACGGCGACGTGGTGTCCACGACGCGCAGCGTCTCGTCCCACCGTGCATCGTCATACACGTGCACGGTCACCACCGGACCGAAGATCTCCTCGCACAACAGGCGATATCCGGGATCGGCGGTTTCGACGAGCGTCGGATGGATGAAGTATCCGTCCTTGCCGTCCACCTTGCCGCCCGCGATGACTTTCGCGTTACGCTTTGCATCGCTCACGTACTCGGAGATCTTCCCGAACGCGCGCTCGTCGATGACGGCGCCCATGAAGTTGCGGAAATCCGTCACGTCGCCGACACCAAGCTCGTCGATGATGCCGACCACCCGGTCCCGGACGTCGTGCCAGAGGGACCGCGGCACATAGACGCGGCTTGCCGCGGAGCACTTCTGGCCCTGGTACTCGAATCCGCCCCGCGCGATGGCAACCGCGAGTGCCTGCGGATCGGCCGACGGATGGGCGAGAATGAAATCCTTGCCGCCCGTTTCACCGACGATGCGCGGATAGGTCGCGTAGCGCGACATGTCCGCCCCGATCGTCTGCCACATCGTATTGAACACGCCCGTACTTCCCGTGAAGTGCACGCCGGCCAGGTCGCGATGCGTGAGTGCCACGTTCGAGATCGCCGCCGCGTCGCCCGGCACCAGGTTGATCACCCCCGGCGGAAGACCCGCCGCTTCGAGCAGACGCATGATGTAGTACGCCGACAGCATCGCCGAGCCGGCGGGCTTCCAGACGACCGTATTGCCCATGAGCGCCGGCGCCGTGGGGAGATTGCCGGCGATGGACGTGAAGTTGAACGGCGTCACCGCATACACGAATCCTTCCAGCGGACGATAGTCCAACTGATTCCACATCGCGTTCGTGCTCAGCGGCTGCTCGTCGTACAACTGCTGTGCGTAGGCGGGATTGAAGCGCCAGAAATCGATCAGCTCGCAGGCCGCGTCGATCTCCGCCTGAAACACCGTCTTCGATTGGCCCAGCATGGTGGCCGCGTTCACGGTCTGTCGCCACGTGGTGGTCAGGAGCTCCGCCGCACGAAGAAAGACCGCCGCACGGTCTTCCCACGACCAGTTCGCCCACTCCACACTCGCGTGTTTTGCCGCGGCAATTGCCTGCTGGACGATCTCGGGCGACGCCCGATGCCAGTCCGCCAGCACGTGCCGATGATTGTGCGGCATCACGCTCTGGGACAAATCACCCGTGCGGATCTCCCTGCCGCCGACGATGATCGGAATCTCGACGCGCTCGCTCGCCATGCTCGCGAGCCGCTCCTTCAGCTCCGCCTTTTCCGGAGAGCCGGGCGCATAGCTGCGCACGGGCTCGTTGACCGGTGGCGGCACGCGACGCGTACCGGCGAACCCCGCGAGCGGAGCATCCGCCGGCGAGATTGCCTCGAGTGCCTGACGCGATTCCGCGGCCGCACGAGCGGATGGAGAGCGATCGGTGATGACGGGTGCGGCCATGGGCGCCGGGGATGACGTGAGTGGTGAACCGGAAAGATAATCAGGCTATTGTCCCACATGCTCTCGAGATGCGCTGCCCTCCTCGTGTTCGCCGCCGGGTGCTCCGCCGCCCCCGCGGTCGAATGGACCTCCGAGCGCACCATCGCGTCGCCGCCGGATCACCCCGGCCTCGATGCCGAGGGAGACACGACTCGTAACGCACTCGAAGGGCTCGCCAAAGGCCTGAGACCCTCTGTGGCGGCATGCCCGGGATCGCTCCAGCTCGCGCGCTCGGGACGGGCACTTTACGCGGTGTGGTGGGCGCCTCGCGCCGACAGCAGCGCTCGGCTGCTTGCAGCTCGCTCGATGGACGGTGGCGCATCATGGAGCGCGCCCGGGACTGTGGACAGCACGGACCGAAGCGTTGCAGGATGTTCGCGTCCCCCTCCCTCCATCGCCGCGGATTCCTCCGGCGGATACGTCCACGTGTCGTACGGGCTCGTGGCGCCGGAGGGACCCGGTCTGTTTTTCGCGCACTCCATGGACGGCGGTGAAAGCTTTCACTCGGCCGTGCCGATACTCTACGGGGAGCACCCGGGATACTCGAGTGTCGCCGCATCGGGCGACGTGGTCGCGGTGGCATTCGAGGATCCCAATGGGACGGTGCAGCGCATCGGTCTCGCATTGTCGGGAACCATGGGACACATTTTCGAGAGTCGGCTGCTGCCGGTGTCCGACGACAACGGCGCGGCCACGAAGCCGCTGGTTGCCGTTCGGGGACGACGCATCTCCGTTGCATGGACGGAGCGTGCGGCGCCGGACGGGCCTGTCGTTCTTCGCATTCGTGCCGGAATCCTCCACTGAATCGCCGCAAGGTATGCGCGTTCTCGTAGCGGATGACGACGTCATCGCCCTGACTCTCGTGACCGCCGTGCTTGCGGACCTCGAGCACGACGTCGTTGCCGTGAGCGATGGTGCGGCGGCCTGGGAGCGCTATCAGCAGGAGCCGGTTCCGCTGGTCATCCTCGACATCAACATGCCGGGCCTCGACGGACTCGAGGTCTGTCGCCGCATCCGCTCGCACGAGCAGGGCATCGCCACCTTCGTCCTCGTGTGCACCGCGCGCGATGCCCGTGAAGACCTCGCCAACGTCCTCGAGTCCGGCGCCGACGACTACGTCACCAAGCCCAGCTCGCCGGAAAACCTCCGCGCGCGACTCGAGATCGCCCGCCGCCGCATCGGACTGGACAACCTTCGCCGTACGGTCGAGGCGGAGCTGGCCCGCTCGCGATGGCTCTCGGGGATCGGCGAAACCACCATCGCAATCGAGCACGAGATCAACAATCCACTCTCAGCGCTGTTGGGAAACGCGGAGCTGCTGCTCATGGACGAGTCGCTCGCGGAAGAACACCGGGAGCAGGTGCGGATCGTACGCGAGCAGGCGACGCGCATCGCACAGGTCGTCCGCCGACTTGCCCATCTCAAGAATCCCCAGTCCGTCGAGTATCTTGCCGGCTCGCGCATGATCGACCTCTCGGCTCGAACGGGACGAACCGAGTAGCACTCGCACGGGAGCGGCACGGCGTGGAGCATTACTTCGGCGCCCACACGATCGACAATGGCGGAATCCACATGGCGGTGCGGCGCGCCGCCAACGCGGGCATGCGCGCCATGCAGCTCTTCTCGGCCATTCCGAAATACTACGGCGACAAGGTCTCCATCCGGGGCGAGCGCGTGGAGCGCTTTCGTCAGGCGATCGCGCCCACGTCCATCGCGCTCGAGCGCGTCGTCGTGCACGCGGCCTACGTCCTCAACACGGCGACACCGATTCCCGAGCAGTGGACGCGCGCGCGAGACGGGCTCGCCAAGGAACTCGAGCGGTCCACGATGCTCGGCGTGGGGCAGGTGTGCTTTCATCCAGGCGCCGCGACGGACGACGATCGCGATGCGGCCGCTGAGCGCATTGCGGCTGCCATCGTGCATGCGTTGGAGAAGGTACCGACCACGACACGCCTGCTCGTCGAGAACACCGCCGGCGCCGGGCGAACGATGGGGCGAACGCCCGAGGAAGTCGGACTCATTCTACGGCACGTCCCGGCGAACCTGCGCCCACGCACCGGCTACGGCCTGGACACCTGTCATCTCTTCGCGAGCGGATTCGATCTGCGGGAGTCCCCGTCGGCGGCGCCTCGGCTCCTCGATGAATTCGAGAAGGCCACCGGCGAGCCGCCCCGGTTCTTTCACCTCAACGACAGTGACGGCGCCCTCGGCTCGAACCGCGACCGGCACATGCTCATCGGAGAAGGGAAGATCGGAGCGGAGGCTTTCAGGTGGCTCCTGGCGGATGCGCGCACGCGCGGCGTACCGCTCATTCTCGAGACGCCGCAGCTCAACACCGAAGTTGGCGACGATGACGACGCACCCGACCCGTACGACGTGCGGATGATGGAGCTTCTCGCGTCGCTCGTGGGGTAGTGGTGCTGCGCCGAGGCTATCCGCTCCTGATGGTGTTGGTGGCCTCGGCGGTCTCGCTGGGCGTCTACGACCGACTGCCTGCGACGATGGCAGTACACTGGGATCTCGACGGGAATCCCGATGGCTGGATGCCTCGCGGCGTGGGCGCGTTTCTCACGCCCGTGGCGATGCTTCTCGTCGCCGGCATTCTGCGGACCGTCGGTCGCAGGCGCGTTGCCATGACGCGGCCGACCCTCGGCCAGGAGATCGGCATCGCCGCGATTCTCGGGCTGCTCCTCGCCGTTCATCTCGTCGTGCTCGCGGTTGCGCTCGGATATCGAGTGCCGCTCGGACGCGTCGTCCCGGGAATGATCGGTGCGCTCTTCGTGCTCTTCGGCGGCGTCCTTCCGCTCGCTCGCGCGAACGCGTCGTTCGGCGTGCGCACGCCGTGGACCCTGTCGAGCGAGAGCGTCTGGAGACGCACGCACGAATTCGCCGGTGTCACGCTCACCGCGGCAGGCGCGGCGATGATCGTGAGTGCGATTCTCCTCCCGAAGGAGCTCACGCTCGCCGTCGCGGTGGCGGGCATCGTTGCCGGGCTCGTGGGGCCGGCAGTCTACTCGTACCTCACCTGGAAGCGCGAGACGAAACGCTGATTCTCCCTCGGGAACGGGTGCGCCGCAGGGCGGCACACAGGGGAAACCGCGAGTTCCTTAGAGGGAGAATCGGGAGATTCCCTATTGCGCGCACACTGGAGCATTGTATCTTGCGCCCCGTCGTACAGCGTTTCGCTCATAGCGAGAACCTGTTCATTATTCCAGGAGACGAGCATGGCCGCGAAGAAAGCCGGAGCGAAGAAGGGTGCCAAAAAGGGCGCCGCGAAGAAGTCTTCCAAGAAGGCAGCGAAGAAGAGCAGCGCCAAGAAGGCCCCGAAGCGCGCCAAGAAAGCGAAGAAGTCCGGCGCGAAGCGCACGCCGAATGCTGCGTTCATGAAGCCGATGACCCCAAGCGCTCAACTCAGCGCCGTCGTAGGCACCACGCCTCTCCCGCGCACCGAAGTGACGAAGAAGCTGTGGGCCTACATCAAGCGGAAGGGCCTCCAGGATTCCAAGAACCGTCGCAACATCAACGCGGACGACAACCTGAAGCCCGTCTTCGGCGGCAAGAGCCAGGTCTCGATGTTCGAGATGACGAAGCTCGTCAACAAGCACCTGAAGGGCTGATCCAACGCTGCGCTCCGCGCCGCGCCGTCAGGGGGGCGTGCCGATTTCATCGGTACGCCCCCCGCGCGCGTCCAGGCCCACCGCTCCGGCCGTAACACCCGGGGCAGGGTCATCGTCTCATATATTACCGGGCGCCCCCTCCGGCCCGTGTTCTCTCCTCCTCCCGTCGTCCATGGCCTCGAACGTCGTCGCGAACGCGCGGCGCGGCAAACAGCCCGCACGCGCGTCGCGCATTCATGCCCTCTGGGAAAACATCAAGTCCCTCGCGGGCGCGATCCTGATCTATCTCGTCATCAACACGTTTCTCGTCGCCGCATACCGGATTCCGTCGGGCTCCATGATCCCGACGCTCCTCATCGGCGACTGGTTGTTCGTCAACAAGGCCGTGTACGGGCCGCACATTCCCTTCACGAACACGCACCTTCCCTCGTTCAGCGAGCCGAAGCGCGGCGATGTCGTGGTGTTCGTCTCGCCCTACCAGCCGGACGAGGCCGCACGCAACGAGGATCCCACGCCCACGCTCGTGAAGCGCCTCGTCGGCATGCCCGGCGACACACTCTTCATGCGTGACGGGCTGCTTCGCGTGAATGGCATCGAGCAGCGACAGGGTTTCGGCGTCGTCAGCCGGCCTACGTCGGGCAGCTCGCAGCCTACCGACTACTCGGAGCTGTTCGAGTGGCAGCACAAGATCGAGCTCCCGCAGAGCCGTTTTGGCCCACCCCCCAAGCAGCCCCAGCTCGACACCTGGGGGCCGCTGCTCGTCCCGGCGGGCCACTACTTCATGATGGGGGACAATAGATACGAATCAAAGGACAGCCGATACTGGGGAATAGTGCCCCGCGAGAACATTCGCGGCCGGCCAAGTTTCGTCTATTACTCATACCGCGGCGGTGACGAATCCGATCGGCCGTTGCCATTCATCACCGACATCCGATGGAGTCGCATCGGAACTCGCATCCATTGATTCGCCCTGCATGAAATGTTGACGCCGGAGCCGTACGAACCCCGTCCGCTCGTGTCACGCCTCATCGCGTGCTCACAGCTCACGTGCGTCGTGCTCTTCGGCGTCCTGCTGCTTCGTCCGTGGCAGGCTGGCGTTCCCGCACTGGGCGCGGCGTTCATCCTTGCGTGTGTGGCATTCGCCATCGCCGCCATCGCCATCTCGCGCGATGCCGCCGGATTGGTGCGCGTCGTCTTCGGCAGCTTCGCCGCGCTGGCGTTCGCGCTCGCCGTGAGCGAGGTCTGGCTGCTGCTGTTCCCGCGTGCCACACAACCGCTGGGGCTTCAGGAAGCCTCCGCGTTGGAGCTCGCGATCTCCATGGCGGCGCTCAACGCGCTGCTCGCGCTGTATGGCACGTACGCGCTGGCCGCCGGGCGCGTCGCCGCAGAGGCGCTGGAGACGAGCGTCGCGGCGGAACGCACGCTCAAGGAGTCGCTGGCTCAACGCATGGCGGAACGGACCCTCGAGCTGGACGACGCACAGCGTGTCATTCAACGCATGTGGTGGCTCGGCCAGCAGATCACGCTGGAGCTCGATCCGCGGCGTGTGCTGGAGCGATTCCTCGAGGCTGCCGCAGACCTCGCGCAGGCTGACGGTGCCGCACTCGGTCTCGTGAACGCGGACGCCACCATCGAGATCACTGCCGCCAGCGGCGTGCTCGCCGACCACGCGGGCGAGCGCATCCCCGCGGCCGCTTCTGCCATGGGGCGCGTCATCCGTAGCGGACGCTCCTGGAGCGTCGCGGATATCACGGAGCATCGCGACCAGGTCTACGGGCGCATGCGAGACAACGTCGACAATCCGGTGCACGGCATGGCGGTGGTTCCGGTCAACCGTCGGGGCGAGCGCATCGGCGCTGTGTCCATCGTCTCGAAGGAGATCCATACGTTCTCTCCGCTCGAGCTCGAGCGCGTGGAGGCGATGACGGACCTCCTGTCGGTCGCCCTCGCCAACGCGGAGCTGTTCGAGACCATGAAGCGCGCGGAGTGGCGGTTCCGGACGCTGTTCCGCGCTGCCCCCGACGCCGTGCTCACCATTCTTCAGGCGACGGGACGCATCCGCGAGGCAAACGATGCGGTGCGCGAAGTGTTCGGGATCGAGCCGGGACAGATGGTCGGCCGCGCGTTGCGGGACCTCACCGCGCCCGGAGATCTTCCGGCCCTCGACGCCGCGCTCACCGCCGCCTTTGCGGGCAGATCATCCCGTCTCGAGGTGCAGGTCGTCACACCGGCGGGCCAGACGCGCGTCGTTGCACTCGCGCTGAGCTTCCTGCCCGAGGCGGATCCACCCAGCGTTCTCGTCGTCGGCCGCGACATGACGCACGATCGCGAGCTCAGAGTCCGGCTCATGGAATCCGACCGTCTCGCCGCGGTGGGAGAGCTCGTCGCGGGCGTGGCGCACGAGGTGAACAATCCCCTCAGCAGCATCAGTGCGTTCGCCCAGCTCCTTCTGCGCGAGTCGGGGCTGACCAGCTCGCAGCGCGAGTCGCTCGAGGTCATTCGTTCCGAAACGCTCCGCGCCAGTCAGGTGGTGAAAGACTTGCTCGCCTTCGCGCGGCGCAGCGAGCCGATGCGGGCACCGCTCGATCTCAACAGCGTCATCACGCGTACGCTCCGCATGCGCCAGTATCATCTTGACGAAGCCAACGTGCGCGTCGACGTGGAGCTGGGGACCGATCTTCCCTCGGTGACCGGCGACGCACGGCAGCTCCAGCAGGTGTGCCTCAACCTCGTCACCAACGCCGCGCAGGCCATGAGCCCACTCGGCGGCGGCCGCCTGCGGGTGCGAACGTACGTGTCCGGCGACAAGGTCGTCCTCGACGTCAGCGACACGGGACCGGGAATTCCTCCCGAGGCGCGCGCTCACATCTTCGAGCCGTTCTTCACCACCAAGAAGGAAGGCGAAGGCACCGGTCTGGGACTGAGCGTGAGCTACGGCATCATGACCGCGCATGGCGGCACCATCGAGGTCGCGGACACTGGCCCCGAAGGAACCACCTTCCGTCTCGCGCTGTCTGCTGTGGAGACGCCGCCCAGTGACGCTGACGTCTCCGGTGATGCCGTCCTGCTCAATCTCCGCTCTCCGCTCGCGGGTATCCGGTTGCTCTTCGTGGACGACGAGCCTGCGCTGCGCAGCGGCATGGAAGCGTTCGGAGCCATGCGAGGGTTCAGCGTCCTCGTCGCCGGCGACGGTGAAGCCGCGCTCGACGCCGCGCGGAGCAGCGGCGTGGATGCCATCGTGTGCGATCTGCGGATGCCCGGCATGGACGGCTTCGCGTTTCACGAGGCGCTGCGACGCGAGCGCCCCGGTCTGGCCGACCGCACCGTGTTCATCACGGGCGACGTGGCGACGCCGATTGCGCGAGGCAGCTTCGCACGCCAGCCGGTGCTGACCAAGCCGTTCTCGTTCGACCGCATCGAGGAAGCGCTCGTCGCCGTGATGCGCGGGACACCGTACGTGGCCAACGAGCGCGCGGGACGCGGCTCCGGCTAAGCCCAATGTCACGCTTCTTCCCGCGCAATACGATCGAGTGGCGGCTGGAAGAACCGCCGGCGTTTCGCCGGCTCTCGCTCTCGCTGCCCGAGATGGCGATTCTCACCGGCATCGTGCTGCGCGTACTGCGAGCGCTCACGTTTACGGTCGGCCGGGCGAGCTGGCTCTACTATGGATTCGCGCTGGTCGCGGGGACCCTGTTCCTCCTCGTCATGACGACCGCGCACCTGGCAAACCATCCCGTCCGTGCGTGGTCGTGGCGCGCGCCGACGTTCGCGCTCGTGGAGACGATTGGAGAGATGGTGGCGAGCCTGTGTCTCATCGCCATCCATCGTGAGCCGGAGGGCGCGGCGCGGGCCGAGTTCCATGATTGGCCGACGATGGCGCTGCGCGCGCTCTCACAGAGTGAGCTGTCCATCTGCCTCTGGACGCTGCTCCTCGCTGGCGTGATCGTGTTCGCGCGTAACGTCGGAATGGCGCGTGACGTCGACGCGGATCCGCTCGATCCTGCTCTGCCCACTCCGCATGGGGAGGCGCCTTCGTAAGAGTGCACCCTGTTATAGCTGTCGCTAAGTCGATCAATGCGGTGCCCGCCGCGGTCTTTTTGCCTTCGTCGGTCTTACCAGGTAGCCGCGGATCTTCCCGATCACCTCTTTGTCTTGAATGTGGCGCATCTGGCTCAGGCACAGTATTCGGTGTCATGGATCGGTGATCGCGGTTCATTGGGGACTGGGGTCGTCGGCGATTCGCTCGTAGCGAATGGCGCAACGGCGTGGTTGTATCTCTACGACCGTAATGCGGGTAAGACGAATATCCGCCGTTACGAACGGATGAATTAAACCGTGAGTCGACCCACGTCCTACCAGCGTAGCACCACCAATGCCAGTAGGGTTGGCCGGAGCTGCCGTCGAAGGAGGTCACGACATGCCAGGCACGGTGCTGTGGCTGTGGGTTCGCGAGCCTCATCCAAATGTAACGACGGGAGGAATGAGAGTCTTGGCGCTTAGTCTCTGGTTCGCGCGGGCGTTCGCATGGATGCTGACGCCGCTGCTACTTATAAATCCGCAGTGCGGGACAGCCGCGGCTTGCATATTTGGCGGCGCGACGTCCTTGTCGCTCGAACAGCCCCGATGGCATCGATGAGATCGGGCGAGTAGCCGTGATTGCCGGCATTGTCGTCTGTTTGATCGCCGGCAGACGGCTTGGCCGTTTGGAGAGCGTTCGAGGTGTGTCTTGGGGGTAATATGACGCAGTTTACGAACGGCCCGCACATCGCTCTTGTACTCGCCCTATTGGCTGTGATGGCAACGGTCCCTAGATGCTCCGTGGCGCAAGCTCCCACAGTGAACTCAGGTGACCGAGTGCGCCTCAGTATCCAGGGATCCAGCGAGCCGATAGTTGTCGATCTCCTCGCCTTTAGCGCGGATAGTGTCTGGTTCCTCGAAAACGGTGATCACTATGCACGACGCTCGATCAGCCGACGTCGCATAGAGGTCGTCGAAATCCATCGTGTGGCAAACTCCAATGGGTGGACGGCCACCGGTGTGGCCCTCGGCGCGGTTGTGGGCACGGCGCTCTGGGTGCGACACGTGAGGAGCGAACCATGTCATGACGGGCCCTGCGGCATCGACATCGTGCTCACCCCCGTCGCCGCCATTCTGGGTGGGGTGCTCGGAGGAGTCGCCGGTCGTCTGAGTGCGCATGACTCGTGGACCCGGGCGCGATTGCCGCCTGGGTGAGCAAGTGGGTGATCATGAGCTAAAGGCGGGTGCAGATCGCTGTGATTCTGCCTTCCGCGAATGACGGATCGTCGACTGCTGACAATGCTTCACCGCTATCTCCACCCGGGGATGCTTGGCGGACGGCGTGGTGGAGGAGCGATGCGATGGCACCGCAGGCTGGGTCGCGTTCGCCGCTCTTGGCGAATGTGCTCCTGGACTCGCTGATCCGCCGCCAGGGCTTGAAGCACAGATACGCAGCGGTGACAGGTAGCGCGTCTACGAACGCAGCGGCGTCGTGAGAGAGGGTGTGCTCCGCCGACGCGGTGTTGTATCCCTAGGGACATGCTCAGGAAGAGCACTTTGCAGCGGATTGTCAGCGATGCGGGAGCAGGGACAACATGTCGCGTTCGAGTGTTCTCACGGTCTCGTTGGTTATCTGTTCGGTCGCGTTTGGCTGCGGTCAGATAATTGGGCCGTTGGTGCGTCCGATCGTCCGCGCTCGCGAGCCGAGGACCGGAAAACAAGCAACAACGTTGCGGATTGCCGACAGTACCACACTCATTCTGATGGTCTATAGCGCCCAGGACTCAATGGTGGATCCTGGCGTGTCCTGGTTCACACGAAACGCTGGTCGCGAGCAATAGGAGTTACATGGTGACAGCACGAGCGGTGGGCACGGCCTACGTCGTAGGAGAAATCACCGATGAGGGGACCATATTTCGTGACTCGGTTCTGGTGACCGTTACTCCGTAATCAGCGACGATCCGCTCGTCTGCGCGCAGGACGAAAAAGGCCCCGGACTCATCGTCCGGAGCCTTCGTCATCACCGCTCACCGTTCCTCAGCTCTTCTGCGACCGCCTGCGGCGGAGGCGCACACCAGCCAGTCCCACGAAGCCCGTGCCGAACAACACCAACGTCGCCGGCTCCGGCGTCACCGTGGTCGTGGGCGGATTGTACATCAGGAACTCCTGCGCGCTGCCCGACTGATTCTTGTTGATGTCCGTGACCACGTAGTACCCGGTCGTGTTCAGGCTGGCGTAGTTCGTCGTCGCCTGCCGCATCCAGTACGATCCCGTCTGGTTGCCGCCGGACTTGTACGCGAGTCCCGTGTTCCCGAACAGATTCCAGATGGAGATCTGGATGTTCGCGACGTCGGTGTTGTTGTTGCCGGCCGTCCCGTACAGCGTGCTCAGATACGCCGCCTCCCTGTACAAGGAAAGGCTCGACGACCGCGTGTTCGTCCCGATGCCTGTGCCGGTGGACAGGCTCGTAAGATTCGCATCCCACTGCTCGCCCGCGTGCACCGAGTGGAAGAAGTCCACGCAGTTGAGGATGACAGGGGTCTGATTCCCTTGCGTCCCCATGAGCCCGGAGTACGGGCCCACCGAGTATCCGTAGGCCGAAACCGACCCGCCGCCTACGAACGTGAAGTGCTGCTGCCCTGATTGCAGCTGGGGCGTTGAGGACGACAGCAGCGGCGACGAGGGCGAATTCCCACCCTGGTTCTGCCCTTGCTGATTCTGCGCGCTTGCCGTGACAGCAAGGACGAACGAGGCGACGACGGCGAACGCTACGGCGCGAGGACGCATGTGAGTTCGTGCGAAATGGTGTAGCCGGCCGCTTTCGCAAGCGATCCGGCACGGCGTGCAACGCACCCGTGCGAGGCACAATCCGTTCCCACCATAGCGCCAGAATGTACTTGAGAGGCAGGTGCAAAAGTCGCTGCTGCACAACGACTTGCCTTACTTCATCAGCGCATGATTTGTGGCGCGTTCATCGCCGCGTCTTCGGTCTACCGCCACAATCCTGTAGCACAGTTGCCACACGCCCGCTCGCGGCTATGCCCGTTGCGTCGTCCGCTTTTTCAGCCACGCCTCGAACCAGCGGCTGTACCACCGCTCGAGCTTGCAGGCACGACCCAGTAAGCCAAACGCGAACGCGCCGAGCAGCAGCTTGGCTTCCGCCGTGACCGTCGCCACCTCGTAGGACCGATACATGTCCGGCCGGATCGCCGTGCGCGTCTGGATGGCGTCGAGCGAAAAGCTGAGCATGCCGAGAACGACGACGAGCGTCATCAGCCAGCAGACGATGCCGAACCAGAGCTGGGTCTTGTAGTGCGAATACGTGAGCGCCGTCCCAACGGCAATGAGCGCCCCAGCGGCGGGGATCATGAAGGCATTGCTGATCAAGCC